>Ga0157370_10001006_pt1 | contig 35575 bp, 28 predicted proteins | sample C35metaG_FD_113463 | JGI IMG/M metagenome (GOLD analysis project Ga0157370, IMG submission 113463) | Corn rhizosphere microbial communities from Kellogg Biological Station, Michigan, USA - C3-5 metaG | ecosystem: Host-associated > Plants > Roots > Rhizosphere > Soil | place: USA: Michigan... | reverse complement strand
GCCCAGAAGTTGCGTGATGATTTGCATGCGCCCCTGCCGCCCGCCGAGTGCCCGGTGCGGGATGTCCAAATAGAACGCGCGCGGAGCGCTCTGGGGGACGAGACGTTTGCCGCGGAATGGGACAAAGGTCGATGGACGCCGCCCAAAGAAGCCTTCTCGCTTGGAGTCAATCGAAAATCTCACGCTGTACGCGCTAACGGGTGAATCCTGCGCGAATGCAGCGCTAATTTGCCTGCTGAGAAGCGCCCGCGGCGTTAAACAGTCCGAACGCCAGCACGTTCGAGCCTGCGGCGACTGCTACATACTGCTGGCCTCTGACCTCGTACGTGATCGGTGATGCCTTAACGGTCTGTCCGGCGTTGAAGTGCCAGAGTTCTTTGCCGTTTTTCGCATCGAGAGCCAGAAAGCTCCCTTCCGGGCTACCAGCGAAGATGAGCCCGCCTGCGGTGGAGACCAGACCAGCGCCGTACATGCGCGCGCCGGTCAACTTATATTCCCATTGCAGCTTTCCTGTGGTCACGCCAAGGGCTCGAATATAAGTTTGCAGCGGGCCGCTCGGGCTTTCGGAGGAGCCGGTGGCGTCATAGGGATGCCCCCCTGGTTGGAATGTTTGCCGAGCCTTGGTCTGAATGGCGCAGCCGTCGACCGCTTCAAAGTAGAAGTAACCGGTATCGGGACTGTAAGCCGGGGACATCCAGTTCGTAGCGCCCCTCACGGATGGACATACATTTGTGCCCCGCAGAGAAGCTTCCACACCCGGGATTCGAATCGGCCGGCCTTCTTTGGTTAATCCGCTGGCCCAGTTCAGCCCGGGAGAAAACGGTACTCCATGCAGGAACTTGCCGTTGGTCCGGTCCAGAACGTAATAGAAGCCGTTGCGGTTTGCCTGCACCATCAGCTTGCGCATTTGGCCTTGAAAGGGCGCGTCCACCAAAACAGGGATTTCAACACCGTCCCAGTCCGAAGTGTCATGCGGCGTGAACTGGAAGTACCATTTCAGCTTGCCCGTATCCGCGTCCAGCGCGACCATCGACTCGGTATAGAGGTTGTCGCCTTTTCGCACATCGCCATCGAAATCCGGCGCCGGATTGCCAACTCCCCAGTAGATCAGATTCAGGTCCGGATCATAGCTGCCGGTAAGCCATGTATCGCCGCCGCCTGTTTTCCAGGAATCGCCCGCCCAGGTTTCGTTACCGGGCTCGCCCGGTTCCGGAATTGCTTTCCAGATCCAGAGCAGATCACCGTTCTTCGCATCAAACGCTGAAAGGAAACCGCGCATCCCATAATCGCCGGGAGCAATGCCAGTGATGATTTTGCCCTGAATGGCCAGCGGCGCAGCAGGAGCCCAATAGCCCTCCTTTGCCTCCGCGATCTTCGATTTCCAAAGGAAATTGCCGCTGCGCGCGTCCAGCGCAACGAGGAAGGCATCGGGTGTCGTGAAGTAGACGCGATTCTCATAAACCGCAACGCCGCGGTTGTCCCCCATCCCTTCCGGCGATGGATAGCGATAGCTCCAGATCTGCCGTCCGCTCCGGGCATCGAGCGCGTACACTTCCCTCGACTGGGTTACATACATCACGCCGTCTACCACCACAGGAACGCACTCCAGAGTCTCCGCCCTCGGTACGTGAAAAATCCACTTCGGGACGAGCGTCTGGACGTTGTTTGTGTTGATCTGCGAAAGAAGGCTGTGGCGTCCGGCATGATACGAGCCGGAATATGAGAGCCAGTTGCGCGCATCGGCATTCTTCAGATCCTGATAACTGACCTGCGCAGCCGCACCCAGAACAAATGCAGCCAGACAGAAGAGAACGGATGGTTTCATCAGTGCTTGCTCTGGCCTCTCCGCCCGCGTACCCCGTCCCGAGCCTGCCGGCTCAGGAAGGCAAGAAGATCCTGGAAGCCCGGAGAGCCGAGGGTTTTGTCGTAGTTCGATGGCATGAATGAGGCGCTGCGGTAATGAACTTCGCTCAGTTCATCCCTGGAGAATAACTGCAGCTTTTCGTGTGTATCCAGAATTTGCAGAGAGAAGTTGTTCTCATTTTTGAGGACACCGGAAACGTGGGCGCCATCGGTGGTGACCACATCCACGGGCCGGTACCCATCCGGAATCTGGCGCTCAGGCTTTGTCAACGCGACCCGAATACGGTCGAGTGTGCGCTCCGCCCCGATGTTGGAAAGGTCCGGGCCAAGAATTCCGCCTCGTCCATTGATCATGTGGCATGAGCCGCAGCCACCTTGTCGCCAGAAAATCTGTTCTCCGTGCGCAACATCGCCGGGCACAAAGGCGCCCGCGGCGCTGCCGCGCAGACTGCGGATATAAGTCACGACTTTCCAGACATCGGTCGGGTTGAGGCCGGAAGCCGGCATCCCTGTCCCCTCAATGCCGTCATGTATTGTGTCGTAGAGCGCCCGATCGGTAGAGCGCAAATAACTGCGGCCGCCCGCAAGCGCAGGCCCGCGAGCCCCCACGGTTCCATTCACGCCGTGGCAGCCTGTGCAGGTGCGATCGTAAATCGCGTGACCTTCCTCAATGGCTTGTTTGTTATCGCGGAACGGATTCTTTGGCGCAGCAGGGTTTGATACCTGCTGCGCCAGAGCGGCTATCACAAAGATCGACAAGCCGGCCGCTCGCGCAATTCGCGAATATGCATTGCCGAACGTCATCAGAAATGAAGGCGAAGCGTGTACTGCATCTCGCGGCCACGATTCGCCTGATCAGTAGACCTTCCAAACGCGGAGCTCGTCACATCCACCACTGGGTCCTTTGGTACGAAGCTGTTTGTCAGATTATAAGCTTCCACTCGAAACTCCAGATTAAAGCGTTCCGTGAGCCTGAACCTTTTGGAGAGTGTCGAGTCCAGTTCCCAGGAGGCCGGCCCGGTCAGGTTCGCATACTGCCAGGGATTCGTCCGCGGAGTGTAAGGGGGCAGCACGGCAAAGTTCGCCGTATTAAACCATCTGGTCATTGTGGGATTGGAGACGGTGGGGTCGTTACCTGCAACCATCGCTGCGAAGCGCAGATAATCGCCCGTGTTAAACAGCAGCAGGGAACTCACGGACCATCCGCCCAACGCCGCATTCACGACTGCGGGCAGATTCGCCAGGTATCGTCGATCGCGGCCGAACGGCAGCTCGTATACGCCCGTGACCGACACACGATGACGAGGATTGTTGCTCGGAATCCACGTGAGCCTGTTGTTGTACTGATCGATATCGTTGAAGAAATTCGTGGTCTGCTCGTGGTTGTAGTTATAGGCGACCAGGAACATCACGCCGTTGGAAAACGCCCTCTGGAGCTTTACCTGTAACGCTTTGTACCTGTCCCTAACGCCGGCGGTGTTGGTCTGCGTCAGCGTACCGTATTGTGGGTAAGTACCCAGAAGGCTCCCAACGGATACGGTTGGCTGATTCCGAAGCGGCCCGGGGAAGGTCTCCGGCGTCATGTACAGGTAGAACGGATTCGCTACAGTCTGGTTCAGAAAAGGGCCGTTGCCGTTGTAAATGAGGTCCGGATTTGTCATATTCAGCAGCCTGTTATACGGCAGGTTATGTCCCAGGTTCATGAAGAAGGTGACTTCGCCCTGGATGGATGCCGGCAACTGCCGCTGGAGAGATACATTGATCCGGTCGTTGACCGCAGTGTGGTAATCCTGCTGCATCCATGACGCCGCGCTGCCCAGGTTTGTGTACCGGCCCAGCGTCTTGGCGGACGGAAGAATCAGAGGATTTGTGGCCGGGAAAGGGTTGTTGAGAAACGCCTGCGGCACGCCAGCGAGGACCGGCGCTACGGACGTCGTGGCGCCATAGCCGGAATACCAGGTATCCCCGCCGAGAACGCTCGTGCTCAGTACGGGAGGAACAACGTAGCGCGCGTATCCCACGCGAACCACAGTCTTGTCGTTCACGCGATAAGCAAATCCGGCGCGAGGAGCGAAGGTGTGCGGGTCGGTATTGAATGCGCTTCGGTGTCCGCTGCTGGCAAAAACCCAGGCGCCATTGAAAACATAGGGAGAGCCTCGCAGAGCGGCGATGTTCGCAGGGATTTGTGGCGGGTTTGCCTGCATTTCGGGAATCGGGTTACTCAGGTCCAGGTAGCGCGAAATACGGTTCTGCGCATCGTAGAAACCGGTTTCGTGCTCATAGCGAAGACCCAGATTAATGGTAAGCTTCCGCGAGAGTTTGATATCGTCCTGCGCGAAAAGCGCGAAGAAGTCGGTTCGATTCTGCTCGAGAGGTCTGACGTTTGCATTCGACGTGCTGTCGAGAGCGCCCAGCATGAAGGTCGCCCAGCCATCGCCGCTGAGCGCGGTATTCGGGCTCAGGAAGGTATTCGCGGTGAGCGCCGGCCCGAAGGTGAAGTTCATCAGATTCGGTTGAACTTCGCTGCCCCGCAGCAGGCGAGCCTCGCCGCCAACCTTGAGATCGTGCCTGCCAATATGTTTGGACATCTTCGAATTGGCGTTCCAGGTCTGCGGATGCTGATACCACCATGTCCCGAAGCCAAAAGCCGCCGAGCCATAGCTCGCAATCGTCAGGCTGGGATAGTAGATCTGTGGCAAACTGCCTGTCAGATAGGGCTGATACCAGGGATTATTCGGCCAGAAATTGGCCAGTCCTGACGCTCCGATTTGCGCGGATGGAGCATTGTAATCGTCGTTCAGCGTGTCGTAACTGAATGCGAATTCAAAAACGGTGGAGGGGTCTTTAATGAATACCGCGTCGGCTGCAACGTTCTGCGAATACATCAGCCCGCCGTTGTCATTCTTCATGGCGGGGGAATTGTTGGGCGTGTAGTTGTTCTGGTCGATGTCCGTATGGAACCGGCTATAACGCCCGAAAATCTTCCATCGCTCGTTGATATTCCAGTCAGTCCGGTTGCTGATGTTCAGATATTTCAAAGACCAGGTGTATTCAGTTTTGTAGTTATTGACATTGGTTGCATTGTCGCCTGGACCATTCGGCAGCCAGATATCCTTCATGAATCGAAGCGCCGTCGGATCCATCCGGGACTGCGGGATCACGTTGCCTGCAAACGGCGTACGGCTCGCGGTTGCGCCTGAATACATGGTTGTCAGAGGATCGTAGATTGTGCGTAAGCCGCCGGCGCTGTTCAGCGCCTGCGAGAAATCGCCGCCGCGTTCCGCCTCGGTCGGCAGCGTCATGATCTGCGCAAATGGCTGGCTTACCCGCCACTGTTCATAGGCAGTGAACGTAAACAGTTTGTTCCTGATAATCGGGTTGCCCAGAGTGGCGCCCCAGATGTTATTCCGTACGTTGTTCGGCGTGTGGGTCACGGAATCGGTAACAGCATTGAGCGCCGGATTGCGGCCGAAATAATAGGCGGTTCCGTGGAAATCATTGGTACCCGATTTCATGCCGATGCTCAGTGTTCCCCCGCCGCTATGGCCAAATTCGGCGTCAACGCTGTTCTGCTGCACCGAAAACTGCGAGACAGCATCCATCGGGAGATTGTAGGAGCCTTTCACTCCGATCTGCACCGGCGCGCCGTCAATGAGCAAATCGTTCTGAGTTGATGTACTCCCGCCCACATCCAGTTCGCTCGAGGACCACATGTAGAACGGATAGCGCTGGGCCAGCGTTCCATAACGGTTGACCACCGCCGGATCCAGCAGAGCCAGCGTAAACGGATTCCGCTGCATGACGGGAAGCTCGGTAAGCATTTTGGTGCTCACCGTCTGTTCCATGGTGCTGGTGTTGTACTGAAGGCCGGCGACGGATTGAGTTACGGTGACCGTTTCACCCAGCGTCCCCACCTTCAACACAGCATCCACCGTGACATCCGCGCGCACCTGGACCAGGACATTTTGCTGGACAAATTTGTCGAAGCCGGGCATCTCAACGATGACCGAATATGTTCCCGGGTCCACCAGATCGAAGATATAGTGACCGTTCTGATCGGTTATTTTTTCCGCGTTGATGCCTGTATTGTCGTTATGCAACGTAACATGGGCGCCGACGCTGACAGCCTGCGACGGATCCGTCACCGTACCCTGGACGCGCGCGCGAGCGTCCTGCGCCATTGCCGCACTGGCCGTAAGAAAAGCGACAAAAAGGCAGCCACCTATCTGCTTTTTCCGCATAATTCCCCCTTCCCCTGCTTCACGTACAGGGCGCCGTAAGCTGGTTATCCTACAATGCTGAGGCCACAATTCTAACGCGATCGAGATCCGTAATAAACCAATTAATCGAACTAAATACAGGTAATATTCGAAGTCGTTCCGCAAACCGGACTGCATACTACCTGCGGTCGAATGTTGAGGCCACGCAGCGCTGGCGCGGGCCGGGCGTCCCGCGTGGGGTGCTCAAATAGAACAGGCTCGGACCACTCTCGGCGAGCAGCCTTTCGCCCCCGGCAGCGGAACCGCGCGCATGCAAACTGATGAATTCCACGCTATGAATCAAAGTGGAGTTGCGGCGCAAACGGCGGATCAGGCGGGCATCCGGCTTCTGCCTGGCCAAACCGCCCTTGTCGGCTATGGATCTCTGCTGTCCCTGCCCAGTCTGGAACGAACCTTGGGCAGAACCTACACCGGGCCTTTCATTCCGTGCATGGTCAGCGGCTGGCGCCGCACCTGGGATGCGGCCATGCCGAACCGGACGTTCCATGAGGAGAGGCCCGGCGGCCCGATGACGCCGGAAACGATTCTCTATCTGAATGTGCGGCGCGATCCGCGAACCAGGCTGCCCGCGATTGTGTTCGTTGTTGGTCCGGAAGAACTGCAGGCGTACGACAAGCGCGAGTCAATTTATGACCGCGTTGACGTAACGGACGACCTGAACGTCAGGGTCGAAGGCGGACGCGCGTATATCTATGTTTGCCGCCACGAGTATTGCTTATCGCACGTGGACTCGGCGGAAAAAGGGGCCATACGAGCAACGTATCTGCAGATCGTGGAGAACGGTCTCGCGCAGCTCGGAGAAGATTTTCGGCAGGGATACGTCGCCTCAACCGATGCCGTTCCCGAGCATCTGGTGATTGAAGATCGCAGTTAGAACTTCCGGCAGCCCGTGTGAGCTATGATGTGCGTGGCGTATTCAGAGCGCCACTGTGTCCGCGGAAAGGACTGCGTCCCTCTGAAGTCACCGCTTTCGTCGAATATTTTGCTGAACTTCTTTCTGCCCGAGCCAGCGGACACCGGGTGTAGTAGAAAGGAGCTCGCATGCCACGCACGCTGCCTACTCGCCGGATGAGCGAACATCCGGATCTCGCACAACTCAAACGTCAGGCGAAGGAACTTCTGCAGGCATTCCTCGCTGGTGAAACCGGGGCCGCAACCGAAGTCAACGCGCACTACGATCGAGCGAATGCCGCCACGTTCGCCTTGCATGATGCCCAGCTCGTTCTCGCCCGCAGCTACGGTTTCGAAAGCTGGCCAAAACTCAAGGCGTACGTCGATGGCGTTACCGTCCGCCGTCTGGCGGAAGGCGTTCGCGCGAACGATATAGCCGTCGTTCGCAGGATGCTGGAGGCTCGCCCCGAACTGGCCAACATGGCGATGTCGTATGGCGACGAGCATCGACCAATTCACTTTGCGGTGATGAATCGCCTGCCTGAAATGGTTCGCCTGCTGATGCGGCACGGCGCGAACGCGCGTGCGGGCATCGATCCACATCGAGACGCGACGACGGCCTGGATGCTCGCCAGAGACCGCGACTACGAAGAGATCATCGCAGTGATCGAGGATGAGGAGCGCCGCCAAAAGTCGCCGGAGACTGAAGAGCAACCCCAAACCAGAGGTGATGAAGATCTGCGGGCCGCGGTGGCCGAAGGGAACATGGAACTGCTGCATGCCCGGCACGCTGCGGGCACCCTGTCCAATCCCATCCGCTGGGACGGCGGCGGTCTCCTCACCGTCGCAGTCGAGCACAACCGCCCGGACATTCTCACGTTTCTGCTTGATTGTGGGTTCGACCCCAACGAGCGCGTATCTGAAGGAGAAGGCGACTGGATCGCGTATTCGCAAGGCTATCCACTGTGGACCTGTAGCGCAGTCGGCAAGCGCGAGTTCGCCGAAATTCTACTCACGCGTGGCGCCGACCCTAACGTCCATGTCGATTCGAGCGGTTCTGCCGTCCACAGCGCCTATAGCCATAAGCAGTGGGAGATGGTCGATCTGCTTCTGCTGCACGGAGGAAAGGTCACCGCTGACACCGCGGCCATCTACCGACAAACCGGGCTTATCCGCGAGATGCTCGCCAGCGGCGACGCCGATCCCGCAGAGATACTTCGCTTTGGCGCGAGTGGAGGAGATCCCGAGATCGTGCGGATGATCCTCCACCGAATTGATTGGCCACACGAGGACCCACGCTGGTTCCGCATCATCATCGAACCGTTGTATTTTTGGCACCACATCCCCTGGCTCTACGCCGGCAACAAAGAGTTCGATCGCGGAACATATTTGACCTGCTTTCAGCTCATTCTCAGCCGATGCGACCCGAATGTGATCGGAAGCTTCGGTCGCACGCCGCTCCATGAGGTCGCCGCGATGCGAGACCACATCACCGAAGACGAATCCGCCGCTTTCGCCGAAACGCTCCTGAAGGCCGGAGCCACCGTGGGAGTTCGTGACGAGATCCTGAAGAGCACTGCTTTAGGCTGGGCCTGCCGCTGGGGTCGCGTCAAAGTCGCCGAACTCCTGCTCGAACATGGGGCCGATCCGGTCGAACCAGACGCCGAACCATGGGCGAGACCGCGCGCCTGGGCGGAAAAGAAGGGCCACCAGGAGGTTATCGATCTGCTGAAAACGCACGGCGCGTGATTGATGATCGCGGTTAGAGTTTCCAGCCGCGCAGAGCATAGTATCTTTCCCGCGATCTTTCCCGCGGCTCCGCGGTCCACCCGTTTACGCCGTGCCGCGGAAGCCACACGCCGTGAATATAGATGACGGGCAGCGCCGCAAGGCCGATTGCGATCAACACCCCGGTTCTACCGAAGTAACGCGAGATTACACCCGCGAACGCAAAGATAACGCCAGCCTTCACGCCCGGCGCCAAACCGGCAGGTGCGGCTTAAACCGGCGAAACTGGATATTCCCCAGATGAGAATCGCGGCCACAATGACCAGGTCGAGCCACATACGTTATAGCGTATGGCGCGGCGAGCCGAGTAATTGCAAAGTTCGGGTATCCGGCTCGCCCGCGAAATATTTTTTCAAAGCCTCGTTGAAGACACTGCCCGCAGGCGCGGCTTCGCGGAACAACGTCATTGACGATCTGAACTTCATCGCGTCCACCGGTCCGAAGATTCGTTCCGCGGAACGACTCTCTACGGCGTTCACAAGTTTTGTACATCGAATCAGCCTGGGGCCGAGAACGGCGTGCGCCAGATACGCCTCCGCTTCGGCGCGCGAAGAGATCGCAAACCGTTGCGACATCGCGCTGCTTCCCAGGCCGCTAATCTGGGGAAAGATGAACCACATCCAGTGTCCTTCTTTGTCCCCGCGACGTAATTCGAGGAGCACGTCTTCGAACACAGGATCCTGCGCGTCCACGAATCGCTGCAGATCGAAGAAGTATCCCACTTAGTTCCAGAGATTGGCCTTGATCGGCCCGCCGCCCACAGGCCAGATCTGCCGCGCCTGCTTGATGAAGATGCGTTTCTTGATCTTCTTCCCAAAGAAGCCCTTCGCTCCATCGCGGGTGTAGCCTACCACCACCACCTGCTGAGCAAAGAAAGACCATCGTCCGTCAAGGGTGTTTCGATAGCCGATCACATTCGTATGTGTTTTGGCGGTGTCAATCGTGTATCCCTTGTTGATCTTGCCGTCGAGGTAAGGCGCCGCTCGAAGTTTGTAGTCGTGCGTAGTCAGCCGCGCTTCGTTTCCCCGCCTCAACCAGTTCCCGGGGTCTTCTTCGTCGAGCTTGATCTGCTCGAGCAAACGCGTCATGTAGTCCTGCGACATGTTGAGGTTCGGCTGAGCGCCGTTGTTGGCATGCGTGACTGTGGGCATGAGTCTCGTTCCGTAGACCGAGAAAGTGCATCCGGTGAGGGTCGAGGTCAGGAAGTAATTGGCGGCGTTTCCAAGCTGCATCGTAGTCGCCGCATTGGAACGCCACGGCAGATAATATGCGCGCACTGCCCGCTCCGCAGTGAGTTCGGCGTTGACGCCCGCTCCCGCGGCGTAGTCCGTTACCATTGAGTTCCCGCCCTGATCGTTGCGGACAACGCGCGTTCCTGTAACCGGAGCTTTTGTGACGCGCACATCGAAGACGTTCGATTGACCTGCTACCTTGACGTGCTCCCGTCCGGTCGCGTTGATCCCGTACGTAGTGTATCCGGCGTAGGTTCGGCCATCGTCGATATTGATGAACGCCGTCACGTTGCCACCGGCCGCGCGACCCTCGAGCCCCTCAAATCGCAGTACGCCGGTTCGAGCCACGGCGGCGGTCCGCAGGTCACCGGCGACCGCCACGTGTCCTTCGCCCGCTGTTTTTCCTCCCGCAATGACCGCGCCTGCGCCGGTCGTAAACTCCGCGTTTTCGTTGTCGCTGATGATCAGCGGCATGGTGAGCAGGCACGTCGGCCCTGCTTTGAAACGCTGGTTGTTGGCTATGCTCATGAAAATGGCAGAACCAGGCGGGTTTATCTACCCGCTTTTCCCGCGCTGATCAGGTTGGCAAAAATCCTGTACGCCCCCGGCACGCCGGCGGGCAACTGGCGGAACCATGAGTAGGCCGTGAAAACGTACGCGCCTTTTCCATAGCGCGTGAAGAGCATTCCGCCCGGCAACTCGTGCTCGCCTTTGTCATGGGATTCGATCGGCGTTTGGTAGTTCTTATCCCACTTATCGGCGAAATAGAGCCCGCGTTCCTGCACCCAGCCGTTGAAATCCTCGGCGGTGATCCGGTTCGGAACATTCAGCAGCGGTGAATCGGGCGCCAGAATCTTTACCGGCGCGTTTTCATCGGTCACGCGCGCGTTATTACCGGCGAAGCTGAACGGATAAGGTCCCAAGTGATCGAAAGCAAACGCGACGGACGGGCTGATTCTGCGGTCACCATTGTTGTTGTACTGCACCACGAGCGTGCCGCCGTTTTTCACAAAATCGAGCAGCCGCTGCTGATTGGCGCGCAGGTCCGGACGAACGGAGTAAGCCCGAACACCCGTGACGATCGCGTCGTAGGCCGAGAGGTCGGCGGAGTTCAGATCCTTCTCATCCAGCAGATCGACGTCACAGCCCATCTGCCGGAGCGCCTGTGGGATCTGATCTTCCGAGCCCATCACATAACCGACACGGCGGGCCAATACTTTCAGGTCTGCGGACGACATTCGGCCCGAAGAAGGCTCGAAGACGGTCTGTGCCGGAATGTGCGAATAGTCGATGACGTCCACAGCGGTACGGATCTCCGCGCCACCGGACGTGTGCGCCACCGCGTGAAACTGCCCCGTACCGGGAGAAGCCGGCGGCGTCAGCCTGAACCGCAACTCCTGAGCCGAACCGGCATCGGTCAACTGAAACGCCGCGGAGGCGGGGGCTACCTTCCAGCCGGCAGGAGCCTCGAATCGCGCTTCTCCCGACTGCTTTGGCGAAAGGGCGCGAATTTCCATGCTCACTTCGCGCGGCGCGCCGGTCGGAAATACGAAATTGCCAGCGGGCAGATCAATCGCGACCGGCGGCTCCACCGCCACAGGCCGGATGAACTGGTCTTTGGCCGGATCGGCGTAGCGGTAGTGCATCGGCTCTTCGACGGAAAACCGCCGGTCGCCCAGCGCGAAATCGAAACGCGCCGTGAGTTGCGGCAGGATGTCGGCTCGGCCGATTAGCTTCTGGTCGGAAATCTCGTAGTAGTACTGGGGATGCGGTTTCACCAGCCAGAACGGCTGCGAATATGCCTCGCCGGCTGGGACGTTCACCGTCACCTGCGTTTCCGAAGCCTTGTTGTAATCGAGGGGTCCGGCTTTCACCGGCGCATCCGAATCGCTCCAGCCGGTCAAATGAACGCGTTCCAGTGCGATCGGAAGATGCGACCGGTTGAGAGCTGTAATGTGCAGCTTTTCGGCCTCGCCGGGAGTAACCGCCGGGCCATCGGCCTGAACTTCAGTGTGCAATCCGGCGCACTGAGCGATGGCGGAATCGATCTCTTCAAGCTTCCACTTTGCCCACTGATCGGTTTCCGCGAGCCGCTGGACGATTTCCCGCGCATCCAGCAGGGCCCCCACCGTTTTTTCCGGGTGATGGTCGTCGAATTCCCGCTCCGCCCGAGCCAGGATCTCGCCGGCCAGCGCGCCTCCGGGCACTCGATTCCAGGTGACGTCAATGCCGTCGAAGATATCCTTATCGGGTTTGTCGCCTTTCAGCAGCGCGAGACCGAACGTCGCCTCGCCATAGACCAGAGTCGAAGCCATTGCCTGGCTCTTGTGCTGGTTCCGGCTGAGGCTTGCAATTTCGCGATACGAGTACCCCATCACCGGATCGAAGTCGCCGGCCCGAATCTCGAGAATGGGTTCGTTTTTTCGAGGAGGCGCCGTACGGCGCTCCGTCGCGCCTGGCGTCGGGGCCGAGGCCACTCGTCCGCCCGGGCCTGCATTCCGTCCACCGCGGCCCGGTCCGCGTCCGTTTAACGGACGAAAATCGGAACGCATCAGCCGTGATCCGCGCCACGGCTTAACCCATTGCAGTTGCTCGGGAAAACGAGAAGGATCGGCCGCCGCGTCGAAAGCCTCTTTTCCCAATACCGCAGAGGCCTGGTGCTGCCCGTGACCGTCCGCGGGCGTTCCGCTGAAACAAAGGATCACCACATCCGGGCGCTGCTGCCGGATCACCCAGACCATGTCCGACAGAACTCGATCGTGGCCCCACTTCTGCTCCGCTTCCGCTTCGGTCTTGGTGAAGCCGAAATCGATGGCGCGCGTAAAGTACTGCGAGCCTCCATCCATGCGCCGCGCGGCAAGTAGTTCCTGTGTTCTCAACACGCCGAGCAGCACGCCCTGCTCGGAACCGAGAAGGTTCTGTCCGCCTTCGCCGCGTGTGCAGGAAAGGTATCCGGTTCGGGCTTTGCGGCCGCGCGAACACCAGGCGAGAACCGCGCTGTTTTCGTCATCGGGGTGGGCGCCGATCATCAGAACGCTGCCCAGCACGTTGAGTTTTTCGAGGGAATAACGGATCGCGGGCGCGCCGTTCAGAAGGGGCTGCGCAGCGCCGAGTGGCTGTACGAAGACCGGCAGCCGAAAAACCAAAAGACACAGTGCGAGCCCCGGCGGCAGGACCCACAGCCTGGATTTAGTCATTTTGATTCATGGTATTACGCGGGGCTCAGCGGGGCAGATATCCGCGGATCACCGGATAGGCGACCTTCGCGAAATCCTCTGCGACCTGCTCGGCCTGCTCGCGCTGCTGCCCGATGACCGGCGTGACCACTCGAACCAGCGAGGTATCGCTGCGGTGTTTCCGAATCGAATCCTCTATCAGATAGAACTTGGCAGCAAATTCGTCGGCGATTACGCGGCCCTGCGACTGGTACCAATAAAGAACAACGGACTCTTCTTCGCCCTTCGAGACTACATAGCGATTGATGCGGATGGTATCGCCGCCCGTCGTGAGATTGACGCGGTCGTTCTCGCTCGGCTGCCACCCCGAACCGGGCAGACAGTTTTTCGGCGAATGCGGGGATTGGCCGGTCCGCTGCGTCTTGAAATAGGCGATGAACAGATTTACGGCGCCATTCCCGTTCGCGTATTCGCGCGTAAGCGTATCGTCCGCCCGGAGAACGTCGAGCGTTTCCTTTTCGACCACGCCCTCCTGGATCATGCTCCAGTTACCGAAATTGGTCGGGAATGCCGAAAGCGGCATGGCCAGAGGCGTGCTTTCGCCGTGCGAGGCCGAATAGAAGAGGAAGGCCTGCACCGCCAGTACGACCGTCAAAACGCGGGCGTATTTATTACGCGCGAGAGAGCTGAGACTTGTTTCCGCCATGAAAAAAGTTGGAGCCTCGTACCAGAATCTGGTGGAAGATGGCGAGCAGCGCGAAGGCGATCATGAAGATCACCCATCCCTGCGCCTCATGGAACATGCCTTCCGCCCACTCCGGCTTGAACTGAGCGATGATGCCGGTTATTGTGACGCGTCCCGCATTCGCAGCAATGGCGATTGGGATGGTGGAGAGAAAAAGCGCCACCCGAATCCAGGCTCGCCGTTCGCAGAAATAACCGTAAACGAGTGAAAGGAAAGTAAGGGTGAGAAGCGAGCGAATGCCGCTGCACGCCTCCACCACATTGAGCTTCTGGTTGGATAATTCGAGAACGTTGCCTTCCCGGATTACCGGAATCTGCAACAGGGAAATGGCGTGTTCGGCGGCGCTGCTGGCGATCAGTTGCAGCGGGAAGGTGATCTGGTTATAGATGACCGCCGGAATGGGCACCATAAAGAACAGGAGGAAAAGAGGGAATGCGAAGATCCTGAGATACTCTTTGCCTCCAAGCAGCAGGACAATTCCGATCAGGCAGATAACGAAGGAGGTTCGAGCCAGAAACAGCTCCGCACCCAGGGTTGCAACGTACAACTGCAATCCCGCCCAGCCAACTACTACCAGCCCCCACCAGCTCGGCCGGGGCGCTTTGTCGACGATTAGCTCCCGCTTTTTCCATGCAATGTAAGCCGCAATCACGGGCACGAAAAATCCGTGCCCCATGTCGGGATCGTTGTACCACTGCAGCGCGAGATAACTGAGAACCGGGGCGTAGCAGACGAGAAGAAGCGCCGAAACCCACGCCAGGGTCGGCCACGGAAGCGGAGGCGCGGCTTGGGCTGCCCGCGGCGACCCGGTGATCGCTGGCGTCATTTTCAGCATCGATCATAACACTCGAAGCTCTTGAAGTGCCTGATAGTACGTGCTATTCGGGGCCAACGCTTCAATCTGGTACCTGACTTTTCTCTATTACACTGAAAACGTGATTCGCCTTGCATGCGCCATGGCGCTCCTGGCCGCCATGGCGCAGGCCGCGATCCCGACCATGCCGTTGAAAGACATCCATGCAGGTATGCATGGAATCGGCAAGACGGTGTTCCAGGGAGATAAGGTCGAGGATTTTCAAGTCGAGATTCTCGGGATCCTCGAAAACACGGGCCCGAAGCAGAGCATAATCCTCGGGAGGCTTTCCGGCGGCCCACTGGCGCATACCGGCGTCATGCAGGGGATGAGCGGAAGCCCGGTATACATCGATGGCAAACTGATCGGCGCGGTGGCGCTTGCTTTTCCCTTTGCAAAGGACCCGATCGCCGGCATTCGCCCGATTGAGGAGATGTTTCGGGTGGGCGCAACGCCCGCGCTGAAGACAGCCACGCCTCAACGGCGCCGGGCTATGAGGGCGAGTGACGATCTCGCCTCGTTTTTCCCGGCCCGAAGCGCCCCGGCGCAGTTCGGCGACATGCGCATGACGGAAGTCGCGACGCCGATTTCACTCAGTGGCTTCACTTCAGCGGCGATCGAGCAGTTTGCCCCGAAGCTGCGCGCGCTTGGGCTCGAGCCGCGACAGGGAATCTCGCTCGGCGGGGCTCCCGTGAACAAGATGGGCGATCCGGCCAAACTTCGACCCGGTTCCATGATCAGCGTAGAACTGATGACGGGCGACATGAGCGTGGGCGCGGATGGCACGCTGACGTGTGTGGACGATGGAAAAGTCTACGCATTCGGCCACAGGTTCCTCGCGATCGGCCCGACCGACATTCCCTTCACCCGGTCCGATGTGATTACCTTGCTCGCGAACACGAACACATCGTTCAAAATCTCTACCGCGCGGGAGCTGATGGGAACGATTTCGCAGGATCGCGATACCGCCGTCACAGGCAGACTCGGAGCCCGCGCCGCCATGCTGCCGCTCGATATTTCGGTCATTCAGGACACGAAACACGTGGATGCGTATCACATGCACATGGTGAACGACCGCTTTCTTTCTCCCTTCCTGCTGCAAATGGCGGTGCTTTCCGCGATCGATGCGACCGAACGCTCGCTCGGCGCGTCCAGCATCGTGGTGCGCGGCGCGGTGGAGTTCGAAAACCGGAATGAGACAGTTCAGCTTCGTAATGTCTATGCCGCCGATGCCGGCGCGGCGATTCAGGCCGCGACCTCGACCGCGGTTCCGGTCGCCTATCTGATGCAGGGCGGGTTCAACGCGCTCAAAATCAAGCGCGTGACGCTGGAGATCGAATCGCTCGACCGCAAGAAGGAAATGAACATTGGCCAGGTTTATCTCTCTCGCAAAGAAGCGCGGCCCGGCGACACGATTGAACTGATGACGCTGCTCGAAGGTGAAAACGGAGCCGAAGCCACGCGCAGCCTGCACTACACGATTCCTTCCGGAACCGCCCCGGGAACGCTCTATTTCACGGTCGCAGACGGCACGCAGACCAGCCTCGCCGAGCTGCGGCAGATCATCGGCGAAACGCCGCATTCGCCGGAGCAGCTCATATCCACCGTCAACCGCGTGCGCCCGAGCGATAAAGCTTACGTCCGGGTATGGCGCGCGGAACCCGCCTATGAAGTGGATGGCGAGGAATTGCCTGACCCGCCGCCTTCGCTTGCGCTCGTTTTGGGCAGTACCCAGAGCCTCTCGCAAAATCGCAATTCCAAGGTGACGGAACTGGTGATCGATGCCGGCCAGACGCTGGTAACAGGATCGAAGACAGTTCAAATCGAGGTGAAGGAGTGAAGTTTGGACGCGCGCTGGCCGTTCTCTGCATCGTTGCGGGAGCGGCGCCCGGCTCCACCTCCGGAGTGTGGGAGCTGAACAGCTACTCCGATTTCATCAAGGGCAAGTTCGATGGCGTTTCTCTGGGGCGTGATGGCCGGCTGTCGCTCGCGCCCCGGCTCGATACGCTGTTCGCCTCTGAACAGCCGGTGATCTGGAGTGTGGTCACGGGACCCGATGGATCGCTCTACACGGCAACGGGCCACCGCGGCCGCGTCTTCAAAATCGATCCCGCAGGCAAATCTTCCGTGCTGTGGACGGGAGACCGGCCCGAGATTTTCGCCATCGCGATCGATAAACGCGGCGTTCTCTACGCCGCCAGTTCGCCCGATGGCAGGATCTACCGTATTGAAAACGGCAAGGCCCAGGAGTATTTCAACCCGAAGACCAAGTACATCTGGTCGCTAGCGATCGCGCCCGATGGAGCGCTCTATGCCGGAACCGGCGAGGGCGGACGGATTTTTAAAATCACCGGGCCAGGCCAGGGCGCGGAGTACTACGCTACCGGGCAGAGCAATGTCACCTCCCTGCTGATCGATCACGAGGGAAGGCTCCTGGCGGGTACCGAGCCCAACGGAATCTTGTATCGGATCACCGCGAAGGACAAGGCCTTCGTCCTCTACGATGCGAGCCTTCCGGAGATTCGCGCGATCCTGCCGGCAGCGGATGGGTCCATCTACGCGGCCGGCCTCGGCGGCGCGCTCGCGAAGAAGGAACAGGCGGCGCAGCAGGCATTGCAATCCGGAGCCGACGGTACACCCACGGTGACGACCAGCATTACAGTGACCGCCGATAGCACCGGCGGCGATCTGAAGCCGAATCCGCCCGAGCCGAAGCAGCCGCAGCAGACCGCGCCAGCCGCGACAACGCCGCAGGTGACTACGCCTGCCACGACCGCCACCACCGAAGTCAACAACGTGGAGAAGAGCGCGATCTACCGCATCAATCCGGACAACACCGTTGACACTCTCTGGAGTTCGAAAGAAGAAAACGTATACGACGTGCTGCCCGCCGGGAACGGCCGGCTTTACTTCGGCACGGATGCCAGCGGCCGCATCTACGAGCTTTCGCGCGATCGACGGCTCACACTCATCGCTCAAACCAATGAAGCCGAGGCCATCCGGCTGCTGGATTGGCGCGGCGCAGTGCTGGCCGCGACCGCCAATATGGGCAAGATCTACAAGCTGGGAGCGGAAAGCACAAAAGGCGAGTACCAATCGCCGGTTTTCGATGCCGGTTCGGTGGCGCAGTGGGGCAAGCTGAAATGGCGCGGCGAGGGAACGGTCGCGTTGCGGACGCGCTCGGGAAACAGTCTTCGTCCGGATGCGACGTGGAGTGACTGGTCCGCGCCCGTTACCGCCACGCAGGAGTCGCAGATCGCCAGTCCCGCCGCGCGATTCCTGCAGTTCAAGGCGGAGCTTTCGACGCCGAATGCGGCCGTTGAATATGTAACGGCCGCTTACCTGCCGCAAAATAATCCGCCCGTGGTTCGCTCGATCACCGTATTGACCCAGGCCGCTGCGGTGAATACGACCGCAAAGACCAGCGGGGCGAGCACCGCAAGCTCCGCAACCGCTCCGTATACGATCACGGTCACCGATACCGGAGATGCAGGCCCGGTCGCTTCCACCGGCACGCCTACCCAGACACTCTCGCGCGCCGCTGCCCAGCAGTTGCTGATCTCCTGGCAGGCCGACGATCCGGACAGCGACAAGCTGGTCTACGATGTCCAGTTCCGCGGCGATGGCGAGCACGAATGGAAGTCGCTGCGGCGCAACGTGCACGAAAATTCGCTGACGATCGACGGCGATTCACTTGCCGATGGTCGCTACTTCTTCAAAGTGACGGCGAGCGACCGCGAGGCCAATGCAGCCGCCAACGCGAAAGAGGCCGTGCTGGTTAGTTCGCCCGTACTGATCGACAACACGCCGCCGGCGATCCGGATCCAGTCCTCAGGCCGGAAGGGCTCGACGGCGGAGGTAGTCTTCGAAGCGCACGACGATCAATCGGCGCTGCGGAGGGCCGAATGGTCGATCGATGCCGGACAGTGGACTCCGTTTCTTCCGGCGGACGGCATTCTCGATTCCCAGACGGAGCAGTTCAGGCTGGAGATTCCGAACGTGGCCGCGGGCGAGCACCTTCTGGTGATTCGCGTGGCCGACAGCGGGAACAACACCGCGCTGGCGAAAGTGATCTTGCGATAAGCTTTCCCGGAGTCTTGAGCGAGGCGGATTTCGGCTCGCAGGCATAAAGCGGTCGCGGGGTCCTTCCCACGCCCTTCACGCCCGCGAGGCCGCTTCGGACCCGCCAACTCAGACCTGGCTAGCTGACGGGTAAACACCTCCGAGTGCGCCACCGCCTTCCGAAGGCCAATGCAAGTAGCGCCAATCCGGCAGGAATTAGCGTCGCAGGCTCCGGCGCCGAGGCGGTGAGGCTGTCGATCCGGAACACGACCGGCCCCATCGTCCCTCCAGGCGGCGCTGTATCGTCAACCGACGCGCCGATGGACATCCTCGTAATATCCGCGGCCGATCCGCTTATCGTTGCCGTCGACCCTGAGGTGGGGTCTGTCGGATCGCTCCAGATGATATCCGGGGATTGAGCATTAGTGGCAATCTGGGGGTTCACGACCCCTGCAGGGAACGTCACCGAGAACTCGTAATAAGACACCGGCACGCTGAAGCACGCAGCGATGTCTTCGAAGAGATTACCCATGCCGAAGTACAAGGAATAATCGACTCCGTTAGATGTACCTTGCCATGAACTGGGCGGCGAGGCGGGACACATCGGCACGTACGTATCCGCGGCCGAGATCATTGGAACCAACATTAGTAGCGCCAGTGCAGGAGCACGCATAGGGGGAAGTGTAGCGGGCTTTTCTCAGAAGCGTCTCTGTGCCATGTAATGCCAATCACGTCTTATTGCGAACGATACCGGAATGGATCACTCGATAAGCCCCGCCCCCTGAGATCCTCCCGGACATCTGCCAAACGGTACGACCTGGCACAGAGCCAGTTCCACCCGTCAATTTACATGGCAACGGAATATATCATGTGATGATATATTCTTGCTTGAGCATGACTGCACCGCTGGCTCCGGCCGCTTTTCTCATCCTCCTCGCGCGCGCCAGCGGGGAAAAACACGGTTACGCGATCATGCGCGAAGCCCGCGCGCTTTCCGACGGGGGTTTTCAGATGGGCCCCGCCACTCTCTATACGACCATCCGCCGCCTTCTCGATTCCGGCTGGATCGAAGAAGTCAGCGGCCCCAACGGCGCCGACGTCCGGCGGCGCTATTACGCACTCACCGGCAAGGGGCGCTCAGCTCTGCATGTCGAGCTCGACCGCATGCGCTCGATCGTCAACAAAGCCAACGCTCTTGGACTGCCGTCCGCGGAGTTTCAGTCATGAGCATCCTTCTGAGCTTCAGTGTTCGGGTCTATGCGGTGATGCTGCTCCTCTATCCCGCCGAATTGCGTCGCGATTTTGGCGCGGAGATTCTCGACGTGTTTCGGGAGGATCTCAATAACGGCAGCTCTTACCGCGGCGTAACGGGCATAGCGAGCGTCTGGGCCTGCGCGCTCCGGGAATTCTTTCGCATCGCGCTGCCCGCGTACGCCGAAAATCGCCGCGTCGCCGTCCCGTCCATCCTGTTCGCTTTGAATGAAACCATCCTCACCGTTCCACAGAAGCTGATTTTCACGCATCAGCCCATGTCGCTCCAGTTCATCCTGGGCACGGCTTTGTGGCCCAGCCTGATTGCCGCCCTCACGGCTCTCGTGGTCGTGATCCTCGGGCAGCAGTGTCCCCTCTTTCCTCTGCAACTGGGGCCCGGCTCATGCTCGAAGTCCGCGATCTGACCAAACGCTTCCGCAGCACAACGGTTGTCGACCGCGTCAACTTCAGCGTGAATGCGGGCGAGATCACCGGCTACCTCGGCCCGAACGGCTCCGGCAAATCGACCACGGTCAAAATGATGACGGGGCTTCTGCACCCGACCGAAGGCGAGGTGCTGTTTCTCGGCCGCAACATCCGCAACGATTCCACCGAGTTTAAGCAGCGGCTCGGATACGTGCCGGAAGAACCGAACCTATATGGCTATCTCACCGGCCTCGAATACCTGCAGCTGGCCGGAGGTCTCCGGGGCCTTCCCGAAACCTTCGTCGATCAACGCGCCAACCAGCTGCTGGAGCTGCTGGCGCTTCAGGATGCCCGGTGGGCGCCGATTTCCGCGTATTCGAAAGGCATGAAACAGCGTATCCTCATCGCCGCCGCTCTTCTGCACGATCCAGATCTGCTCATCTTCGATGAAGCCCAATCGGGACTCGACATCTCAAATGCCCTGCTGTTTCGCCATCTTCTGCAGGCGCTCGCCGCACGCGGCAAGGCGGTACTGTACATCTCGCACATCCTCGAGCTGGTCGAGAAGGTTTGCCAGCGCGTGATCATTCTCTATCGCGGCAGAGTCGTCGCGGACGATTCCGTTCGCCGCCTCCGCGATCTGATGCGTCTGCCGAATCTCGAAGACATCTTCACCCAGCTCGTGCATCAGGAAGATATGGAAACGCGCGCCGCGGACATCGCGGACCTGATTTCAACACGGCCATGACGCCCTTCCGGCGGCTGCTCCGCCTGTCTTACCGTCGCTTCTTCGAGAACGATCTCGCATCGCCCGATGGCGGCTTCGAAACCAACATCTACCAGGTGCTCGCGATCATCGCCACGCCCGGCCTCTTCGTCTCCTTTTTCCTGATGCCGGCGCTGTTCGAGGTCGCCGTAAGGCCCATCGATTCGCGCGGATTGATGGCGCTGCGCCTTATCCGGCTTTTCTTTCCGGCGTTCTCGTTCGCCACCGTGGGATTCGCCGCCTTCTTCCAATGGAACAAGCTGTTCCCGGATCGCCGCGATTTCCTCGTGCTGGGGCCGCTCCCGGTTCCGCTGAAAACATTTTTCGCGGCGAAGTTTTCCGCGCTGGGCCTGTTCCTGCTGCTGCTCGCCTCGGCGGTGAATTTCTGCCCTACGCTTCTGGTTCCGTTCTTCTCTCTGGCGGTGCCGGAATTTCACAAGGCCGGCTACCTGCGGATTCTCGCGTCGCAGGTCGCAGCCACGGGCGGCGCCGCGGTGTTCTCGTTCCTTCTGGTCGCGGCTCTGCAGGGCATCCTGATCAACCTCACCAGCCCCCGCATCTTTCGTCGCATCTCGCCCTGGATTCAGGCGGCGGGAATGAGCGCCATGATCATCGGCCTTCTGCTCTTCCCCGTTTATTCGATGCTCCTGCCCGCCGCGGCTCATCGGCAGGCTGAATGGCTCTGGTTGCTGCCGCCGGTCTGGTTCACCGGCATGTACGACCTGATTCTCACGCCGTCCGATCCGCTCTTCCTCGAACTCGCCACGTTAGCCGGGCTATCGCTCGCCGCCGTGATTGCCGTCTTCTGCCTTTCCTGGAGCATCGGTTTCCAGCGACATTACCGCCGTACCCTCGAATCCGAAGACACGGATCAGCGAAAACCGCGCGCGGGCATGCTCCACCGCCTGGCGCAATCGCCACTGTTGGCGTTTCTGCGCGGCAACCCACAGGAGCATGCGATTTTTCACTTCTCCGGCCGCACGCTGGCCCGAAGCTCCGGGCACCGGCTTTTTCTCGCGTGCTACTGGAGCATCGGCATATCCATCGGGCTGCTCACTACCATCGTGGTCCGAAACGGCCGCGTGGGACTTTCAGAGGAAGGCCTCCGCTCATTCCCTCTGCTGATTGCGTTCTTCGTCATCTCCGGATTTCGCGCCGCGTTCCAGTTCCCTGCGGAACTCGGTTCGAACTGGCTCTTCCGCCTCACCGAGGAGCGGTGGGGAGAAACCTCGCGCCGCGCCACGCGAAAGCGCGTACTCGCCAGTGGACTGATTCCTGCGCTTATCCTCTTTCTTCCTTTCGAGCTGTGGCATTGGCGCATGGAAACAGGTCTGATTCATTCGGTCTTCCAGCTTGCGGCCGGCGCCGTCCTGATCGAAATCCTGTTCTGGAAGTTCGACAAGGTGCCATTCACCTGTTCGTACTACCCCGGCCGGATTATGCTCGCGCTGCTCGTTATTTTTTATCTTTTCGGGTTTACCGAATGGGGATTCCGCATGGCGGACCTTGAAACATCGCTGGAGGGCCGGCCGCAGCGCGCCATTCTCGTGATCGCGACGGCCGCGGCGCTCCTCGCGCTCTCCTGGTTTCGCCGGCCCCGGCCTTCGGAAGTCATCTTTGACGCCGCCGATCCCGAGTTTCAGATCATCGATCTCACCTGAGCGTAATTGCCCGAATCTGCCCCTGCCATAATCGGGACACAATGCGCCGGATGATCTTGTCCTGCTTTTTCGCCGCGCAGGTGTTGATCGCGCAGGAAACGCCCGGAATTTCCCCAGACCTCCGTTTTGAGGTCGTCTCGCTCAAGCCCAGCACCGGCGAGCGTTCCGGCGCCGGAATCCGCCCTGCGCCCGGAGGCGAGCGTTACGTCGCCGTCAATTGTCCCCTCCGGCTGATGATTCAGGTGGCATGGCGTATCAAGGCAGAGCAGATTGTGGGCGGACCCGCATGGCTCGCGAACGATCGTTATGACCTGGAGGCGAAGGCCGCGAAACCTTCGAGCACCGATGAGCTGCACGCCATGCTCATCAACATGCTCAGAGAGCGGCTGCATCTCCGGTTTCACCACGAATCGAAGGAGATGCCGGTCTATGCGCTCACGCTCGACAAAGCCGGTCCGAAACTGACGCCGCACCCCGCAGTCAACGCGGGCCAGGTCTGGATTGACGACACTGAAGAGAAAGCGCTTCACGTGAAACTGAAGGCCACCAGCGCGCCAATGAGCTATTTCGCGTTCCGTCTCGGCCTCAGGATGGACCGCCCCGTCATCGATCTGACGGGCCTGCACGGCGCCTATGATTTCAACCTGGAATACACGCGCCAGCTCCCTCCTGAATTTCCCGCCGGCGGAAAACTCAACGGAGAGGAACCGGATACCTCGGGCCCCACCATCTATTCGGCCCTGAAGCAGCAACTGGGGCTCGATTTACGAGCGCAGAAGGGGCAGGCGGACGTCATCGTCATCGACCACATCGAAAAGCCCACCGAAAATTGAACCGGGGGAAACGCACGCGCGTCGCTTCCCCCGGCCGCTTACCGTCCGAATCCCTCGCGCGGACTAGGGAGCCACGGACAGGGTGGCTGCCCCGGTCGATCCTTCTGCCGTCACCACATTGACCGTCGCATCGCCCGCCTGCAGACCCGATGGAATCGCCACGTTGATCTGATACAGTCCTGCGGCCGTCGGCGTGAGGCCGGCGAACGCGGGAGTGCTTGCCGTGATTCCATCGAAGGTGACCAGGACGGTTCCGGTAACCGAGCTCGGCGGGTTCGAGGGCGCGGCGGAGCCCGATTGTACCGCGGGATTTACGGCGCCGAGACCGCCCACATAGATCGTGACAGTTTCGCCCGTATGCGCCGGATTGCTCGAAGAAATCACGGAGTAATCCCCGTGTTCCGCGGCCGCCTGGCCCACGCCGCTCTGTGCGAGCGAGAATACCCCCGGAGAACTCTTGCGCACGTACATGGTTACCGAATTCGAAGCCGTTCCATTATTGGAGACGCTCACCGTCGCATAATTCGCGCCGCTGATCGAATACGGAACCATCGCCGTGATCTGCGTCGGGCTCACATAGAACAGAGGCGCATTCACGCCGTTGATCGAAACCGTGACGTTGCCCAAATTGGTCGGCAGCGGCAGACTTGCAGCGTTTGTCGTCCCACTACTCAGGCCGGAGCCGAATATGGCGATAATCTCTCCCGGCGCGATCGGATTCGTCGCGGGCGCGAAACTGCCCGCGTTCACAATTCCGAGCGGGTTCAGGTAAACGCCGCTTCCGCTGAATGGCTGCGCATGGAAACCCACCGCCAGCGAGTACACGCCCTGGGATCCCGTCGCAATGAAAGCCTGCCCCGAATCTCCCAAAGTAAATTTGGCCACATTGTTGGACAACTGGAAGGTCCCGTCGCCTGCGACCGAGAATGTGCTACCCGAAGTATTGTCGAAAACCGGTCCCACTGAGGATGCCAGGCGTTGGTGAAGCAGGGCCGTGCCGGAGCCGGTCGAGTTGGCCGAGCCGCTATACCCGCTCAGCACGAACGGCAGGTTCGAAGTGGCGAACTCGCTCATTCCCGAGACATAGTAAACTCCGTTTGCGCTGCCGTTCGATGCCGCCGACATCGAGCGAACGGCGATGAAAAAATCGAACCCGTCCGGCGCTCCCCCGACAATGACATTGCCATCCGCCGAGACACTGATGTTTTTCGTGCCGCTGATCAGCTGGCTCTGCGACGACGCCCCGAAGTTCACCGTGCCCGCGCTGCCCGAAAGCGAGTAAGTCACCCCGGAAACAGTCTGCGTAGTCGGCGTATTGCCCAGATTTGCCGCCATCCCGGAGGCGGATATGTTGCCGAGATTGCCCGCGCCATCCGAATTGAAATTGAAGCTCGCGTTACGAGCGAGCGTCAGATCCGCATTCGTGAAATCAATTGCGGCGCCCGACCAGGCCCCCTTCAGCGAGCCATTCGACAGATTCGAACCCACCGGAATTCCGACCATGATGGAGAGATTGCTTTTCTCGGTCGCGCTCGCCGTAAACGCATTCGGACCAACGGGGCCGGAAAGGCCGCCGTATTCCAGATCGCCAGTATCCGCGAGGCTCTGAATCGCGACAAATCCATTCGCAGCGGCTTTGTACGTTCCGTTCAGCGACAATGGCGCGTTTGTCGCGCCGCCCTTCTTTGTCTGCTGTCCCGTGAACGAGTAATTACCGTTGCCATCGAAGGTCATGGTTCCCACGATGCTGACCGCCGTCGAAATCGAAGAGCCGCTTTGCCCGGCAAACAGCAGCTCACGCACAAAATAGGCGCCTTTCAGACTTCCATTTCCGCTCGTATCGAAGCCTTGCCCGAAAGCCGCAGACGCCAGCGCCGCGAGCGCCAGGACGCCCGCTAAACGCGCCAAAGTTGCATTTAGGTATTGCGGTTTATGAATATGCATGGATTAAGGTGTCCAACTGAGGGACAGCGCTGATTATAGGCGTACGGTTGGAGAAGTGGTGAGTGCTAACTGTGCCGAATCGTGCCGAGTGGCCACCCGCGGCGAATAGATCGTGTCAACTGCCTTACATCCGGAACTCCGTACTGGAACCTTCCGCCTCGGCTCCCTGCGCGTGTGGCTGCTCCTCGTACTTTCGGCGGCGGAGGCAATGGCGGCGCAGATCGTCTCGTTTTCGGCGGAAGATGCCGGAAGAATCTGCGCCGAGCGGTATGCTGCGAGGTCCGGCCGCGGCATTGTGCGCGCTGCCGTTCGTTACCTGAAACAACCTGGCGCGAAATCGGTATCGATCGTCGGAGGAAGCTTCGGGGGCAGCGCGGCGGGCGATGCCTTAATACGCTCCGCGTCCGGCGAAATCGATCGCCTCGACTATATGGGCGGCCCCGAACCTCCCGGCGCAGAACCTGAAATCGCGAAGCGTGTTCATCGTCGCGCGCGATGACGCAAACACAGCCGGTCCACGGCTCCCCGGCATCCGCGCCCAGTACGAGAAGGCTCCGCAACCGAAGGAACTTATCATTTCGAAGGCTCGGCGCACGCGCAGTTTCTTTTTCAAACGGATCAGGGCGAAAGGGTGATGCGGGAGATTCTTCGATTTCTCACCGCACCGTAACGGTTCCTGGGTGGTTCATCTACTGGCAGCTCTGGCGTCGAAATAAAGCTATTATTCCCGTATGAAGCCGGCTGCCTGCGCATGCCTTTTCTCTGTGGCCGCGGCCTTCGACCTGCAGTCCTCCGATAAGCCCTTGTTCGAAGTCGCATCCATCAAGCCCTCCGACCCCAACTCCTCGAATTCCTTGTTCATTGGCATGAGCGCCGATCGCGCAATGGTCACATACACCAACATCACGCTGAAGGACTGTATTCGGGCTGCGTACCGCGTCAGAGACTTTCAGATCGCCGGGCCGGACTGGATCTCGCACGCACGCTACGAAATCACCGCGAAACTGCCCGCAGGCGCATCGCCGGATCAGATTCCCGAAATGCTGCAGGGTCTGCTGGCGGAGAGATTCAGGCTCACGCTCGCGCGCGACACAAAGGAACAGTCCGTGTACGCTCTGCTTGTCGGAAAGGCTGGCCCGAAACTCAAACCCGCCGCGGCCCCAATGAATGCGAAGCCGCCCAATGCAAAGTCGCTGACAGCGCTCGGACCGGATGGCAGGCCAAGACCAATAATGATGTTCCGGTTCTCGCCTGCGGCGGTTACAGTCACCGCGCCTTCCGCAACTCTCGCGGCCTATGCGGAGTTACTGTCGCGTTTCACCGTTCGCCCGGTTTTGGATATGACCGGCATCGAAGGTCAATACGAGTTGAACCTGACGTTCTTACCCGAGGCGGCGCACGGCGTACCGGCAAGCATACCCGGTCCGGACAATGCTGCTGCATCGCCCGAACCCGCTCCGTCTCTGTCCGATGCTGTGAAGCAGTATGGCCTGCGCATCGAACCGCGAAGAGCGCCGCTCGAAATGCTTACCGTGACCCATGCGGAACGGAACCCGACGGAAAACTGAGGAGAAAGCGCACAGGCCGTACAGGGGGCCGTTGTGCGCGATTCAAGATGCTGACTCGCGCAGCAATTCACGCCGGAATGATTGTCCGCAATGCACGCTGGTTTCAGTCTCTGAGCTGGTCACAGCCGCTATGTACTGTGACCTCTGGATGAACGGCGCTCTCATCTCTCGCCCAAGTACGCTCATCGCCGTTGACAGGCTGTCCGCCTGAACGCCATCCGGCGCGACGACGCTAACGGTAATCGGTTCCGTAACTGCCCAACCCGTCCTCGGGTCAACAATGTGCGAGTAGCAAACGCCGTCCACACATAGATGCTGCTCTTCACCGCCGGAAGTCGAGAGAGCGCCGTCGGTAAGCCGTACCGTTCGGATCTGCGCGGCGCGAGTTCCATTGCGCCACTTCATCCCAATCCGCCAACCCGCCTGTCCATGTGGATTGCCTGTGAAGCGTAATTCGCCGCTGAAGTTCACCAGAGCGCACTGAATCCCTCGCTCGAGTAACGTGGCAATCGCCTCGTCTGCGGCATAGCCTTTGCCGATGCCTCCGAGATCAAGCCGCATGTCACGCGAATCCAGCTTGATGGTTCCGTTCACAGCGTCGAGTTCGATTTTGCGGTAGCCGCACAGATCCCGGGCTCGGTTCAGCGACTGCGGATTGGGCAACTGGCAATACCGGCGAGCCTCGCGCCATAACCGGATCAGGGGCCCCGCCGTTACGTCAAAGGCTCCGTCGGTGTCGATCGCCACACGTTGTGCGGATTGTAAAACCCGAAACAGATCGGGACTCACGACAACAGGACGCTTCGCAGCGGCCAGGCAAATCCGATTCAACTCGCTTTCGGGATTGTAATCCGAAAGAATCGTGTCGAGCCGGGCAATACGGCCGAAGGCTTCGAGCAGAGCGGCGCTGGCTTCGCGGCCATTCGATGCGAACAATTTAATCTTGACGAGCGCACCCATGTGCGGCTCGACCGCCTCAAACAACTGCTCCATCGTCCAGGACCGAGCAATTCCAATAGGCCAGCATTTCTTCTTCAGAAGGCGCGTCCCTCGGGCGAATCAGGCGAAAACCCAGCCAGGGCGCGTCGGTTTCATACCAGATGCTTTTGGGAACCAGCGGATCCCGGCGTTTCCACGAAGGATCGGAAGGAACCCGCGCCGCACACCGGACATCTTCGGCATTCTCAGCCCAACACCCGCCGCGCACGGAAATCGGGTACGGCGCCGATGGCTTCACCCAGTTCTCAACCCGGTCGGGTAGATAAGGCGCGTACTGGTCCAGCGTCCACTCCATAACATTGCCGAGCATGTCGAAAAGGCCCCACGGATTCGGCCTTTTGGTCCCCACCTTGTGATACGCGCCACCGCTGTTGCCGGCAAACCATGCGTATTCACCCAGCAGCGATTGATCCGATCCAAAATAGAAGGCCGTTTGCGTCCCGGCGCGGCACGCATATTCCCATTCAGCTTCTGTTGGCAGCCTGTAGAACTCTCCCGTTTTCGCGCTCAGCCATTGAGCATATTTATTCGCGGCGTGTTGCGTCATGCTGATCGCCGGATATCCGTGAATACCCATCCCGAAACTCATGTCCACATACGGCCTGGTCGGATGAGCCAGGCCGTCCAGAGAATCATCACCTGAGCCGTCAGTTACAGCCCCCTCCGCCGAATCGAACAGGAACAGGTGGTATTCATCCCATGTCACCGGGCAGGCCTGCATCCAGAAGGGAGCCAGCGCTATTTGCCGTTGCGGCATTTCGTCCGGCTTGCCATAAGGATCGGACGCCGCGGAGCCCATCCGGAACTCCCCTTCCGGAATCGGGGTCATACGGAATGAAACCGTCGTGTTGGGAATTCCTGACTCGTATGGCTCCGGAAAGGAAACTGACCGGACGGCATTGCGCCGGATTCGCTCCGCTATCGCGGAAACCAGCCGCCGCTCCGAGCGGGGAATCGGGGGGGCACTCACTGAGCGAAATCGTTCAAACCAGGTTGAGCGCGGCGCGCCACCGGCGCGGCCCTGTCGTTGCATTCGAGCGATTCGGGAACGAGTCTCTCTCTGGATTTCAACATCTCGTCCCAGGTGATTTCGCGGCCTGTATACGCGGCTGTACGTCCCATAATCGCCAGCAATGTGGTCATGGCGAGGCGCTCGCCTTCATTCAGAGCTTCCTGATTGCGAATCGCGCGTAACAGCGCGATCTGCTGCTCGAGGTACATATTCGCCGCCAGGCGATTCCTGAGCCAGTTGCCGACCGGACGCGCGTGCTCAGCCGCATTACTCGCCGTCGCGGCAAGGTTGTCATCAAAACTCGCTGACTTGTGCTTTTTCAGAACAGGCCAGGGTCCGCGTCCGTAGATGAATGTGCCCTCCGTACCAAAAATGTCGTCGAAGACGCCGTTGAGGCATCCGTCCACCTGCCGTGTGTTCACCACCGCCTGCATTCCATCCGGCCAGGTATACGTAACGGAAAAGTGGTCGAATATGTTACCCTCAGCGGCGGCAACAGCGCGCCCGCCGCTTCCTGTACAGGAAAGTGGCGGCTGGTCGCCCATGACCCACGAGATTCGATCCACGCTGTGAATGGCCTGTTCCACCAGCCCGTCTCCGGACAGCCAGACGAAGTTGTACCAGTTGCGGATCTGCCATTCAATTTCCGTCATGTGGGCAGGCCTGGCGCTCGCCGGCAGCATCGGCTTCACGCACCCGCCGAAGTAAGTGCTGTGGTACGCAATAACGCGCCCGATCGCTCCCTGGGAAATAGCGCCAACCATATCCTGCACAGTCTGGTCATAGCGTGTACACAAACCGCTCATCAGGCAAAGCTTCCTGGCTTTTGCCTTCTCGACCGATGCCAGGACGGACTGCACCCCGGCAGCATCAGTCGCGGCTGGCTTTTCACAGAACACATGCCTGCCGGCGTCGACGCACGCCGCGAGCTGCACGGGGCGAAAGCCGGGAGGAGTCGCCAGGATAACCAGATCGACTTCGCTTTGAATCAGCCTTAGATAGGCGTCAAGTCCTTCGAACTTCTGCGTATCCGTTCGAACCTGGCCGGCGATTTTCGGTATATTGCGAAGGCTGTTTAAGCTGTGCTCAATTTTGCCGGGGTCGAGATCGGCGAGCGCCGCCAGCTCAGCTTTGGGGTCGGCTGAGAGCGCATCGGAAACGATGCCGGTTCCCCTGCCCCCGCATCCCACCAGGCCGATACGAAGCGTCTCAGCAGGAGAGCGCCCCCGGAGAATTGCCGGCGCCGGCTTGCGAACCCCGGCCATCAGATTACGAATCGATCTGAAGATCTCCGATTTTGGCATTGCGCTATTCAGGAGATAATCTGTGAGGAATTGCAGGTAAACTGCGCGTTATTTGCGGTCAATATTGGATGACGCGAATCGCGAGTACAGTTTAGCAGAGGGTGATAATGCGATATTCTCACTCTGCGGCGCGCGGTACGGAATCCAGCCCGGAACCGAAGATTACAGAGGGGGCGACGGATAGGGAACCTGTGAGCCGCGCTGCAGCCTGATGCGAGCGTTCAGATGTTGCCCGCGCCGCGCTTTGCCGCGATTTTCCTCTCAACCGCCGCCATCAGCCGCGAATGCACTTCTTCGGGGATGTCATAGCATTTCATCCCTTTGTAGACCTGGATCGTCTTGCGCGTCGTATCGCAGATGACCCAGCAGTTCGGGCATTCCGCTATGTGGCGTTCGAGTTTGGCGCGAAGCTCTGCGTCTGTCTTTTCGTCCAGATAGTCGCTGAGCTCGCTCAAAAAATCTTTACATGTAAGCAAAGGCGTTATCTCCTTTGCGTTTGAAAAAACGCGTGAGTTTTTCCCGGAGCTGCAGCCGCGCGCGCAGCAGGCGGCTCTTTACGGCCGGAATCGAGAGATCGAGCGCTTCCGCCGTCTCCTCCGTCGAAAGCCCGTCCACATCGCGCAGCACGAATACGGCGCGATAGATCGGCGCAAGCTGGTCCACAGCCTCGGTGAGAATGGTATGTAATTCGTCCTGCGAAAACTGCTGTTCGGGGTCCGGGTCCCACGAAGCGATCTCGCGGATCACCGTGTCTTCCCCCGTGTCGATCTGTTCGTCCAGCGAAACCGAACGATCCGTTTTACGCTTTCGCAGCTTCATCAGCGCCTGATTCACTGCGATTCGCACAATCCAGGTATAGAACCTGGAGTTGCCCTGAAACTGATCCAGGTGTTCGTAAGCTTTGAGAAACGCTTCCTGGAGCACATCCTCCGCATCCTCGCGATTCTGGGTTATGTTCATCGCGAGACGGAAGATTTTACTCTCGTAACGGTTCAATAAAGTGGAAAACGCGGCCGCGTCGCCCTCGCGCGCCCGGTTTACCAGCTCGATCTCTTCCTTCGCCTCAGGCGAAAGTTCGACCGCAGCGGCTATAGGTACGCTTTCGGTAGCCATTTTCGAAGATTCCTTATTGTCCCACGCGAGGATTCGGCCCAAACCGGATCCAAAAATTGGTGGGCAATCGCCTCCCGAACAGGCGTGCTGGAGCGTCATCCAGTTTCAAAGATGATGCGCCTGAAACGAAAGTTGCGCGGATTTAAGGATTTGTAGCCGTCTGCGCGCCCGGATTCCAGCCCCTGAGCACGCGGAGGATATAGTCGTGCGTTTCCCGGAAGGGCGGCACCCCGTGATATCTCGCCACTGCTTCCGGACCGGCGTTATAGGCCGCCAGCGCCAGAAGCACCTGGTCCGGCTTGCCCTCGTACTTTGCCAGAAGGTCCCGCAGATAGCGCGCTCCGCCTTCGGCGTTTTCGCGAGGCGCTCTGGGGTTGATGTTCAATTCCCTGGCCGTCCCGGGCATCAACTGCATCAGGCCGATCGCGCCCCTGGGCGAGACCGCCGCCGGATTGAATGCGGATTCGGCCTTCATCACGCTTCGCACCAGCGATTCGAATGATGCGGGCATCGCGAGCTTCTCCGCCGCCTCATGCGCGAGTTCCGCCGGCGTCTCGGGGTGGGGCAGGCTTTCAGCCCGTGCAACCTGAGGCGAAGACACGCCGGCCGGCGCGGCGATTGCCTCCTCCGGCTCATATGCCCTCACCCGGCCCGCCGGGATCTCGGTCATCCCGCCGTCATCGTAAATTCGTATCGCCGCGCCTGAGAGTTCATGCCGGTCCGCATGCAGCCGGAAACCGTTGTCCAGCACCACATACTCGCCCGCCCACCCGCGGACCGCCAGGCTCGTCCCGAAAACCAGGAGCCCGATAAGATGGGTTCTTCCCTTCATGCCCAAATCATTTGTGACGCATCTGGAATGCAGTCTGTGCAACCGCCAGTATCAGGCTGGAAAGCCCTGGAACCTTTGCGAATGCGGCGGGCCGCTCCTCGTCCGCTACGATCTTCCAAAGCTCCGGTCGGCATGGTCGCGCGATAGTCTCGTCTCCGCGCCGGACAACATGTGGCGTTATGCGCCCGCCCTGCCGGTCACAAAGGAAACCTCGATTATCTCACTTGGAGAGGGGATGACGCCTCTTCTCCCTGCCCGGCGCACCGGGGAGCGAATCGGCGCGAACGATCTGCTGATTAAGGATGAGGGCCTGAACCCCACCGGTTCCTTCAAAGCCCGCGGACTCTCCTGCGCCGTCTCCATGTGCGTCGAACTCGGCCAGCGCCGGCTTGCCATCCCCTCGGCCGGCAATGCGGCCAGCGCCCTCGCGGCTTACTCCGCCGCCGCGGGCCTCGAAGCCAACATCTTCATGCCGCAGGATGTGCCGCAGGCAAACTTTATCGAATGCAAGGCGTACGGCGCTCGCGTGACGCTCGTTGACGGACTCATCAGCGATTGCGGTCGCATTGTCGCGGAGCGCAAACAGGCCGAGGGCTGGTTCGAAATCTCGACCCTCAAAGAGCCGTATCGTATTGAAGGCAAAAAGACCATGGGCTACGAGCTGGCCGAGCAACTCGGCTGGACCGTCCCCGCCGCCATCTTCTATCCGACGGGCGGCGGCGTCGGCATGATCGGGATGTGGAAGGCTTTTGCGGAGATGGAGGCGCTCGGCTGGATCGGCCCCGAGCGCCCGAAAATGATCGCCGTCCAGGCCGCCGGCTGCGCCCCGATCGTCAAAGCGTTTGAGGAGGGAGCGCAGAAAAGCCAGTTCTGGAATGACGCCTCAACCGTCGCCAGCGGATTGCGCGTACCCAAGGCGCTGGGCGACTTCCTGGTCCTGCAGGCGGTACGTGAAAGTGGTGGGACGGCTATCGCCATCTCAGATTCTGAACTGATCGACGCCGGACTCCAGCTGGCAGCCGAGGAGGGCATGTTCGTTGCGCCCGAAGGCGCGGCCTGCGTCGCCGCCGCCGAAAAGCTGATCCGCAGCGGATTCCTCAAACAGGACGACCGCATCGTTATTTACAACACCGGCTCCGGTCTGAAATACCTGGAGACGTACGCGACACGCTTCCCCCGAACCGCATCCGGCGAGACCGATAAACTCGGCGGCCTGATCACGCCGCGATAGGAATTTGGCAGTTCGGACAGGCTGGGGCTAAGGGTAACCCTGAAGCCTCGGCGTCCCGTGCTTCCACTCCGGAGGAAGAGCGAATCCATTGCGATTCGGCATTTTGACTTTCGGCAGACTCTGAGCGTCCATTACTTCGTCTTCCCTGATGATTCCGCTCTTATATAGCAGGAAGGCGGTAAGAGAGTACACCTCGTCGGGGGTGAGGGTTCCTTCCTTTCCCAGAGGCATGCCCCGATGGATGTAGTCCCATATTGTCGTCGCGAAGGGCGAGTGGACTCCCATGCTGTTCGAGTCATTCACACAAGGCGCCAGACAAAACACAGGAGAGGCCGAATGGAAGTCTTTCCTGCTTATTAAAGTAGGGGCATGGGCTCCGGATCCCGTCATCCCGTGGCATCCGGCGCACCCCTTGCGCACGTATAGCACGCCACCTTCTTTGGCCGTCCCCTGCCCTGATGGGAGTTCCTTTCCAGTCGGGCTGATGGCGATGTCCCAGGCGCGGATCTCTTCAGCGGTCGGGGTCTTCCCAACACCGTAGGTTGGCGACTGGCTCCATGCAGTCTGGCAAATCCAGAGAGCCGCAGTAGCGAGGAAAAGCTTAGGAAAGGCCGTTGTGAACGCTTCCATCGCTGGCGATCCTCCAGGGTTGAACGGAATTGTCGGCGCCCCGAACCCGAACTTTGTCCACAGGTTCGTTCCAGTATTTCGCGATTTCGGCTCGTGTCGGCTGAACGGTGCCCAGTTCGTCTGTGCAGCGCGACATGAGAACGCATTCCTTTCCGTCCCAGTTCCAGTGGTAGCCGAAACGGGTATGCGCCATCTTATATGAAGGCGTCCGAAGCTCGGCGTCCAGCCAGCTCACGCCGCCGTTGGTGGATATCTGCACGCCCCGGATAGCGCCTGCGCCGGACCATGCGAGGCCGCTGATTTCATAGAAGCCCGGGCCTGGAAGCTGCTGCCCACCGGAGGGAAACGTAATCACGGATTTCGGTCCGATCTGGTGAGTCAGCGCGGCTACCTTCGGGTCCGGGTTGATATGCCCGTAGTCGTCATAGGTCATGTAATAGCGGTCCACGACCTTGATTCGCCTCAGGTACTTAATCTGGTAAATACCCTCAAAGCCCGGAACCATGAGCCGCAGGGGAAAGCCCTGCTGCGGACGGATGGGCTCGCCATTCTGGGCGTAGCACACCATGCAGTCATCCATCGCCTTCGCGAGCGGAATGCTCGATGCGCCCTTCACTTCTTCGGCGCCCTCCGCTACGATCCAGGATGCCTGGTTCTGAACGCCGCACTCCTTGAGCAGCAGTGATAACGGCACGCCGGTCCATTCCGCGCAACTCGTCAATCCATGCGTTTCCTGCACGGTTTTGTGCGTCGGCCTCGCGCGGTTTCCCAGGCATTCGATGAAATGAATGCGGGTTACGTATGGGAGCCGCTTGAGATCTTCCATGCTGAAAACCAGCGGCCGGTCCACCATTCCGTGAATCATGAGCCGGTGCTCCCGGGGGTTGATGTCGGGAACGAAGGCTCCGCGGTGCGTAGCCGTATAGAAAAGCGAGGATGGCGTGATAATCCCGAACGAATCCTGAAGCGGGGTTAACACGTGAAACGTGAGTCCGAACTCATCTGGCGAATGCCTCTCCGCCACAGGCACGCGTTTCGAAGTGACGAACCGGGAGCGCTCGCCATACGCGATCAACTCGTCGATTTTTTTGGGAGGCGTCTCCTGTGTCTGGCTT
>Ga0157370_10001005_pt1 | contig 35589 bp, 31 predicted proteins | sample C35metaG_FD_113463 | JGI IMG/M metagenome (GOLD analysis project Ga0157370, IMG submission 113463) | Corn rhizosphere microbial communities from Kellogg Biological Station, Michigan, USA - C3-5 metaG | ecosystem: Host-associated > Plants > Roots > Rhizosphere > Soil | place: USA: Michigan... | reverse complement strand
TCGGCATCCGCCACACCTTCTAGGCAGGCAGCGAACGCATGCGGATTTTTCTTCGTCTCCTTCTCTCGATGCTCCTTGTCGCGAATCTCGCGGCCTGCAAGGAAGAGGCGCCACAGCCGCCTTCCGCGTCGGACATCCAGCGCGCCGAATCGCTGCGGCCCGAATCCGCCGAACTGCGCGCGCGCTACGAGCGCTCGTGCCTCGCATGCCACACGTCCATCGACGCCAAGGCACCGCTGACCGGCGACATCGCGCAATGGAAGCCACGCCTGGACAAGGGCATGGATGTGCTCGTGAAGCACGCGATGGAAGGCTTCAACGCGATGCCGCCCAAAGGCCTGTGCGCGGATTGCAGCGAAGCCGACATGCGCGCGCTGATCGTCTTCATGAGCCAAGGGAGGGAAGAACGGAAATGAGCAACGACAACGCGCCACCCACGCACAGCGAGCGCCGCCGCACGGTGCTGAAAGCGGGTGCGGGCATCGCGGTCACAGCCGCATTCGCCGGCAGCGGCATCGAGGCACGCGCCGCGGCAGACGCCGTCGCGCCAACGGCCGCAACAACAACGCCCGCCCCCGGCTGGACGAACTGGTCTGGCATCGCACGCTGCACGCCCAAGGCCATCGAGACGCCGGGCGACGAAGCCGAACTCGCGGCGGCATTGCGCAAGGCCAGCGCGGGCGGTGCGCGCTGCGTCGGCGCAGGCCACTCGTTCACAGCGCTGGTGCCGACCGACGCCACGCTGATCTCGCTCGACCGCATGTCCGGCATCGTCGCAAGCGACGCACAAGCGCAGACCGTGACGCTGCACGCCGGCACGCGCCTTGCGCTGCTGTCGCGTGCGCTGGACGCGCAGCACCTGGGCCTGCGCAACCTGCCCGACATCGACGCTCAATCCTTGGCGGGGGCCATCGCCACCGCAACGCATGGCACCGGAAAGGACCTGCCCGCGCTGCATGCGGACGTGGTGGGCCTGCGGCTCATGACGCCGGGCGGCGAGGTGCTCGAATGCAGCACCGATCGCAACCCCGAATTGCTCGCCGCCGCGCGCGTGTCGCTCGGCAGCCTGGGCGTGATCACGCAGGCCACGGTGCGCGTGGTGCCCGCCTTCAACCTGCACCGCCGCGTGTTCCTCAAGCCCTTGCAAGCGATGCTCGACGGGGCACCCGCGCTCGCCGAAAAGCATCGCAACTTCGAGTTCTACTACCTGCCCTTCACCGGCTATGCGGCCGGCATCACCAACGACCTCTACACCGGCACCGACACGGTCCAGTCGCCCTCGGCCGACGAAGACATGCTGCGCGACCTCAAGCGCCTGCGCGACTGGCTCGGCTGGTTCCCGTCGCTGCGCCGCTGGGTCGCCGGCAAGCTGATCGACGGCGAGCAGACCGAGGAAGCGAAGAACCGCTCGTGGAAGCTGCTCTCCACGCAGCGCCCCACCAAGTTCAACGAGACCGAGTGCCATGTGCCGCGCGCCGACGGCATCGCCTGCGTACGCGAAGTCATCGCCGCGCTGGAGCGGCGCAACGACGTGTTCTTTCCGCTGGAGTTCCGCTTCGTGAAGGCCGATGACGCGTGGCTCAGCCCGTTCCACCAGCGCGACAGCTGCTCGATTGCCGTGCATGCCGCGCAGGGCGAGCCGTATGACTACCTGCTCTCGGAAATCGGCCCGATCTACCGCAAGTACCAGGGTCGGCCGCATTGGGGCAAGCTGCACGACCTGAAGGCACCGCAACTCGCGGCGCTGTATCCGCGCTGGAACGACTTCCTCGCGCTGCGCGCACGGCTCGACCCGGAGGGGCGCATGCTCAACCCGTATCTGCGTCAACTTTTCGGGGTGACCGCATGAGCCGTCGAAAGATCCTCCTGGGCACGCTCGGCGCGGCCGCTGTCGGCACCGTCGGTGCCTTCGCGCTGCGGCCGGGCGACAACGGCGCGCCGCACGACGATTACTTTCGCGCGCTCAACGACGAGCTGAAGAAGAACGGCCCGATGCGCCCCTGCATGGTCATCGACCTGGACCGCATGGACCGCAACATCGACCGCGTGACGCAGAGCCTGCGCCAGGGCGGCAAGCATTACCGCATCGTCGAGAAGTCGCTGCCTTCGCATGCGCTCATCGACTACGTGGCCAAGCGCTCCGGCACGAAGCGGCTGATGTCCTTTCACCAGCCCTTCCTCAACATCGATGCGGAAATCTTCCCGGACTTCGACATCCTGATGGGCAAGCCACTGCCGGTGCAATCGGCAGCGCTGTTCTACAAGAAGCTCAAGGGGCCGTTCGAGCCGTCGCGGCAACTGCAGTGGCTGCTCGACACACCCGAGCGGCTGCAGCAGTACCTCGCGCTGGCGCAGGGCATCGGCAGCAAGCTGCGCATCAACATCGAGATCGACGTGGGCCTGCACCGCGGCGGCGTGGCCGACAACGCCACGCTCGGCCGGATGCTCGACCTCATCGCCGCGAACCCGCAGCAGCTCGAGTTCGCGGGCTTCATGGGCTACGACGCGCACGTGGGCTTCGGTGTGCCGAAGGTGCTCGGGTCGTCCGAAGAACTACTCGGCAAGGCGATGGCGATCTACCAGGGCTTCGTCGATCACGTGCGCGGCCAGTACCCGGCGCTGTGGAACGACAGCCTCACGCTCAACACCGGCGGCAGTCCGAGCTACAAGCTGCACGAGGCGGAGAAGGTGAGCAACGAGGTCAGCACCGGCACGGCCCTCCTCAAGCCCACGCACTACGACATCGAGACGCTGGCCGCGCACGAGCCCGCCGCGTTCATCGCCACGCCGGTCATCAAGGCAACCGGGCCGGTGGCCATTCCGGCGCTCGACGGCAAGTCGAAGGTCTTCTCGTGGTGGGACGTGAACCAGCGCCAGACCTACTACATCTACGGCGGCTACTGGCTCGCGGACTACGCCTCGCCCAAGGGGCTGCAGTTCAACGGCATCCTGGGCCACAGCGCGAACCAGGAGAACGTGAACGGCTCGCCGGCCACCGGCCTCGCGGTGGACGACCAGGTGTTCCTGCGCCCCGCCATCGCCGAAGGCGTGCTGCTGCAGTTCGGCGATCTCGTCACCGTGCGGGGCGGCAAGGTGCAGGACCACTGGCCGGTGTACCGGGAGGGCACTTAAGAAGAAGCAACGCAGGTTCCCCGTCAACGAACAGCCGCGATGCGGCACAAGGAGACTTCCATGGACACAACACAAAAAGAACAATGGAAAGAAAAACGCGTGCGGCCAACCGCATGGCTCGCGCGCACGGCCGCCGCTGCCGCGCTCCTGCTGGCCGGCGTGCAGGCGGCCCATGCGGGCTATGACGTCGGCGTGGGCAAGGCCGACATCACCGCGGTCGAGCTCGGCAGCCTGAGCGCGGGCTTCGTCTTCGATCCGCCCTACGACGGCCTGCAGTCGCGCCAGTTCGTGCGCGCCTTCGACATCGAGGACGGCGCGTCGCGCCGCGAGGTGATGGTGGTCGTGGCGGAGCTGGGCCTGGCCAGCGGCAACCTCAAGCGCGTCGCGCTCCAGCAGTTGCAGGTCCGCTACCCCGGCCGCTTCACCGACGACAACTTCGTGCTGACGATGACGCATACGCACGGCGTGCCGAACGTGGGCAATGCATCGAACCCGCGGCTCTTCAAGGCCCAGGTCGATGGCGTGGTGAAGGCCGTCGAGGCGGCGATGGCCGACAAGGCGCCCGGCAGCATCGAGGTCAACCGCGGCCAGCTGCGCGGCGTGGGCGCCAACCGCTCGGCGCAGGCCTTCGTGCTGAACAAGCCCGAGGACCAGGCCGTGTTCCCCGAGCGCATCGACACCGGCATGACCCAGCTGCGCTTCGTGCGCAATGGCGCCGCCGTCGGCGCGCTGATGTTCTACGGCCTGCATCCGACCAACATGATCGACGAGGCCTTCAGCTTCATCAGCACCGACAACTACGGCCACGCGGCGCGCCGGCTCGAAGACGATGTCGACCAGGGCCGGCCGGCCGGCAGCAGGCGCTTCGTCGCGGCGTTCGCGCAGACCGGCACGGGCGACGTCACGCCCAACATCAACTTCAAGAATTGCAACGACGTCGATCCGCCGTTCTGGGTCAGCTGGAAGACCCATGTGCTGGCGCGCCACGACTGGGGCTGCAACCGTGGCTCCAGCACGCTCGGGCCCTTCGAGAGCATGCGCGATACGGGGGACAAGCTCTTCGCGGCGGCGAAGTCGCTGCTGGTTGCGGATGCCGTCGCCGGGAAACCGGTCGATGCCGGCGTGCCGTCCAACCAGCGGCTGAACTACCAGTACAAGGCCGTCGATTTCGCGAAGATCGCGGTGTCCGGCAAGTACACCGGCGGTCACGGCGACCAGGCGACCTGCGACCCCGCCTGGGGCTCGGCCTTCGCGGCGGGCAGCAGCGAGGACATGGGCTCGATCCTCGCGCAGGAGGGCGCCGACAACCGCACGAGCCTCGCGCAGATCGTGAGCATCCTCATCAACCTGCCGCTGGTTCCCGCGATCGTGAAGCCGCTGCTCGACGCCTCCTACCAGCCGATCACCAGCGACGTGCGCGAGTGCCAGGGGCGCAAGGACGTGCTCGCGGCACTGGTGCCCGGGCCGACCTCGCTGCAGGTGGTGAAGCTCGGTTCGCTGACGCTGGCCTTCACACCCTTCGAGCTGACGACGATGACGCAGTACCGCATCCGTCGCCACCTCGCGGCAACGCTGAACGCGGGCGTGGACGACGTCATCGCCGTCGGCTACAGCTCCGGCACGGTGCCCAGCCTGCAGGTCGACAGCACCGGCGGCTATGTCGTGACGCCGGAGGAATACGACAGCAAGCAATACGAGTCCGGCTACACCGCCTGGGGCAAGTGGACGCAGCCGGCGCTCGCGCAGGCGCTCGATGTGATGGCCGCCACGCTGGTCGCCAGCGACGCGAAGCCCAGCGTCACGCCGGTGGTGCCCGCGCCGCAGGACCCGCTGGTCGTAGCCGCGCGCACGCCCGAAGACAAGCTCCCCGCAGCCGTCCCCTGGGACGGCGTGCCGCTGTTCTCGGGCATGGGCGTGGTGCTGAAGGGGCCGCAGGTGGTGCAGCACGAAGTCAACGGCAAGCTGCAGGCCGACGACAAGCGCCGCTTCCTCGAAGCCACCTTCGTGAGCAGCCATCCGATGAACCGGCTGGGCAGCATCGACTCGTTCCTCTTCATCGAGAAGCAGGCGGCCGACGGCAGCTGGAAGGAAATCGAACGCGACGGCCGCTGGGGCACCACGGTTCAGTGGAAGGCGATTGCGCTGTGCATCAACTGCCGTTCGGCAACGGTGTCGTGGCAGATCCCGGCCGATGCCGCGGGCACGTACCGCATCGTCCACAAAGGCAACTACAAGCCCAGCTGGATCCTGCCCGACGTGGTCGAGTACCGCAGCGCGACCGCACCCTTCGAGCTCAAGGCCTGAGCCATGACGCGTAACAGACATCGGTACATCTGGACGGTCGCGGCGCTGTGCACCCTGGGCGTCGGCGCGGCGATCTTCGCCGTCGACACGGGCACGCCGGGCTCCGGCGCGGAGGATGCGGCAGCCCGGCCGGCGACAGCCGCGATGGCGGGCATGCCGGCCGCTGCCGCCGCGCAAGGCAGCCAGCCCGCTTCGCCATGGACCGCCTCGCCCTTCCTCAAGGGCCCGGCTTTCACGCAGCCGGCATCGACGGGCCCCGGCCCGGTCGAACGGATGCTCGACATTCCGGCACTGCAAGCGCGCTGGGCCGGCGATCCGAGGCGCGATGAGAAGATCGGCGAGGTGATCGCAGTCACCCGGCTGCAGGACCGCATTGGCGGCATCGGCGAAACGCTGGCGGGGCTTCCGCCCGAAGCGCGGCGCGGCGAGGTCGAGATCCTGGTCCACCAGATGCAGGCCTTTGCGGCACGCGGCGTGCTGCCGAAGGAAGAGGTGGAAGATGTGGAGGCCCAGTTGCTGGCGCTCCTCGACCCCGATGGCAACCCGCAGGACAATGGCCAGCCCCGCAGGCACGGCCCCCGAGGATTCAGATGACGACCCAGACCATGAGACAGACCTTCGACGCCATGCGTGCCGCCAGCCTGCGCGCGCAGACCCCGCCATGGAGCGAGCGTGCCGACCGCCTGGAGCGCCTGCGTGCGCTGGTGATGGACCACCGCAAGGAGATCGCCGCCGCCATCAGCGCGGACTTCTTCAACCGGCCGTATCAAGAAACCGAACTGGCCGAGGTCTTTCCCGCCGTCGAGGGCATCAACCATGCGCTGCGCCACGGCAGGAAATGGATGCGCACGCAGCGCCGCTCCACCGGCCTGTGGTTCAAGCCTGCGTCGTCGCGGATCATGCCGCAGCCCCTGGGCGTGGTCGGCATCGTGGTGCCGTGGAACTACCCGCTGAATCTTGCAGTGGGGCCGATGACCGCGGCGCTCGCCGCGGGCAACCGCGTGATGGTGAAGCAGTCGGAATTCACGCCGCGCTTTGCCGAACTGTTCGCCACCCTCGTGCGAGCCGTCTTCGCGGAAGACGAGATCGCCATCGTCAACGGCGACGCCGAAGCGGCGCGCGAATTCTCCAGCCTGCCCTTCGACCACCTGCTGTTCACCGGCTCGACGGCCGTCGGCCACCACGTGATGCGCGCCGCGAGCGAGAACCTCACGCCGGTGACGCTGGAGCTCGGCGGCAAGTCACCCGCGATCATCGGGCCCGAGGCCAACTTCGACAAAGCCGTCGAACGCATCCTCGTGGGCAAGACGCTCAATGCGGGCCAGACCTGCATCGCGCCCGACTACGTGCTGGTGCCCGAAGGCCAGCAGCAGCGCTTCGCGGACAGCGCCCGTCGCGTGTTCAACGCGATGTACCCGGACATCGCGCGCAACACCGACTACACCAGCATCGTGAGCCCGCGCCACTTCTCGCGCCTGCAGGAGCTGGCCGCGCTGGCGCAGATGGAAGGCGCATCGGCCACCCCGCTCTCGGACATGACGCCCGACGCCGCGACACGCCGCTTTCCGCCGGTGCTGCTGACCGGCGTGCAGGACAGCATGCGTGTGATGAAGGAAGAAATCTTCGGCCCGATCCTGCCGGTGATGACCTATGGCGCCATCGACGAAGCCATCGCGTATGTCAACGCGCATCCGCGCCCGCTTGCGCTCTACCTCTTCGAGAAGAACGGCGCGACCATCGAGCGCGTGATGCAGCAGACGGTGGCCGGCGGCGTGTCGATCAACGACACCCTGCTGCACGTCGCGCAGGACGACCTGCCCTTCGGCGGCGTCGGTGCGAGCGGCATGGGGGCGTACCACGGCGAGCACGGCTTCCGGACCTTCTCGAAGATGAAGCCGATCTTTCACCAGTCGGCCTTCAACGGTGTCGGCCTCTTCAAGCCGCCCTACGGCAAGACCTTCGAGCGGATGATGAAGCTGCTGGTGCGCTGAAAAACTTCTTCAGCTGCGTCCCTGCGACAGCAGCTTGATGGCCGCGGCCGACTTGGCGCCCGGAAAGCGCTGCACGATGCCCGAGAGAAGAATGTCGAGCAGCAGGTTCAGGTGCGCCTCGGCCTCGAGCCGCTCGATCCACGGATCGTCGCCGGTGGACACGCGCAGCGAGGTCATGCCGTGCATGCCCTCCCAGAGGATCTGCGTGGCCACGGCCACCTGCTTGTCGTCGGCGGCCATGTAGCCGTCGCGCACCAGTTCCGCGGTGAGGCTGCAGACGAAGGCGTAGGGGTCGTTCTCGATGTCGCCGAACGTGAGCGTCGAGGTCTCGACGGGCGCCGCGGGGCGCCGCTCCATGAACACCAGGAAATACTGGTCGGGGTGCTTGAGCCCGTACTCGACATAGGCCAGGCATGCGAGCCGTATGCGTTCGATCGGGCTCTTCGCCGGCAGCACCGCGGCCTGCATGAGCTTGTTGAGCCGGATCAGGTCGTCGTCGACCGCGTTGGCGATCATGCTGGCCTTGTCGCCGAACAGCGCATAGACCACCGTGTTCGAGAAGCCCGATTCTTCCGCCACCTTGCGCATGGTGATTTCGCGCGCGCCGCTCTTGGCGACCATCTTGCGCACGACCTTCAGGATGTCCTTGCGGCGTTGTTCCAGCTCTCGCTGCTTGCGTTCCTGAAGATTGCTGCTTGTGACCATGGCGTCTTGGAGATGGGCGTCTTTTTGCTGGATGGAATCTTATCCCGCAGGCGGGACGGACGGCCCAGTGCCCCTCGGGGCATAAGGTTTCAGGGCGTGTGCGCAGATTGCCCCGGACACCCGCTACTTGAACTCGTCCGCCGTGATCCCGAGCTTGCGCAGCTTGTCGTGCAGCGTCTGCCGCGCAATGGCCAGCGCGGTGGCCGTGGCCGGCTGGTCGCCCTGGTGCTTGCGCAGCGCCTCGACGATCACTGCGCGCTCGAAGGCCTCGACCTGCTGCGGCAGCGCGCGCGGCAATGCGGGCAGGCCTTCGCCGGTGCCGCGCGTCTGCGTGAGGCGCTCGCCGAGCAGCCCCAGCACGAAGCGGTCGGCCACGTTGCGCAGCTCGCGCACGTTGCCGGGCCATGCGTAGGCCATCAGGTCGGCCAGCTGCGCATTGGTGAGCAGCGGCGCCGCGCGCTCGTAGCGGCTCGCGGCCAGCAGCGTGAAATGTTCGAACAGCAGCGGAATGTCTTCGCGGCGCTCGCGCAGCGGCGGCAGCTCGATGAAGGCCACGCCCAGCCGGTAGTACAGGTCGGCCCTGAACTTCTGCTGGTCGCTCATTTCCTTCAGGTCGTCCTTGCTCGCGGCCACCACGCGGCAGTCGAAGGGAATCGCCTTGTTGGAGCCGATGCGCTCGATGCTGCGCTCCTGCAGCGCACGCAGGAGCTTGATCTGCACCGGCATCGGCATGCTCTCGATCTCGTCGAGAAAAAGCGTGCCGCCATTGGCGTATTCGAACTTGCCCACGCGCACGCGGTTGGCGCTGGTGAAGGCACCCGCCTCGTGGCCGAAGAGCTCGCTCTCGGCCAACGCCTCGGGCAGCCCACCGCAGTTGAGCGGCACGAAATGCTGGCGCCGGCGCTCGCTGCGGTCGTGCAGGCAACGGGCGACCAGCTCCTTGCCGGTGCCGGTCTCGCCGTAGATGAGCACGTCGGCCGAGGTCTCGGCCAGCGTCATCACCGTGCGGCGCACCAGCTGCATCTGGGCAGATCGGCCGATGAGCACCGACTGGATGCCGTTCCAGTTTTCCAGTGCATCGCGCAGCGCGCGCACCTGCAGAGAGAGCTGGCGGCGCTCGATGGCGTGGCGCACGATGGCCACCAGCCGTTCGGAGCTGAAGGGCTTCTCGATGAAGTCGTAGGCGCCCTCGCGCATGGCCTGCACCGCCATCGCGATGTGGCCGTGGCCGGTGACCAGGATCACGGGCAGCTCGGCATCGACCGCATGCAGCTCGCGCAGCCACTCGGTGCCGCTCAGGCCCGGCAGGCGCACATCGCTGACCACGATGGCCGGCACGCCGAAGCTGATGTGCGAGCGCGCGCGCTCGGCGCTGTTGAAGGCCTCGACCTCGAAACCGGCCAGGGCCAGTACCTGGGTCGTGCTGAGGCGGACGTCTTCGTCGTCCTCGACCAGCATTACCCGGATGGCAGGGGCTTCGCTCACTTGTTGATCACTCCTGTGGGGGTGGGGATAAGGATGTTCTGCACGGCGGCCGGCAGGTCGACGACGAACGATGCGCCGCCTTCGGCGAGGTTGGCCGCACGCAGCGTGCCGTCCATGGCGCGCACCAATTGTGCCGAGATCACGAGCCCGAGCCCGAGGCCCGTGCCCGCGGGCTTGCTGGTGACGAAAGGCTCGAACAGGCGCGGCAGGATGTCGGGCGGGATGCCGGGGCCGGTGTCGCTCACGCGCAGGACCACGCGGCCTTCGTTCGGCCGCGCCTCGATGCGCAGCGTGCGCACCGGCGACTCCTGCATCGCGTCGATGGCGTTGCGCATCAGGTTGACGTGCACGCTGCCAAGCGCGGCTTCCTCGGCCATCACGCTCAGGCTTGCGGGCTGCAGATCGACCTCGATGGCAATGGCGTTCTTCTTCGTGGCCTCGGCCACGATGGCCTGCGCGTCGGCGATGGCGCGCGCCACCGGCACGGCGGCCAGCGGCAGCTCGCTCTTGTGCGCGAAGGTCTTGAGCTGCGAGGTCAGGCGCGCGAGACGGTCGACCATGCTGCGAATGCGCTGCAGGTTGCCGCGCACGTCGTCCAGGCGGTTCTTGTCGAGCAGGATGGCGGCGCTCTCCGAGAGCGTGCGCATCGCGGTGAGCGGCTGGTTCAACTCGTGCACCACGCCCGTCGACATCTGGCCGAGCGCCGCCATCTTTCCGGCGTGCAGCAGCTCGCCCTGTGCGGCGCGCAGTTGCACAGTGCGCGCGACCACGGTCGATTCGAGGGTGTCGTGCGCCGCCTGCAGCGCGGCCTGGTTGGCGAGCTTCTGCCGCACGGCGCGGCGGCGCTGCCACAGCGTGACGGCAATCAGCAGCAGCACCGCCATCGCCAGGCTCGCAGTGATGGCCGCGTTGCGCGCGCCCACGCGCACCGGCGCCAGGTCGTCGAGCACCACCAGTTGCCACGGCGCGCCGCGCAGCTTGCGCGTGGAGGCGAGCTGGTCCACGCCGTCGAGCGCGATCACCTGCACGTCGCGCGCCAGCGTTTCCTTCGGCGTCCATTGCAGCGGCTGCAGCGCGGCTTCGCCATAAGGCCGCGAGCGCTGCACCTCGGCACGCTGCAGGCCATCCAGCGGCAGCATCGGGCGGAACTTGAGGTCTTCGCGGGTGGAGAGGATCACCACGCCGCGCTGGTCGATCAGCACCACGTCGCCCAGGAGCTTGCGCCAGGTGCGCTCGGCCTCCTCGAGATTGACCTTCACGGCCACCACGCCGCGCGTGGGCTGGTCGCGGCGCAGCGCATACGAGAGGTAGTAGCCGGGCTTGCGGCTGGTGATGCCCACGCCATAGAAGCGGCCCCGGCCCTGCCCGAGCGCATCGATCACGTAGGGCCGGAACGACAGGTTCTGCCCGACGGTGGTGCCGGGACGGTCCCAGTCGGAGGCCGCGACCGAAGTGCCGCCGGCGTCCAGCACGTAGAGCATCTCGGCGCCCGCGGTGGCGCTCACGCCGTCCAGGTAGCGGTTGACCGCGTCGCGCAGCGCCCCGTCCGAGGGTGTGCCCAGCAGCGCCGGGACGATGGGCGTCATTTCCAGCAGCGCGGGCAGGTATTCGAAGCGGGCCAGATCGGCATCCAGCGCGGTCGCGAGCATGTCCAGCCGGTGGTCGGCCGCGTCGCGCAGGCGCGCCAGGCCGTTCTGCATGGCCAGGTGGTGGCCGGCGAAGGCGGCGACGGCCACCAGGGCCAGTGCGCCGAGCCAGCGAAGCAGGCCGCGCCAGCGTTTGGGAGTTGGAGAAGACAAGTCGAAGCGCAGTGCCGGCTGCCGTGAGGTCATGAGCCCGTTATTGCACAAGGCCGTGAAGGCCGCATCGGTGGCAGCCCGGTGGCGTGCATCCTGCAACATTTCTTCCAGGCTCGGCGTGCGCTCGGGCACGGCGTGGTTCGCCGGGCCGGCGGCGGCAGCGTGACGGCCGCCGGCAGGGGTCATCGCTTCGCCGTGCCGCCCTGCTTCAGGGCCGTGGCGTCGGTGAACTTGTTGATCAATGCGACCTGATCGATGCCGTTTTTCAGGATCATGGCCGTGTGCTCACTGCATGTGCTGGCCGCCGTTGATGGCGATGTTGGCGCCCGTCACGAAGGCGGCTTCTTCCGAAGCCAGGTAGATGATCAGGCCGGCCACTTCCTCGGGCTTGCCCAGCCGGCCGACGGGGATGTGCGGCAGGATCTTGCTGTCGAGCACTTCCTTCGGGATGGCCGTGACCATCTTCGTGCCGATGTAGCCGGGCGAGATGGTGTTGACCGTCACGCCCTTCTTGGCCACTTCGAGCGCCAGTGCCTTGGTGAAGCCGTGCACGCCGGCCTTGGCGGCCGAGTAGTTGGTCTGGCCGAACGCGCCCTTGGAGCCGTTCACCGACGACACGTTGATGATGCGGCCCCAGCCCCGCTCCACCATGCCGTCTGCCACCTGCTTGCTCATGTTGAAGAGGCTGTCGAGGTTGGTGCGCAGCACCGCATTCCAGTTGATCTGGTCCATCTTCTTGAAGGTCATGTCGCGCGTGATGCCGGCGTTGTTGACCAGCACGTCGACCGGGCCCAGCGCCTCCTGCACCTGGCTCACGGCGCGCGCGCAGGAATCGTAGTCGGCCACGTCGCAGGGCACGGCCAGGATCCGGTAGCCGCGCGACGCCATCTGCGCCACCCACTCGGCGTGCGACTTGTTGCCCGGTGAATAGGTCACCGCCAGCTTGTAGCCCGCATCGACCATCTTGGTGGAGATCGTCTCGCCCAGGCCGCCCATGCCGCCGGTGACCAGGACCACTTGTTCTTTGCTGCTCATTGGCTTGCTCCTCGTTGCTTGGTGAATGTGAAAGACCGGGTTCAGACGCGTTCGACGGCCAGTGCGACCCCCATGCCGCCGCCGATGCACAGCGACGCCAGGCCCTTGTTCGCACCGCGGCGGCGCATCTCGTGCAGCAGCGTCACCAGCACGCGGCAGCCCGAGGCGCCGATGGGATGGCCGATGGCGATGGCGCCGCCGTTCACGTTGATGCGGCTCGTGTCCCATTCCATCTGCTGGTTGACCGCGCAGGCCTGCGCCGCGAAGGCTTCGTTGATTTCCATCAGGTCCAGGTCCTGCGCCTTCCAGCCGGCCTTCTTGAGCGCGAGCTGCGAGGCGGACACCGGGCCCATGCCCATGAGCGAGGGATCGAGGCCCGCGCTCGCATAGGCGCGGATCACGGCCAGCGGCGTGAGGCCGAGTGCGGCAGCGCGCGAGGCAGACATCACCAGCACCGCGGCGGCGCCGTCGTTCAGGCCCGAAGCGTTGCCGGCGGTCACCGAGCCGGCCTTGTCGAACGCGGGGCGCAAGCCCGCGAGCGCGTCGGCATTGGTCTTGCGGTTCACGAATTCGTCGGCCGCGAAGACGATCGGGTCGCCCTTCTTCTGCGCGATGCTGAAGGGAAGGATTTCGTCGTTGAAGCGCCCCGCATCCTGCGCGGCCGCGGCCTTCTGCTGCGAGGCGAGCGCGAGCGCGTCCTGCATCTCGCGCGTGATGCCATATTTCTTGGCCACGTTCTCGGCCGTGGTGCCCATGTGGTACTGGTTGTAGACGTCCCACAGGCCGTCCACGATCATCGTGTCGACCAGCTTCCAGTCGCCCATGCGCTGGCCGTTGCGCGAGTTGGGCAGCACGTGAGGCGCGGCGCTCATGTTCTCCTGGCCGCCAGCCACCACGATCTCGGCATCGCCGCACTTCACCGCCTGCGCCGCGAGCATCACCGCCTTCAGGCCCGAGCCGCAGACCTTGTTGATGGTGAGGCCCGGCACGCCGATGGGCAGCCCGGCCTTGATGACCGTCTGCCGCGCCGGGTTCTGCCCCGCGCCGGCCGCGAGCACCTGGCCCATGATCACTTCGGACACCGCATCGCCCGGCACGCCGGCCTTCTCGAGCAGCCCCTTCACCACGTGCGCGCCCAGTTCCGGCGCGGGCGTGCCGGCGAGTGCGCCGCCGAACTTGCCGACCGCCGTGCGTTGCGCGGCCACGATCACGATATCGTCTGACATGAGAGTCTCCTTGGGTTGATGCGAGAGCGAGAGAAGAAGCGAAGCGACGGCGCTGCGTTTCAGCGCGCCGGGCCGGCGGGCATGTGCACCTCGGTCGCGTCGAGCACCTGCTCGGGCTCTTCGGCCTCTGCCGTGCTCTCCCGGTTCAGGATGCGGTCCATGCGCGCGACGTCGAGATCGTCGGTCCACTTGGCGACCACGACGGTCGCGACGCCGTTGCCGATCAGGTTGGTGAGCGCGCGCGCTTCCGACATGAAGCGGTCGATGCCCAGGATGAGCGCGAGGCCCGCGACCGGTACATGGCCCACGGCCGACAGCGTCGCCGCCAGCACGATGAAGCCGCTGCCCGTGACACCCGCCGCCCCCTTCGAGGTGAGCAGCAGCACGGCCAGCAGCGTGAGCTGCTGCGTGAGCGACATGTCGGTGTTGGTCGCCTGCGCGATGAACACCGCTGCCATCGTCAGGTAGATCGAGGTGCCGTCCAGGTTGAACGAGTAGCCCGTGGGCACCACCAGGCCGACCACCGACTTTTTGGCGCCCAGGTTCTCCAGCTTGGCCATCATGCGCGGCAGCACCGATTCGCTGGACGAAGTGCCCAGCACGATCAAGAGCTCTTCCTTGATGTACTTGATGAACTTCCAGATGCTGAAGCCGTGCACCCGCGCAATGAGCCCGAGCACCACGAAGATGAAGAACAGGCAGGTCAGGTAGAAGGTAGCCATCAACTGGCCGAGCTGCAGCAGCGAGCTCACGCCGTACTTGCCGATGGTGAAGGCCATGGCACCGAAGGCGCCGATGGGCGCGACCTTCATGATGTAGCCCACGATCACGAAGAGCACGTGCGAGCCCTTCTCGATCACGTCGAACACCAGCGTGCCGCGGCCGCCGAACTTGTGCAGCGCAAAGCCGAACATCACGGCAATCAGCAGCACCTGCAGGATCTCGCCCTTGGCGAACGCATCGACCACCGTGTTGGGAATCACGTTGAGCAGGAAGTCGGTGGTGCTCTGCATCTTGCCGGGGCCGGTGTAGGCCGCGACGCTCTTGGCGTCGAGCTGGCTCACGTCCACGTTCATGCCGGCGCCGGGCCGCACGATGTTGATGATGACCAAGCCCACCACCAGCGCGATGGAGCTCACGATCTCGAAGTACAGCAATGCCAGGCCGCCGGTCTTGCCGACCTTCTTCATGTCTTCCATGCCGGCGATGCCAACCACCACCGTGCAGAAGATGATCGGCGCAATGATCATCTTGATGAGCTTGATGAAGCCGTCGCCCAGCGGTTTCATCGCGGCGCCGGTGTCGGGCCAGAAGTGGCCCAGCAGCACCCCGAGCACGATGGCGGTGATGACCTGGAAGTAGAGGGATTTGTAAAAGGGCTTGGGTGCGGCCTGAGAGTCCACGGATATCTCCTAGAAAATTTCTGGCGCCGGCGGCACACGGCCGGGCGCCTGCAAAACGGTCGACGGAGGGATGCAAACGCTGGCTGCCGCAGTGCGGCCCGGCAGTGCGAACGCGTCGGTCCGCCTGCCGGTTTCCCCAGGGTCAAGGTCGCCTGGGGATGTCGGTTTGTCTCCCGTGTCATGGCCGCACCTCATCGGGTCACGCGGCCGCTGCCTGAACCCAGCAATCGACATGCCATGCGCGAGCCGCCGTCCGAAGCTTGCTAAGTCGTTGATTTCATGAGGATCGGCGCCGCCCTTGACCCAACGGCCCGCCGAGGATCCGGATGCGCAGCCGGATGTCCGTCCGAACTGCCGGACCCGATGCCAAGGGCAAACCCTGAGTGACAAGGACCCGGCGGGCACCACTAGGACATTCGTCCAATGGCGCCAAAAGCCCCGCACGACGACAGTACGGGCTCCCCTTCAACCCTTCTTCAACCCTCAGCTTTTCGACAGGACCTTCATGAAAACCGCTCAACGCTTCAAGCTCGCCGCCGCTGCCCTCGCCATCGGCCTTTCCTTCGCCACGGGCGCCGTCGCCGCGGACAAGCCCAGCGTGGTCATCGTCCACGGCGCCTTCGCCGACGGCTCCGACTGGGCCAAGGTGATCCCGCTGCTGCAGGCCAAGGGCGTGAACGTGGTGGCGGTGCAGAACCCGCTGACTTCGCTCGAAGACGACGTGGCCGCCGCCAAGCGCGCCATCGACGCGCAGCCCGGCAAGGTCGTGCTGGTCGGCCACTCGTGGGGCGGCTCGGTCATTACCGAGGCCGGCGCGAACGACAAGGTGTCGTCGCTGGTCTACATTGCGGCCTTCGCACCCGACGCGGGCCAGAACTCGGCCGAGCTCGGCAAGGACTATCCGGCCGCGCCCGGCTCCGCGCACATCAAGGCCGACGCGAGCGGCTTCCTCTCGCTCACGAAGGAAGGCATGGCCAAGCACTTCGCGCAGGACCTTCCCGCCGCCGCCACGTCCGTGATGACCGCGACGCAGGGCCCGATCCTGGGCAAGTCGTTCGAGCAGAAGCTGACCGTGGCCGCATGGAAGACCAAGCCTTCTTGGTACCTGGTCGCAAGCTCGGACCACATGATCCAGCCCGCGCTGCAACGCGACATGGCCAAGAAGATCGGCGCGACCGTCAGCACGGTGAACAGCAGCCACGTGCCGCAGCAATCGCAGCCGGCCAAGGTGGCGCAGGTGATTCTGGACGCGGTGAGCCATACCAAGTAAGGTGCCCGGCGTGCCGGCTGCGGCCGGCGCGCCTTCTTCCTTTCTCTTCTTGATTTTTCCTGTGCAGCCTGCGCCCCACATCCCGGTCTTCGACGCCATCAAGGCCCTTGCATTCGTCGGCGACCTGAGCATGGGGCAACCCATCGACCATTCCGCACGCACCGCGTGGATCGCCTCGCAACTGGCCGCCGCCATCGGCCGCGACCAGGCGGTGCAAGGCCATGCGGCCTGCGCGTCGCTCCTGCGATGGTCGGGTTGCACCGCGAATGCGCCCGAGTTTTCCGACCTGATGGGCGATGACGTCGGCGGGCGCCGCGCGATGCTCTCGAACGCATCGGCGAGCGCCGCGGCCGAGCTTGCGGCCTCCGTCGGTCCGATGGCGGAGATCCATTGCGAGGTCTCCGGCGATATCGCGCGAACGCTGGGCATGCCGCCCGAGGTCGAACGCACGCTGCGCCACATGTTCGAGACCTTCGACGGGCGCGGCAAGCCGCATGGGCTGCGCGCCTCGCAGATTCCCGAAGAGGTGTTCATCGTCTCGGTGGCCGGCGACCTTGAAATCTTCTCGCGCGTGCACGGCCTGAGCAACGCCTTGCGCTACATCGCCGACCGCGCCGATGCGCGCTATCCGGCCTTTGTGGTCGACGCCGTGCAGAAGCATGCGGTCGACTGGCTGCATGCGCTGGAGCAAGGCGCGGCAGCCGACATGCAGTCGCCCTCCAGCGCATTGCGCGAGGCAACCGCATCGCTCGAACTGATCGCCGACGTGATCGACCTCAAGCTGCCATGGATGACGGGCTTCTCGCGCCGCGTGGCCGATGCCGCGTTCGCTTGTGCAGCAGGCGTGGGGCTGGGCGATGTCGAACAGGGGCAGGTGCGGCGCGCGGCGCTCATCCATGGCATCGGTCGCGCGTCGGTGCCGAACGCTGTGTGGGATTCGCCGGGCGTGCGCAGCGAAGCCGACAAGGAGCGGCTGCGCCTCGTGCCCTACTGGACAGACCGCGCGGCACGGCGCATCGGCACGCTGCGCACCGAAGCGGAGATCGCTTCCTTCGTGGACGAGCGCCTCGACGGTTCGGGATTTTTTCGCGGCATCAAGGGACCGGCCATCGATGTGGCGGGCCGTGTGTTGGCGGTGGCGGCGCACTGGGTGTTGTTGCGCACCAGCCAGCCGGGGCAGGCTGCGCTCGATGAAGCCGATGCGATCGCGGCGCTGAAACGCGAGGCGGAACTGGGGCGGCTCGATGCGGCGGCTGTGGCTGTGCTGACGGGGCATCCGCAGGCTGCGGCCGTCACTGCACCTTCGAACGAAGCGGCCGCCCTTCTCTCCAGCCGCGAGATCGAAGTGCTCGGGCGCATCAGCCTGGGCGACAGCAACAAGGAAGCGGCGCGAGTTTTAGGCATCAGCCCGAGTACCGTGCGGGCGCACCTGGAGAACATCTTTCGCAAGCTTGAATGCACGACGCGTGCTGCGGCTACCTTGAAGGCGTTGACGCTCGGGTTGCTCTGAGTGTGCGCTGCCGTTCAGGGCGGGTGCACAGGCCACCGGGTACTCCCCTCCGCGAATGTCCCCCGGGGCTGCGCCCCTCCTCCTTGATTTCGCTGCGGGGAGCACCCGATGCCCTGCGCACTGGGGCACGCTACTGGTTATCGGCCGATCAACCTGTGCTCTGAAGACGAGCACGCCGATGGGGTGCCTTGCGCAGCGAAATCAAGGAGGAGGCCGCAGGCCGGGGGACATTCGCTTCGCCGCGTACCCCGTCGGCGTGATCGCCGCCCTGAACGGCTTTAGCCGAACGTGAACGCGTAAGCCTGCGCCCCACCGTCGAGAAACTCGATCTCGAACAGCCGGTTCTTCCCACTCTTCGTCTGACGAACGAGCTGGTAGAGCTTCTGCGCCTCGATGGTCCCGTAGCCCTGCGCGTCGGTGTCCGCGCCGTGGTCCGCGAGCGGTGGCTTGCCATCGATCAGCACGCGAAATCGAACCGGCTTGCCGTCGCCCGCCGGGCCGAGCACCAGGTGCAGGTCGCGCGCCTGGAAGCGATAGGCGATGCGGCTGCTCGCCTGGTTCGACACGGCGCGCTCGGGCTCCACGGTCCAGTCGCCGGCGAGCGCCCACTGGTTCGTGCGCAGCATCGCAGGGCTTTGGTAGACATGCGCGCGGCCGCTCACCAGACCGCCGGGCGATGCGAAGCCCTCCGCACGCTCTGCGCCCACATAGGTCTCGCCGGACATCGCGAGTTCGTCACCCGGCGCGGCCTGCGTGCCCTCACCCTTCGGTGCGACCACACCGGCCGGCAGGTTGCGCTGACCTGCTTCGGCAAGCAGTTGCTGGATGATCTGCTCGGCCTTGTCGTAGCGGTTCTCGCCGAACTGGTGATGGCGGATGCGCCCCTCTGCATCGATGAAATAGAACGCGGGCCAGGCCTGGTTGTCGAAGCCGCGCCAGATCTTGAAGTCGTTGTCGAGCGCCACCGGGAAGCCGATGCCCAGGTCCTTCGTCGCCTTGTGCACGTTGGCCGAACGCTTCTCGAAAGCGAACTCCGGCGAGTGCACGCCGAGCACGACGAGCCCCGCGTCCTTGTACTTCTCGGCCCACGCGCGAACGTAGGGCAGCGTGCGCAGGCAGTTGATGCACGAGTAGGTCCAGAAGTCGACCAGCACGACCTTGCCGCGCAGGGCCTCGGGGGTGAGCGGCGGCGAGTTGATCCATTCGGTCGCGCCGGCGAGCGAGGGGAACTGGCCTTCGATGCCGAGCTTGTGCACGGGGGCCGGCTCCGGGAGCACGGCGGCGGTCTTGACGAAACCGGTGTCCTGTTGCTGCGGAGTCGAATCGACCAGCGGCCTGGATGGCGGTTGTGGTTGCGGCTTCGGCATGTCGATCTTCTCCACGAGTGCTTTTTCGAGCGCCGATGTAGTGCCCACCGAGAGCTGGCTGAGCACGCCGGTGTCGAGCCCCAGCGCAATCGCGCCGACGCCCACCAGCACAGCTACACCCGCGACACGGCGCACCCATTCGCCCGTGTGCAGCGAACGCTTCATGACCGCGAACAGGCGTCCGCCGAACAGCAACGCTGCCGCCAGCGAGGTGCACGCACCGGCCGCATACGCGAGCAACAGCACCGTGGTGCCGACGCTCGCGCCGTTGAGCGCCGCGCCCGTCAGGATGAGCCCGAGGATCGGACCCGCGCACGGCGCCCACAACAGGCCCGTGCCGACGCCCAGCAGCAGCGGCGAGAACACCGAGGCCTTGGCTTGACCGTTAGGCTGCGATTCGGACAAGCGGATGCCCAGCGTCACCAGCGGCCGGCTCATGCGGTCGGCCAGGCTCGGGAAGAGCAGCGTCACGCCGAACAGCGCGAGCAGCGCGATGGCCGCGTAGCGCCCGTACTCGTTCACCGCGACCACCCAGCCGCCGCCGACCGCGGCCAGCGTGGCGATGGCCGCGAAGGCCACCGCCATGCCCATCAGCATCGGCAGGCCATGCGAGCGGAACGGGCGGTCGGCGCGTGCGAACACGAAGGGCAGCACCGGCAGGATGCAGGGGCTCAGGATGGTGAGCACTCCGCCGAGGTAGGCAATCAGAAGGAGCAGCATGGTTCGGGTCTCGTCTGTGGTGGTCGAAGTGCACCGTCGGGGCGTGCAGGGTCTTCACGGTCTCGACGCGCGAGCCGCGGGTTGTGAAATAAGGAGGGCGGGAGCTGCCGCGACACGCGCGGCATGGCTCCTTCAGGCGGGTCGCGTGGGCATGGTCAGGCGTGCCTCCAGTCCGCCTTCGGGGCGGTTCTGCAGCTTCAGCTCGGCGCCCATCGCCATCGCGAGCTGGTGCGCGATGGCAAGGCCCAGGCCCGTGCCGCCGGTGCTGCGGTTGCGCGAGCTTTCGACGCGGTAGAAGGGCTTGAGCACCGCGTCCAGTTCGTCGGGCGGAATGCCCGGGCCGTTGTCGACGACGGCGATGGAGAGCTGGCCTTCACCGGCTTTCACCCTCACACGCACGTCGCTGCCGAAGATGAGCGCGTTGTCGATCAGGTTCATGACGATGCGGCGCATCGCATTCGGCCGGCCCACGATGGGCGCGCCCACCCGGCCTTCGAGGTGCACCGTCTTGCCGGCGTCCTCGTAGTCGGCCTGCATGCTTTCGAGCAGCGCGTCGGCGTCCATGCGCAGCGGCGGCTCGGTGGCGCCGTGCAGCGTGCGCGCATAGGTCACGCCTTCGCGCACCAGCGAATGCATCGCGTCCAGGTCCTGGCGGAATTTGCCGCGGTCGTGCTCGTCGTCCATCATTTCGGTGCGAAGCCGCATCCGCGTGATGGGGGTCTGCAGATCGTGCGAGATGGCCGCGAGGATTTCCACGCGCTCGGCCATGTAGCCGCCGATGCGCTGCTGCATCGCGTTGAAAGCGCGCGCGGCGTGCGCCACTTCGGTCGGGCCTTCTTCCGCGAGCTTCTGCGGCTTGAGGTCGGGGCCCAGGTCGTCGGCCGCGGCGGCCAGGTCGGCCAGCGGCCGCGTGACCAGCCGCACCGCGAACCAGGCGCAGACGGCCAGCACCAGCAACTGGATCGCCAGCAGCCACATGACCCAGCTGGACACCGGCATGCCCACGCGACGCGCGTGCACGACGACCGAGGACCCGTCGGTCATGCGCACCTGGATTTCCAGGCCCTCGGGCGGCTGGAGCACCTCGCCGACCTTGACGATCTCGAAGGGGCGCATGGCCTCCACGATGGCCGTGGCGAACTGCTGCGACAACAAGGACCGGGGCGGCACGCCCTCGGCCATGCCGCCCAGCACGAAGCGGTAGTTGCGCCGCTCCAGCTTCTCGAGCCAGGCCGGGCGTTCGGCAGCGGGCAGGCGGTCGAGGATGGCGACCGAGCTGGCGATGTCGCGCTCGATGCCGATCATCATCAGCTCGCGCATCGCCATGTCGCGCTCGTAGCGGATGGCGGCGAAGGTGAGCAGTTGGGCGATCGCCAGGCCCACCACGATGATCAGCGTCACGCGGGAGAACAGCGATCGCGGCGCCAGGCGGCGCAGGCTGCCGGAGGTGCCGGCAGGTGGATTCACGACGACGGGGCTGGCGGGTGAGGTGGACATGGGCTCGTTTATAGACCCGGGCCTCGCCGGAAAGCCCATCGCATGTATCGCAGTGTGTTCAGCAGCAAGAAGCGACATGGAACATTACCCGTTCGGCCCCGTCGTTCGCTCGCTCAGACCACGTTGATGGTGACGTCGATGTTGCCGCGCGTGGCCTTGGAGTACGGGCAGGTCTGGTGCGCCGCATCCACCAGCGACTGGACGACGTCGCGCTCGATGCCGGGCACGCTGACGTTCAGGCGGGCCTTCAGGAAGTAGGCGCCGTCGGTGTTGGCGAGGTCGACTTCGGCGTCCACGGCCAGGTCGGCGGGCAGCTTGATCTTGAGCTTGCCGGCAGCGAGGCCCATCGCGCCGATGAAGCAGGCGGACCAGCCGGCGGCGAAGAGCTGCTCGGGGTTGGTGCCGGTGCCCGGGCCGCCGGGGGACGAGAGCTTGACGTCCAGGCGGCCGTCGCTGCTGGTCGAGGCGCCGTCGCGGCCGCCGGTGGTGTGGGTCTTGCCGGTGTAGAGGATCTTTTCGGTGGAGGTCATGGTGTTTCCTTGGAAGGGTTGGTTGGGAACGGACCGGATTGTTGGGCCGCTCCCGCCCTCCGGGAGCACCTTGCGTATGCCTTTGTATCTGCCGAAGAAACTCACACAGTACGTTTCACACTGGCCGCTCGGCATCGCGCGGACGCGTGCGCATTTCCTTCGCCAGGTGTTTCCACGGCAGCTGCGACGGATCGGCGATGAAGGGCCCGGGCGAGCGCACCACGAGGATTTCCTCGGCCATGGCGGCGAAGTCGGCGCGAAAGTGCACCGAGCTCTTGTTCACGAGGATCTTCATCGTCTCGGGCGCGATGCCGACGGTGCGGTACATGTTCCGGTCGAGCAGCTGCGCCTTGGCCGAGCTCACCGCGATACGCACACCGCCGATGCGCAGGCACGCCATCGGCCCGAGATCGGAGGCCTTGCCGTTCATCATCGGACCGCCGTAGACGAACTGGCCGCCGGACAGCGCTTCGACCTGGAAGGAGCCGCGCAGCGGCGCATCGCCCTCGACCTGCGGACAACCGCCCAGGCCGATGTCGATCCATGCGCCCACGCCCGCCGCATGCGCTGCCGCTGCGGCGGCGGGGTCGCAGATGAGGCCCAGCGCCGCGTCCTGCGCGCCGTGCCTGAGCAGCGCGCGCAGCAGGCCCGTTGTGTTGGAGTCGCCGCCGACGCCGGGGTTGTCCTGCGTGTCCGCGAGGATCACCGGTCGCGTGGCCGTTTGCGCGACCTGCATCGCGCGCAGCACCGCGGCATCGGGCTCCTCGAACCGCACCGCCCATTGGTGCTCGGGGTGGCAGATGCGAGAGAACAGCGCATCGACGGCGCGTTCGATGCGTGCCGCGTCGAAGCCGTAGCCCCAGACCACCGGGCCGCATTCCGCGAAGTCGGAGGCCGGAAAGCCCGGCGCGAAGGAGAGCGAGAGCACGCCTTCCTTTTCCAGTTCTTCGAGCAGGTCGTACATGCCGCGCGCGGGCTGCATCATGGTGGACATGCTGTTCACCGGAATGAGGAACGGCACGCGCCGTGCCACGCGGTGCGCCGGCTTGTCGCTGCCGGTGAGCGCAAGCAGCAACTCCCCGGCCCGCCGGCCCGTGTCGGCCATGTCGATGTGGGGATATGTGCGGTAGGCCACCAGCCCGTCCGCGAGCGCGAGCATCTGCGTGGTGACGTTGGCGTGCGAATCGAGCGAGACCACGATCTTCATCTGCGGGCCCACCACCGCGCGGATGCGGGCGAGCAGTTCGCCTTCGCCGTCATCGAGGTGCTGCGCGACCATCGCGCCGTGCAGGTCGAGGTAGATCGCATCGAACGACGCCGTCTTCACCGCCTCGACGATCTCGCCCGCGATGCGCTCGTAGGCATCGGTGGTCACATGCGCCGAGGCGCCCGCGCCGGCCCAGATGACGGGCGTGACGGCATGCCCCTTCTCGCGCACGAAGTTGATGAAGCCGCTCGCGGGCAGGTTCACGCCGAGCAGGCCGAAGAGACCTTCACCGCGCACGAGCCCCGGAAAATCTTCGCCGCGCACGAAGCTGTCGTACGAGGCCACGGTGGGCGCGAAGGTGTTGGTCTCATGCTGGAAACCGGCGACGAGGATGTTCATCATCATTGGGCAGTCAGTTGAATGGAACGGGCCATCTTCTTGAACTTCTCCGTCTCGTCGACGTAGAACTTCGCGGAGGCGGCAAGGGGTTGCGGCTTCATCGGCACCGTGCCCGAGAGCGCGAGCGCCTTGACCATCTCGGGCGACTGGATCGCCTGCTGCGAGGCCTCCAGCAGCACGCGAAGCCGGTCGTCCGGAATGCCCGCCTTGGCCATCACCGCCAGCCAGATGGAGTGCACGAACTCGCTCTTCCTGGCGATGCCGCTCTCGGAGATGGCGGGCACATCGGGCAACGTGCGCATGCGCTGGGTGTCGAGCACGTCGATGGCCTTGATCTTGCGGCTTTCGAGCAGCTGGATCGACGCACCCAGGTTCGGCAGGATCGTGATGTCGATCTGCTGGCCGACCAGGTCCTGCATCATCGGCGTGGCGCCCTTGTAGGGCACGTGCAGCAGCTTGGCGCCTGTCGTCTGCGCGAGGTATTCGGAGACGATGTGGTACATCGAGCCGTGCCCCGGGCTGCCGAAGGTGAGGCTCTGGCTGCCGGGCTTCTTCGCGGCGGCGATCAGTTGTTCGAGCGATGCATACGGCAGGTCGTTGCGCGCCATCACCACCAGCGGATGCGTGGAGATCGGTGCGACGAGCGCGAGCTCTTCGGGCTTGTACTTCGCCGACGCGTTGGACAGCGGCGCGAGGATCGCCTCGTTGGGCGAACCCATGATGAGCGTGTAGCCGTCGGCCGGCTTGCTCAAGAGGCGCTGCACGGCGAGCGCGCCGCCCGCGCCCGGCAGGTTCTCGATGATGAGCGGCTGGCCGAGCGCCTTCGCCATCGACGGCTGCATGGCGCGCGCGAGCACGTCGGCGGGGCCGCCGGGTGGGAACGCGACGAGCATGGTCACGGGCTTGGAGGGGAACGCCTCCGCGGCGAGTGCCGGGCCGGCGGCCGTCGCGCTGACGAGCAACGCGGCCGCAAGCGCGGCGACGCCCGCGAACGCACGGACGATGGGGGTCTTCGGAATGTCTCTCATGGGGTCCTCTTCTTTCCAGACTGCGTGGGGCGTGGGGCGTGGGGCGGGCGGTGGGCGCGGGGAATCGCGTGGAACAAATTGTTCGGCGTAGCATCTGTTCGAGCAACAGCAACTTTTTGACCACTTCGTTGCCCACCAGGCAACGACTCGAGGATCGAACACCATGCGCGACATCAACCAGAAGCGGCTGAAGTACTTCCACGAAGTGCTGGTTCACGGCTCGATCCGCGGCGCGGCCGATGCGCTGAACACCGCGCCCTCGGTCATCACGCGGCAGGTGGCATTGCTCGAAGAAGAACTGGGCCTGCTGCTCTTCGAGCGGCAGGCGCGCGGCGTTGCGCCGACCGATGCCGCGTTCCATCTGCTCGAGTACTGGCGCGGCTGCCAGGCGCACCAGGAGCAACTGACCGAGCGGCTGCGCGCCATCGAGTCGATGGATGCGGGCACCGTGCGCATCGTCGCGAGCGAAGGCTTTGTCGACGGATTGATGGCACAGGTGGTCGCGCCGTTCTGCGCGACGCACCCGAAGCTGTCGGTGGTGCTCGATGCGTTGCCCGCGAGCGAGCTGATCGCCGAAGTGGTGAGCGATGCCGCGCACATCGGCCTGGCCTACAACCCACAGTCGGATGCGCAGCTGCAGTTCGTCGCCAGCGCCGCCGCGCCCGCCAAGCTGCTGGTGCGCACGGGGCATCCGCTCACGAAGATCGCGGGCCCGCTGCAGATACGGCAGCTCGCCGGCTACCCGCTGGGCCTGATGCCGCCAGGCTACGGCGTGGGGCGGCTCGTCGAACTGCTCGAGTACGCGGAGCATGTGAAGCTGCACCCGAGCCTGCGCAGCAACTCGGTGGTCGGCCTCAAGCGCTTCGTGCGCACCACCGATGGCGTGACCTTCATCGGTGCGGGCCTCGCGGCGGCGCCGGAGATCGAGGCGGGGCACCTTGTTGCGCTCGACCTGGCGCATCCGCTGTGCAAGTCGGCGCAGGTGCGGCTGATGGTGCGCCAGGGGCGGCCGTTGCCGGTGGCTGCCGAGCGGCTGCTCGCGGAAATACGGCAGGGCTTCTCGGTGTTCGCAAGCGCGCGTACGCCGGAGAAGAGAGTGCGACGCCGTTGAAACGTAGTGTGTGGATTTCTCGCGTCGATACACAGGCATACAGCCTTCGGATCGCAGAGGGGAAGCACGGCCAAAGATGCGCCCGTCCGTTCATTCGGGCGGCCCGCAAGGCCTCTTCACTTCACCCTTACTCGACGAAAGATCACCATGTCTTCTGTGTCTACCGCGCCCACACGGCGCCACTTCTTCGCCACCACCGCCGTCGCGGGTGCCGCCGGTTTCGGGCTGCTCTCCAACCCGGCGTTCGCGCAGGGTTCGGGCGCCGCGGCTGGCGCCGATGTTCCCGCCACGACGAAGCCCCGCGCGCCGACCGGCGACACGTCGATCCGCCCCTTCCGCATCCATGTGCCCGAGGCCGTGCTGGTCGACCTGCGCCGCCGCATCCAGGCCACGCGCTGGCCCGACCGCGAGACGGTCAATGACCAGACGCAAGGCGTGCGGCTCGAAAAACTGCAGCCGCTGGTGCGTTACTGGGGCACGGGCTACGACTGGCGCAAGGTGGAGAAGCGCCTCAACGCCCTGCCCCAGTTCATCACCGAGATCGACGGGCTTGACATCCAGTTCGTGCATGTGCGCTCGCGCCATGCGAATGCCATGCCGCTGGTCATCACGCACGGCTGGCCGGGCTCGGTGATGGAACTCCTGAAGGTCATCGGCCCGCTCACCGACCCGACGGCGCACGGCGGACGCGCGGAAGACGCCTTTCACCTCGTGCTGCCCTCGATGCCCGGCTACGGCTTCTCTGGCAAGCCGCAAAGCACCGGCTGGGGTGCCGACCGCATCGCGACCGCCTGGGACGTGCTGATGAAGCGCCTGGGCTACACGCGCTATGTGTCGCAGGGCGGCGACTGGGGTTCGGTGGTCGCCGACAAGATGGCGCGCCAGGCGCCGCAGGGGCTGCTGGGCATCCACGTGAACATGCCCGCGACCGTACCGCCGGACGTGGCGAAGGCGCTCAACAACGGCGACCCCGCACCGGCCGGTCTCTCGGAGAAGGAAAAAGCCGCATTCGAATCGCTCAAGTACCTCTACACCAGGGGCGGCGGCTACGCGGCCATGATGGTGACGCGCCCGCAGACCCTGGGCTATGCGCTGGAAGATTCGCCCGCGGGCCTGGCCGCCTTCTTCTACGACAAGTTCAACGAGTGGACCTACAGCGGCGGCGATGCCGACAAGGCACTCACCCGCGACGAGATGCTGGACGACATCACGCTCTACTGGGTGACGAAGACCGCGACCTCGGGCGCGCAGCTCTACTGGGAAAACAACGCCAACAACTTCAACGCGGTCGATATCTCGATCCCCGCGGCGGTGACGGTGTTCCCGGGCGAGATCTACCGCGCGCCGAAGAGCTGGACCGAGCGGGCCTACCGCAACCTGATCTATTTCAACGAGGTGGACAAGGGCGGCCACTTCGCGGCCTGGGAGCAGCCGGAGCTGTTCGCGGTCGAGATCCGGGCGGCGTTCAGGTCGCTGCGATAGCGGCCTGGCCGGGCGGAGGGCGCGAAACATAGTGTCGCGACCTCCGCCTGCAGATACTTGCGCATACAAACCCCCTGCCCGTTCGCGGCGGCCGGGATACATTCCGGCTGCGGCGCACTTCATACCTCACACACAGCCATGACTCCCAAGACCTCCGACCACATCCTCATCGTCGACGACGACCGGGAAATCCGCGAACTGCTCACGACCTACCTGGTCAAGAACGGCCTGCGCGTGGTGGCAGTGCCCACCGGCCGGCACATGCGCGCGGCGCTGGAGGAGTCGGGGCCCTTCGACCTCATCATCCTGGACCTGATGCTGCCGGGCGAAGACGGCCTCACGCTGTGCCGCGACCTGCGCACCGGCAAGTACAAGGCCACGCCGATCCTGATGCTCACCGCCCGCAGCGAAGAGGCCGACCGCATCCTCGGCCTAGAGATGGGCGCCGACGACTACCTGGCCAAGCCTTTCTCCGCACGCGAACTGCTCGCGCGCATCCGCTCGGTGATGCGGCGCACGCGCATGCTGCCGCCGAACATGGGCGCGGTCGAGCCGTCGCAGAAGCTGGCCTTCGGCGACTGGCATGTGGACACGGTGGCGCGCCACCTGCTGGACGACAGCGGCACGATGGTGGCGCTGAGCGGCGCCGAGTACCGCCTGCTGCGCGTGTTTCTCGACCATCCGCAGAAGGTGCTGAGCCGCGACCAGCTGCTGAGCCTTACCCAGGGCCGCGAAGCGGAGCTCTTCGAGCGCTCGATCGACCTGCTCGTGAGTCGCCTGCGCCAGCGCCTGCGCGACGACGCGCGGGAGCCGCGCTACATCAAGACGGTGCGAAGCGAGGGTTATGTCTTCGCTTCGGCCGTCGAGGCGCGGGACGACTGAGGTTCATCCCGCTGCCGCCTCATCCGGGCCTCATCCGGCGCGGCGCGCCGAGAGCAGCAATTCCCAAGTCGCTTCGGCGAACTCCTTCGGTGCTTCTTCGGGCAGGTTGTGCCCGGCGTTCTCGACCACGCGGTGCGAGCGCGGGCCGCTGAACTTCGCCGCGGTCGACTTGCCATCGGTGGCCGGCACCACGCCATCGGCCTTGCCGTCGAGTGTGATGGTCGGCACGGCGATGGCGGGCAGCGCCGAGAGCCGGCGTTCGACGTCCGCGTATGCCGCGCAGCCGTCCGCTGCGCCCAGGCGGTGGCGGTACGAATGGATCACCACGTCGACATAGTCCGGGTTGTCGAATGCGGCAACGTGGCGGGCCAGCGTGGCCTCGTCGAAATGCCAGTTCGGCGAATTGCGCAGCCAGATGGTCCGCGCGATCTCGCGGCGGTTGGCAATGAGGCCGGCGCGTCCACGTTCGCTCAGGAAATAGTGCTGGTACCAGATGCCCGACTCGACCGACGGCGCGACCGGCAGGCTCGCCTTCGCGATGTCCTGGATCAGGTAGCTGTTGACCGACACGAGGCCTGAAACGCGCTCGGGCCACAGCGCCGCTGCGACGCAGGCCGCGCGCCCACCCCAGTCGTAGCCGGCGAGCACCGCGCGATCGAGTTTCAGCGCATCCATCAGCGCGACGACATCGACGCCGATGGCCGCCTGCTGACCGGAACGTGGCGTGGCGCTGTCGATGAAACGCGTGGAGCCATGACCACGCAGGTACGGAACGATCACGCGCGCGCCGCGTGCGGCGAGCATCGACGCGACCTCCACGAAGCTGTCGACCGAATACGGAAAGCCGTGCAGCAGCAACACCGGCGGCCCATCGGTGGGCCCGGCTTCGAAGTAGCCGACATCGAGCACGCCGGCCTTGACCTGCCGTACCGGCCCGAGCTGGAAAGCTGCGCCCGCATGGGCCGAGCTCATCGACGCGAACTGCGCCGCAACCACGCCGGCGGCGGCCGTGGCCAGGAAGCCGCGGCGGTTGTGTTGGATCTCTTTGAACATGGATGAACCTTCTGCCCGCTTCATGCGCGGGCGCGTTTGCGAGGGCCCGCAAACTCGCGGGCCGTGATGCATTGGCAACTCACCGGGTTGCGGACTTCATGGGCGAAGCCACCGGCAAAGAAGAGGAGCGCGAACCAGAGCTTCTTCATCTCAACCTCCGGGAGCAGCAGCAGCAGCAGCAGTAGCAGCGGCGGCAACGGCCGGCGACGGCTCGGCCAGCAGCGCCTGGATCTTTTTCTCGGTCGTGCCGTAGCTGCCTTCGCCGAAGTGCGAATAGACGATCTTTCCCTGCTTGTCGATCAGGTAGACCGCGGGCCAGTACTGGTTGTTGAAGGCCTTCCAGGTGCCGTAGCTGTTGTCCTGCGCCACGGCGTGCTGGATCTGCAGGCGCTTGATCGCTTCCTGCACGTTCTTGGTCGACTTCTCGTAGGCGAACTCGGGCGTGTGCACGCCCACGACGACGAGGCCCTGGTCCTTGTACTTCGCGTTCCAGTCCTTGACGTACGGCAGATGGTTGAGGCAGTTGATGCAGGTGTAGGTCCAGAAGTCGACGAGCACGACCTTGCCGCGCAGCTCCTTGAGCTTCAGCGGCTCGGAGTTGAGCCACTTGTCGATGTTCTGGAATTCGGGCGCCTGCTGCGCGGCACCCGCGGGGACGTCGCCGCCGGGCGGCGGTGCGGCGAACGTGAGAACGGCAACCGAGGCCGCGACCGCCGCAACGGCGAGAACTACATTGGATCGAATGCTCATGATGGTTTCCTGGACACGGAAGTGGGAGGGTGGTTGGCGAAAGAACGAGCGGATTGTTCGCCGCTCACCGCCTCTCGGGCACACATTGCGTATGCCTCTGTGTCGGCCTTGAAACCGAACACACTACGTTTCACAACGCGGCGGATTTCGCTCTCTGCAAGGCCTCCGGAAAATTCGAAATTGGCCTACAGACACCCGATCTCCAAGGGAACATCGTCGGGCCATGACACACCCGATCGAACTCATCATCGAGGAGCCGGTGCCCGGCTCGTTTGTGTGGCGGCTGCTGGAAACCGATGCGAACGGCGCGAACCCGACCGTGCTTCGCAGCGCCTTCGATGCGGCCGACAGCTACGAGGCCGCGCTGGCTTCGGGGCAACGCGCCCTGCACAGCGAAATACGCAACATCGCCGCCGGCGCGCACTGAAGCGCGGCGCTGTCGCCCCATCTCCACCGCCATCTCTTGAAGAGAAGGCGCTCACATGCGCACACGCCAGCCGCGGCGCGTCAGCATGTGCTTACGGCTGGTTCACGAGGCGTCCTACCACCCGCGCGTCGGCGCTTCCTAGGATGTTTTCCAGGCGCCGGACCCGACGCAACAACCAACACCGGCGTCAAGGAGATGACCATGCAAAAGTTCCTGCGGATATGCGCGACCGCGTCGTGCCTCATGGCGCTTGCTGCCCATGCGCAAACAACCCCGCCTCCGGCGGCAACGATGGACCCCGCCGTGGCGGAACTCAAGGCCGGCCGCGACAAGATCGCCGCCGACTACAAGGCCGACAAGGCCGCCTGCGATGCCATGAAGGACAACGCGAAGGATGTCTGCGTCGAAGAAGCCAAGGGCAAGGAAAAGATCGCCAAGGCCGAACTCGACCAGAAGGTGCGGCCCAGCGACAGCAATGCGCGCAAGGTGGCCGAGGCCAAGGTCGAAGCGGCCTACGACATCGCCAAGGAGAAGTGCGACGACCAGAAGGGCGATGCCAAGTCGGCGTGCGTGAAACAGGCCAAGGCCGAAGAAAGCAAGGGCAAGGCCGACATCAAGGCGATGAAGAAGTAGCAGCAGCAGCCGGCGCACTCGCGCCCTGGCGGAACTGCCTTGGCGTGACGCCGATCTGCTGGCGGAAGCGCCGGCTGAAATAGTCGGCATCGCTGAAGCCGCATTGCTGCGCGATGTCGCCGATGCGGACGCTGGAGGTCAGCAGCAGTTCCTTCGCGCGTTCCAGCCGCCGCTCGGTGACGAGTTCGGTGAAGGTGCGATCGGTCTGCTTCTTGAGCAGGTGCGCGAGGTAGTTGGGCGACAGCATCGCCGCAGCCGCGGCGTCGTTGAGCGACATCTCTTCGCTCAAGTGCTCGCGCACATAGCGCATCACACGCTGCAGCGCATCGCGCCGCGAACTGCGGCCGCTGTGACGTGCAGCCTGTTCGAGCAACGCCGCCTCGTGCCGCTGGCAGGCCAGTGCGACGAGCTGCAGCAGGATGCCGCGTATCGCGCCCGCTGCGGCGAAACCGCGTGCGCGGTTGAGTGCGGAGAGTTCATCGAGCCAGCGCAGGATGCGCGCGAAATCCGCTTCGTCGAACGAGAAGTCGACGTACTCTTGGAACAGGAACGGCGCGAGTTCGGGATGACGCGCCACGGACACTTCCTCGAGGTCGAGCGGCTCGACGGCCAGTTCGGGCCAGAGAAATCCCTGGTCGAAATTCACGATGGCGTAACGCGCGCCGACGGGATGCGGTACCACATGCACCCGGTACGGCAGCACGAAGCTCAGGTGCCCCGCGCGGAACGGCCGCACCGCGCCGCCGATGAGTTGCTGCTCGCCGCCCTCGATGCTCACCTGGATCTGGAAGTACTCGTGCCGGTGCGGCCGCGCGAGCACGTCGCGCGCGCCTTCGAAGCGGATGTCGAAGTCGAGATGGTTCGCGCGCTCCTGCATGCCGTAGAGGCGGGAGCTGGAGGAACTGGACGGGGGCGCCGGCATGGCGCGATGGTAGCGAGAGGCGGCGCGATCGCTCCGGGGTGCGTGTTGCCTGAGTCCTGTTTTTGCGTAGATGCGTGCGGCGCGGCGGCCGCGCGCCATTCCAGAATCGATGACGCGCTTTCAGCAACACCCCCAGAAGGAGACACAGAACATGTCCAACCCATCGTCACGTCGCGGCCTGCTGGCCGGTTCGGCCGCCATGGCCACCGGCGCCATTGCCGGTTGTGCGCTGCCCGCAGGCGCCGCGCGCACGGCGCCCACGCCTTTCGATGTCGCCGTATCGACCGTGCCGATCGTCGGCAGCGAACAGGTGTACCCGGTGCGCCGCATCTATTGCATTGGCCGCAACTACGCCGCCCATGCGCGCGAGATGGGCTCGGACCCGACGCGCGAGCCGCCCTTCTTCTTTCAGAAGCCGGCCGACGCGATCCAGGTCGTGACGCCGGGCAAGGTGGCCGATCATCCCTACCCCACGCTCACCAAAAACTACCACTACGAGGTGGAGCTGGTCGTCGCGCTGGCCAAGGGCGGCAAGAACATTCCGGCGGCGAGCGCGCTCGACCACGTGTACGGCTACTCGCTCGGCCTGGACATGACGCGCCGCGACCTGCAGCGCGAGATGGGCGACCAGAAGAAGCCGTGGGAAATCGGCAAGAGCTTCGACCACTCGGCACCCATCGGGCCGATCCATCCGGTGGCGAAGGTCGGCCATTTCGCCGATGGTGCGATCTGGCTCAAGGTGAATGGCGAAACGAAGCAGAACGCCACGCTCAAGTACATGATCTGGTCGGTCGCCGAGCAGATCAGCCGCCTGTCGCAGGCCTTCGAGCTGATGCCCGGCGACATCATCTACTCGGGCACGCCCGAGAACGTGGGGCCGGTGGTGCGCGGGGACCTGATCGAGATCCACATCGACGGTTTGCCGAACCTGTCGGTGCGGATCGTCTGAGCCCGGCCGGGCTTACTTGCGCACTTTCTCGATCTCGGCCATCAGCTCCTTGACGGTGGCTTCGCCCACCGAGGCCGAGTACTTGTCGATGACGGGCTTCACCTTCGCGCGGAGCTTGGCCATTTCGTCCGGCGGCAGCTCGGAGACGGTCATGCCGGCCTTCTTGAGCGCATCGAGCGCGCTGTCGGCCGCGCCGCGCGAGGCCTGGCGCTGGAACGCGGTCGACTCGGTCGCGGCCTCGGAGATGATCTTCTTCTCTTCCGCGCTCATGCCGTCCCAGGTCTTCTTGCTGATCAGAAGCGCCTGCGGGTTGTAGATGTGGCGGGTCTGGGTGATGTACTTCTGCACCTCGGCGAACTTCGACGAGAGGATCGTCGTGTTCGGATTCTCCTGCCCGTCGACCGCTTTCTGGTCGAGCGCCGGATAGAGCTCGGGGAACGGCAGCGGCGTGGCATTGGCGCCCAGCGCGCTGAAGAGGTCGATGTAGATCGGCGACTGGATGACGCGGATCTTCAGCCCCGCGATGTCGTCCGCCTTCACGATCGGCCGCTTGCTGTTGGTGAGGTTGCGAAAGCCCAGGTCCCAGTAGCCCAGGCCGTGCAGGCCCTTCTCTTCGAGCTTGGCCATCAGCCTCTGGCCGAAGGGCCCATCGGTGACGGCATCGGCCTCCTTGCCGTTGTTGAAGAGAAACGGAAAGTCGTAGGCCGCGAACTCCTTCACCTGCGCGGAGAGGATGCCGGCGTTGAGCACGGTGATCTCGACCGTGCCGCCCTGCAATGCAGACACGGTCTGCAGGTCGCCGCCGAGCGAGCCGCCTGCGAACAGCTTCACCGTGATCTTGCCGCCCGACTTGGCCGCGACGACGTCGGCGAACTTCTGCGCGCCCTGCGCCTGCGGATGGCCGGTCTGGTTCTGGAACGCGAACTTGAGCGTGCGCTCCTTGACCTGCGCGAACGCGCTGCCGGTGGCGAATGCGGCAGCGGCGGCAACGGTGGCCAGCATCGCGAGCTTGCGGATCGAATCTCTCTTCATGGCTTGTCTCCTTTTGTGTGAGCCGGTCTAGGCTCTTTTCTTGAACAACGCCGATGCGCCGCTGGCACGCGCGACGTCTTCGGCGGTCTGAAGAAGCGCCGGCCCGAGCGCCTCCATCCGTTGCGGCGTCAGGCGGCTGAGCGGGCCCGCGATGGTGACGACGCCGATGGCCGTGCCGCCGGCGCCGCGCACCGGCGCGGCCATGGCCGTCATGCCCGGCGCGAACACTTCGTTGATCATGCTGAAGCCTCGCTGGTGCGCGGCCTTCACGAAGGCCATCACGGCCTTGATGGAAGTGGGCGCCTTGGGGCCGTAGTCCTGCGGCGTGCCCAGTCCCTTCCTGGCGACAAGCACGGTGGCGGCGTCCTCGCTCATCGTCGAGAGCCATGCGTGGCCGGCCGCGCTGCAAGAAAGGTTGACCGACAGGCCCATGTCCGGGTCGTAGCGCAGGCCCCGCGTGGCGCCTTGCGACTTGGCCACGAAGGTCAGGTCGTCGCCATCGACGACCGCCAGCCGCACCAGTTCGCCCGAGGCCGAGGCCAGCTGGTCGAGCAGCGGTTGCGCGATGTCGACGATGCCCGAGCGGCTCAGGAACGACAGGCTGATCGAGACGAGCTTGATGGTCAGTACGTAGTGGCCATCGCGCGGGTCCTGCCGCACGTAGCCGCAGCGGATCAGTTCCGTGAGCAGGCGGTGCGACGCGCTCAGCGGAATCTGCAATTCGCCTGCCAATGTCGAGAGCGCACAGCCCTCCGGATGTTCGGCCAGGTATTCCAGCACGTTGAAGCTGCGTTCCAGTATCCCGCTCATATCGCTCTCTCCGAATTTCGTTTCACAGACACCGGCGATCTTGCCCGGCGCAAGCCTAACAGATGGAAGGAAGGGATTTCCATAGTGGAAACGCTTTCCAAGAAAATCTATGATCGCGCCCAATCGGTTTTTCCATCTTCCTTGAGGACCCCCTGTGAAACTTCTTCGTACGCTTGCCATTGCCAGCTTCTGCGTCGGCCTCGCCGCCCCGTCATGGGCGCAGCAGGATCGCGTGATCCGCTTCGGCCACCTGAACAACGCCGACCACCCCGTGAGCTTCGGCGTCAAGCGATTCGCCGAACTGCTCGCAGCCAAGAGCGGCGGCAAGATGAAGGTCCAGGAATTCCCCGCCTCCCAACTGGGCAACGAGATGCAGCAGCAATCGGCCCTGCAAGGCGGCGTGCAGCAGATGTCCGCCCCCGCGACCACCTCCCTCGCAGGCATCGTCAAGGAGTTCGGCCTTGTCGACTTCCCCTTCTCGGTGAACAACTTCGCGCAGGCTGACGCACTGCTCGACGGGCCCCTGGGCCAGGCCCTCATCGCCAAGCTCCCCGAGAAGGGCCTCGTCGCCCTGGGCTACTGGGACCTGGGCTTTCGCAACGTCACCAACAGCAAGCGCCCCATCACCAAGCCCGAAGACCTCGAAGGCCTGAAGATCCGCGTGATTCCGAACCCGGTGTTCCTGGAGACCTTCAAGGCCTTCAAGGCCAACCCGGTGCCGATGCCCTTTGCCGAGCTGTACGGCGCGCTCGAAGCAAAAGCGGTCGACGGCCAGGAGAATCCCTACGCCGTGATCCTCTCGAACAAGTTCTACGAGGTGCAGAAGTTCGTGAGCGCCACGAACCATGTGTACGCCGCCAACATCGTGCTGGTGAGCAAGAAGTTCTGGGACTCGCTCACCCCCGCCGAGCAGAAGATGATGAACGACGC
>Ga0157370_10001003_pt1 | contig 35617 bp, 36 predicted proteins | sample C35metaG_FD_113463 | JGI IMG/M metagenome (GOLD analysis project Ga0157370, IMG submission 113463) | Corn rhizosphere microbial communities from Kellogg Biological Station, Michigan, USA - C3-5 metaG | ecosystem: Host-associated > Plants > Roots > Rhizosphere > Soil | place: USA: Michigan... | reverse complement strand
GTCAGCCTCCCCCGTTCATCCAATATCCGCTGTCGGCCCAGCCGACGATGTATTCGAGCGCCCAGCCCGATGCGATCGCCTTCTGACCGCTAAGGAGCTGGCGGACATTCTGGCCATCAGTCCCAAGACTTGGTACAACTACGTGACCCGTGGAATGATTCCATACTTCAAAATCGAGTCGAACGTGCGCTTTCGAGCCCGCGAAGTGGCGGAGTGGCTTCGCCAGCATTCAGGTCGACCTGTGGTTTAGGCGCGTCTACCGGTCAATTGGTGACGAGAATGACACTTTGTCAACGTTTGGCGTATGCCCGGTCTGCACTCGTCGAACGAAGACGGGAAGCACGCTTAAGATTATGGACTTGGCCACGAAGGGCGAGCAACCTTTTGCAAACCTGATTCGGGAGCAGTTTGTGAATCAGGTTGCAACGAAGCCCTTGGATGAACGTCACGCCAATGAAGGCCGGAAGGCGCTGCTCTTTAGTGACGGGCGCCAGAAAGCAGCTCGGCTAGCAAGGGATCTCCCGCGAGAAGTTGAGCGCGATTCCCTTCGCGAAGCGCTGATGGCGGCGCTGGCTGAGCTTTCGAAGATTCAGAAGGAGGGCATTCTCGACGATACGCTGTATGCCAGGGATTGCCTCTCTTGAAGAACAAAGATAAACGCTTGCTCCCTTGGCGCGCTTTCTGGAACTCGAGGGTTGGAGCCTGAAAGAAAACAAGGTGCCACTTCTCGCCATCCCCAGAGATGGCGCCGCGGGTGTTGCCATCGGGACGTATCCGGCGCTCCTGGAGAAAGAGGCAGCTAAGAATCGGCATTTTGTCGCCGGCACCGGTTCGAACGTCGTTCTCTTGCCCGACTACCTTGTTGAGCAGGACCTTCCATCTGCGTATCAGGAGGTTCTGCGACATGCTTGGCAACACGCAGTTGGTGGGGCACCTGGTCAACGATGAAATTGTTCGGGACACGCGGAGAGAGCAAAGCTCGAATTCCATTGCTCCAACCCCAGGAAACCACGGCTACGGCCCGGTGAACATCATCCTCAGATGTAAGTAGGCCGTAAGACTTCCCAACGCAGCTGGACCGAGCGGTGCCGAACATTTGCTCCTTCCAAAGCCCCGCTGACCGCGCCCTATGATATAGTGTGGCTGAACCTGTTTTCAGGGAAAGATGGACACCAAGATGGACCCCAAACGCAAAGTTTGCAAGGCAGATTCTCAGGCTGTGCTTGGTGTCCGTTTTGGTGTCCATTTTTCGACCAAACGGGGTAGATTTGGTGGATTTCAGAGATTTTAGAGACTTCGACCGTCTCGTGTAAGTGATTGGGAATCAGCTAAATAGCTGATTTGAAGGCAAGCGGGAGTAATTCAGTGGTAGAATGCCAGCTTCCCAAGCTGGACGTCGCGGGTTCGAACCCCGTCTCCCGCTCCAACATCCATTTGAAAGCCAGGAGACCGGAGGCGCTGATTAGTGGTGCAGGCGGACGGCAAGGAGTATGACCTGACGGACGCGGATCACCCGCGGCTTGAGGAGGCGGGCGCGTCTGAGATCCGGATCGATGCGATCATGCATCCGAAGGCGGCGATGGCTGCTCCGAACCCTCGAGAGGCTCAGCGGCAGGCTAACCGGGATCCACAGGCGAAGACCAAGGCTTGCCAGGACGAAGCTAAGCTTTATTTCCCGAATGACGCGGTTGCGCAGGCGAAGGCCCTGCTGACTTGCATGGAGTTGAAGTAGGCCATCCGGTCACATGGCGCGGACAACGCTCCTTCGTGACTCAGCAGCCACTGCTTCCGTTCAAGACCGCCTGCATATCCTGTGAGTGCGGACGAAGCCCCGATGACCCGGTGACACGGCACGATGATCGCAACGGGATTCAGTGAATTGGCGTGACCAATGGCGCGAGCCGCCTTGGGGCGGCCGAGCCCAGTCGCGAGGTCTCCATAACTCCGGGTTTCGCCAGCCGGTATGGTTCGCAGCGCGGTCCACACCGACTCCTGAAACGCGCTTCCGCCGGTATGGACAGGAATCGCATCGAAAGCGTGAAGATCGCCCGCAAAGTAATTTTCGAAAAGGCGCTTCACGCCTAATGGATCGGAAGTGCGCCGAAATTCCACAGTCTGGTAACGGCGAGTCAGCAGCTTCTTCATACGCGATTGGTATCCCGAAAAATCGAGCGCACAGACCGCTTCGCCATCCGCCGCGAACAGGATGCGCCCGATCGGAGAATTAAATTCGTCGTAATTCAGTAACATAACCTATCCTTCTGTTGTAAAGATTCCCAAAGGTATAACGCCGCGTAAGAACGCCAAGGCCGCCATGCCTCCGCCAGCGCTTCGAGGCGGCGCGGCGAGGACGCCCCTGCTGCCTTCAAGAGACCCAGGTCGGAAGACGGAAAGACATCCGGATGGCCGAGCCCTCGCATCGCGATGTAATTCGCTGTCCAGGCTCCGATGCCAGGCAGCGCGCAGAGCTTTTCAATCACCTCGGAAGCCGCCGCCGAGCCATCTAAACGCAGGCTCCCGCCGCAAACGGCGCGCGCCAAGCCGCGAAGTGTTTCGGCACGAGCTTTCGGCAGGCCGATACGAGCCAGGTCGGCATCCGCGAGCTTGGCCGCGCTCGGCGGTCCGAACTGCTCTACGAGACGTGCGGCTAAAGTGCTCGCGCCTCGTACCGTCACTTGTTGTCCGAGAACCGCGCGCACCGCCAATTCGAACGGGTCCCAACAGCCCGGCAGCCGCATCCCGCCGGACCGGACGATACAGCTTCTGAGCGCCGGCGATTTCCTCAAGTGAGCCGCAATTTCGCTCGAATTCGCACCGAGGTCGAAGAAAAAACGGATTTGCTCCACCGCCGGGCGCAGGCGGCTCATATTCTCCGACTCGATTCTTGCGACTAGACAATTCTCGCGCAAGTTCTGGCGAACGGAAATTCCATTGCGGCGATAGCAATCGTCCTCCACCACTTCCAGACCCGCGATCGCACGGCGGCCGACGAAACGGAGGAACGCGCTCCAATCGTACGGAGGCCGGTAGTTCAGCTTCAGCTCGATGGCGGGCTGTGTGTTACCGCCCGGCGGCTTGAAGCGCCGCAATTCCATCGGATTCCGCTGGTACGTATCGCGAATGGCCTCGTTAAAACGGCGGAGACTCTGATAACCGGATGAAAACGCGATCTCGGAAAACGCCAGGTGCGTCTCGGTGATCAATTTCTTTGCGAAAAGGAGGCGTCGGGTTTCGGCAACAACCACGGGGGGAACACCGACGTGCTCCAGGAAAAGACGCCGCAAGTGGCGGTCCGTCAGCCCCAGACGCTCAGCCAGTTGCGCGGCGGAGCCGTGGTCGAGCGCGCCTTCATTGATCAGGCGTAGAGCTCTATTTACCGTGGCCGAGGTGCCGGCCGATACCGGCAAATCGGGCGAAACTTCCGGGCGGCAGCGCAGACACGGCCGATATCCTGCCGCTTGAGCGGTGGCAGCGTTAGGGAAAAACTCGACGTTGCGCAGCAGCGGCGTGCGCGCCGGGCAAACCGGCCGGCAAAAAATTCCAGTGGTTCGCACGGCGGTGAAAAATAACCCGTCGAACCGGGCATCGCGTGCTTTCACCGCCCGATAGCAAATGGCCGCGTCCATGTCCTGAGTATGGCCCATCCGGCGAAATTCAACTAGCGGTTTTCGGACATCAATAATGACGATTCACGGCGTAACGGTGCCGCCCCTTATTTCGAGTGAAGCGCAGCCTGGAGAACGATAGCCTCGTTATGTTCTACGTCCTTGGCACTGTAGAGCAGCGTAATTGCGCTCTTTGCGGCTTCCTTCTTTAGAGTGGATAACTCTGCGGAGTTCTTCTTGAGCTCGTCGAGGTACCGCCTGCGGAACTCGGACCATTTCGCCGCGTCGTGCCCGAACCACTTTCGAAGCTCCGTGGAGGGAGCGATATTTTTCAGCCAAAGGTCGACTTGAGCTTTGGCCTTGGTCAAACCTCTAGGCCACAGCCTATCGACCAGAATGCGCCTTCCGTCTTGATCGTCCGGTTCATCGTAGACGCGTTTGATCCTGACGCTGTGCTTGCGCCTGGACTTTTGTGGCATTGTTGAATCTTCGTTTGCGTTCATATCCGTTTGTCTGCTCCGCTGCTTGGTTTGACGCGCTCCTGTTTCGCAAATTCCAATTTACCTCTCTACCCGGATGTCCGATATCATGACATTGGCAGACTCACACCACGGTCGCCGGTGAAGTTCGCAACCGGCGAAGCACCGGACGAAGGGCGTATGGACGAATATAGGTTCGTGATTCTTGGCGGAGGCATGGTTGCGGGATACGCAGCCAAACAATTGGTCGAATCGGGCTTGAAGCCGGGCGAGTTGGCAATTTTGTCGGCCGATACTTCGGTCCCTTACGAACGGCCTCCGCTCTCCAAGGATTTTCTTTCGGGCAAGGAGACCGAAGACGCCATCCGGATCAATCCCCAGGATTTTTATCGCCAGCACGGAATTGAATTGAAGCTCGGTTGCGAGATTTCGGCGGTGGATCCCAAGCGCAAGCGGCTCACCTTGAAGTCAGGTGGCGAGGTCGGATTCAGCAAGTTGATTGTGGCAACCGGCGCCCGCCCGCGAACGCTGGGTGTTGCAGGTGCGCAACTTCACAACCTGCACTATCTGCGTTCCCTGGATGATTCGAAAGCGATTCGGCATTCAGTGGAAACCGCGAAGCGTGCGGTGGTTATCGGCGGCGGATTCATCGGAATGGAAGTCGCGTCCGTGCTGGCGCAGAAGAATCTCGAGGTCACGATGGTTCTGAGTGACGACAGGATCTGGAAGCGATTCTTTTCGCCCCAAATGTCCGGTTTTTTCGAAGCCTATTACGCGGCGCGCGGCGTGCGGTTCATTAAGGCCGCGACGATAACCGAATTGCGTGGCGATGGGGCCGTGAGCGCGGCGGTGCTCAGTGACGGCCGCGCGATAGCCTGTGACATGGTGGTTGCGGGCATCGGAGTACAGCCCGTAACCGACGTGCTCAGCAACAGTGGGATCGACGTAGGGGATGGCGTGAATGTCAATGAGTACCTCGAAACTAGCCAGCCCGATATCTATGCCGCGGGTGACGTTGCAAATTATCAGGATGTGCTCTTCGGAAAGCGCCGCCGCGTCGAGCACTGGGATAATGCCGTATCGCAGGGCCAGTACTGTGCGCGGGCATTGATGGGCGAGCGGGCTCCGTTCAAGCACGTCCCGTATTTCTTTTCCGATGTCTTCGATCTCTCCTACGAATACTGGGGTGATACAGCGGGCGCGGAACAAGTCGTTCACCGCGGCGATCTTTCGAGCAACAGCTTCAGCGTGTGGTGGCTGCGGCAACAGCGCATTGTGGCCGCATTCACCATGAATCGTCCGGAGGAAGAGCGCGACGTGGCGCCTAAGTGGATTGAAACCAAACCATCGGTGTCTGCCGCAAAACTAGGAGATGCGGCGCATCCCATTACAGCGGCCCAGGAATAATCGGCCGACTCAGAGAAGCTCTGGAGGAAAGGAAACGTGATGAACCGACGCGAATTCATTTGCACAGCCACAAGCGCCGCGACACTTGTCCGCACTCAGGACATGCTCGCGGCAACCGCGGCGAAATACGATCTAAGCGTCAAGGGCGGACGTGTCATCGATCCTTCGCGCAAGCTCGACGCGATCCGTGACGTGGCGATCGCCGATGGCCGTATTGTGGAGATTCGAGCCGGCATCCGGGCCGAGGCCTCCGAAACCATTGATGCGCGCGGCAAGTTAGTAGTGCCCGGATTGATCGATATCCACACCCACGCGGCGCGCGTCAATGATGGGCCGGCTCTTTGCCTTGCCGACGGCGTGACCGGCTTCATAGATGCAGGTTCGCAAGGCGCGGAGCGTATTGGCGAAGCGATCGCAATTGCCAAGGCGGCGCCGCAACAGTGCCGCGTTCTGATCAATATCGGCCGCGCCGGTATTCTGCCCGAAGGCGACACCATGGACATCACCCGCGCCGATGTCGCCGCCGCGCGCGAAGCCATCGAACGCAACCGTGACATGATCGCCGGCGTTAAGGCGCGCCTGTCACGGGAAGTCGCCGGCGCAAATGATTTCGAGGTGCTCAGGCGGGCCCAAGAAGTGGCCTCGTCGTTCAATCTGCCCGTGATGATCCACATGGGACAGACCGTTTCGCCTCTGCCCAAGCTTCTCGCGCTTCTGAAATCGGGCGACATCGTCACTCATATGTTTGCGCCGCCGCCGAACAGCATCATAGATGACGCCGGGCGCATTCTGCCGGAGGTGATGGACGCGCGCCGGCGTGGCGTCTGGTTTGACCTCGGCAACGGACGCGCCGGCCATTTGCGGTGGGACGTTGCGGAACGCGTGCTGCAGGCGGGCTTCCTGCCGGACACTTTCTCGACGGATTGGACGCCGGAAGGCCGCGCCGCCCAGGTAATCAACTTTCCAAACGTGATGTCGAAGTTCCTGATGCTGGGCATGCCGCTCGATCAGGTGATCGCGCGCGCCACCGTCAATGCCTCCCGCTTATTTCCGGTCTTCCGCAACCGCGGCACGCTGAAACCGGGCGCACCAGCTGATATTGCGGTGCTCGAACTAAGGGAAGGATCCTTCGAATTCGTGGATAATTTTGAGAATAAACGGGCCAGCCGCCAAAGGCTCTTCCCGAGTGCCACTGTGCTTGCAGGCAAACGGGTTGCAACTCGCGCATAATCAACCCGAAGCCGTCGCGGCCGGCAAAATTGCCCACTACTGCTTCTGGGGGATTGCCCCCCTCATCGCCAGGTGTTCAACTAGAGTGTGTAACTTGATTCGTCGACCATAAAGCAAAGTAATGATGAAACGAAGCCTCCTTTTGACGCTGGTTGCGTTCACCGCGTTTGGTCACGATATCATTACCACCAAAGTCACCTTTGACCGCGAAATCGTGCGGCTCTTCAACACGCATTGCATCGCTTGCCATCGAACCGGCGGCCAGGCTTTCTCGCTTGCTACCTATCAGGAAGCGCGGCCTTGGGCGAAAGCGATCGGCGAAGAAGTGCTTCGGAGGCGCATGCCGCCTTGGGGTGCTGTAAAAGGGTTTGGCGATTTCCGCAATGACCAGGGGATGACTCCCGAACAACTCGAGCTGATCGTTGATTGGGAAGAGGGCGGCGCGCCCGAAGGAGAGCCCAAAGACATCCCCCAAGCGAATGAAATATCCCAACAAATGCAGATGAGCCGGCCAGCGGATGAGCTGGCGATCAGCGGCGATAAGAAACTTACCCGCACACTAGCGCTCGGCGCTCTGTGGCCCCAGAAGGTCTCCGATGGCGCTTCTTTTCAGGTGTCGGCGGAACTGCCGGACGGCAGCGTTTACCCGCTCATTTGGCTGAGTGGCTACAAAATGAAATTCAATCACCCATTCATCTTGAGGACGCCACTGCGGCTTCCGGCTGGCACCTGGGTGCGTGGCGTTCCCCAGGATGCAAGGATGGGTCTGATTCCGGCCGCCGACGTGCCCCCGCCGCCCAAACGTCAAGCCGTGCCGCTGCCGCAGATAACCGCAATCCAGTTGAAGTAGCAAGACGCAGGAGGGTTTTCATGAATTCCGATCGCCGTAGTTTCTTGAGCGCCGCGGCTGGGGCGTGGGTCGGGAGCCGCCTACTGGGCCAGGATCTGGTTTATCAATGTCCCATGGATCCTGACGTCAGATCGAACGTCGAAGGAATCTGCCCGCGCTGTGGCATGAAGCTCAGGTCCGGTATTCCCGAGCCGGTCGAATTCCCGATGGACTTGAAGCTCAATCCAGCAGCGGTGAAGGTCGGCGAGAAGATTCAGCTGGAGTTCAGCGTCTTGGATCCGGAGAACAGCAAGCTGATCCAACACTTCCAGGTCGTTCACGAAAAATTGTTCCACATGTTCGTGGTCAGCCAGGACCTGCAGTTCTTCCTGCACGATCACCCGGTTTTCGGCGCGGACGGGAAGTTTCGCTATGAAATCACCTTCCCTAAACCGGGGATGTATCGCATATTAGGCGATTTTTATCCTGATGGAGCCACGCCCCAATTAATCGCCAAGACCATTCTTGTGCCCGGTGGCGCTCCGCAATCGACACCTCTGCTGCATCGCGATTACTCCACCAGGGATGCCGGAAACATGCAAGTATCGCTCGAAACCGATCCGCCTGATCCCATAGCCGGCATCAAGACCATGATGTTTTTCAAGCTCAATCCTGCGGACGGGCTGGAGAAATACTTGGGCGCCTGGGGACATATGCTGGCGGCAAGCGATGATTTGATCGACTTGATTCACACTCATCCTTTCATCGCTGACGGCGGACCGAATATGCAATTCAACCTATATTTCCCGCGGCCTCGAAACTACCGGGTTTGGGTGCAGTTCCAGCGCAAGGGAATGGTGAATACAGCCTATTATGATGTTCCCGCTCACGAGCTGGGGTGACTTTGAGGGCGGGCATCGCCGAAGCTAAAGCATCCTGCTTTTTTTGACGATGCTAGCTGGAAATGCCAGCTCGCACTCATAATCCTTTCCGGGCAACGGCGATCCGGTCTGCGGATCGCCTGCCTCTGTTATCCTCCGTACTCCACCGTGCGATTCGTTTGTTGTCGCAGGGAGATGATGTTTCAATCAGCGACTTGGGCGCCGTCATTGAAGAAGATGCCGTCATCACCGGCAGTGTTCTGTCGATTGCCAACTCGGCGATTTACGCAAGGAACAGCGGCGTGGCATCGGTGCGCCGCGCCATTGCCCGGCTGGGAGTGCGTAAGACCCGAAATGTGCTGCTAGGGTTGACGGTCAGTAAATGTTTCAATTCCGTGCCGATTCTTGGTACCTGGTCCTTGACCCGCTTCAACGAACATTCACTCGCGGTTGCCACTTTAGGCGACCTCATCGTCCAGAGCGTGCCATCCGGCGACCCGGAGTGGGCGTTCATGGCAGGGTTGCTGCACGACATAGGTCTCCCGCTCATTGCGGCGGGATTGCCCGAGGAGTTTCGCGTCATTACGACGCACGCTCATAGCGATTTGGAAATCGTCGAGCGAGAGCGGGAGTTGCTCGGCTTCACTCACTTTGATCTGGGGGCAGAATTACTGGCTCGCTGGAACTGCCCGTCGGTGGTGCAGGAAGCTGTTTGGTTTTGTGAAAGCGCGGAATTGTCCCCTGAGCATCCGCTAAAACTAGGTGCCGTCGTGAAGTCGGCCAGCTTGCTGGCGGATGCGAACGGCGTTTCCACACTCGATACTGTCGAAGACCAAGATCAGACCACTGAACTGCTGGATGCGCTCAAAATTCCGTCACCCGGAGAATTCATCGCCAGGTTTAGGTTGGAATACAACGGACTGCAGGCCGTCGCGTAATACGCATTTTGCCAACGTCCGTCGGCGTTTATCTGCGAGCGCCTGCGTCTATTTGATACACTTCCCTCCACGAGGTGTCCAATGATGCTTTTGCGCATAGTAGCCCTGCCAATCGGAATTACTTTCCTGCTCGGGGCGGCGCTGGGACAAAGCAATTCCGGACAAGAATGGCTAACCTACGGCCGCGATCCCGGAGAGACGCGCTATAGCCCGCTCAAGCAAATCAACCCCAGCAATGTGAACCGGCTGGGTCTGACGTGGTCTTACGAGTTGGGGGCGGGTGGCGGTAATCAGGAGGCAACTCCGTTAGTTAAAAACGGCATTCTCTACGGCATCACCAACTGGAGCGTGGTATTCGCCGTGGACGCGCGGACCGGGAAGGAACGCTGGCGCTGGGACCCGGAAGTAAACCGGACCGCGGTGTTCCCGAAGATTTGCTGCGGCGTGGTGCATCGCGGCCTGGCGATCTACGAAAACCTGATCATCGCTCCCATCATTGACGGCAGGCTGCAAGCTCTCGACGCGGATACCGGTAAAGTGGTGTGGGAGGCGCGCATCGCCTACCCCCAGGACAATTACACCGTTACCATGGCGCCGCGCATCGCCAAGGGAAAAGTGATTGTAGGAGTAAGCGGCTCAGAGTTCCCGGTGCGCGGGTTTTTTGCCGCCTTCGATGCGCTGACCGGCCATTTTGCGTGGAAATTCTATACCGTTCCCGGCGATCCTTCGAAGCCCTTCGAAAATGCCGCGATGAAGACCGCGTCGGCCACCTGGGACGCGAGCGCGTGGAAACTCGGCGGCGGTGGAACCGTATGGGACGGTTTGGCTTACGATCCTGAAGCGGATCTCATTTATGTCGGTACCGGCAACGCGGGGCCCTGGCCTGAAGAACTCCGCCACTCGAAAGGCAAAGACAATTTATACGCCTGTTCGGTGCTGGCGGTACGGCCCGACACCGGCGAGCTGAAGTGGTATTTCCAGATGGTTCCCGGCGATTCCTGGGATTACGACAGCGTGCAGCAGCTGCTGCTGGCCGACATCACCGTCAAAGGGCGTCCGCGCAAAGTGATCATGCAGGCCAACAAGAACGGCTTCTATTATGTGCTCGACCGGGTGACGGGCCAGTTTATTTCAGGTCAGCCCTTTGCTCAAGTGAACTGGGCCCGCGGCCTCAACGAGGAAACCGGCCGCCCCATCGTGAATGAAGCAGCGCATTATGGCGCCCAGACGATCTCTCTTTCGCCCGGCCCTGGTGGCGCGCATAATTGGGCGCCCATGTCCTTCAATCCCGCGACGGGCCTAGTCTACATTCCCACTTCCGCGGCCAGCGCCTACGATTACACGCTGGACGAGAACTTCGTCTATAAGCCGGGACAAAACAATCTTGGCGTGATCCGTCCCGGCACGCAGGCGCCGACTCCAGACACAGCCGGCTCGGCGGTCGCTAAGAATTCCACCAAACTTCCTTCTCCGCCGTCGATTGGACCAGAGCCTCCGCCGCCGGGCCAGCGGGGCGTCTTGATGGCCTGGGATCCCGCGACTCAAAAGGAGCGCTGGCGCGCACCGGGTGGCGGGGGAATTGGCGGCGGGACGGTGACAACCGCCGGGAACCTCGTATTTCAGGTCATTCCCGACGGGCGGCTAGTCGCGTATCGTGCGGACACCGGCGAAAAGCTCCTGGACATCAAGACCGGGCTCCGCGGCGGGATGGGACCGCCGATTACCTACGAGATCGACGGCAAACAGTACGTCTCACTCATGGGCGGTACCGGTCGCGTGACCCGACGCGCGGACGCACCTCCACCGCCCGCGGATGCACCGCCTCCAGCCCAGCCGAAATTGCTAACCTTCGTATTGGATGGCGCCGGGGATCTCCCGCGGCAATGACGCAGCAATGACCCAGCAATGATATCGTTTCAAAATCGCCGTGAATTCCTGAAGGGTACGTTGGGCGGCGCGTTGCTCGCTGGCCAGCGCGCGAACGCGCAAGCTCGCCCCGGCGCCATAACATCTACGCCGCTGGCTGATAATCTCTTTCTTCTGCCGGCGCCGGCGCGAATGTAGTGGCGAGAACCGGGACCGAGGGCGTGCTGCTGGTAGATGGCGGACTGGCCGAGCGCGCCGCAAGCCTCGCCACAGCAGTCGGCCCGTGCGCACCCTGTTCAATACTCATTGGCATCCGGAGCAGACTGGCTCCAACCTCTCTCTCGGGCGCTCCGGAGCCACCATCATTGCGCACGAAAATACCCGCCTGTGGATGACCACGGATATTACGCGTCCCTGGGAAAATCGCACTTTTCCTCCAGCGCCCAAGGAAGCCTTACCGACCAAAACGTTCTATGACAAAGACGCGCTCACGGTCGACGGCGAGCGCATCGAATACGGCTACCTATTGCAGGCCCATACCGACGGCGATCTCTACGTGTTGTTTCCCGAAGCAAATGTTGTTTGCATAGGCGATGTAATTTCCGGAAACGGTTGGCCTTTCGTGGATTGGTGGACTGGCGGTTGGATCAATGGAATCGTCAGCGGCCTGGAAACGCTCCTAAAAGTGGCAACCCCGGACACGCGCGTAATAGCCGGCCAGGGCCCAGTGATGATGCGCGCCGACCTCGAAGTTCAGCTCAAAATGTTCAGCGCGATTTCACAGCGTCTGCGGGCTCTCCTTTTCGGCGGAAAGAATATCGACGACGTGCTCGCGGCGGAGCCCAGCAAGGAGTTTAACGACCGCATGGGCGATCCCCGGCAATTCCTTCGACTGGCGTTCCAGAGTATGTGGGGCCACTTTACTCCGGACGCCTGAGGAACAAAACTAGAATACGCAAGACGACGATGCCTAACCTGCGACTAGTCAATATCTTGGTGGCAACCGCACTCGGTGCTGCGGGATGCCTGGGCGCGCCGTCTCCGGCAATATTTTTGGTCCAAGCCGACCAGCACTGGGGCATGCTCAAGACCTATTGCGTCGCCTGCCACAATGCCAAATTGCGAACCGGCGGCCTCGCATTTGACGAACTCGACCCGGCCGGCGTCCCCGGCAAAGCACAGGTTTGGGAAAAAATGATTCGCAAGCTACGCGGTGGATGATGCCGCCTCCGGGCATGCCTCATCCCGCGAAACAACAGGCCGATGCTTTCGTATCGTGGATGGAAGGCTACCTCGACGCGGCCGCCGCGCTCGACCCCAACCCCGGCGAAGTGGCGCTGCATCGCCTCAATCGAAAAGAGTACGCGAACGCGATCTACGATATTCTCGGTTTGAAAGTGGACGCCACCGAGTTGCTCCCCCCAGACGCGCAGAGCGATGGTTTCGATAATATCGCTAACATGCTTCAAGCCTCACCCGTGTTCTTCAACCAGTACATGGCCGCGGCGCGTTCGGTAGCGGTGCAGGCGGTGGGCCGGCCCGATCCGCGCCCCGGAAGCAAGACCTACTTCAACACCAACAAAGGGGCGCAAGCTTTCCACGTCGACGGCCTTCCGTTGGGCACGCGCGGCGGTTTTGCCGTGGATCATTTTTTCCCGCCGACGGCGAGTACGAAATCAACCTGCCAAGCCCGCTGCGCAACATCTGGTTCGTCGGGATCGAGCACCAATCGACGTTCATCATCACTTTGGGTGGCGCGAAAGTTTACGAAACCAGCGTCGGCGGGCCCGAGGACGACCGGGCGCTCGATATCAATCAATCCCCGGCGCCGACATCCACCGCCGCGCGGCGAACGGAATGAACGCAGTGCATAGCGCCGCGATGAAGGGATGGACCGCTACCATTCGCGTCCTGGCGGTGCACGGCGCCGAACTGGAAGCCAAGGATCGCGATGGCAAGACACCGCTCGATTATGCCACCGGAAATTACAAACCCGCGCCTCAGGGCGGCGGCTTAATCGTGCCGCCGATGATAAATCCCGAGACGGAAACTGCTTCAGCAGCTAACCAGGATTAACTAGAGGTTCCGGAAACATTCGTCGGCGCCCGGCGCTTTCTGGATGTCGCCAAGGTCCTTCAACTGTGCGATCAACATTTCCCACCGCTCCTTGGTCATGCTGCCCAATCCGTTGCGCCGAGTTTCAGCGGTCTCAATCAGCGGCTTCTGCGCCCCGGCGACTTCCGCGAAGACCTCCGGCGCCATCGACGGATTTAGTTGATTCATGCGTTGATTGGTGGGCTTCGGGTCGTCCAAATAGGCGCGCCAGCCCTCCCGCACCGCCGCCACCATGGCCTTGGACCGCTCCGGATCTTGACGAAGAAAATCTCCCGAAGTGGTCAGAACCGTGGTGTACGGATTGTAACCGGCATCGGATACCGGAAATACTTGCACGTCAGCCCCTTTGTGGCGAGCCGTTAATGGCTCCGACATGATAAAACATTGCTGGGCGAAATTGTTGTCAGCAAGAAACGCACTGATATCGCCACCGGGCGAGGGTACGATCTTCACCTTATCAAAACCATATTTCTTTTCGAGCAGGCGCGCGTAAGGAAGGCCGCGCTGCAGCGCCAGCGTTCCGCCGCTCTTGAAGAGATCGCCAAGGCTGGTCAACTTGCGCGAGGCATGCACCATGATGCCTTGCGGATTATTTTGAAATACCGCGAACAGGGCCACTACGTCGTTCCCCCGCGAGCGCGCGACCACCAGTTCGTCCGCCGAAACCACGCCGAACTCGGCCGATCCCGCGCCCACCATCTGAATGGTAGGCGTGCCGGCGCCTCCCGGCAAGATTTCGACATCCAAGCCATGCGCCTGATACGGCGCTGCATAAAACCCGCCAAACTGCGGGTCGGGCTTCCAGTTCAAGGCCAGCCGTATCTGGCGCGACGATTTTCCGCACGCGGCTAGCAGCGCGGCGCTCCCCGTCAAAATAAAGTTTCTGCGATTTCTGCGATTCATAGTTGTTCGCTTGCGTGCCACCGTCGCAACGTAACATAACTCAGCAGGTTGATCAGCCCGAAGAGCGCCAGTCCCAGGACCGACGCGAGAAGCACCGCCGCAAAGACTTTATCCACGCGCTGTTGCGTTCGCGCCACGTCGACTACCGACCCCAATCCTTGCCCGCCGATGAACTCGCCCACGATCGCGCCTATCACAGCCAGCCCAGATGCGACGCGCAGTCCGGTGAGGATCTGCGGCAAGGCCGCGGGAAAGCGCAACTTCCATAGCGTGACTGGCGTCGAAGCTCCGTACAACCGGAACAAATCCCGCAGCGCCGGCTCGGTCGAAAGAATGCCGCTCAAGGTATTGGCGATCACCGGGAATATCGAAACCACGAACGCCGACGCCACCACGGTGCGCATTCCGTAGCCGAACCAGATCACCAGCAACGGTGCAATCGCGATGATCGGTACGGTTTGGAAGAATACTGCGTAAGGATAAAATGCCCGCTGAATCGCGCGCGACGAAGACAGGAACACGGCGATTGCGATGCCCATTACCGTGCTCAAGACGAAGCCCGCCAGGGCGCTAGCCGAAGTCGTCAGCAGAGCGCCTAGCAATTCCTCGCGGCTTTCGATCATGGCGCGCAGGACGGAACTGGGCGCCGGCACCAGATACGACTTGACCAGGCCATAGCGCACCGCAAGCTCCGCCGCCGCGGTGACCACTACCAACGGAATCAGCGCCGGAATCATGGAGCGCAACCGGCGCATCACGATTCCTCCTCCATCGCACCCAGCAGCACCTTCATCTCCTGCCCCAGCCGCGGGTCCATGCGCAATTCATCGTTGCGTTCGACCGGGAGATCCAGGTGGCGGTCCAGCTTGATCCGGCCGCCGCGCTTGGCGAGAACCACCGCGCGGTTGGCTAGAAATGCGGCTTCGGAAATCGAATGCGTAACGAAAACCACGGTGATCCCGCGCGTCCGCCACAACTCGCGCAGCTGGATATCCAGGCGGAAGCGGGTGATTTCGTCGAGTGCCGCGAAAGGTTCATCGAGCAGCAGCAGACGCGGCTGCGTCACCAGCGCGCGCGCCAGCGACACGCGCATGCGCATGCCACCCGAGAGCTGGGCCGGATAGCGGTCTTCCGCTTCGAACAAACTCACTTGCTGGAGCGCTGCCCGCGCCGTGGCATAACGCGTTTCGGGGGCGGCGCCCATCAGCTCCAGCGGCAATGCGGCGTTATCGAGCACGCTTCGCCAGGGCAGCAGATGCGCGTCCTGAAAAACAAAAGCGGTTTGGAAACGTTCTTCGGGTTGAATCGCAATGCTGCCGGAGTCAGGCTCGGCCAGCCGTGCAAGCATGCGCAGCAGGGTGGATTTACCGCATCCCGAGGGCCCCAGGATCGCTATGAATTCGCCCGCCGCGATCTCGAGATCCATTCCCTCGATCACCACCAGCTTGTCGAACGACTTGCGTACGCCTTTGAGTTGCAAAGCGACGCCGCCAGATGGTTGCAGTGCGCGCCCCTATTTCACTACCGTCTTCGCGACGGCTTCGTTCTCGTACGCGTCGCAAACTCGCACCGCGATGGTGGCTTCGCCCGGGCTGCGGTCGGCCTCGAAATGGTAATCGTGCTCTTCGGAATCAGTCAGCCGCGTGGTGGGCTCCGCCACTTTCCATTCGCCGCCGTTCACCGAATATTCGGCCTTCGCCAGCACATTGAGCGCATCCTTCGCGTGGAAGCGGACTTCGATTTTCGCGCCTTGCGCCGCCGCGGTCAGCCCGCTAATCTCGGGAGCGGCGTTGTCGATCAGAAAACGGTCACTCTCGCGCATACCGGTCAATGCTTGCTGCGGCGTGTTTGAGGGCGCATCGCTCGCGGTGACACGCACCCGGTATTTTCCATCCGGATACGCGGTCGAATCCCAACTGTAGTAGTGTTCTCGCAGGTCCTCACGCAAGGGCTTCCAGGTGGTTTCGTTCTCTCCACGAATCTCGATCTTGAACAACAACGTATCGCCGTTGTCGTCGTTCGCGAGCCAACGCGCCCCGATATATCCTTTGGCCCAGGTGAGCGCGGGTGACGCTCCGGAATCGGGGGCCGCTCGGACAGGCGCCGGGGTTGGAGTGGAGTGGCCGAGCGCCGGCAGTGTCAAGGTTCCCGGGCTCGCCGGTGCGGCCGCTACCGGTGCCGGGAATTTGTAATTGGGCGGCGTGGTCTCAACCGCCTCGATCACGGGCGCGACGTTCTTCATTTCATAGGCCGCTGTCACATCGTAAAGCTCGGCAGCGCCCGAGACCGTCGCGCGATATTGCAAAAAGCGAGCAGCCGGCGACGCCACCCGATCGCCTGACAGCTTGGCCCACGGGCTCCAGTCCTTTTGTGCACGGCTGACGTTTCCGCTACGCGTTTCAAACGTCACCGCTCCCTGGCCCGCATAGAGCGAGGCTATCCGGCCCCAATAGGAGAATGCGCCCGCGTCGAGTACGTCGCTTTCGAGCGTACCGAACGGTTCCCGTTCCGGTCCTATCGAAAAGATTTGGCCAATGTTTCCGGTCACTGCGTACAGCCGTCCGTTCGCACCCGCGGCGAAGCCGGTCACTTGTGCGGCTGCCAGGTTCAAGAGCCGCGTATAAGTATGGTCCGAATCCAGCCGGTAAATGTTGCCGCGGTTGCCTGTGCCCACGATTACGTTTCCCTGCGCGTCGAACGCCAGCGCGTAGACCACGTCTTGCGGGTGCGTCCAAATCCGGCGTGCATAGCCATCCGGCTGCACACGATAAATTTCCGAGCCGCCTTGCACGCCGATGGGTGCTCCGCCGCCTGTTGCCGGGGGAGCCGCGCCCGCCCCTCCTCGACCCGGACCGCCAGCGGGAACGGCCAGCGTAATGGTCCCCTGGCTGGTCTGTACCTGACGCTGCGGAGTAGGAGCCGGCGCGGCCAACGGCGCCTTGATTCCCGTGGCAGCGGCATAAACCGCGCCATTCGCCGCCACCGCTACCGCCGTGATCTCGCGTTTATCCGCCTGGTACAGCACAAAAGCATCGCCGGCCGGCGAAATGCGCAGAATCAGGCCGCTCGGATCGGTTCCGGCAATTACGTTGTCGTGCGCATCGATAGCGAGCGAGCGTACATGCGCTTCCTCGGTGCGATAGAATACGGAACCCGCACCGTTCGCCGTCACGCGATGAATCTCGCCCTGATCCCCAGTTGCGACAAATAGATCGCCGCTACTCGAAAACGCCAGCGCCCAGATATACTTCGCATGCGGATCGTAGAACACTTCGGCTTTGCCGGCGGCATCCACGCGATACACTTTGCCGTCCGGCGATGTGGCCGCGTAGACGCGGTCCTGTTTGTCGACTGCAATCGCCTGGATGGCCATGCCGTCCAGTTCCGCTAGCGTCTTGGATTGGCCGGCTGCGTTGACTACGATGAGCTTCGACTTCGACCCGCCCACACTGCCGCCGCCCGCATAAACATTGCCCTTCGAATCCCGCGTGACGGCCCATAGGAATGCTACCGACGGGTCGTAAATCTCGCGCACCACCGGCGCTGGTGTCAGGCGGCCTTCGCTTGAAAGCGACAGGTGATGCAATGTACCTTTCTCGAAATCCGCGGATTCGGAGTGCTCCCAGACCTGAGTCTCCACCGCCCACAGCGGCAAAAAAATGCAGAGCACCGGCGCTGCAACGCGCAAAAATTGCATGAACGTGACCTTCTTTAACCTTATTTAACTTTGATCCGCAGCGAGTAGTTGCCGCTCACCACTTGATCGAACGGAATCGACTGCTGCACTTCGGTGCTGTCCGGCGTGCCGACCAATGACCGGCTGGCATTGCGCTCGGTCTGCATGACGTTCACCACCGACGACGGCAGATTGGGCAAGGTCTTGTCGGCGGCGTAAAACGTGGCTCGGCTCTGCACCAGCGAAACATACAACCGGTTGTTGTCGCGTTCCTGGTTGAGCAGCGAAACGGTGGACGCAATGTCCATATTTTTGTTGTTCTGGGCCGCGCCGTCCTGGGTGCGGTCGAGCGTTTCGGCGTCGCTGAACAGTAAGCGGTGCTCACCCTTGGGCGTTCCGGCCGGGATCTTGACCATGAGCGAGCGCTCGATTCTTTCGCCGCGATACGGCCGCAGGAAAACCTTCACTGGAATCTCGGTGCCCGCTTCCACCTCCGTGGTGGGCGTCCACACGGTTTCGATGGTTGCGACGCGCCGCGCCGGCAGCAGGTCGATGGTGGCATTCACGCTCTTCAGCTTGGGCGTCGCGACGTTGTTCAGAAACAGGCGATTGAACTTGTCTCCCCACCATCCCGCCAGCACCGTGGGCATAGGAACGGGAAACTCGCCAGGCGCGAGCATGGTGGATACGTGGATGTTGGCCGAGCCGTCCATGACCACGTCGGCGGTCATGCGATAGGTCATTTCATCAGCGTATAGATTCATCTGCTGCAGCGAATTGCTGAGCGTCGCCGACATCAGGAAGGGAGTCCATTTCTGATGCACGAAGACGTTGAAGTTCAGATCCTTTTCCTTCACAACGGCATCGTTGTCGCCGAGCGCGCGTACCTTCACGTGGACCGGGATCACGGGCGCTTCGGCTCCGAGTTCACCCATGATGCCGGTGAAGCGATCCTGACGCAGCGCGCCTACAACCTCAGTCGCATTGCCTACTTTGTTGGGCTGATATGCGGAACTCAGCACGGTGAGGATTTCACTCTTGGCGATCGGCATATCCACAGGCCCAAGGTCGAAGAACTGGTGCCCGAATGCCAGGATGCGCTTGCCGTCGTTATAGGTCACGGTACCCATGCCGGTGGTGGACATATCGCCCGACACCAAAATGCCGCTGACGGCCTCGCCGGGATTCAGCGCGTGTTCCCATCCCGCGGCGGGTTTCGCCGTGAGCGTCCCCGCGGTTGCTCCGCCCTGCACCGGCGCGATGCCCATTTGGCGGAATAGGGGTTCGTAGGTTTCCAAAGTTTGGGCCGTGAAGCCGGAAAATACCAGAGGCGTTTCGATAGGCGTCATTAGCGGCGTGCGCGAAGGCAGCGGAGCCGTACCGCCTGCCGCAACTAGCTGCGCCACCAGTTCGCTCGGCATTTCATACGTCGCTACCGGCTGCGCCGACGGACGTTTGTCGTGCGTGCGCGAATCGTTAGGCAGAGACATGTCCAGATACTGAATCTCCAGCATCGACTCGATAGGCGTGATGCCGCAGATCGCATCCGGCGAAAATTGGCTTAGCCGGAGCGCCACCGCGCCGATAAGTTTGCCATCGATGTATACTGGGCTGCCGCTCATGCCGCCGGCGACCCCGGTGCGTTCAGCCTTGCCACCCATCTTCGCCATGATGACGTCCTGGCGCGGGCCCATAGCGTTCTTCCAAACCCCGATAATCTCTACGGGAACCGGCTCCGGTGTCATCCCGCTGAAGACCGTCCAGGCGATGGCGTGCATCCCGGGCTTGACGTCTTTTAAAGGGAGGATCTCGGGTTTGCCCGCCTTGGGCGGCGTCAATTCCGCAGCAGGCGCGAGTCCGGCTGAGCCTTGGATTACAACGACGGCGGCAGCAACCATCAGCCAGGTTCTCATAAGGTGGAATTCCTCTACCTTATTATGATGTAACGCGAGTGAAACGGGGGTACTGGGTTCTTTCTCAGCCGGAATACACTTTGGCTGTACTGATTTCAATTTTTCGGATCGTCTCGCGGTGGGCTATTTCGGCAAAAGATCGATTCTTATCCTGTCCCCCCTTCTCTCAATTTCTTCGGGGCGGCAAGCCCGCTCTTGACACGGACACGAATTCCACCAAACATGAACGATCGGCTTGGCCAAGCCTTACTGCTGCTTGCATTAGGCACAAGCGAATGGCGAGAGGCGAAGACTACCAGCGGGAAGTAATTGAAAACGGCGGAATTGCCGATAAAGCTGGGCGTGTCACCGCATCGGGCGCGCCTGATATTCTGAAGGCAGACCCTCCCGTGGCTGCGCTCCTCTTAAATACCCAAGCTCTCGCTAAATCGTACGGCGCTGCATTTCTGTTTCGCAACGTGTCCCTGAGCATTCAGGAAGGCGATCGCTTAGGCCTCATCGGTCCCAACGGTTCCGGGAAATCGACGCTGCTGGAAATTCTGGCGCAGCGCCGCGAGCCGGATACCGGTGAAGTGGCTGTGCGAAAAGGCACGCGGCTGGCCTATCTGCCGCAGGATTCGCAGTTCCCAGCAGGGGAAACGGTACGCGCCGTCATCCGCCGTTCGCTGGAGCGCGCGGGCGTGCCTGAATCGGAATGGCAAGCACGGGAAGGCGAAACGCTGGGCCGCGCGGGTTTCGAGGACTTCGATGCCGAGGCCGCGTCGCTATCCGGCGGCTGGCGAAAGCGCCTGGCGATTGCCGAGGTGCTGGTGCAGGATCCCGCCATCGTATTGCTCGACGAGCCCACCAATCATCTGGACCTTGGAGGCATCGAATGGCTGGAAAAATTGTTGCAGAACGCGCCGTTTGCCAGCGTCACCGTTAGTCACGATCGCTATTTCCTCGAAAACGTGCCTACCGCGATAGCCGAATTGAACCGCGCTTATCCGGATGGGCTGCTGTACGTGGCCGGAAACTACAGCGCGTTCCTCGAGAAGAAAGCCGAGTTTCTGCACGCCCAAGCGAAGCGTCAGGACGCGCTTGAGAATCGCGTGCGCACTGAAATGGAGTGGCTCCGCCGGGGACCCAAAGCGCGCGCCACCAAAGCTAAGGCCCGCATCGACACCGCCCACGAGATGATCGGAGAGCTCGCAGATCTGCGTGCCCGGAGCCGCACCAGCTCGACCGATATCGATTTTGCGGGCACCGAGCGCAAGACCAAGCGATTGATTCACCTCGCGGGCATCGCGTACGGCTATGAGGGCCGCACGTTGTTTAAAGATTTGGATTTCACCATTACCGTCGGTATGCGCGTGGGATTGGTGGGATCGAACGGCAGCGGCAAGACCACGCTCCTACGCCTGTTGCGCGGAGAGACGGCGCCGCTGCGCGGCGAAGTGGAGCGCGCCGATGGCCTGCGCATGGTGTATTTCGATCAGAACCGGCAACTGGATCCGGATCTGACTTTACGGCGAGCGCTGGCGCCTGACAGCGATTCCGTGATCTACCGCGATCGCGTGATCCACGTGGCCTCCTGGGCCGCGCGTTTTCTGTTTACTGCCGAGCAACTGAATCAACCAGTCGGGCGCTTATCGGGCGGCGAACGCGCTCGCGTGCTGATTGCGAACCTGATGCTGGAGCCCGCCGATGTACTTCTGCTCGACGAGCCCACCAACGATCTCGACATCCCCACGCTCGAGATACTGGAGGAAAGCCTACTCGAATTCTCCGGTGCCCTGGTGCTGGTTACGCATGACCGGTATCTGCTTGATCGTGTTTCGACATTGGTCCTGGGCCTGGACGGGCAAGGCAGCGCGCAACGCTTCGCCGACTACAGCCAGTGGGACGTCTGGCAGGAGCAACGTAAACAGCCGAAGCCCAAAGCGCAGCGGGATATTCGCGAGCCAGCTTTGCCGGCCACAAAAAAGAAACCTTCGTACTTGGAAGCCCGCGAATATGCGTCGATCGAACAACGGGTTCACGATGCTGAACAAATGCTAGAACAGAAGCGCGCCGCGCTGCAAGATCCCGCAATCGCCAAAGACGGACGCTTGCTCGAACAAGCCTACCGCGAAGTCGAAGCGGCGCAGGCGGTGGTTAATTCTGTTTATGAGCGGTGGGCGGAGCTGGAACAGAAAATAAGCAGTTGAGGCTCGGCGCAAGCTTCTGATGTCCCATAACCTCAAATCGGTTCGCTGCTTTTCAGAACAATATACTGGGCGGTAAACGGCATTCGAGGATCTGACCTTGCCGTGCGTGAAAATTTGGATAAAATCAATGATGTTATTTTCGAAACAAGGAGCCTTCCTGAATGCAGCAAAGGTTGAAATGGATGCCGCTGTTGTCCGTGGCAGTTTTCGTCGCGATGTTAGCAACCCAACCCCTCCGGGCGGAATTGCTAGAAAAGACCAAGAAGGTGGGCGGTACAACGGTCCACTATAAGGTCGTTCTCCCCAGCGGATACGATCCAGCGAAGGCCTATCCCGCTATTCTGGCCTTCGGCGGAGGCCCGCAAACTATGAACACGGTGGACAATGTTCTCAACCGCAACCTTCGCGCAGAGGCTGAAAAACGGGGCTATATCGTGGTCGCTCCTGCGGCGCCAGACGATCAGTTGTTCTTCGAAGATGGTGCTCGCATTTTCCCCGAATTTCTGAAAATGATCCTGGCGGATTACAAAGTACAAGACAACAAGTTCCACATCGCCGGACCATCGAACGGGGGAATCGCCGCATTCCACGTCGCGGCCGCGAACCCTCAGTACTTCTTGTCGATTACCGCTTTCCCTGGATACATGTGGGAGCCCAGCGCAGCGCAGCTTCAGGCTATTTCGAAGATGTGCGTGTTCATGTACGTGGGGGAGAATGACCCCTACATGTGGCACGCGGAGATGAAGAAGGAAGCGGAATGGCTGCGCTCCAAAGGGACGGTAGCCCGCTATACCGTCGAGAAGGGCCAGCCACACCGCATGGCTACGCTGGCGGATGCAAATGCCGGGCGCTTGTTCGACGGCTTCGAGGAAACCAAGAAGGGTTGCAGCAAGTAAGTTTGAGGCAAGGATCGGTCGCCCGATCCACTTGTTCGAGAAGCCGACCCTTCACTGTTAAAAGAACCCGCTATTTGTTCGCGAGCTTCTGCACGATCTGCAGTGCCTTTTCCACGTGCTGATCGGGCGAAAGTTTGTCATCCACTGATGACAGTGTGGCAATGATCCTGTGGTCTTTGCCGATCACGAAGGTTACGCGTTCGATGAAATCATGGTCGATCTCGACGCCGCGCACATCCTTCATGCCGGCTTTCGGACTATTTGCCGTCAGATTGTAGGAGTTGGCGATCTTGCGATCCGCGTCGGAGGCCACTGGAAACTTACCAGCGCAATAATCCGGGTCTGCCGAGAACACATCGAGTCGCGCAATGCTGTCGGCTGATACGCCAATGATGGTGGCGCCGGCCGCATCGAATTTATCTTTCTCCTGCGCGAACGTGTGAGCTTCAAGATCGCAGCCCTTGGTGTAAGCGGAGGGATAGAAATAGACCACGACCGGACCTTTCTTCAGCGCATCCTGCAGTGAAAAGTTAAATTCCTTTCCAGCTAACGAAGCCCGCGCTGAGAAATCGGGAGCCTTATCGGCTACTTTGAGCGCCGCAAAGACCGGTAAGCTGACAAACACCGAAACCACAAGTCCGAGAAACAAGATCTTCATCGCAATTGCCTCCTTGGATTGAACTAGTTGGAAGCATATCACAAGCGACGTAGCAGGATACAGCGACCAAAGCTCGATCGGCCAGCTTGGTTCATCATTATTTCGACTCGCCGGCACTGCGCTCCTGACGATTCCGCTCGAATCGAAAGGGCTGCACGAAATAACCCTTCGGTAGATATTGCGTTGGAGCGGTCGTGAAGTTCCGCCCCGACCGGTGCGGCGTGTAGGGTTGAAAACGGCCGTTCCATGTGCGGGGTTCCCCTCGAAGTGTCTGGCTCTTGGGTCGAAATCCTGCGGCAATGCGCCAAAGATAGCCACGGCTATGTTAGGATCGTTGATCACGCACTATGGCCTTACGGGAATGGTTTCTCATACTCTTCGTGGCGGGCCTGCTGCCAGGGTTTTATCAGCTGTCTCATCCCGTCGGTTTGGGCCTGGGACCTGGCCGCGAGATGGTGGCACTGGCAAGGAATTTGGTGCAAGAGGGCACCTACGGCGATTCGTTCCGATCCATGAAGACCGGCCCCACGGCGATGAATCCACCGCTGTATCCGCTGTTTCTCGCGCTGTGTTTTCAGTTGTTCAGGACTCCGATTCGGGCCACGGTCGCTATCCTAGCAGCCAATGTGATAGTGAATGCGTTGGTCCCGGCCTTGCTACCGCGAGTTTCCACGGTGATGTGGGGGAAAGCCGCGCCGGGCATCGCCGCAGGGGTGCTCTCGATATTGGCGGCTCATCTGATCCCTGACTGGGACGCGGACTACACCCAATTGGGACTCATTCTGTTCTGCCTTGGAACAATGCAGCTAGTGAAAGTCCACGGGTATGGCGTCTGGCAGGGCGCGCTTACCGGGGCTGCAGTGGGCACATTGTTCCTATTAAGCCAAGTCATCTTGCTGGTTGCATTGCCGTGGATTGGATTCTTGTTCCTGATCCGACGTACCCAGCTTTCCGGCATGCTCCGGTTTCTGATACCTGTGCTGATGTCTGCCGGTCTAGTGATCCTACCCTGGCTTCTGCGGAATTACGGGATTTGGGGCGAGTTTGTCACCCGAACGAATTTCGGGATGGTTCTCTACTCATCAAATAATGATTGTGCTAAGCCGAGTGTCTATGAAGAACTGAATAACGGATGCTCCGTAGCTACTAATCCCGAAATCGGCGTAGCAGAGGCGATGCTTCTCAAGAGATTGGGCGAGCCGGCGTATGGGCGCGTTAAGGGCGAGGAAGCGAAGACGTGGATTCGTTCCCATCCCCGCCGCTTTTTAGAATTAACATTAGCCCGGATAGTCCAATTCTGGTTTCCCGTGCCCGCACCGCCGCGCTACGCCGTTTACATGATCTGGGTGATCACGATCCTATCAGTCCCCGGCTTGGTGCTCATACTTCGCAGGCACCTACCGTCCGCTGCTTTCATGGGCGCGGTTTTCCTGCTCTATCCAGCGATTTATTACATAGTAGTCTCATCGGATCGGTACCGGGTACCAGTCTTGTGGCTGTCGAGCTTAGCTGCGGGATATTTTCTCGTAGCGGTTCCTTCACTACGGCGGCGTTCATAACCGCCTAGGCCATTTCGGGTGCTCGGTAAGCCGGCGCGAGAAGCACGGTATTATCATAAAGACACTGTTGGTGTCCCCTATGTCCGAATCCGGGTTTGTCGACTATTACGAGTTGCTGCAAATCAGTCCTAACGCCGAGCCCGAGACCATTCATCGGGTGTATAAAATGCTCGCCCAGCGGTATCACCCCGATAATCCCGAGACCGGCGAAACGACGCGTTTCTTGCTGCTTAATCAGGCTTTTGACACACTCTCAAATGCCGAATTGAGAAAAGCCTACAACGAAATCTATGAAGAGCACCGCGCCAAGCCGATCGATTTATTCGAAACCAAGGATTTTACGATTGGCGTCGATGGCGAAGCCAACCGGCGCATGGGAATTCTATGCCTGCTCTACACCCGGCGCCGCAGCGATCCCGACGATCCCGGCATCTCCCTGCTGGAGTTTGAATCCATCATGTCCTGCCCGCGTGAGCATCTGTTGTTCACCATGTGGTACTTGAAGGAGCGGAACTTCCTTCGCCAGGATGAAGCCAGCGATTACGTGATCAGCGGTCCGGGCGTAGATTACGTAGAAGAGCATCTGCCCAACAACAAGATTCTCTATAAATTGCTTAAGGCGGCAGAGAGCGGCACCACCCATTCAGCGAAGCCGGAGCCCGACGCTGAACCCACACTTTCATGAGCCTTCCGCCGCCCGCGATCCGGATTCTATTGGAGGTCCTAGTGATTGTTGCCGCTATCTGGGACATCCGAACTCGGCGTATTCCGAACTGGCTAACGCTTTTGGGGATGATCCTTGGCGTCGCTCTGAACATGTTTCTCTTCGAGAAAACTTGGGACGGGCTGTGGTTCTCACTGGAGGGATTCGGATTGGCGATGGGAGTTTATTTCGTGCTGTATCTGCTTCACGCAATGGGAGCCGGGGACGTGAAGCTGATGGCCGCTGTGGGCGCCGCGGCAGGTTGGGCGGATTGGCTCGGCATTCTGGTGCTCACGTCGGTTGCGGGCGCGGTAGCCGGTCTTCTCCTGGTGGCCTTCAAAGGAAGATTCCGCAAAACTCTCGGTAACGTCGGAACCATTGTGACTAGCCTGGGACACGGCCGCGCACCATACAAAGAAACTCCCGAGCTGGATGTCAGCTCTGATAAAGGATTGCGTCTTCCGCACGGTGCTCTCATCGCCATTGGAACCCTGGGCTTCCTGGCCGCCGCGCTGCGGTGGGCGCCGCGTTAGAAATGATTCGTCGCCGGTATCTTAACCAGGCAAGTAGCTTCACCGGCGCCTAGTTTTCGCAACTCAAACCGCTTTCCCGGCACCTCACTTGGGCAGACGCTAAAGACTGGTGCTTCCTGGGTAGTTACCACGTGTTGGCCCGATTCAATCTCGGCCACTTTTCGCATATCATCTATCACTACGCCATTCGGACCGAAAACCCGCGCGCGGAATTGCGCGGTTGACGGCTCATAGTTCCCATAATCCCAACAGCGCCCAATGCAAACACCCGAGCCCACATGAATTAATCCATTGATGCGTACGCTCTTGGAATCCTGTAGAGCCGCTATTAGGCGTTGACCCGGCGGCAGAGCCGATACCAGACTCGTCAGCTCAGTCTCCACTTGATTCAACGATCTGGCGTCCAGATACAGCAGGGTGAAGAACACCGCTGCGAATAGACAGGAAGCGCGCGTCAAACTGCGTCCATGCAGTCCGCCGGCCACCACGGCGCAAAACAAAACGGCGATAAAAAACGAAATTCTAGGCTGCATGAACGCTAACGGAAATCGATATTGCGGGAATTGAATTTGCGCCGGTAGCAGGACATAACCAAGGACGGTCAAGCTCCAAAGATGAACCACTGGGTCTTCGAGTATCGATCCCCGATCCAGGCGCCCAAGAAACAGGACGAACCAAATGATCAAAATTCCAGCCACGACGATCAGGTACGCAGGACCGTACAGCCACAACTGCCCCACCCCAGTGATGCCGGTTATTCCGTCGAGTGCCAATAAGCTTGCCGGGGACCAACGGGTGGGAAAAAGGGTTAATAGGGAGGTCTGGATCAGCAGAAGCAAGCACGCGCCCGCGAGAAGCGCGCCCCACCTCTGGGATTTTGCTATTCGCCGCACACAGTGCACATATAGCAGCCCCGCGGCGGCCCATGCGAGCGGCAGAACATGCGCCAGCAACGCCAGCAGCGCGCATGGAATCGCCAGCCACACCCACGGGCGCCGCGGACGCCACAGCAAAGCCATTAGCCCAAGGCTAAAGCCCGTCGAGATATAGAAATTCAAAAAACCCAGATGGAAGATTACCCCGTACGCGATCATTCCCAAACTGGGCGCAACAATCCAGCAGCGCTGGTCTGCGACGGCTGAGACAAAGAAGAAGGCTCCCCAGAAGAAGATTTCGACCGCAGCCCCCACAACTATGCGTTCCATGGCGGAACGTCCCACTTTATACAACAGGCCTTCAATGGCCCAGTCGGACAGAACATTCGTTAGGGGGTGCGCAAGACTAACCTGCCCCGTCGGGACCTGGCCTCGTTCAATTTGTCCGGCCAGCCATGCATTGTAGAAGTGACTCGACAGATCGCCGGCGATGATATGGGGTTGCCAGAAGCAGGGAATTAGCAATAGCAGAGCCACTATCGCAATCAGGGTCCTTTCGGCGGCGGGCGAGAGTGGATGTACTGCCGGCTTCATCCGGGGTGCGGGCTCTGCGTAGGCTTCCCTCGACACGGTCTCCTTTCTGTAACTCACGCGGAGTTCGAGTCTCCGCCGATTTATAGTGCTGCACTCCTGGCATTTGCCTTTCGAGTTACGAGGGCAAGCGCAATCCTTCAAGAGCGGGCAAGACCGCGAAGTGCGCGGCGACGGTGGCGATTCTCTCCCCCCGCTGCGGGATCAGTTGCTCGCTTAAATTGTGCTCACCGGCTGCCAGCTGCAGGTATCGAATCCGCACCGGATCCAACCCCATGATGCGGCAACAAGTGGCGTCAACCGCCACGGGACTGGCTCCCGCCACCACTACACCGGCGGAGCGTGGCGTGCCTTGGATGGGACCGTTTCCCTCCATCCCGATTATCCCGTCTACAATTGCAAAGGCATGGGGGAACAGAGCGTGCAGATCGGCGATGCATTCCGGGATGCCAGCCCAGTGCAGTACGTTCTTGGGCCACCCGTATACGCCGCCCGGCACCAGCCCGAACAGATTCTTCATGCTCAATGTCGCCCCGGCCCAGTGATGCGTCTTGAGCTTAGGCATGGACACTAGCAAATCGCAGCCCAAAATCGTATTAGGCAGAAACAGCGATGTCAGCTTGGATTGTGGATTGACCAAGTGGACGCGAGTGATTTCGTCCAAATTGAGGTCGGTAAAAAGAGATTCAAATTGGGGCACTGTGGCGAAATATCCACCTGCTTCCGCGAGATCCAAAGTAATGCGGCGATGGCCCGGACCTTCGGCGATCCGCACTTCCGCTGCACCCGCCGCGCGAAACGCTTCGAGTGCCGCGTGCACCAGTTTGGGGTTTGTGTTGATCACCGTGTGGGCGTCAAATTCAACCAGGTTGGGCTTCAATACCACCCGCTTGCCGCGCACGTCCAGAGAATGTTCGGTGATGATGAGTCGCACCAAATCGTAGAGTTCTTCGGAGTATGTGGCGGCGCGATAAATCGAAACCGGCGCCCAAGGCTGGACCCTTTGCGGGGACCGCGCGCAGCTCTCCTCGCTAACTATGCTTCCGGCCGCGACGCTGGCTGCCGCTATCCCAGTTGCCTTGGTCCAGGCTCTCCGTGTAAATCCATTAGGTTCTGGGATCATACGTCGAGGAACGGATTTCGTCCCGCTTGCGCGGCATCGGCTAGTGCGGCTAGCGCAATCTCCATCACACCACCATGCATGGGCAGAGCGGGAGTGCCCTCCACGGTTTGCTTCCCGGGGGCGTCTGCCGGTGCCGGCAATGTTCGGCCATGCGCCCCCAGCCCCAGCCGGAGCCAACTGGCGGCTTGGCTCGATTGGCACGTGGCTAAGTGCTGTTCACCACGGGCCAAGCCTTGCGTTACCTCAGGACCGCTGGTGCCGTGCAGCGCGAGCAGCGCCAGCCCGGTGGTTTCAGGATAGGAATCCGAATCGTAGCCGAGGGCTCGCGTCGACCCATGATTCCAACCGCCGTCCCGGCATCGCCGGACTAGCAGAAAGCTGCGCCCTTCTTCGATGCGCTTCCTCAAGCCCGCGCCGTCTTCCGGACGCCCACGCTTTTCCAGTTTTTCTAAAGCCAGCAGGGATATCGCTGTGGGCCCCACCCACGCGGCCGTTCCCGGGTACCACGACCATCCCTCAAAGCTCAGGGAGTCACCCGACGAATCCGCGCCCAGCATCCAAAGCCGCAGCCGGTTCACCCAGCCGGATTCACGTCCGGTTTGCTCCACTGTCCAAGCCTCGGCACGTTTGCGATCAATGCTGTCGAGTTCAGGAGGCAACAAGAGGGCTAGCGCAGTCAGCCAAGTACTTTCAGGCACCGATTCACGGGGCGCAAGGCCACCGTCGGCTCGCTGGCACCGGCGTAACCACTCTACTGCGCGGCGCACCTCCGCCGTGTGGCTCGCTCCGCTCGTTGCGAGGGCCAGTATGGCGTAACATGTTGGTTCCGTCCACGACCCGCCACGGTGGTAGCTCCAACCGCCATCGGCATTTTGACGGCCGAGCAGATCCTCCGAATACCGCATCATCTGGGTTTAAAGGGGCGGTTTGACCACCCTAAGCCTTAGTTTTAACGACGCTTTTTACGCTGGCTACGTCGCATCAAGTACAGCACCAGTATCAAGCCCGCGGCGATCCATAGAATCGCCGCCATTGTGTTGTTGTTCATTTATGCGCGTTTCTCCTTGTATTGGTTAGGTTCTACCGTCCCGCGTGGAAACCCTTCATCATCGGGAAAAGGTACTTGAATACTTGTAGCAGACCCGGACCTGCCACCACAATAAGCATGGCTGGCAGAACCAGAAAGAAGATGGGAAATACCAGCTTTACGCCAACTTTCGCGGCGCGCTCTTCAGCTTCCTGCCGGCGGCGTACGCGCATAAAATCCGAGTGCGTGCGCAGGGAATCTGCGATACTTGTGCCAAACCGATCGGTCTGAATCATGACCGCCACTAATTTACTGAGTTCGGCTTCTCCAGTGCGGTCGGCGAGCGCGCGCAAAGCTTCGGCGCGCCGCTTGCCACCGCGGATCTCAAGATTTACGATCTCAATTTCGCGGCTGATATCCGGATGCACGTCCATCAATTCCCGCGAGACATGTTGCATAGCCTGGTCCAATGCCAGGCCCGCTTCGACGCAGACTACGATCAGGTCCAAGGTATCGGGCAGCCCTTCTCGGATCCGCTCCTGGCGGGCGCCCACCAGGTAATCCAATACAAAACTCGGACCAAACCAACCCGCGAATCCGGCCGCGACCGGTATTACGATACTTAGAATCGGATTCGAGGTAATGCTGGTGCGGAACACCAGCGCTAAACCCACTAGGACCACAGCCGCTATCGCGCGCAGTCCGAAATAAATCCATACTGCGTTATCCGAGCGGTATCCGGCAGCGATCAAGTCGCGGCGCACCACGGAGATGTCTTCGTCACTTATGGGGACCACATGGCCCAATTGTTCGACAAGGGTTACTACTACATTTAGTTCGCCGACCTCAGTACGGTCGACTGGCGGCATTCCTAGCGAAACTGGACCGCCGAGCTGTTCATACACCCGTCCCGGTCGAGCGTAGAACCGATAACCCAGATACAGGATGAATGCTAGAAGACCGGCGAAAACGAAAATCGAAATGAGTATAGGTGCCATAGCTTCACACTTTGATGTTGACTATTTTTCGCATAATGATATATCCCAAGACCTGGAACACCACCGCTGCCAAAATCATGTATTTGCCGTCCGGGTCCTTTAACATTCCCGGCAGATAACCCGGCGCGACGAACGAAAGCAAAAATATCATGACAATCGGGAGAATGGTCAGCACCGCGCTGGTTAATCGTCCGTGAGCGCTAGCCGCTTTAACCTGCCCCCTAAGCCGGAATCGCTCACGAATCAGGAAGGCCAGCCGCGTCAAAACCTCGCTCAAATTGCCGCCTGTTTGGCGCTGCAGGGCCACCGAAGAAATAAACAGGCGCACATCCAGCAGGGGCACACGTTTGCCGAAGTTTGCCATGGCTACTTCGATCGGTGCTCCCAGGTTGTGTTCGGCAAACAGGGCCCGAAACTCTTGCCCCATGGGATCCGGCATTTCAGTGCCGATCATCTCCATGCTGATTGAAAAAGCGTGTCCAGCCCGCATGGACCGGGCCAGAAAATCCAAGGCTTCCGGAAGCTGTTCTTCCAATTCCTTCAGGCGCGAGTTGCGCTTAAAGCGGACGTAAAGCCATGGCGCTGCGCCGAGCACACCGGCGAAGGCCAGTACGCTGAATAGCATGAATCCGAGCGGTTGAAGCAAAAAGCCAAGGACGCCACCCACCAGCGCGCCTACCACCATCGCTACCAAGAGATGGCTGGGTGACCATTGCAAACCGGCTTGCTGAAGCAAGGTCTGAATTCCACCCAGCAGATTGGATCGTTCGAGGAAAGCTTCCAGAGGATCAGCCTCTGAAGGAGTCACCAGGATGGAGGTCTCCCGCTGTTCCACTTCGCCCGAAACGGGGTTCAGAATATTCTCCATTTGCTTCTTGCCGCGCAGTTCCAGGAGCCGTGAGCCTAGCCCCACCGCCATCATCAGCACGGCGAACAATACCAAAAAGACAATAACAACGATTACGGGTGTCATGACTGCGGCGCTCCCAGCTCCACCACGGTTTGAAACAGCGACGTGGGAATCTGTACGCCCGAGGCGCGCAATTGCTCGTAAAACCGGGGGCGAATGCCGGTGGCGCGGAAGCGCCCGGTGACTCGGCCCTTGTCGGTCAGCCCAGTCTTTTCAAAGACGAAAATATCTTGCATCGTGATCAAGTCGCCCTCCATTCCGACGCACTCGGTTAGCGCCACAACGCGCCGCGCGCCATCGCTCATACGCGCGATTTGCACGACCAGGTCGATCGCGGAGCTGACCTGCTGCCGGATGGCTCGCATTCCCATATTCGCGTTGGCCATGCCCACCATCACTTCAAGGCGCCCGAAAGCATCGCGCGGCGTGTTGGCGTGAATGGTAGTGAGTGACCCGTCATGACCGGTATTCATGGCCTGCAACATATCCAGCGCCTCTTCGCCGCGGACTTCGCCGACGATGATGCGGTCGGGACGCATACGCAGAGCGTTGATCACCAGCTCGCGAATGCGAATGGCTCCAGTACCTTCAATGTTGGGAGGCCGCGTCTCCATGCGCGCCACATGTTCCTGCCGCAACTTGAGCTCGGCGGCGTCTTCAATCGTGACAATGCGTTCGTCTTCCGAGATAAAACTGGAAAACACGTTCAGCAGGGTGGTTTTGCCGGCGCCCGTTCCTCCCGATATCAAAACGTTGAGCCGCGCCTTGACGCAGGCCTTGCACAGCTCCATCATCCCGTCCGTCATGGTCAGGATGCGCACCAGGTCATCCGCTTTGAGCGGATCCCGGCCAAAACGGCGGATTGACAGCAGCGGACCGTCGACAGCTACCGGCGGAATCGCGGCGTTGACACGCGATCCATCCGGCAGGCGGGCGTCCACTAACGGCGAGGACTCGTCGACACGCCGGCCTACCCGCGCCACGATCTTTTCTATAATCCGCATCAAGTGCTGGTTGTCTTTGAACTGCACCGGCGTCTTGTACAACTTGCCGGCACGCTCGATGTAGACCAGCTTTGGCGTGGTTACCAGAATGTCTGAGATGGTTGGATCGGCCAGCAAAGGCTCGAGAGGCCCCAGGCCGAAAACTTCATCCAGCACTTCGCCGATGATGCGATCCTTCTCCATCATGCTCAGCGGCGTTTTTTCTTCTTCGACCAACCGGGCTACGGCGGAGCGCACTTCCGAACGCACCCGGTCGACCGCCACGCTAGACAGCATTTCGAGGTTGATGCGGTCCAGCAGCTTGCGGTGCAAGGTGAATTTCAGTTCCTGATATTCCGGACTGAACGCCGCTTGGGCGAACAGACGGTCCACCCAGGCCGATTCTGTAGGTACCAGGGCGCTTGAATTAACTGCCATTCGCGAAGATCCTCTCTATCGAACTATCCAAATAACGAAAATCTTTTCTTCTTAACTTCCGGCACGCCGGCGATTTTCCCTGCGAGCCGCGCGAAGTCTTCACCCGGGCCGCTGGAATCACTGACCAGCCGCCCTTCGCTGAAGGCTTCGTAGAGGGCGTCAAAATCATTAATCACCGTTGCGAACACCGGCACGCCCAGCATACTTTCAAGCTCATCGAAGGTCACATCGATCCGTTTCGAGGTACGGTTGAGCAGCAACCGCAAATGCGACCGCGAATAACCCGCGTCGAGCAGGACCTGTACCACCTGTTTCGCTTGGTGCAATGCCGGAACTTCGGGCGTGGTGACCAGGTAGGTTTCGTCGACCATATCCAGGATCGAAAGCGTGGCCGGATTGACGTTTCGCCCCAAGTCCAGCACGGTCCAGTCGTACTGCGTGCGCGCGAACGCGACTACCTGCTTCACGTGACCCGCCGGCAACTGTTTAGCGGCTGGAGACGTGGGCGCGTTTATGATCTCCAGGTTGGGGATGCCGTTCGACACCAGTCCACGCCAGTAGCTCTGGTCTAGCCGCTGCAAGTTATTCACTGCATCGGCCAACGAGTAGGCAGACGAGCTTTTCATCAGGAAGCCGACCATCCCGGACTGCAAGTCCAGATCCGCCAGCAAGATTTTTCCGGTGCTCTGCCGCGCCATCTCCGCCGCCACGTGGCATGCGATGGTGGTGGCGCCGCATCCGCCCTTGGCTGAAACAAATGCGATGATCTTGCCGCCGCGCAAAGTACTCTTGCCGGCCTTTTCCTTGCTCGCCGACAAACGCTCCAGGGCGGCATTCAGCGATTCGGCCACAGGCGGATACAGATATTCGCTCACGCCGGCCCGTAAAGCCGTCAGAATAGCTTCGGGATGCGCGGTGTCGTGTAAGGCGAAAACCGCCGGCTGCGAAGTGCTCGAACGCAGCCGCTTTACTACCTCTTCCAAGGGCTCCCTCAGCTTGGTAACGTCGAGCAGAATCACGTCCGGCTGCATACGGTCCAACCGCTCCAGAAACGGACCCCAGTCCTGCGGAATTTCAGATGCCTCAAAAGCCAGACGGATCGGCAACGGAGCAAGAGCTGTCTTCAGCTCCTCCCATAGCTCTTTACTTTCGACAATTAATCCGGCAGTAAGCGGATACATTCAAAACCTTTCTACCTCGGGCTTGGCGCCGCTCCGGGCGCCGGCGTGGGAGCCACACTCGGAGTCGGCGCTTGCGGAGGCGCTTGGCCAGGCTGCGGCGCCAGCACCGCCGGAACGAACTGCAACTGCTGCGCCGGTGCGGAGGCCGGCGTCGTGCTAGCGGCCTGCATCTTGATTAAATCCTCGACCGGCATAGTAGCCTCCGCCGGTGCTTTCGTGGGGGGCACGGGCCCGGTCACATCCATACCAGGCTGTTGAGGCGGGTTCGAAGACGTATTGGGAGGCAAAAACTCTCCGGGCCGATTGAGGTCCGGCCGCGGTTGTCCTTTCGGGATGGGCCGGACTAGTTCCGGCGTCACCATTACCAGCAACTCCGAATTGTTCTTGGTGATCTGCCGCGAGCGGAATAGATTCCCAAAGAACGGGATATCGCCCAAACCCGGTATCTTATTGAAGGTTTCCGTATCCCGGTTGTCCAGGAGTCCGCCAATGGCAAACGTCTGCCCTTCCTCGAGCTCAACCGCGGTTGACATCCTACGAGTGCTTAGCGCTGGGATGGTAAAGCCTTGGAAAATCAAGCCATTGGCAAAGTCGAGGGAGCTGACTTCCGGAGTCACTTCCAAACGAATACTCCCGCGAGGAGTAACGGTCGGAGTGAAGTTGATCCGCACACCAAATTCGCGAAATTGAATAGTCACAGCTCCTAAACCCGCGCCACCGCCCTGGAGGTTCGGGAACGGAAACTCGCCACCGGCCAGGAAGCTCGCGTTATGTCCATTGATGGCCATCACATTGGGCTCCGCAAGAATCTGCAGCAAATTGCGAGCTTGCAGCGCGGCAATAGTGGCACCCAGATTCAGATCAGGCCGGAACAGGAAAACCTGTAGCGGCGTCGTCAAATTGGCAGTGGGAACCACCCCACCTCCAATAGCCGAAATGTTCGGGGTCTGAAACTGCCCTGTTGCGGATTGGCCGATCGTGTTGGTGGCACCGAGGCTAAAGAGATTAATTCCCAGTTGCTTGGTGGCGGAACGATCGACATCGGCGAATCTTACTTTCAAAAGAATCTGAGCTTCTGTCCCCGGTATGTTGACCCGCAGCAGATTCACGG
>Ga0157370_10001002_pt1 | contig 35630 bp, 30 predicted proteins | sample C35metaG_FD_113463 | JGI IMG/M metagenome (GOLD analysis project Ga0157370, IMG submission 113463) | Corn rhizosphere microbial communities from Kellogg Biological Station, Michigan, USA - C3-5 metaG | ecosystem: Host-associated > Plants > Roots > Rhizosphere > Soil | place: USA: Michigan... | reverse complement strand
TTTTTTAAAATCAGTCTGAGCTAAACAATTCCGGCCAAATAACAATATATTTTCTACATTACAGTACTTCACCTTTTTAATGTCCTTTTTTAAGATATTCATCAAAGGCTTTATCAGGATCTGATGTTGCGTATTCATTTTGCGGTTCGGGAATATATTTGATTCAACCTCAGGAAATCCCTAAAACATATCTAAAGTATTTGATTGTATTTTTTTGTCAAATAAAAATCATACGAATAAACATTGTAAGGCAAAAGCTTTTTTGAAAACAAATAAGAAATTAAACTTCCAAGCAAAATCGGAACAAACAATAAATATCCGTTTGGCAGTAAGCTACATATCAGAACCAAAGAGGTAAAGGGAGCAAAAAGAGAAGCAGATAAGGTAGCCGCTGCCCCTACCAAGGCAAAGTTTAACGGAATTAAATCTGTTCCAAAATAATTGTTACCAATAAAAGCAACCAGTAGTCCTAAGAATGCTCCCGAAACAATGCTTGGTGCAAATACACCGCCATCGCCGCCAGCACCAAGTGTAAGCGAGGCAGCCAGAGGCTTTAGAATAGTGATAATTAATAAGAAAAAAAATGAAACGTTCGGGGTTGTTACAGATTCATGCAGCACCTCACGAAGGGCATCGTAACTGTCACCATATAAGCCTGGAAAAAAGTAAATTAATAGTCCCACAAGTAAAGCTCCTAAATTCACACGCATGAAATTGTTGGAAATGGTTCCGAAGAGGCCTTTTATCCGGGTGACGAGTAGTGTAAAATAAACCGCTAATACTGCTGCAAAAAGACTTAGAATAACAAAATAAGGTAAGGCCTTCCAATTCCAATCTACAATGGTATATAGAAGTAAAGGTTTATTATCAAATAAAGAAATAAATAACCAGCTTACCAGTGCCGAAGAAGTGCAGGCAATAGCCAATGTTTTGCTTATTTTTCTTGCGATAACCTCCAGGGCAAATAGCCAACCAGCCAAAGGGCTGCAAAATAAAATAGCAACTCCTGCCGTTACTCCGGCGCAAATCAATTCTCTCTTGTATACTTGCGCTGACAATCTTTTTTTGTAGGCAAAGTTTCCAATAGTGGCAACAGCTACAACAGTAGATACTTCTATACCAGTGGAGCCTCCAAATATTACCGTCAGAAAACCATTAATATAATGCGAAGGTATTTTAAATAAAGGCAAGTGATCCTTGCGTTGATCAAGTGTTTTATAAATTTCGGTTATTCCTTTATTTTTGCGATTTTTGAATGCATATTTTCTTAAAAAATAAATAGCGGTAATTCCAATAGTTGGCAATAAAATTATTGCTACTGAATAATTACTGACAGCATTAAACAGATAATGTTCAAAAAAATCAGTAAGTTTCTTTAGTGAAAAAGCGAGCAATGCCCCACAGAGCCCAACAAAAGAAGATATAAGTATAAGTTTAAGGTAGTTTCGATGTATTATCTTGCGTCTTTCCATTTAAATTGTGTCTTTTTTATTATAAACAAAATTAGATATTAAAAAGCTAATGTTTTATTTTCTGTTTTTTTAATGTAGAAAAATTAGTCATCAAAGGATTTAACGAATTTTATTGCCAAAAGCGATCGTTCCATTGTTGGCTATTTGGTTCAGGAGAATAGGTTTTTAAACTCGCTATAATTTGATTTGATGGCATCTTATTTCTTATTGATGCGAATATATTTCTCTCTTCAAATCGTATTAGTATTTCAAGATCTTCCTCAATCCTACTTAATGATTTTTCAATTAAAATATTTTTTGTAAAATGTTTTTTTATTTTTCGCTGCAATGTCAATGCTTTTTTTACCAATTCATTTTCCATTCCCAATATTGGAAAAATATGTTCCTTTTCCATCTCGAAATGCGCGGCCAATTCATTGCTGTAATACCAATCCGCATAATTTTTAATTCTGTCAGGGGCAATTTTTTGTTTAATTCCAACCCTGATTGCCCAGCATAGTTCTAATGAATGCTGGTGATCGCTATGTAAAGAGGTAAGTACTTTCTCCAGATTTCCCAAGTTCTCCTTTTTTATAAGTGTTTTTTCTAAATTCATTTTATTTTATCAATTTTCCCGAAGGATTTAATATCTCTGATCTAATTAAAATTATCATTTTGAAGTAAAAAACAGACCTTCCTTTGCGAAGGTCTGTGTTCTGATGGATGTAATTTCAAAATATTAATTCCATCCTCCACCTAACGCTTTGTAAATGGTAACAAAAGCATTTAGTTGTTGTTTTTTGGTTTCAATAAGTTCAAATTTAGATTCCAATGCATCTTTTTGTGTCAGTAAGACTTCCATATAATCGGCTCTTGCTGAACTAAATAAATTATTCGAAATCTGTATCGATTCATTAAGAGCCTGAACCTGTTTCGATTTCAGATCATAACTTTGTGCCGTGTTTTTAATTTTAGATAATTGATTTGCGACTTCAATATACGCATTTATCAAAGTCTTCTCATAATTATAAACGGCCTGTATTTGTTTGGCATTCGCCGAAATATAACTTGCCTTTATCGCATTTCTATTAATTAATGGCGCGACTAAATCACCTGCCAGTGAATAAAATAAAGATTCTGGAGAAGTCAACAAATATTTGGTATTGAAAGCTTCATATCCGATTCCCGCTGAAATTCCTACAGAAGGATAAAATTTAGCCTTAGCTACTTTTATATCCAATTTTGCTGCCATCAAATCCATCTCTGCCTTTTTAATATCAGGTCGGTTTTCCAATAATTGAGATGGAACTCCGGCATGGATCAAAGGCGGAATGATAGTATTAAAAACATCGTCATTTCTGACAATCGACTGAGGAAAACGTCCCAACAGAAAATTAATTTTATTTTCTGTTTGATAAATTTCCTGCTGAATATCAAACTGCAGGCTTTGCGTATTGAGTATCTGCGCTTCAAAACGACGCACAGCCAATTCATTAACTCTCGCAGCTTCTTTTTGAATTTTTACAACTTTCAATGCATTGGACTGAATATCGATATTTTGTTTCACAATTGCCAGTTGGTTGTCCAGCGCTAATAATTCATAGTACGAATTTGCTATTTCGGCAATCAGATTAGTAATTACAAAATTTCTGCCCTCAACAGAACTTAAATACCTGTTTAAGGCTGCTTTTTGTGCATTATGCAATTTGTTCCAAATGTCAATTTCCCATGATGCAGATAATCCAAAACCATAATTCGGCAAAGGATCGGGCGTTTCTTTACCGGGCATAATTTCGGTAGTAGCTTCGCCCGAACCTGTACTGGTATATCGACCAGATTTGTCAAGACTTGCTCCGGCATTAAAGCCAAGAAAAGGCAAATATTCTCCCTTTCTGGCTCTTACTTCACTGCGGGCAATTTCAATTTCCTGCAATGTAATATTTAGTTCCTGATTGTTCTTTAAAGCAATCCCAATCAGGTTTTTTAAATTCTCATCTGTAAAATAATTTTTCCATTGTATTTTGGCAGTATTAACAGTATCCTGAGAAGCATCTGCATAAACCTGCGGAACGGTTTTATTTTCTGTTTTCTCCATTACAGATGGTGCTTTACATCCTATAAAACATAGTAATATAAAAGACAAACCTGCGTATTTTATTTTTTTGTTATTCTTCATTTTCCTGTGTTTGATCGTTTGTTGAAAAATCATGCACATGATGCATAAAATCATCTGATAATGAACTTTCCTCTTCTCCTTTAATTAGTTTTCGGCCTTCGGCCAATGAACCAAAAATGTAATATAATCCCGGAACTATAATTACGCCAAAAATGGTTCCAAAAAGCATTCCACCCAATGCAGAACCTCCAATTGTACGATTACCGATGGCTCCTGCACCGGAAGCAAAAATCAAAGGAATCAATCCTGCAATAAAAGCAAATGAAGTCATTAAGATAGGCCTGAAACGCACCTTTGCTCCTTCAATCGCCGCTTCAAGAATTGTAGCGCCCTGCTGATGCTTGAGAACTGCAAACTCGACAATTAATACGGCATTTTTACCGAGTAAGCCGACCAGCATAATAAGTCCGATTTGAGCATAAATATCGTTTTGCAAGCCCATCAGCTGCAGTATAACAAAAGATCCCAAAAGCCCTATAGGTATTGATAAAATTACCGATAATGGAATAATAAAACTCTCATATTGTGCTGCCAGTACAAAATAAACAAAAGCCAATACGACTAAAAAGATGTATAGCGACTCATTTCCTCTGCCTGCCTCATCATACGAAAGACCTTCCCAGGCAATATCATATCCTTTAGGCAGGGTTTTAGCCGACACTTCTTTAATGGCTTTAATGGCATCTGCAGTTGTATATCCCTTAGCAGGCTGTCCCTGAATGGAAGCTGAATTATACATATTATAACGTGTTACCTCGTTAGGACCTTGTGTCTTTTTAAGTTTCATAAAGGCAGAGTACGGAACCATTTCACCATGATCATTCTTCACAAAAAGATTTAAAACATCTGTCGGAAGTCTTCTGAATTTAGGGTCCGACTGTACGTACACTTTGAAAAAACGGCCAAACTTAATGAATCCCTGCTCGTAGGTACTTCCTATCAAAATATTAAGGTTTTCCATCGCTTTTCCGATAGAAACTCCTTTTTGCATGGCCAAATCATTGTTAAACTCTAATTCATATTGCGGATAATTGGCGGCAAAAAAAGTAAACAATCCGGACAGTTCTTTGCGTTTGCTTAGCTCAGACATAAAGTTTTTATTGATTTTATCAAACTCCTGATAATTGGTACTTGTCGTTTTATCTAATAAACGCATAGAAAAACCTCCTGAAGAACCAAAACCCGGAATCGCAGGTGGTTCAAAAAACTCAACTACTGCTCCAAGATTTCTTGATTTTTCTTCAAGCTCCTGCATGATTTCTTTAACAGAATGTTTTCTGTCTGACCATGATTTAAGGTTGATCAAACAAGTTCCCGCATTAGATCCACGTCCTTCAGTCATGATTTCATAACCCGCTAAAGAAGAAACAGATTCTACACCTTCAACATCTTCACAAATTTTCTGAAGCCTGTGCGCCACTTCATTTGTTGTTTCCAAAGTTGATCCTGGTGGTGTCTGAATAATTCCGTAAATTGTTCCCTGATCTTCACTTGGAATAAACCCTGAAGGCAGCACCTGATTCTCAACAAATATCGCCACACAAAATCCGATTAAGATTAGAAAGGTCAGCCATCTTCTGCTTACAATAGATTTCAAAACAATTACATATTTGCCTGTCAGTCGTTCAAACCATCTGTTAAAGGCATCTAATGATTTGGTCAGGATGTTGCCTTTCTTTTGTTTACCATGATTATTTTTCAATAAAATAGCACAAAGAACCGGAGTAAGTGTAAGCGCAACTATTGCTGAAATTATAATTGAACTCGACATAGTAACCGAGAATTGTCTATAAAAGGTACCTACTGGTCCGGTCATAAATGCAATTGGAATAAAGACAGCAACCATAACCGCCGTAATAGCAATAACGGCACCTCCAATTTCGCCCAATACCAATTTTACGGCATGGTACGGTGTGATATGAGGAAACTCTTCAAACTTGGCATGGACGGCTTCAACGACAACAATGGCATTATCTACCACAATACCAATAGCCAGTACCAATGAAAACAAGGTCACTAAGTTTATGGACATTCCAAACATCTGGATCACAAAAAAGGCACCAATTAAAGAAACCGGAACTGCAATAATAGGAATTAGTGTGGAGCGCCAATCTCCTAAGAAAACAAATACAACAAGTGCCACTAATATAAAAGCATCACGCAGCGTGTGCATTACCTGATCGATAGAAGCATCAAGGAAACTTGATACGTCATAACTTATTTTATAATCCATTCCGGGAGGAAAAGTAGCTTTCATTTCCTCCAATTTGGCTTTTACATCATTGATAACATCACTTGCATTACTTCCATAGTTTTGTTTCAATACAATAGCCGCAGAAGGATGGCCGTCTAAGTTGGAATAAATATCAAAAAATTCGCTTCCTAATTCAACTTTTGCAATGTCTTTTAAATGAATGCTCTGCCCTTCTGCATTGGCTCGGATAATGATATTTTCATATTGTTTGGGTTCATTGTATCTTCCTTTATAGGTTAAAACATATTCTAAAGATTGAGCTGAAATACCCGAACTTTGCCCTAATCGGCCAGGACGGCCAATGATACTCTGTTCCTGTAATGCTTCCATAACTTCTTCTACAGAAATTTTGTAAGCTCTCATTCGGTCTGGATTTAACCACACCCGCATGGCATATTTACGGCTTCCTAATATTTGCGATCTTGCTACTCCTTTTACCCTCGAAATTTCAGGTATCATTTTTACATTAGCATAATTATAGAGGAATTTTTCATCCATACTTTTGCTTTTCGAATACAAGTTGACATACATTAGCATACTGGGCTGGATTGGCGTGATAACAACTCCTTCACGCTGAACCAATTCGGGCAATAATGGCATTACCTGATCTACCCTTGTTTTAACCCTGATAACGGCCTGATTGGGATCTGTTCCGGGTTCAAATATTATTCTGAGTGTTGCTTCTCCGGCGCTTGTTGCATCTGTTGCCATATAACGCACACCCTGAACTCCATTAAGAGAATTCTCTAAGGTAATCAGCGTTGATTTTACCAATACATCTGCACTGGCTCCCGGATACGCTATAAATATATTTACTGTTGTTGGTGCAATCTGAGGGAATTGCGATATAGGCAGCTGCTTTATGGCGAGTGAACCTATAAAGACAATTACAATCGAAATTATAATTGCAAAAACGGGTCTATGTATAAATTTATTAAACATGTTTTTTTAATTTTTTGAAGATTCGATTATTCTGCATATAATTCTAAATGAGACAATACCTCTTGAGGCTGCACTAATTTGTAGTCTATTTTTTCATTCTCTTTTACAAGCCGAAGACCTTCCAGAAGTATCTTGTCATTTACAGACAAACCTTCCTTTATTACAAATAAGTGAGGCATCTCTGCCATGACAACAACTTCTCTTGATTTTACAGCATTATCTTTATCAATTACATAAACATATTTTTTATCTAAAACTTCGAAAGTGGCTTTTTGCGGAATCAGCATTGCATTTTTTAATACAATCGGCATTTCGATACTGCCGGTTTCGCCGTGTCGCAATAATCTTTTTGGATTAGGGAAAGTAGCTCTAAAGGAAATATTTCCGGTTTCATTGTCAAAGTCGGCTTCAATTGTTTCAACTTTGCCAGGATACGCAAATCTCTGATTATTGGCCATTAAAAGATTTACTTTCATTTTATTTCCTTTATCTGCCTGGGTCTGATAATCTAAGTACTCAGATTCCGGAACATTATAATAAACCCACATTGAACTGTTATCTGCCAATTCTGTCAAAAGCTCGCCTTCATCAACCAGACTTCCCTGACGAACGTGAAATTTGTCTATAATACCATCAAATGGCGCTCTAATTTCAGTAAATTGTAAATGAACCTGGCTTAGGGACATTTCTGCATTGGCTTTTTCCAGTTTTGCTTTTGCCATTGCCAGTTCTCCCGGAGCAACAACGTTGCCCTCAGCCAGCTTTTTAGTGTTTTTATATTCAATCTCAGCAAAACTTACTTCTGCTTTAGATTTTTTTAATTCGGCCTCATATAAAGTTGGCATAATTTTAAAAAGTAACTGGCCTTTTTTTACCGCCTGGCCTTCATCAACATAGATTTTTTGTAAATATCCGCGTTCCTGGGCTCTGAGTTCAATATGCTGGATGGAGTGAATTTGGGATACATATTCTTTAGTTATTGTAGTATCTTTTTCCATTGGATTGGTAACTACAAACTTAGTTTTTTCTTCTTTCGCTTCTTCTTTTTTAGAGTTGCAGCTTGTATGTAATAGCATAGCACACATACTTAGAAGCATGAGGATTCTCTTCATGATAATTTAAATGTTTAAAGGGAAATTTATTTGATTTTTAAAAAGTCTTAAAACAAGACAGTACAAGTTCTGATCCTTTTGTTACAGTAGAAAAAAACTACATGATACAAAGGATAAAACATACATTATAAGTAAATTGTAATACTTAAGGATTAAAAATCAAATCCTGAAAACCTGAAGGAGAATGTATACTTTATTAGAAAGTAAACTAAAAGTTTTGTAGTAATTTACCTTTTTAGTAAAGGCAACGCTGCGATCAGCTAATTTAGTACGACCTAAAAAATTTAAAAAATAAGTGCTCTTTGAAAGCTGTTTTCCAATAGCAGAAAAGTTTTCTTCTGTTTCTTCATTGTCAAGAAGACAAGCTTTTCTTTTGAATGTTTGGAAGGACTGGCCTTTATCCAAATAGTGTTCTGTACTCGAAATTCCTTTTATAGGAAATAACAATTTTACGTGGTGATGAGGAAAATGGCAGACCTGCGAGCTGACATTATTATGTGAGCCCAGCAGAGTGATAAATAAAAGCAAAAATTTAATAAACCATTTTTTCATAGGATTTACAAATTTAGCAAACGGTATTATAATTACAATGAATAAAATTTATAAAAATATGAGAAATGATATTTTAGAAGTTTTTACTACTTCAATTTCAAGATATCATTTTTTTTCTGTACTCCCAATATAAATTCCTCAATGAAGTATAAATTGATGACTTTGTCAAAGAAATGAAACCCGCTTTTTAAAAAAATCTTTATCTTTGAATCCAAACAAACAAGCCTTTCTTTTCAAAATCCTAAACCTGCAAATGAAACAATATAAGTTCACAGCTGTTATTTTACTGTTTCTGCTCGCTTTTATAAGCGGGTCCGGATTCTGTAAACAGGCTGTCGAACCCGCTGTTTCCCATACTAAGGTAAACTTTTTTTCCAGCGAAAAATATAAAATTTCACCTATAACCTTTGGTCAGGCTAAAGAGTCTGACTTGCATTTTATAGTTAAAAAGAAAGTTAAATACCGTGCTACAACGTCAGAAAGCAGTACTTTAAAAGCACCATACTTTACTAAATTAGTACACTTTAAAATTTTCAAAAACCGCTTAATATATGGTATTGCAACTACCTATCAAATTCAGCGTCATACCCATCTGCACCTTTATCAGCTTTTCTAAAGTTATACTTACCTCATTTTAAATTCAGAATTTTTCTATTATTTTCTTTAATATTTTTTAAAGGAATTTCCTTTTTATTATAGAAAACTATGACAAATTGGCTTTGGCCTTTTCTAAATAAAAACACATCCAATCTTAGGGCAAAAACCTGCGTTGTGACTTTCATCTATAAAAAAACTGAATATCACAAATGCCATTTTAGAATAATCCCAAGACTTAAAATTAATAAAAACACCCCTTGTCATGAAAAAAATTACCCAAATCATCTGTGTTCTTTTAACAGTTACAAGTATGAACGCACAACAGGAAAAAGGAATCATTGGTTACACAAACTGGCTAAGCAATTGGTCTGAATTCAAGCCTCATAAAGTAGAGTATGGAGAAGCTAACCAGATTTTAGCAGGAAATATATCTGTTAACACTAAACTGCTCAAAAGGAATATTTATGTTTTGCAAGGAAACGTTTATGTTACTAACAATGCTGTTTTAACTATTGAACCCGGAACTTTAATCATTGGCGATTTTGAAACCAAGGGTACGCTGGTAGTTACAAAAGGTGCACAGCTTATTGCAGAGGGTTTAGAAACAGACCCAATTGTATTTACTTCAAACCGCAGCCTGAAAAAAGCAGGAGACTGGGGAGGTATTGTACTCCTTGGCGATGCGCCAATTAATAAATTTGGAAATATTGGCTCCTACAACCTGGATCTTGATCCATCCTTAACTACTTACGGAGGTGATAATTCAGTATCAAATTCTGGTATTTTAAGATTTGTAAGGATCGAATTTGCCGGAAAAAATATTAAAGGTGCTGATGCTTTCAATGGTTTGACAATCGCAGGTGTTGGCAACCAGACAATATTAGAAAATATAATGGTTAGCTATTGTGGTGGTAACTCTTTTGCTTTCTATGGAGGTGATGTAAATGCTACTAAATTTGTTTCCTATAAATCAATTAATGATGATTATAAATTCACTCAGGGAGTTCAATGTCGTCTGTATAATTCACTGGCTGTTAGGTCTTCTTATTTGTCAAGCAACAAAGACGGATCACGCTGTTTGGAGTTAAAAGGATATGAAAATAAAAATGAAACAGATTTTACTAAAAAACAGACTTTAGTTGAAGCTGCTAATATTACAGTGCTAAATGACAGCGACAACATTAATGCTGATATTCAGTCAGGTTTGGTAAAAGAAGCTATTTACATTGCTGAAAATGCTTCGCTTGAAATGAAACGCAGTGTGGTTTCGGGATTTAATCCTGCGGTTTTATTAGATGGTAAAACTCAAATAAATGACACTAATCTTAAGAAAATCATATTTGAAGAAATGTACTTCAATTTATGTAACGGAAACATACTTTCAGAAGGAAGTAGCAATAACGAAGATTTGGAACACTGGTATGGCAACAGTTTATTTTTTAATGTCCATTCCAAAAGTGATAATAAGGAAACCTTTGTGGACATATTTGAAGCTAAAAGACCCGATTTTAGATTACAATTAGGAAAAATTACCGCTTCAAGCAGCAACAAATAATAAAGAAGCATTGTATGTATCTTATGGAATATAACAGTTAAGTTTTTTTTCCATAAGATATTACTTTAATATAATCCATTAGCCTCATTGATACAATTAATGCAATAGGCTTACTCTTTATGTTATCCCCAAATCATAATTTCAATATCCTAACCTAATCCTTACTGTTTTTACCTTGAGAAAATCACTATTGCCCATTTTAGTTATAGCATTCACCCTGATCTTAATTGCAAGAATATTTTATTTACAAATTTTAAATGATTCCTTTAAATTAAAAGCTGAAAATAACTCTATAAAAATTGAATATGAAATACCTGAAAGAGGAAATATATATGACAGAAATGGAAAATTACTGGTAACAAATCAGACTTCTTACGATATTATGGTTGTTCCTCGGGAAGTCCAAAATATTGACACCTTAGAGTTCTGTAAATTATTAGGAATTAGTAAAAATAATTTCATAAAAAGTATAATCAAAGCAAAAAAATTTAGCACTCGCCTTCCCTCTTTATTTCTTGCTCAATTAAATCATAGCGAAATTTCCGCTTTTCAGGAAAAAATGAGAAACTTTCCAGGATTTTACTTTCAAAAAAGGATGCTAAGAAATTACGAAGTCAACTATGGAGCAAATATATTCGGTTTTATAACACAGGTAAATGAAGAATCATTAAGAGAACACTCGTATTATAAAAATGGAGATTTAACTGGAAAACAAGGTATTGAAGAAAGTTATGAACGGATCCTTAGAGGTACAAAAGGGGTGAAATATTTTCAAAAAGATAAATTTAATAAAAAAATTGGTTCTTACAAAAACGGAAAATATGACACTATATCTGTTAAAGGTTCTGATATTAATTTGTCCATTGATGGAGAATTACAAGCTTATGGGCAGCAACTCATGATAAACAAAAGAGGCGGAATTGTCGCTATTGAGCCCAAAACCGGGCAGATATTGGCTTTGGTAACTGCGCCATCCTATGATCCCGCTTTATTAGTTGGAAGGTCTAAATCAAAGAACTACACAAAGTTGTACTATGATTCAATTGCAAAGCCTTTATACGACAGGGGGCTTTTAGCAGAATATCCTCCAGGCTCACCTTTTAAGATACTGACTGGTTTAATCGGTTTGCAGGAAGGTGTTATCAATGAAAGCACAACTTTTATTTGTAATCATGGATTTAGTTATGGAAGAGGCAGCTTTATGAAATGTCATGGATCGGGCCCTCACCAGCTCAATAATGGAATTTATAATTCATGTAATACATATTTTGGAAATGCTTATATGCTTACTATAAAAAAATATTTAAAACCATCTGAGGGCGTTGACATATGGGGTAATTATTTAAAAAGTTTTGGCTTAGGAAATTATATGGGCTATGACTTACCAATTGGAAGAAAAGGTAAGATTCCAACATCAGAAACTTATAACAAAATTTATCCAAACAGGAAATGGAAAAGTACCACTATCGTATCAAACGCTATAGGACAGGGTGAAGTTTTAATGACCCCCATCCAACTCGCCAATATGATGGCGGCTATAGCAAACCATGGCTATTATTATACGCCACACATAGTGCGGAAAATTACCGGGCAAACCATTGACCCAAAATTTACAACAAAACATATAACTACTATTGATGAAAAAAATTTCCTTCCTGTTATTGATGGGTTATTTGATGTATATAATTACGGAACCGCTCGTGGTCTGAATGTTTCAGGAATAGATATTTGTGGAAAAACAGGTACTGCAGAAAATTTTGCAAAAGTAGATGGAAAACGAGTTCAGTTAGAGGATCATTCGATCTTCGTTGCGTTTGCCCCAAAGAATAATCCTAAAATTGCCATCGCAATTTTAATTGAGAACGGAGGTGCAGGCCGAACAATTGCCGGACCGATAGCAAGCCTGATGATAGAAAAATATCTTAAAAGAAAAATAAGCCGAACTGATTTGGAGATAAAAGTTCTGAATACCAGTCTAAAAAATCAATACGATCTTTCTCTTAATAAAAACAAGATTTATTTAAATTAGATTAGAAAACAACTAAAGTAACTATCACGAATTAGAAAAATATTTGGTGTCAAATTGATCTATTGGAACAAATGGAGTTGATACTTTTTTTGCGACTGTCACCAGAGCTTTAATTTCATATTGCGAAATATCCTGTATTTTTAATATATTTGTGATACAAAAAAAGAATAATACTACTGTCTGTTAATTCGTTAGTATTTAAATTTTGTGCACGATTTAATATTGAAATAGCAAAAAAAATGAATTTGGTGCAGAATCGGTGCACAGAGGTTCAAGACATAAATAAAAGTGGCATATACAGCGGTTTCAGGCGTAAAGTTCGAATCCTGCTCTCCCCACCAAAAGGGTAAAAGAAGCCAAAACGAAAGTTTTTTAATCTTTTCAAAAACCCATAACAAACGTGGTAAAGCCTGCAAATCTTACGATTTACAGGCTTTTTTGTTATATACTGCTTTTCAGATTTTTTAAAACTGCTCAAAATTTCTAGGGCAAAATAAACTCTTGCCCAATTTAGATTCTAATATTATTAACTATCAAAATTATTCTGGATTTTATGAAAAAGATTGTCTTTCTGATCTTCGGTCACAGAAATTAACCTAATATTTTTCTAAGGAAATTGATAAAAAATCGACGTATACTTTTTTTTATGTGCCGACTCTTAAATCAGCATATAAAACCTAATATTTAGTGTTTAATAATTCATTAAGAAACCTCTTTTTCTGCAAAACATACTTAATAAGGCTTTCCTGTCCAGCCAATTATTCCTTCACCGGCCTAAGCTTTTCATGACCTAATCAAAGAAATGATAGATTCTCAGCAACATTAAACACTCATTTAATAGTTCAGATCTTGATTTATTCCTAATAATGTTTATAATGAAAAATTTAATTTACACAGACCCAGGTCTCTTCTCATTTATAATAAGAGGAAACCATCTCAGAAGGCATCAAGTCGGCTGGATGATTTAGATTGTGAAATAAATAATCAGCTGATTTAGAGAGCTGAATTTTAAAACAACTGGTTGCTAATTCTGTAAAACTTCTATATTAAAGCAGATTATATTTGTTTAAAAATTTAAACATGCCGAAAAATACATCTAAAAAGAAGATTGCAATTCTGGGAGGCGGTCCAAGCGGCCTTTTTCTTTATAAAAGATTAGTTGAATCTGGAAGTACTGATCTGGAGGTTACCATTTTTGAAAGAAAAAGCATGCTTGGAGCAGGTATGCCGTACAGCACCGAAGGCGCCAATGAAGAACATCTTACCAATGTCTCGGATAATGAAATTCCTAAAATTGTCAATTCGATCGAAGAGTGGCTACAGACTGCTCCTGCCGAATTATTGGATAAATTCGATATAAATCCCAATAAGTTTAATGAATACAAAGTATTACCGCGAATTTTATTTGGATATTATCTTTCTTCACAATTCGAGCTTCTGCAGCAAATCGCTTCTGTAAAAGGAATTCTTACCACTATACATTATCAGACTAATGTTCTGGACATTATTTACAATAAAGAGTACAATAATGTCACCATAGAAACTACAGATGATAAAGCAGTTTTTGATTATGCGGTAATTTGTACCGGTCATCATTGGCCAATACGATATGAAGGAAAAGTAAAAGGTTATTTTGATTCGCCATATCCTCCCGCAAAATTGGCAGTGCATTTGAATCATGCCGTAGCAATAAGAGGATCTTCTCTTACTGCAATTGATGCCATTAGGACTTTAGCCCGCAGTAACGGAAAATTTATTAAAGAGGCTGATGGAACTATTCGTTTTGAAAAAGCAGCAGAGAGTCCAGATTTTAAAATGGTTATTCATTCCCGAAGCGGCATGCTTCCTGCGGTGCGTTTTCATTTAGAAGATTCTCATTTGTCCAATGATTCATTGCTGACTAGAGAAGAGATAGACGAACATCGAAAATATAACGACGGCTTTTTATCGCTTGATTTTATTTTTAAAAATAATTTTAAAGAAATTTTCCGAGAAAAAGATCCTGACTTTTATGATCGTATTAAAGAGCTGTCAATAGAGGAATTTGTTGAAGAAATGATGGAACTCAGGGAACGTCTGGATCCGTTCCAGCTTTTAAAAGCAGAATATATACAGGCCGAAAAATCAATAAAAAGACAGGAGTCAGTATATTGGAAAGAAATGCTGGCGGTATTAAGTTTTGCTATGAACCATCCTGCAAAATATCTTTCGGCAGAAGATATGCAGCGATTACAAAAAGTACTCATGCCTTTGATTTCTATTGTAATTGCATTTGTACCGCAGAAATCCTGCAGCGAATTACTTTCTTTACACCATGCAGGGGTTCTGGATATTGCTGCAGTAAATCATAATAGTTCTGTAGAACCTCAAAATGGCGGAGGTATACTTTACAAGTACAATGACGAAAATGAAAATTTACAAGCTGTTTACTACAATACTTTTATCGACTGCATTGGCCAGCCTCATTTATCGTACGACGATTTTCCATTTAAAAGTCTGCTTTCGCAAAAATTGATAAGTCCCGCCAGATTAAAGTTTAAATCTCACGAAACAGCAGCTAAAGCACTGGAAACAGGAAGTTCTGTCGAGAAAGATTCGCAGGGAAATTACTTTTTGAATGTATCGGGTATTGCGATGAACGATAATTTTCAAATTATTGATCAGTATGGCGCATACAATGAAAATATTTACATTATGGCAGTACCTTATATCGGAGGATTTAATCCAGACTATTCTGGTTTGGATTTCTGTGAAGCAGCTTCAAAATTAATTGTCGAATCTATTTTATCTGATAATTAACAGTTTTTAATTATTAAGAAAAGAAAAAAACAGCAGAAAACTCAGGTGTAAATATATAAAATTAGTCAAGGCAAAATAATGTATATATACCTGCCTTTCTTATTCAAAATGATCAATTTTACAAAGCTTACATTCTTATTTCAAGTAATTCAATTTGCTCCCGCTGCTTTCTGCAAATATTATTAAACCAATTGGCTTATTATCACCATCCTGCTTTTTGTACCTATCTAACCAGCGTAAATACAGTTCTAACCAGCGTAAATACAGTTCCATTTAAGCAATCAGAGATTTGGCAGAATCGTGGCACACTCTCTTTTAAAAACTAGAAATCCAATAAAACAAAGGTCTAACAAGTTTAGGTTCGAAACTTTTAGAGTTTTTTTTCTCCTGATGAAGAATTAATTAAAAAACGAATGCAATAGGTTAATTTAAAACTAACTCTCAAAAGATTAAACTTCTCTTATGTTTTTGGTAATTTTAATAAATTTCAATTCGTAATTATTTTTATCAATGTACTAATTCTTTAAAAACATCAAAATTGATATCAGGTATGTTCATATAAATAACACCATACAATACATCTATGCATCATATGGTGTTTCTTTAAAATTAAATTATCTTAGATTGTCCGAATACTATTTGCAGGCTTCCGCCATAAGCATCTGCATTTCTTCTAATAAACCTGCAATAGGTGTGTCGCTGGTATTTGTAAGACAAAGATTGCCGTTGGTACTGATCGCCCCAATAGTCTGCTCCAAGCCCTTTCCTGAACGAACCATTGGACCATATACAGATTTAAGTTTGAGCTTTCCAAAATCAGTTTTATATTTCACCTTTACCAGATTAGTAACCATTATTTGGTGATTGAATGCTTCTTTTAATATATCTACCATTTTTTGGATATCTGCACTGTTGAAAGTCAGCGTTCTGAAAAAACCAAGATAATTCTCTACATGTTCTTTTGTTTCTGTTCCATTGAGACCTGATTTTGCCAATCTGGCTATATCCCAAAAAGATTGCTTTTCTTCAGGCTCAAAATAAACGGGATGAGTCGTAATATTCAATCCGCAGTTATCATCTAATTGAAGCGCTTTTCGTGTGCAGATAGGAGAAATTAATTCAATTTTTTTGTCATCCCACTCTTGGCGAAGTTTTCTTCCTGCAATAACCACAGCAGCACAAATTGCACCATGCACCGTTGTTTGCTCCAGTCTTGATCTTTCTATAAGCTGTGATGTATGCTCGCTTGAAAACTTAATACTTTCAACTTTAGGAGAAACAGCATCAGGTTTTTTAAATACATATTCTAAAGTTTCGTTATCTTCAACAGCAATATCCTTAGGAAGTCCAAGTGTTTCATCGTTAGATTTTTGCGGTGCTAATACCAGCGGAATCTGGCCTGTAACTGCCTCCAGTAAGTCCCTGAATAAATACATAAGTGAAGATCCATCGGCTAATGTATGATTGGCTGCTAAAATCAATACAGTATTTTCAGGTTTTTGTAATACAATCACTCTAAAAAGAGGGCCCTCTTCAGTATTAAATCGTGTTGCTAATTCCTTTTCGACTACTTCCTCCCATTTAAAACTGTTATCGATTTCTATGACCTTCAGTGGAATGACTAGGGAGTCAACATGTTCGATAAAAGGTCTTTTAAATTCATCCATTCTAATTCTTGCTGAAAGGTTGGGATGTCTCTTCTGAACCTGATCAACGGCCAGTCTCCATGCATCAGCCGATTCTCTTCCTTCTACTTCTGCAGCCAAAGCAAAGTCCTTAGAATCAATCTGATCCAACAGCCAGAACGTTTTTTCAAATGCACCCAATGTGCGGTTTTCATGTTTTGTCATTTCTAATAGTTTTAAATTTTTACTGATTCTTTGAGAATGATTCTATATCTCGTGTGATTAATAATAATCAACATGACCGTTTTCATTCTCCGCAGCAAAATTCAGTAAAGACCGATTCTCTAAAAATGGATATAGTGCAGTTATTATTGTAGATTTTTCCCTTAATTAGATTTGGTGTGACAGAGGACAAAATGAGGCATCATACGTAAAGTGCAGAGCATTAGGAATTGTCAAAACTACCAGCTCGGGATATTTGTAATTATTTATAATGATAGAGGAATTGCAAATGCTGTGGTATGTAATAATTGTACAAATAGACAGCACAGAAAATTTATGTATTAATAGAAGTATAGGAAAAGAGAAACGGAAATTTTTAGAGGAATTGGAAACAGAAAAATCTAATAAAAGAGTATAGATTTAGCTGAACAAAATTAACTCAGACATTCTTAATTTTATTCCGTATCATTTGCTCCGGGAAATTTTTTAATGATTAAAGATTTCAGTCTCTCTTGATTCTGATCACCCCATTGGCCTAAAGCACCTATAACTGGAATTAAGCTCTCGCCAAATTTAGTGAGACTGTATTCTACTTTTGGCGGCACTACAGGATATATTTTCCTAACAACGAGCTCATGTTCTTCCAATTCGTTCAACTGGATGTTCAGGACCCTGCGTGAAGCGTCTGGTATTTTACGCTGCAATTCACTTGGTCTCTTATGGCCTTCGTTAATAAACCAAAGCAGGCGTATTTTCCATTTACCATATAATACTTCTCCTATCAGGTCCAGTCCGCAGTTTAAGTTCGGTATTGTTTTTCTTTCATACATATTGTAAAAGTACTAGTATGTTACGATTTGTGCAATAGGGGAAAAATTTATCCCTATCTGAATCGTAATTCCGTACTTGTGAGAAAGTTGCATACTTCTGAAATTTGTACAAAAGAAATTATCATGAAACAAATAATAGATTATCAAAACGAGTTATCAGGCAAAATTGCGCTTGTGACAGGAGGTACAAAAGGGGCTGGCAGAGCGATAGCCGAACGTTTAAAAAATGCCGGTGCTACGGTAGTTATCAGCGCAAGAAACCAACCTGAAACACCAGATAAAGAGCTGCATTTCATTCCTGCAGATTTAAGCAAACCAGAAGCTGCTGCCAAAGTTGCTTCTGAAGTATTTGAGAGATTCGGTAAGTTAGATATCCTTGTAAACAATCTGGGAGGTTCTGAAACTCCTGGCGGAGGATTTGCTGCATTAACCAATACAGATTGGGAAGAAACAATACAAGCCAACTTACTAGCACCAGTTCGTCTGGATAAGGCAGTTCTTCCAAAAATGCTTGAAGGTAAAAGCGGGGTAATAATCCACATAGCATCTATTCAGGGAAAACTTCCTTTGTATGATTCCACGCTGCCGTATGCTGCCGCAAAGGCCGGACTTATTAATTACAGCAAAGGATTATCGAAAGAAGTATCTCCAAAAGGTGTACGTGTATTGACCGTTTCTCCAGGATGGATTATGACCGAAGCATCAATACGCATGATGGAGCGTATTTCTGAAAGCAGTAATATATCTATAGAAGAGGCTGAAAAAGGTGTAATGGCAGCTTTGGGAGGTATCCCTTACGGAAGACCAGCCAAACCGGAAGAAGTCGCAGAACTCGTTGGATTTTTGGTGTCACCCAGAGCAGGTTACCTGACAGGAACAGAATATGTAATCGATGGTGGAACAATTCCAACGATCTGATTTTTAATATATGTAATAGTTACCTTGAAAGAAGAGGTCTATATGTCTAATAAAAATAGTAAGTAATAAAATAAATAAGCATTAATAACCATAAAATAGATACATTATGAACTTACCAGAAGTAATACAAGACTTAGTAAAAGCGCAAAACAATTTTGACAGTTCGGCTTTTGCCGATTGCTTTTCAGAAACTGCAATCGTATTTGACGAGGGAAAAAATTATACCAGCAAAACAGAAATAAAAAACTGGATAGAAAAAAGCTCAAAGGAATACAATACGGCAATGAAACCGCTTGAATTTGAAGGAGATGCTGAAAAGGGAAATTTAAAAGCAGAAGTATCCGGAACTTTTCCAGGGAGTCCCATTATTCTTACCTATAATTTAACGTTTAAAGGAAAACTTATAGAATCGTTGGAAATTAATTAAAGTTGTAGAAGCAGACCTTAAATTATGATTATTCTATTAGGAGAATTACATACAATTGAATAATTGACCTATTTAATTCTCCTAATTGTTTTTATAAAGTTTCGAACCTAAATCTTGTCAGTCTAGATCTTGTTGGATTTTACATTCATTTTATCTTTCTCTATTTGCAACATGTTTATGGTTAAGGAATTAATGTTGACGAAATTCCTAAATGAACATCTTTGTGCTTTGCCCCCCACTCATCCAATTGCAGGCAGATAGGAATGAGAGCACTGCTTACAGGAGTAAGTTCATATTCAACCCTCGGAGGCACTTCATGATACACGGTGCGTATTACCAATCCATCACGTTCCAGCTCGCGAAGCTGTAATGTCAGCATCCTTTCGGTAATGTTCGGGATTATCCTTTTAAGCTCCCCAAAACGTTTTTTACCGTCACTTAACCGTATTAAAATTGGCAGTTTCCACCTTCCGCCCATTAGTTGTACGGCGTAGGTAAGATTACAATCTGAAAGAAAATTTCGATTGATGTTATTTGTGGTATTTTCTTTTCTATTTGTCATTACTTACAAAATTGTATGTACATACAATAGGTTGTGTACTCTACAAAATTATAGTGTTCTTATTAATTTTACAATCAATATAATAGAAATAAATGAAAACAGAAAAAATAAAAGTTGGTATAATAGGGCTTAACCCCGACAGCCAGTGGGCATCAAAGTCACACCTTCCTGCATTAAGGTATCTATCTGAGACCTATGAGGTTATCGGAGTAGCCAATTCTACTCATGAAAGCGCTTTAATAGCTGCGGATAAACTAGAAATACCAATCGCTTATGAAAACCCATATGCCTTAATAGCATCAGCCGAAATAGAACTTGTTGTTATTACTGTAAAAGTCCCTTACCATTATGATCTTGTAAAGGCTGCGCTTGAAGCAGGCAAACATGTGTACTGCGAACACCCCTTGGGTAACGGACTTACTGAAACGGAGCAATTAGCAGCGATTGCGGCACGGAAAAATGTAGTTGCAGCAGTAGGGACGCAAATGGTTGTATCACCAGAATTGACTTATCTGGAGCACCTTATTAAAGATGGCTATGTAGGGAAGGTTTTATCCACTACACTGCTAGGCTCGGGAGGTCCTTGGTCAGATGAAGCAATTTCAGCTAACTATTATCTATACGATAAAACAAACGGCGCTACAATGTTGACCATCCCCTTGGGGCATACATTGGCAGGTTTAACTAAAGTTTTGGGCGGTTTTGATACTTTGACAGCAAAAATGATAAACAATTACACAACAGTAAAACTTATTGATATTGGTGAAATAAAACCTAAGACCTCTGAAGACCAGATTATGGTAATAGGCCAATTGAAAAATGGAGCCGCAATTTCTATTCATTACCGCGGCGGCGTTTCAAGAGGCACTAACCTTTTGTGGGAGATTAATGGAACTCAAGGAGATATACAGGTAACAGGGCCGCTTGGACATGGTCAGCTTGTCCCTTTAGAAATTCAAGGAGCCCAAGGGAAAGATACAAAATTACAAAAACTGCCAATTCCAAATGAAATGTATGAGGGTTTGCCTGATAATCCGGTAATTAGAAATGTGGTGCTGCTTTACAAAAGAGTTGCTGCTGATATAAAAAATAAAACGAAAACAGCACCAACTTTTGACGACGCAGTTGTACTATCACATCTACTCAATGATATCGAGAAGTCTTCAAAAGGATAAGGTAATAAGCTTAAAGCTTAATTACTGCAAAATCCATGTGTTAACAATCTAGCTCTTAATTTCTAAGTGTTTTTGTACTGTCTGGGATTTTAATCCGATAAGTACTTTTATTTCTCTATATCGATCGTAATTCCGTACTTGCTTATAAAGGTTATGTCAGGATTTTACTTCGTTGATTTAAATAAAGTTATAGATTAAAAGAGTTGTTTTTGGTTCCTAAAGAGACGTTTTTGATATAAGGAAAAATGTACAATGGACTCTTCCAAATGTCCATTTTCAAGCCTTAGTGTTTTACGCATCTTTGTATTGTAAATAATTCAAAACAAATAGTAACTAATTAAAAATAAACAAAATGAAAACACTTATTTCAACATTAAGCCTTTTATGTATCTTTACTTTAAGCCAGCCGTTATTGGCTCAATCAAAACGAGTTCCAGCATCAGCCGGACGATTAGAATTTATTGAAGTTGAACCAAATGTAAAACTTCATGTAACCGACCTTGGGGAAGGACAGCCTATTGTATTAATACACGGATGGCCGTTAAATGATGCAATGTATGAATATCAATATCAATATTTTGTTCAAAAAGGTTTTAGGGTGATCGGAATATCAATGAGAGGATTTGGAAAATCTGACAGACCCTATGGTAAATACGATTTTGATGTTTTCTCAGATGACATCAAGGTAGTTTTAGATAAACTTAAGATCGAAAATGCAGTTCTCGGCGGTTTTTCTATGGGAGGTGCAGTTGTCATACATTATATGGCAAAATACAATGGAGCACATGTGAGCAAACTGGCACTTTTTGCCGCTGCCGCGCCTTCGTGGAAACAACGTGAAGGTTTTCCATATGGTGCTACCGATGAAGCAGCTGCAGGATTAGTACATACAACAAGAACTAACAGACAGCAGTTGATTGAAGATTTTGGTAAAGCCTTTGGGGCGTCGGAAAATGCAATCTCACCAACTATGTCTCAATGGCTGGCAAGTATCAATTCTGATGCCTCTCCCTATGCAACAACACAATCTATAATAGCTTTGCGAGATCTTGATTTACGTCCTGCCTTATCAAAAATTAATGTGCCTGTAGCAATATTTCATGGCACGAAAGATAAGCTGTGTGATTTCGTGTTTGCAGAGCAATTGCACAAAGGTTTAAAAAACTCTTACATTGTAAAGTTTGAAAACAGTGGACACGCATTATTTATTGAGGAAATGGAAAAATTCAATACAGAACTTGAAAAGTTTACAAAAAAATAATTTATTGTCGCAGTTCATTGCTTTGTAAAAAATAAAGATTAGAAGCTAATTAAGTATCATCGCCGGTCTTTTAAAGACCGGCTTTTAAAAGAATTGATAATGAAAGAACACGTTTTTGATATAAGCCTTAAAAAAATAGGTATGCTTAAAGTAGATAATGATAGCCTCGAAATGATCAATTCTGAAGCTTACAAAGAGTATATAAAAGTGCTTTACCTTGATGCAGACTGTAAGATCAAGGTAGATTTTCAAGTATACAATACTTCAGGCAGTTCTCTTTTTTTTATAAGTCCCAATCAGGTTCTCAGCATCGAAGAGATCGGTAAGCAAGAAGGCTTCTTTATATTTTACAATAGTGATTTTTACTGCATTCAAATTCATGACGAGGAAGTTGCCTGCGATGGACTGCTGTTCAATAATATTCATAATATGCCCATGACGACTGTACCTCAGACAGATTCCGCATTTATCGATTATTTATTTGTTCAGATGCAAGATGAATTTATTTTGAAAGATTTCTCGCAAGAGGAAATGATCCGTACTTATCTGAAACAAATCTTCATTAAGTCAACCCGACTCTGGAAACTGCAGCACCTAGACGGTGTATTGGGGCAACACCACAATGATCTCGAATGTTTCAGGCGTTTCACCCAATTGGTTGAAGCAAACTATAAACAAAAACATAGTGTAGCAGACTATGCCGATATACTTGCTATAGCACCCAAGACTCTGACCCATAAATTTAAGCGGATGAACCTGCCGCAACCCAATGAAATTATCAAAAACCGAATTATATTAGAAGCAAAAAGACTTTTAGTTCATACTGCTAAAAGTGCCAAAGAAATCGCATACGATCTTGGATATGAAGACCCAGCTTATTTTAGCCGTCTTTTTTTCATAAAAACTAATGAAACCCCATTTGGCTTTAAGAATAAATACCTCAGCATTCAGGCTTCAGAAGAAAGTCTTTAAAAATCAGAAAAAAATAAAATAATGACAAGTAAATATTTTGTGTATACTTTTCTATACCTCTTCTTAACTGCAATGTGTATTAATGCACAGCAAGTTAAAGATCCCAATATTAGCACATTGGCTGAACGCAATCAACGTGCACCGGAAAGTGTTTTTAAAAAATTTCGCAATGCAGGCATGGATCCTGTTGAACATCAATTAACCGATATTGAAAGAGAGAAGTTAAACAATGCCTTTGCTATACTGCCTCCATTACATCAAAAAATTCTAAAAAAGCATCTGCACAGTATCAGTTTTATGGATAATATGCCTAATACTGCCCTTACATCACCTGTCGAAACATCTGATTCGGTAAAAATGTATAATATAACTTTCCGTGCTGAAATTCTTAACCAGACTATTTCTGAGTGGACAACCTGGAAAGAAAACACCTGCTATCAAAAATTAACAGACAGTCAATATCAGGTTACGATTGAAGCTGGTAATCTGGATGCCATTATCTACGTTTTACTTCATGAAGCTACACATGTCGTGGATGGCGTTCTAAATCTAACTCCTCATCTGAATGAAAAAGATGTTTGGGAAGGATCAAAAGACTTTACACAAAATGTTTGGGATAAATATAATGAGCCTTCGGAGAACGTAATCAATCCATTACTGGATACTGTACTCTTTAGAAGTGGTAAACCAATCGAAGTTTCATATGCCCCAGAAGTGTATAAAGCAATTCAAAAAACACCTTTTGTTTCACTCTACAGCACAGCATCATGGTTTGAAGATCTAGCCGAGGCATTAACTATTTATCATCTTACCGAGAAAATGAAGCAGCCCTATAAAGTGGTAGTTCTAAAAAATGGAATTCAGGAAGTCCTCTATGAACCAAGCAAGAATAAACGCGTGAAAAAAAGGCAAAATCAATTACAGATTTTTTACACATAAATTAAGGCCTTAAAATTCAAACGAAACAAGATTTTAAAAATGTTCTTTACTTAAACTCATAAATAATGACAATTTAATGTGTGCCAGAATCATTGCAACAAGTGTTTTGGAGGTGATACCATTTTTGACACAAAAAATTAAGGCGGTTTTTAAGATATTTCATGAGGCAGAGTTTTGCGGCAAAATCGTGGCGCGTAAGCCTTGACCTAGTACTAAACTCATTAAAATCTAAAACCTCCAAAATCAAATAATTTTCAAAGGTTCTAAAATATCACGGTCCTTAAGAAACTATTTACGAACCATTTTATGCAGTATTTGAGGAAGATTTCAATATTACAACCTTAAAACAGTTTACAAAAAATAAAAAATGAATTGTAATATAGCGATTTCTTGCATTCGTTTAGTTAGCCAAAGAGGGATATCATAGTGAAATAAAAATAATTTAGTTTACTATTTGCCAGTAATCTTTTTTCGATGACCAGCTCCCCATTCACTTAAAGTTCTTAAAACGTCTCTCAGAGTTTCACTGTATGAAGATGCTTCATAAATAATGCTCACAGGCGTAGTGTCATATACATTTCTCAATATCAATTCGTTTTGCTCTAAATGCTTTAGTTCCTGTGCTAATATTTTTGGAGAAATACCATCAACATCCTTCAAGATTTCATTAAATCGCTTGGAGCCATTTACCAAACTCAAAACAATTGGTAATTTCCATTTGCCATTTAGTACATATAAAGCATCTATTACATTCTTCAAATTACTCCCGCATTCTACCTTCGAAATCTCCTCGTTTTTATTTTTCGTTTTCATATTGTAAATATATCAACTTTCTAAAAAGTAACCGCTTTCCTTTGGGTAACTACTATCTTTTTAATACTTATTGAATTTACCTTTGTATCAATAATTAAAAAAGATAAAAAAAATGAATTCAAAGAAAATATTACAACTTAATTCCAGCATAATGGGAGAACAATCATACAGTAAAAAATTGGGGAATGCTATTGTAGAAAAAATTCAAGAAAAATATGCTAATAGTACAGTTGAGCAATTGGATTTGGTAGAAAGTAATATTCCCCATCTTACTCCAGAAACGTTTCAAGCAATGTTTATGCCAACAGAGCATCAAACGGAAGAGACAAAACAGAGACTTATTTTGTCGGACAAATTGGTAGCACAATTATTCGATGCAGACATCATTGTAATCGGAGCACCATTTATCAATCGCACTATTCACAGTTCTCTTAAAGCTTGGATAGACCATATCACACGCCGTGGAATTACATTTGGTTACAGCAAAGAAGGTTTGCCTATAGGCTTAGTAACTGGTAAAAAAGTATATGTTGCTATGAGTTCAGGTGGTATTTATACCGATGAACAGGGCAAAGCCAATGATTTTGTAGCACCTTATCTAAAATCTTTTTTAGGAGCTTTAGGAATGACTGATCTTACCATATTTAGAGCAGAAGGACTTCACGTAACTGTAGTACAAGATACGGCATTGGAAAAAGGAATTAGTAGTATAGTTATCGATTAATTACTTGATGATATCTTTATCGAAACGCTAAATAGTATTCCTTTGGTTGTAAGAAAGAAAGACTTATAAGGAATGTAACTTCGTCTGGGCTGGTATTTGATTTAGCTTTGAAAAGTAGTATTTTTGAAACATAACCTGTAGTCTGCTTCCAAAGTCCAGACTTTAAAATAAAAATATAATATGGATGCGGCAAATTTAAAAACAAAAGCAGTTATTTTTGATATGGACGGAGTGCTGGTTGATTCGGAACCTTTGTGGCAGAAAGCAGAATTTGAAATTTTCTCTTCACTAGGAGTTCAGGTAACTGAGGAACTAGCATTGATCACTAAAACAATGACTACAAAAGAAGTTACTGAGTTCTGGCGCAGTAAATGTGCATGGGAAGATATAAGTGACCAGCAGGTGGCAGATTTAGTAATTTCTCGTGTAATTGAACTCATTGAGAATGAAAACTGCCAAATAGAGGGTATAGAGAATTTTGTGAAGCTTATTAAAAATCAAGGTTATAAAATTGGGCTAGCTACAACTTCACCTTATAGAATTATACCTGTGGTGCTCAAAAAATTAAAATTGGCACAATACTTTGATGCAGTATCCTCCTCTGATTCAGAACGAAATGGCAAACCTGATCCTAGTGTGTATTTAACTACATGCCGTAAGCTGGAAGTAGAACCAGAGCAGTGTGCTGCCATTGAAGATTCCTATTCAGGAATGCTTGCAGCCAAAAGGGCAGGAATGAAAGTGGTAGCATTTACAAATGGAAATACAGGCGCAGACATAAGTATCGCAAATGACGTGATTAACAATTTCAGACATATTGACCAATGGCCGGCAGCCTGCAGCAACTGAGGCGAGTACTTGTTATATCTGCCTCACTGCCCACATCATCAGTCCCATTCAGAGATTCAATAAAAATATACGATAAAACAGAAAGTTTAAAATATTTCTTACTCCTTTAGGGCTTTCCACATCCCCTTCCATATATAATGGATACTTTAGCGATCCAAAAGATTCAAGTGTCAATTATATAAGCCTCCTTATAAATTTTATAAACTACAGTAGCAGCGCAACATGTAATTTTAATATCACAATGAATAATTACAAATCAGTGAATTAAAACAAGATTATGGAAAATATATTCAATCAGGAAAATCTGGAAGATATACAAAAAATGATAGAAGATAAACTCAGCAGTGTTCCAGGAGAACTACTCCTCTGCGGGGCAGTAGGAGCTCTGCTTTTATCTTCGTATCTTAATAAAACTGGACATACTCAGGCGGGCTCTGTAATTGGAAAATTATCAATACCTATAATTGGAATAGGTATTGCCAAATATCAAGATGTTTTGAAGTCCGCTGCACAAAGCATTTCAAAAGCTGAATCAGCTTCAGATTCTCAACAGACAGAGTAGGACGACTCTAGTAAAAGAAATATAAAGGAAACAGAAATCAACAACTGTTTCCTTTACTTTTTAAATTTAATTCTTTTATCTGCTCCTTAATAGTTTTCATACAGCTTTTTATCCTTTCCAGAAGCTGGACTTATATTGCCTGCCTGTTGCTAAAAATGCCCTCTGATTAATTATAAATTATATAAAACTCCATCAAAATTCTATAACTTAAAAAGCTGCTGTTCAAGCTACTTTTGAAAAAATATATTTATACACCCACCTTTTAGTCCAAATATGAAAATAGCAGCAGTAAGTCCAGTTATTCCATTATTTAAAAAAATTAATATTGAATCTGGCACAAATTCCGCAGATGAGGCATTTCGAATAGAAACGCAGAAACAAAATCTTTTAACAGACTTATACAGCAGATCTGATGATGAACCAGACTTTGACTGTGAATTTCTAGATGCAGCATACAGCTGTAGCGAAAACGAAAATGTTATTGATTTAGAATCTCAAGATGAGCTTACAGATCTATTTAATGATAACCAGTGGGATGCGGAAATCTATGACCCGTATCTGGAATCAACTTATTATTAGATAGGAATTCGCAGCTGCCAGTTTACCACACAACATGTGGATAAACTGATCCACACAGTCAGATAACTTCCCGGGCAATAGAAAATTATTCTTTTAATTTTCGTTCTGTCCATGACATTCTGTTCTCATCATGTTTTTCCACCCTGTATACCCCTAGCACTTTTTTCTCGTAATAACTTTCAGGTCCATAAGTTTTTTAATTCCCTATAATCTTTGTTTTGTGTAAAAATCACTGCATGTGTTCGAACAACCAAAAATTCACTAAAATTAAAAACTAAAGAAGTCTAGGTTCCAATGTTATTAAATCAAGCTCTCAAATTGAAAATAACGGATAAAAAACTATATAATACTCTACATCTATCAATATTAAATATAAGCTCAGTAATTTTGAAATATTAAACAACTAAAAATAATCAAATTATATCAAAATAAGATATTAAATTGGATTATGAAAACAGTTGATAAAAACAATATACAGCTCATCGAGGACTTTTTTTTGCTCAAATTTTAGCGACCGAAACTGCTTTTATTTTACCACAAAAAGTTAAGGCAGTTTTTAAAATTATTTGACACATCTAAGTTTTGTGGCAGAATCGTAGTACATCGTTATTTGCAAAATGAAAAACTAACAAATCAACGCTTTTCAAATTTAACTTCAGAACTTTTATTAATCTGACTTTGATTTAAAAAATATAACTGTTGTTGCAAATAACAGCAATAGTATTAGTTATTACTCTCTGAAATTGAATTACAAATTTGGATTTGTGCATGTCTGGGCAAACTTACTTACAACTTATAATTACTTACTTTTTTTGCTGTTATTGGTTTAATAAATAAAAAGTATGCACAAATTTTCGTTAAAGAGACATTAGTCCCATAAATGAAGTATTTTGTCCTATAACTATATTTCCTAATGATCTTATTTTGCAAAGAAAATAAAACTATCAAAGACTAATAGTTTTCTTTTAAAACTTCTATCTCATAAAATAGTATAATTAAACTAGAACTAAGACTAAACAAGTAACAGATCATTATTTAGTCTATATAAAACCAGTTGTTAAAACAGCATCAATACAAGATAAGGTAAATTTTAAACACTTATACTTTTATTTGTCAATTTATTACTTCTCAATAAATCAAATAACCTAATCGTAAAAGTATTGCTAAATGTTTCTGTAATTTATGTCTGAAAGTATAACATTTTAGACATGAGTAAAATAATTAATAATCAACACATTCATATTTGAATTTTTGAACTAAATTTTTGAATTGATAATAAAGCGCAAATAAAAGACATGACTCCTGTTAATGCCATAATCATATCTGAGGAACAAGAAACTTTTCAAATCTTAAAAAAATTTGAGGAAGAAAACGCTATGATTATTGAGATAATTGGTAACGCGGATTGTACAAAAGAAGTAATGACTTTAATAAAAGAGAAAAAGCCAGACCTTATTTTCTTAGATATTTATCTTACAGATAATCTGTTTTTTGAAATGCTCGAACAATTAGAATTTAATATTCCGAAACTTGTATTTATATCAGCAAATAAGGATTATGCTGTTAAAGCTTTTAAACACGATGCCGTTGATTTTTTACTAAAACCAATTGATTTTAATTCCATAATAATGGCTATTTATAAAGTAATTAAAAGAAGGGAAATGGAGCGCTCCTATCAAAATCAAAAAATTAACAATATAAATATTTCAAACACTATAAGTCAAAAAAATGATTATGTTGCCGTTGCATCTTTAGAAAAAATAGAACTCATACCAATGTCCGAAATTACTTTTTGCAAAGCAGATGGGAAGTATACCGTTTTTATTTTAAGTAACGGAGCCAAGATAATGTCAAGCAGAAATCTAGGTGAATACAGTACAATTCTTGATAACAGTTATTTTTTTAGAATACACCATTCTTATATTGTCAATCTTCGTTATATCGCTAAAATCTCAAAAAAAGACGGCTACTTCTGCGAACTTTCTAATGGAGTAATTTTACCAATTGCCAAAAGACGGCAAGATGATTTTAACAAGTTTATAAAACTTAAAGATTAAAAATAAAAAGTTAACCTCAATTACCCGCAAAATGAATATCCATAATAATTCAGAAAGCAACGTGGCAGAAGAAAAAAATGATAATACTACTTATCATTTGGAAGAACCTTTAACTGACCTTGGTAAAATTTTAGATTTTTCAATGGATCTAATCTGCTCTTGTGATGAAGAGGGAAGATTTGTATGGGTAAATAAAGCTTCAGAACGTATTTTAGGTTATAAACCCGAAGAATTAATTGGTAAAAAATACAGTGATTTTTTATTTCATGAGGATAATGGTATTCCGATAAATGAAAATTTTGATTTTAAGAGCGAGACACACTTACCTATATTTGAAAAAAAGTTCATACACAAAAACACAAATATTATCTATTTGCAATGGTCTATTGTTCGAGATAATGTTAAAAATTTATGCTACTGCATAGGGAGAGATATTACTGAGAAAAAAAATATAGAAAAAGCAATTGAATTTGAAAGGCTGCAATTCTTTAATATATATTCGCAGGCCCCTTCCTATATGGGAATTTTAAATGGTCCCAACCACGTTTATGAATTGGCAAACGAACTTTATTTGCAGTTAATTGATAAGAGGGATATTATTGGGAAGACTGTAAAAGAAGTTTTGCCAGAACTTGAAACGCAAGGAATTTTTGAAATTTTAGATAATGTATTTAAAACAGGGGAAAGCTTTTGTGCTAATGAAATGCTCATAACATTTGATCGTTATAGCGACGGAAAATTCAAAGATTTTTACTTAAATTTTATTTTTCAGGCCCGCAGGAATGCAGATAATACTATTGACGGAATATTCATTTTTGGGAACGATGTAACAGAGCAGGTTCTATCGCGAAAAAAAATTGAAGAAAGCGAAAAAATGTATAAAGATTTAATCCATAAATTGCCAGTTGCTACCTACTCTTGCGATGCTGAAGGACGAATAGTACTTTATAATAAGGCCGCAGCCGCATTATGGGGTAGAGAGCCTGAATTAGGAAAAGATTTATGGTGTAATTCATGGTACAGTAATGATAATAAAAAAGAGCACTCTGCACCTTTGAATTTATGTTCGTTGGCTACAGCACTAAAAGATGGTGATCCAATCCTTAATAAGGAAATAATTATAGAGCGCCCGAATGGCGATAAGCGCAATGTGCTGCCACACCCAGTTTCGTTTCACAATGCTGATGGTGAAATAACAGGAGCAGTTATTGTACTTTCTGATATTACTGAAATGAAACTGGCACAAAAAGAGCTGAAAAAAAGTGAAAAAAAATACAGGTATCTTTTTGACAACAATCCAATGCCAATGTGGATTATTGATTTAGTGTCTTTTAAATTTCTGGATGTAAATAAAATGGCAATTCTGCAATACGGATATAGCCGTGAAGAATTCCTTTCTGTGACTGCTTTGGATATACGGCCAAATGATGATAAAATTCATTTCATAAAATCGAGTGATACTTCAAATATTACTAAATCGAATTATAATAGAGGAATATGGAATCATATAAAGAAAGATGGAACTATTATTCCTGTTGAAATTATTGCCCATAATGTTGTTTATGAAGGAACAGCAGCAAGATTAATTCTTTCTAATGATATCTCTGATCGCAAAAAGGCAGAAACAAATTTGGAAAAAAGAAATCGGGAGCTTATCAAAACCAATTCGGAACTGGATCGATTTGTATATAGTGTATCACACGATCTACGTTCGCCTCTAACATCTATTCTTGGTCTGATCTCTTTTATTGAAACAGAAAGCAAGGAAATTGATACTCTGAAGCATGCTGAATTGATACGGATTAGCATCAATCGTTTGGATGACTTTATAAAAAATATTTTAAGCTATTCGCGTAATAACCGTACTGGGATTTTAGTGGAACAGATTTCGCCAAATGAAATGGTACTTGATATAGTAGATTCGCTCCAAAGAATGAAAGAAGCTAAAGGGATTCGTTTTGAAATTGAAATTACCGAACAAAAACTTTTTTACACAGACAAGCTTAGATTTACAACCATTATAAAAAATCTAATTTCAAATGCCATAAAATACCATAAAAAAGAGGAAGATGACAGATTTGTAAAAATATTTGGATATTCGGATAATGAAAATCTACATTTTTCAATAGTAGATAACGGGATAGGAATTGATCCTGCATATCATCAAAAAATATTCGAAATGTTTTTTCGTCTTTCGGGCAAAGATGGCTCAGGTATTGGTCTATATATCGTAAAAGATGCTGTAGAAATATTACAGGGCTCTATAGAAGTGCAGTCAGAGAAAGGGATCGGAACCAAATTTAATATCACTCTAAAAAATTTGAAACCATGCTAAAAGAACTACATTCAAAATTTGAAACCGTTATGATTATTGATGATAATCTGGTAGATTTATATATTATCTCACGAATGGTTACGCAGAATAATTTTGGGAAAAATGTGCTGCATTATACAGAGGCACAAGAAGCCATGAAATATCTGCAGGAGAATCAAGACAATATTTCTAAATTACCTGAAATAATTTTTGTAGACATTTACATGCCTCTAATGTCCGGATTTGAATTTATGGAAGCATATGATAAATTATCAACTACTCTAAAAAATTATTGCAAAACCTATATCATATCCTCAACAATTGATAATGAAGATATTGCACGATCAAGCAATAATAAGAATGTGGTTTCTTTTCATGTAAAACCGATTACCAAAGAATTTCTTGACCGAATTTTTTAGGAGCAGTCATTGTTACTATTAATTCTAATAATTGAATTAAACTAAATCAGGATTTTATACTTCACCACTCCGCTTGCAATATCGTAGTGATGTAGTATCAGAATTTTCATAGCTGGAATTTATTGCAGTAAACGGTTATACTATATAACTGTCGGTTATTACTTCTCCCTTTTAGTTTTAAAGGTATCCCTGTTAATTTGCATATACAATATTAAAAAAGAATGTTTTGCACAATCTAATAAATGCTTTTAGCTTAACTACCTGCTATTCTGAATCATGAAAAAACCAGTTTTCTATGTAATATTTGTTACTCTAATGATTGCGCGATCAACAAATCGCCTTCGTATTTATTTAGCGCATGAACCAGTTGAAGGTTTTATTTACTCAATGCTTTTTTTATTATTTACAGCAGGTCTTGGCTGCTATACTATTTTCAAAAAAATAGACTTTAAATTAAAAAACTTGTACTAATGACTTAAATCATAATAAAGATGAAAAAAACGGTACAACATCCCCGTTACATGGGCACGTCAATAAAAAATAAAATTAAAAATATTAGAGAATTAAGAAATTATACACAGCAATATATGGCTGATCAACTTGGCATTACCCAAGCCGGTTATAGCAAAATTGAAAAAGGAAAAACTCTTGTGTCATATTCTAAATTGCTAGAAATTAGCGTAATATTCGAAGCTAGTATAGAAGAGATAATAAATTTTGACAGTAAAGAATGTATTAAAAGTTTAAATGCAATTAAAGATACTAACACAGATTTAAATGATAACTATAAAGTTCTAAAAGAACTTTATGAGGACAAAATAAAACTTTTAGAAAAGCTTTTAAATAAAACTGAAAATGAATTAGAATATTATAAAACTAGATTTGGTCTGTAACACAAAATTAAAATTATGAAATTGTGTACTTAATAACTTTTGCCACAAAAAGTTAAACACTTTCCAAATTCTAAGTTTTGTTGCAGAATCGCAGCACGCCATTTGGAGCTCTCTGTAATATCAAAATTATCAACTCAGCTCAAATGTCAGTAAATTTGAAGTAGTAAAATCTCAATTCCAAAAAACATACTACCAAATTTCATTAAAAAATAAAAAGTGAGAAAGAGGACATATATAATTAATCACCTTTGGCATTTTATTTTTTTTTAATATTTTTAACCTCTACTAAAAATCTTTCTAGTTTTGAAAAGAAAAAACAAAATGATCCCTACAAAAACTCTTTCTTTAAGAGGTCTTCAGCCAATCTTTAATTGTTGAGATTAACCAGCAGCTAAATCTACTACTTCGAGTTTTTAACTGCAGTATTTTGTTCTATTATTATATTTCTTACCGCAAAAATGATAAACCTAACGAATAATTGATTGTTAATCTTTTTATTTAAATGCACTACAGTCAATTTTCAATTATTAAAATATTCGTGTAGATTATAAATTTCAAATCTATACTCAACTATCATTTATGGCTTGGGAAAATATATTTATTACTCAATTTTATTAAAATCTAAATTGAATAAATGAAATTCAGTCTAAGTATAATATTCTTTCAATACTCTATTGGAATTAGTTGGCTGCCTTTAGAGCAAAAAAAAGAGTTATTTAATTAGTTCAGCACGATTGCTTAATATTTTACAGAATATAGCTTACACTACAAAATAAAACAGATATCAAAGAAATGAAAGTCGGAATTATAGGAGTTAAAAATATAAATATGGATTATGCGCATAGAGCTGCCAAATTAGGCTATGAAGTATTAATCAGCCACACAAAGCAGATTTATGGCTTAAAAGAAATAATTCAAAATATGGGCAATAATGTTAAATTAGTTGATATGTATGACGCAGCTATAGCTGAAATCATTGTATTCTCTTTAGACTGGGAAGAACTAGAATCATCAGTATCCCGTTTACCAGATATGTCCGAAAAAATAATATTACACACTAACAATTCCATTTTTAAGTTTGAATCTTCATCTTCTTCTCTCCCTGTAATAATAGGAAAATCTGCTAGTGAAAAGATCGCTTCCCTATTGCCAGATGCACACGTGGTGAGAATCTTTAATAGGTTACAACCTTTAATCATAAATAAAAATGAATCTAAACACCAAACAGAAATTTTTTATATGGTTAAGAATCCAAAAGTAGAAAATAAGGTAATTTCTTTTTTGACTGCTTTAGACTTTTCAAGTACTGCCCTAATAACAGTAAATGAAATGGATCTACATAATTGACACAAATCACAAAACTTCGTTTATGCCAAAAATAGCAGGAACGAAGTTTTGTTAAAGTTTTGGTCTATTAGGAAATATTCTTAAAAATGACTCAGTTTGATCTAAGGTAAAAAAGGCTGAAGAGTTTCAGCTTTATAATTTTAACAATTAAATAAATTTATTCTTTTAGTATTTATTGAAATTAATTTTTGTTTTTTGGCGTAATGTACGCGGAGATCTGGACAAGAAAACTTCGGCCATCATACATCTGGCACTTCCGCCGCCGCAAGCCTCGATTGTATCTAAACTTGAACTTAAAATTTCAGCATGATTCTCCAACTGGGCAATCTGCTTAGGAGTCAAACTTTGATGCGCCGATGCACTCATAACAATATACCGCTTATCATCTTTTCCTCTGACTTCTAACATATTTCCAGCAAAATTATTTACCTGAGCCTCGGTTATTAGAATAATTTCTTTTTGATCTTGTTTAAGATTATCCAGAACCATTTTACGTTCTTTTTTATCATCAATACAATCTGCGCAGATAACAGCAAAAGTCTCGCCCAGACACATCATTACATTTGTATGATAAATAAGTTTACGCTCGCCGTCAACAGTCTGAAAAGCTTCAAAAATTACAGGGGCATAATCAAAATCTTCACAGAATTCTATAAATAACTCTTCATCTGCTCT
>Ga0157370_10001001_pt1 | contig 35647 bp, 26 predicted proteins | sample C35metaG_FD_113463 | JGI IMG/M metagenome (GOLD analysis project Ga0157370, IMG submission 113463) | Corn rhizosphere microbial communities from Kellogg Biological Station, Michigan, USA - C3-5 metaG | ecosystem: Host-associated > Plants > Roots > Rhizosphere > Soil | place: USA: Michigan... | reverse complement strand
CGACAGCTGCTACAGCTGCTACAGCTGCTACAGCTGCTACAGCTGCTACGGGTTTTTCAGATGAACACGATTTCGTAAGGCATGCGTATGCGGTCCAGGATCACTCGGGGCAGCAGGGGGGCAATGCCCAGGGCCGGCTCGCCGTCGAGCTGGCTGGCATAGGCGTGGGTGGCGTGGCTTTTGCGCGCGACGGTCCAGGTGTCGAGGCGCACTTTGCGCGCTCGGTGCCAGGGCATCAGGCCATGGTCGCGAGCCGGCCAGTGCCACGCCCAGACAGGCATTTCATGGAACGTCGCGCCGACCTGGCTCGCCGCGAGGGCACAGGCACGACCGACGGCGTTGTGATCAGACATGCCGTCTTCGCGCCAGGTACTGAACACGACGTCGCCAGCGCGCAAATAACGGGCAATGAATTGGGTCAGTTGCGTCTCGTGTTCGGCCAGGGCGTTGTCGGTGAAGCCGCCACGAATCCATTTCAGGCTGTGCAACGGCAAGCCAAGCCGGCGCAAGGCTTCGACGCTTTCCTGGCCACGAAACACGCTCAGGCGCTTCTCCGACCATTGTTGCGAACCCGGATGGGGAGCGCTGCCATCGGTGATCGAAATCAATTGCAGGGGATGTTCGAGGGTAGAGAGCAGTTGCAACAGGCCGCCACAGAAGACCACTTCATCGCCGGGATGCGGCGCGATCACCACGGCGCGGGCGCCGGTGGGGACCAGGGTCTGGGTGTTGATGACCGGGATATTGTCCAGCTGCAGCGCACTGTTCCAGATTTGTGCTGGCTGGCTGCTGTCGATGATGCAGACGGGTTTCATCGGGCCTACGTCCTTGTTCTGTTTGATGACAATTGTGCAACGCTCCGTACCCTGGATTGTCGGCAACAGAGTATTGCTCAAGTCACGCTGTTCGTCGCGTGACGGTTTCATCTAAGTCCGTTTATTTTTAGTCGACTTGTAGCCGATTGCGTAAAGCGCCGCCCAAACCTGCGCGTGCGTCACTCTTCGTCCTCATGCTGCAATTCGAACAGCAGCAGTGAGCGGGCGGTCACTGAGTACTCGTGACCGAACTCGAAACGTTCCTGCCCACGAATCGACGGTTGATTGGTATCGATCATGCAAGTCCAGAAGCCACCATCCGGCACTTCCGGTAACGTGAAGTTGACGATGTCGTGGTGCGCGTTGACCACCAGCAACAGGGTCGCGTCCGCGCCTTTTCGGCGGATGCCGGTTTCCTGGGCGCGGCCGTCGAACAAGATCCCCAGGCACCGACCGTGGGCCTCTCCCCATTGTTCCTGGGACATTTCACCACCGTGCGGCGAGAGCCAGGTCACGTCCTTGACGCCAATGTCCTCGTTGTAATTGCCCACCAGGAAGCGCCCGCGACGCAGGATCGGGTAAGTCAGACGCAGCTTGATCAGGCGTTTGACGAATTTGAGCAAGGCCTTGCCGTCTTCGCTGAGGTCCCAGTTGACCCAGCCGATCTCGCTGTCCTGGCAATAGGCATTGTTGTTGCCTTCCTGGGTCCGGGCGAATTCGTCGCCGGCGACCAGCATCGGCGTGCCTTGGGACAACAACAGCGTGGCGAAGAAATTGCGCATCTGCCGCTGGCGCAGCTCGTTGATCTCGGGGTCGTCGGTCGGGCCTTCAACGCCGTGATTCCAGGACAGGTTGTTGTTGCTGCCGTCCTGGTTATTCTCGTCGTTGGCTTCGTTGTGTTTGTCGTTGTACGACACCAGGTCGTTGAGGGTGAAACCGTCGTGGGCGGTGATGAAGTTCAACGAAACGTAAGGGCGCCGCCCCCGCTGGTTGAACATCTCGCCCGAGGCGGTCATGCGGCTGGCGAAATCGGCGAGTTGGCCATCGTCACCTTTCCAGAACGCGCGCACGGTGTCGCGAAACTTGTCGTTCCATTCCACCCAGCCCGGCGGAAAGTTGCCCACCTGATAGCCACCGGGGCCGCAGTCCCAGGGTTCGGCGATCATTTTCACCTGGCGCAGCACCGGGTCCTGGCGGCAGGCCACGAGGAAACTGTGGCGCTCATCGAAACCGTCGTGGTAGCGACCGAGAATAGTCGCCAGGTCGAAGCGAAAGCCGTCGACGTGCATTTCCGAGGCCCAGTAGCGCAAGGAATCCGTGACCATTTGCAAGACGCACGGATGGCTCAGGTCCAGCGTGTTACCGGTGCCGGAATCGTTGATGTAGAAGCGTTTGTCGTCGGGCTGCAAGCGGTAGTAGGAGATGTTGTCGATGCCGCGCATCGACAGGGTCGGCCCTTGTTCATTGCCCTCGGCGGTGTGGTTGTAGACCACGTCGAGGATCACTTCCAGATTGGCTTCGTGCAGGTGCGCGACCATTTCCTTGAACTCGGCAATCTTGCCGCTGGCCAGGTAGCGTGGGTCCGGGGCGAAGAAGGCAATGCTGTTGTAGCCCCAGTAATTGGTCATGCCTTTGTGCAGCAAGTGTTGATCGTTGACGAAGGCGTGGATCGGCAGCAATTCAACGGACGACACGCCGAGCTTGCGGATGTGCTCCAGCACATCATCGACCATCAACCCGGCAAAGGTACCGCGCACATTTTCGGGAACCGAGGGGTGGCGCATGCTGATGCCGCGCACGTGGGTTTCGTAGATGATCGTTTTATCCCACGGCACGCTCACGCGATGGTCGTGGCCCCAGGTGTGTGCGGGGTCGATGACCTTGCATTTGGGCACGAAGGGCGCGCTGTCACGCTCATCGAAACTGAGGTCGGCGTCGGGGTGGCCGATGGTGTAGCCGAACAATGCTTCGGACCATTTCAATTGACCGACCAGTTGCTTGGCATACGGGTCGATCAGCAATTTATTGGGGTTGAAACGATGCCCATTGGCCGGGTCGTACGGGCCATAGACGCGATAGCCATAGATCAGCCCCGGATGGGCGTCGGGCAAGTAGCCATGGTAGATCTCATCGGTGTATTCAGGCAGCTCGATGCGTTCAAGTTCCACCTCGCCCGAGTCATCGAAAATGCACAGTTCGACCCTTGTGGCGTTGGCGGAAAACAACGCGAAGTTGACCCCCAGACCATCCCAGGTTGCGCCCAGCGGGAAGGGCAGGCCTTCACGAATTCGCGAGGCCTCGGCGCGAGGTTCTGGCGCGGCTTTCTTTGGCGTGGTCATAGGTGCTCCTGCAAACGGGGATCAAGTTTTTTTCGAGGACGAGCATGCCCAAAGTGGCGAGCGAACTCGCCACGTCATCGATCAAGGCAAAGCGCTTGGAACGTCAGGTGACCGGTGGCTTCTTCGACGCGCGAGGCTTCTTCTCCAGCGCTTTTTCTCCCGGCGGAATTACTTTCGACGCTGCAGCGGGTTTGGCCTTGGCTTTGGGTTTGGCTTCGCTGGCTTTACCGTCCAGCGCGCCATTGGCCTTGCCGGCCGCAGGTTTCGCCGCGGCGGTTTTGCTAGCGGTGGCTTTCGGTGGTTTTTTCGGCGCCAGGGCTTCCGCTTCGGCCAGCTTGCGTGCCATCTCCCAGTGTCGGGCTTCCTGGCCCTCGGGTTTGCCCTCCGATTCCCAGATCTGATAGGCAAATTCGCGAACGCGTTTATCGTCGGTACTCATCGCAATGCTCCTGAACTGAACTCAAGCTTGGGTAAAGAGTTGGATAAAGAGATTGACCGGGACATCCCCCAGCGCGGCGCCGATGTTCAGCTCCCTGTTTTTTGTGACTGCGACGCTGGAAAAAAGTCCCTTCAGATTTTCGTCGGAGCAGGCGAACGGCAATTTGACCCGTGTATCGCCCCACTGCGGCGCATCAATCCTGGGTTGGGCACTGTTTTTCAGCAGTTCGGCGCAGCGTATCGGCACGATCACGATGGCGTGTTTTCCTCCCCGCGTGCGGGCAAAGGCCAACACGCGATGAGCCTGGCTGCCGACCACTTCAAGGGCTTGATAGGTCCCTCGCGAAAACAGCTCGGCATGCTCGGCCCGCAGGTTCAACACGTGGGCGATCAGCGATTGCTTGATGCGCCCGTCACGCCAGTTCGCCAATAGTTCTGGCAGGTCCGCAGTTCGCTGAAGTGCTCCCTGAAGTGCCCGTTGACGGCTGCCGTAATCCACCGGCCGGCGGTTGTCCGGGTCGACCAGGGTGAAGTCCCAGAAGTCGTTGCCCTGATAGAGGTCCGGTACCCCCGGCACCGTCATTCGCAGCAAGGTTTGCGCCAATCCATTGAGTGCGCCGGATGTTGCAATCGCGTGAACCGCTTTATCGAGAGCCGCGCGCAGCAGTTCACCTTCGGGCGCCGAAAACAGACGCTGGATAAACACCTGCATGGCGTGTTCATAGGGTTCGTTCGGCGCGCTCCAGCTGCTTTGCAATTTGGCTTCGCGCAGGGCTTTTTGTTGCCACTGCCAGAGACGTTTCGCGTAGTCCTCCAGCGCCGGCTGATCGTCGCCGCGCAGGGTCAGCGGCCAACTGCCGAGGATCGCCTGATAGAGGATTAATTCGTCGCCCGCCGTCGGCATCTGGTCGTCGTCGCGCAGTGGCCGGGCGAGCGTGCGCCACAGGGGGACTTGCTCGGCATACCAGGTGCTGAGTTCGCTCAATACGGCCAGGCGAGCGCGGGTGTCTTCGCCGCGTTTGTGGTCGTGGGTGGCGGTGGCCAGCAAGTTGTCCGGGAACTCGGACAGGCGCTGGGTGCAGGCCGCGTGAAAGTCCGACACGGGGGCGCTGAACTGTTCGGTGCTGAACCCCACGTCGTTGCGCGACAGCAGCACCGCCGAACGATAGAACGCGGTGTCTTCGACCGCTTTGGCGGCGGCTGGTGACGTCAGTTGCTGAAAGCGCACGCAAGCGTGTTTGAGGATCTTGCGCTGACGGCCCACCGGACGCTTGCGCCAGGGCTCTCCGCCGAGCCAGCGGGCCAGGCAATCGAGCACCGGCCAATCGGCTTCGTTCAGGGTCAGCCGAGCGCCGTTCAGCGCCTGCTGGAAAAATATCTCGTCTTCAGGAGAGCGGCCACGGGGGCTGATATACGTGCGGTACACCGGGAAGTGCACGATCAATTCCTGCAACGCCCGGCGGATCGCACCGAGGGTCAGGTCGCGGGTCATCAGGTCGTCGCGGGCGACTTGCAGCAAGGCCTGGGCAACGCTTTCGAAATCACCGGCCAACGAACCATTGAGGATTTGCTGCCGTGCCAGTTGGGCTTCCTGGCCAAAGTCGGCGGGTCGTTCGCTGTAGCGCTGCCAGAGTTTGCCGAGGGTGAGGGCGCCTTGCGGATCATGTTGCAGCAGCGACACCTGGTTCATGAACTCATACCCGGTGGTGCCATCCACCGCCCAGTCGCGGTGCAGGGTTTCACCCTGGCCGAGGATTTTCTCGACGTAGATCGGCAGGTGTCGAGCCGGTGACAGGCGATTGACCCGACGTCGCAGTTTGCGGCAGTAACCACGGGGATCGGCGAGGCCATCGATATGGTCGATGCGCAGGCCGTCAATCAGGCCTTGCGCCACCAGTTCGAAGATTTTCGCGTGGGTGGCCTCGAATACCGCCGGGCGCTCGACGCGCAGGCCGCCCAGTTCGTTGACATCGAAAAAGCGCCGCCAGTTGATGTCATCCGCCGCTGTGCGCCAGCTTGCCAGGCGATAGCTCTGGCGCTCAAGCAAGGCGTGCAAGCGCTGGAAGCCTTCGGGTGTGAGCGAGTCGTAGGCGCCGAGGTGCTGCTCGATCGACTGGCGCATCAGCGGGTCGCTGGCCAGTTCGCGCAACTCGGTTTTGAGTGGCGCCGCCAGGCGATGAGCGTCGGTTTGGTAACTCAGAGTGGTGAAGCGTTCTGCCAACGATTTAAGCGGTTCGGCACCGGTTGTCAGCAGTTCGCCGAAGTGCATCGGGCAGATCGGAAAGCGGTGATCGTAATGCTGCACGTAAAAACTGCCGCCTTGCGCATCGAAACGCAGGGGCAGGGCGCCGTCCTGTAACGCGATGCCGTAGTCGCTGCCAAGGAAGGGCAGCAATAACTGGCCTTCCATCAATGGGTCCGGCGAGTGCCACTGAATGTCGAAGAACTCGCCGAAGGGACTCAAGCGCCCCCATTCCAGCAAATCCAGCCACCAGGGATTATCCGCGCCACCCACGGCCATGTGGTTGGACACGATGTCGAGGATCAGCCCCATCCGCTGTGCGCGCAGGGCATCGACCAGACGCCGCAGCGCCGCCTCGCCACCCAGCTCGGGATTGACCGTCGTCGGGTCCACCACGTCGTAGCCATGCAGGGAGCCTGTGCGGGCGGAAAGCAGGGGCGAGGCATACACGTGGCTGATGCCCAGACTGGCGAAATACGGCACCAGCGGCACCGCTTGATCCAGGGTGAAGCCTTTATGAAATTGCAGCCGCAGGGTCGCCCGCGGCGGTTGGATAAACACAGGCGTCATTGGTCACGCTCACCTGCCTGAAGCCGCGCACAGGCGAGCAGTTCCAGGCGCCGGGCCGCGTCTGGATCATCGAGCAGGGCCTCGCTGTCGCCGGGCAGGCGCCGTGACCAGTTCGGGTGAGTGTCGATAGTGCCGGGCAGGTTGGCCTGCTGTTCGATACCGAGGGCATCTTCCAGTGGCAGCAACACCAGTGGTGCGCGGGTATGCCCGAGAAACCGGATGCTGGCGTCGAGCACCTGATCGGTTTCGTAGGATTCTTCGCGAAAATTCTGCGGATCTTGGCTCAACACCCGACGCAAGCCTTCACGTTCGCGCTCGCGATGTTGGCGCCATTCTATTTCGCCATTGGCGTCGATCAGGCTGAGCCGGGCGTTCCAGTCAATGTCACGACCATGCCACCAGCCATTGAGCGTCGGCAAGTCATGGGTGCTGGTGGTCGCCAGCGCGTTGTCCGGCCAGTCGAGGATCGGCTTGAAGTGGGCGTTGTCCTGTTCGAACAGCAACACGCGCATGCCGAGGATAGAGCGCGCAATGAGTTTTTCCCGCAGGCCATCGGGCACGGTGCCGAGGTCTTCGCCCAGCACAATGGCTTGATGCCGATGGGATTCCAGCGTCAGGAGCCGCAGTAAATCGTCGACCGGGTAATACAGGTACGCGCCGTCGCTGGGGGGCGCGCCGTTGGGGATCACCCAGAGCCGTTGCAGGCCCATGATGTGGTCGATGCGCAAGCCGCCGGCGTGGGCGAAATTGGCGCGGAGCATTTCGATGAAGGCGCGAAACCCGTTGCGCACCAAGCCCTCGGGCGAAAACGCGGAGATGCCCCAGCCCTGGCCGGTACGGTTGAGGATGTCCGGCGGCGCACCCACGGTCAGCGAGGCGAGCAACTCGTCTTGCCGGCTCCAGGCCTGACTGCCGCCGCCGTCGGCCCCCACCGCCAGGTCGGCGATCAGGCCAATGCTCATGCCGGCGCTCCGGGCGGCGGTTTGCGCGCGCTCCAGGCACCGGGTAATCAGCCACTGGCAGAAGGCGAAGAAGCCGATGCGTGCCGCGTTCTCTTCAGCGAATTCGGCGAGGGTGGCGCTGCGCGGGTCGCGCCATTGCTCGGGCCACTCGCGCCAGTCGAGGCTTTCACCCAAGGCGGCGCGGTGCTCTTGAAGGGCTTCGAAGCGACAGTGGTTTTCCAGCGCTTCACCCGAGGCATGGCGAAAGCTGCTGAAGTCTTCATGCAGCGGGTGTTCGCCGTGGACAAAACCTTCGTATAACGCCAGCAATACACGATGCTTGGCTTGCGCGGCCACGGGCCAGTTAATCAGTGGCTGTTGTTCGAGCTGTTGCAGTTCGGTGGTCAGCCCGGTGGCGTCAATCGCCGCGCGCATCGCACGTTCACCGAGGACGGCTCCGGGTGCGGCGTACAGACTGTTGAGAAACAAGCGGCTGGACGGCGAATACGGGCTGTAGCGCTGGGTGTCGCTGCTGAACATGGCGTGCAACGGACTGATCGCCAACGCCTCGGCACCGCGTTCACCCGCCACCCGGGCGAGGTCCTCCAGCGCCTGGGTATCACCGAAACCGCCATCGCCGACACGGCGCAATGAGTACAGCTGCACACTCAGGCCCCAGGTACGTGGGATCGGATTGTCGACCGCGTCGCCGACGCTGTAGCAACGGTCGGGCGCCACCGCGAGGGTGAAGGATTGCCCGTCGATGCTGACGTGCTGGTAGCCGACCGGAATCAGCCCCGGCAGCACGGCCTGAGCGTCGAGTTTCAGGTAGATCCGCGAGCCGTCTTCGAGATGAATGTCGCAGGGCGTTTCGGGCTCGAAGTACCGCGCCAGATCGAGGCCGCCACCGACGTCGACCGTCATCAGCGGCGGCAGGTGGTGGGTCTGCTGGACGGTTTGCAGCTCTAGCAGGCTCGCATCGATTTCCTGGGCGCTGCCCGCCGGATGGCCGAGGCCAGTGAGGACCGCGCGCAACACCGACGGCGCTACTTTCTGTGGGCGACCATTGGCGTCGATCCAGTCGACGGCCAGGCCTGCGCGGCTGGCCAGTATTTCTAGTTGCGCGTCGCTCATGGGCGCTCTCCATTCGAATCTGGCAAAGGGGCTGCGGCCGTGAGGCTGACGAGCGCGCAATACGGGGCAAGTTTGCCCTGGTGCAACAGGCCGGCCGAGTGGGGCGGGTGTTCGAACAGCAAGATCGTGTCGGCCTGTGGGGTGTGGACCACCGGCGCGTCGCTGAGGTTCAGGTCAATGCGCAGCTCACTGCCATCGCCCAGTCGCCAGCGGGCGCTCACCGCCGCGTAGCCCAATACGTCGGTGCCCAATGCCTGGGTGCCGGGCAGGCGCGGGATGAGGTGCTGGTGGCGCAGTTGCAGCAGGCGCCGGTACAGCTCGTGTATTGCCGGCAGTGCGCTGGCGCTTCGCTGCGGTTGCGAGGCTTGGAAGGTCTGCGGCGCATTGGGGTCGGGAATCTGTTCGCGCTGCTGCGGATCGGCAAAGGCACTGAACGCTGCGAATTCATTGCGCCGACCTTCGCGCACCTGTTCTGCAAGCTCGCCGTGGTGGCTGGTGAAAAACAGGAACGGTGACTGTGCCGCGAATTCGTCGCCCATGAACATCAGCGGGATCATCGGCGACAGCAGCAGCAACACGGTGGCCGCATAAAGTGCATCGGGGTGGGTCAATTGGTGCAACCGTTCGCCTAACGCGCGGTTGCCGATCTGGTCATGGTTTTGCAGAAACAGCACAAAGGCTGTCGGCGGCAAGTGACTGCTGGGCTCGCCACGTGGCGTGCCGTGGCGGTTGATATGGCCCTGAAACACGAAGCCCTGGCTCAGGCAGCGAGCGAGTTGTTCGGTGGGTTGTTCAGCGTAATCGGCGTAATAGGCGTCGGTTTCGCCGGTCAGCAACACATGCAGGGCGTTGTGGCCGTCATCGTTCCACTGTGCATCGAAGCCTTTTTCCAACAGGCTGGCCTGATTGTGTTCGTTTTCCACCATCAGCCACACATGGCGTGTGGGTTCGGTTTGCTGGCGCACCCGTCGCGCCAGTTCTTCAAGGAAGTCCGGGCTTTCAATGGCGTGCACCGCGTCCAGGCGCAAACCGTCAAAGCGATATTCGAGCAGCCACATCAACGCGTTATCGATGAAAAAATCCCGCACCTCGCGCTGCCGAAAGTCGATCGCCGCGCCCCACGGTGTGTGCTTGTCGTCGCGGAAAAAGCCCTTGGCGTAATGATGCAGGTAATTGCCGTCCGGGCCGAAGTGGTTGTAAACCACGTCGAGAATCACCGCCAGGCCGAGGCCGTGGGCGGTGTCGATCAAGTGTTTGAGTTGCTCGGGCGAGCCATAGGACGCCTGGGGGGCGTAAGGGAAAACACCGTCGTATCCCCAATTGCGCTCGCCGGGAAACTGCGCCAATGGCATCAGTTCAATAGCCGTGATGCCGAGTTCAGCGAGGCGCGACAGGTGCTGCTCGACGGCGCTGTAACCGCCGAGTACACCGACGTGCAGCTCGTAGATGATCGCTTCGTTCCATGGCCGACCTTGCCAGGTGTTGTGTTGCCATTGATAGGCCAGCGGATCGACCACCACGCTGTGGCTGTCGATATCGCCGGCCTGCGCGCGGGAGGCCGGGTCCGGCACCTCGAGCTCGCCATCGATGTTGTAGCGGTAACGGGTGCCCGCGAGGCAGCGGGTCTTGATCACGAACCAACCATCCGCCTGAGGCAGCAGCGGCAAGGATTGTCCATTTTCCAGTTCGACACTGACGTAAAACGCATCAGGCGCCCACAAGGCAAAACGCGTGTGCTCTGCGTCCAGCATGATTGCGCCGTGGGGCCAGGTCTCAAGGGTCCGTAACGGCATCGTTGAAAACCTCTTCTCTTATTGTCGGCCCGATTTACCCAAGGCCTTCGCCACAAGCTGTTCGTAGAGTTCGGCGTAGGGTTCCACTGCCTTGCACCAGTTGAAGGGGGCTGCCATCGCCCGGCAACGCATCGCATGCAGCAGGTCGGGGAAGGCGAACACCTTGAATGCACGGCTCAGGGCTTCCTGGTAACTCTCGACGGAGGATTCGTCGAACAGGAATCCGGTGACGCCGTTTTCAATGGTGTCGGCCAGGCCGCCAGTATTGCGCGCCACCGGCAACGAGCCGAAACGCTGGGCGTACATCTGGCTCAAGCCGCAGGGTTCATAACGCGAAGGCATCAGCAGGAAATCGCTGCCGGCGAACATGCGACGGGCGTCAGTTTCGTTGAAGCCGATGCGCACGCCGATCTGCCCCGGAAAACGCAAGGCCAGCTCACGCATGGCTTGTTCTTCTTCCGGCTCGCCACGGCCGATGATTGCAATCTGGCCGCCGGATTTGACGATGTATTCGGAGACCGCTTCGGTCAGGTCCAGGCCTTTCTGATAGACCAGCCGCGAGACCACCGCAAACAGCGGGCCCTCGGAGTCTTCCAGGCCAAACAGTTCGCGGACGTGCGCGGCGTTGACCGCTTTGCCGTCCCAGTCGCCAATGCTGAACGGGCAGAACAGGTGGGCGTCAGTGGCCGCGTCCCAACTCTCATCGATGCCGTTGGGAATGCCACTGAGCAGGCCTTGCTGGGTCTTGGCGGCAAGAAAGCCATCGAGACCGCAGCCGAAGGCCGGCGTGGTGATTTCCTGGGCGTAAGTGGCGCTGACGGTGGTGATGTGGCTCGAATACGCCATGCCGGCCTTGAGGAACGACATCTTGCCGTAGAACTCCATGCCTTCCTGTTGCAGGGCGTGTGCGGGTATGCCGAGTTCAGGGCACGAACCCAGACTGGTCACGCCCTGGTAGGCCAGGTTATGGATGGTGAACAGCGTTGGCGTACGCTGCCCGCGCCAGTGCATGTAGGCCGGCGCCAGGCCCGCAGGCCAGTCATGGGCATGCACCAGATCCGGGCACCAGTGAATTTGCGCGAGATTGGCAGCGATATCGGCGGCGGCGAGGCCCAGGCGGGCGAAGCGAATGTGGTTATCTGGCCAGTCACGGCCATTGTTGGCGCCGTAAGGCGAACCTTCGCGCTCGTAGAGCTCAGGGCAGATCAGCACATAAATGACCAGACCGTCCGGCATGTCCATGCGCCCGATCTTGCAGGGCGGCAGTGCGGCGTGCCCGCCCAGTTCACCAATGATATGAATCGGGTTTTCGCTGTGCAGCACTTGCGGGTAACCGGGAATGAGTACCCGCACATCGTGCAGGTGCGACATGGCGCGAGGCAGCGCGGCGGAAACGTCGCCCAGGCCACCGGTTTTCACCAGATCGGCAATTTCGGAGGTGACGAACAACACTTTTTTTCTGTTTGGATTCTGACTGGCAGCTGGTGTCAGCGTCTTGGTCCCGGGGACGCTGATCGATTGCGCGCTCGGTGCATTGACGGCGCTCGATTCGCCGACCTGCTGATGAGCACGTTCTCCCTGAATATCTAAAGCCGCACTAATCATATGAATCTCCCGTGGTGTTGATCTAATGCTTAGGTCTGGCACAAAGGGGGTGGCCCTATCCTGTGGCCGGGCGCAAACGCGCACGCATCGTGGCAAATGCTGCCCAATGCGTTGAAGCAGATGGGTGGAGGGGCCGTTGCAAGGAATGCACCAGTCGCTGTAGCCCTACCTTTAACCTGACCCATGGCCAGGACCGAAAGTTTCGAGTTTTTTACAGCCAGATGACCGACCGGTTTTACCTCGCGAAAATGAGTCTAGGCCAGATCCTAGAGCGGGGCGGGTCAAGTGGTGAAATTGTTCGACAATCGGTTTCTAGAGGGTAAAAGAACAACGTCCGGAAGGGGCAAACGCACCGACGAAGTGCAGGTTTATTTTTGGGGGCGGGTCAAAACGGGACTGGCGAGTCACGGAAATGGGCGTGGGGGGAGAGGTGGTGCACTGTTGCGGTGCGTTCAGTTTGTATTTTTTATGTCGGTTTTTATGGCCCTTTCGCGGGCAAACCCGCTCCCACACGATTTTGTGAACGCTACAAATCAATTGTGGGAGCGGGCTTGCCCGCGATGAACGATCACTCGGTCTCAGGTGAGCTGCCGGATTGGATTCCCCACCGACCATGCCTGAATATCCTCGATCATCTGCGAAAAGAACAAATGGTAGTTCTGTCGGCTCACATACCCGACATGCGGCGTCGCCAGCACGTTCTCCAGGGTCCTGAACGGATGATGTTCAGGCAGTGGCTCCACTTCGAACACATCCAGTGCCGCCCCCGCCAACCGAGTCTTCTGCAACGCCTTGATCAGCGCCGCCTCGTCGACAATCGGCCCGCGCGCGGTGTTGACCAGCAGTGCCGTGGGCTTCATCCAGTCCAGCGCCTGTGCGTCGACCAGGCCCCGGCTGCGCTCACTGAGCACCGGATGCACCGACAACACATCCGCTTGTTCGAACAGTACCTGCTCGCCGACATAGGTCACGCCGACTGCGGCTGCCGAGTCACTGGTCAAGGCCCCGGTCCAGGCAATCACCCGCATGCCGAACACTTGCCCGAACTGCGCGACGCGCTTGCCGATGCTGCCCAGCCCGAGGATCGCCAAGGTCTTGCCGTATAAATCACCGCCGAGCCCTTGTTGCCATTGACCGGCGCGCAACGCGTTGGCTTCGACCACGAGGTTGCGAGTGGCGGCCATGATCAGCGCCCAGGTCAGTTCTGGCGCGGCATGTTTGTAGCTGTCCGTGCCGCAGACCTGAATCCCCAGCGCCGCCGCCGCTTTGAAATCCAGTGCCGCGTTGCGCATGCCGCCGGTCACCAGCAGTTTGAGTTTCGGTAGCCGCCGCAGCAGGTCTTCATCGAACCGGGTGCGTTCGCGCATCACGCAGATCACTTCATAGGCGCCCAGACGCTCGGCCAGGGTTTCATTGTCGGCCGGGTAGTCATGGACAAAACTCACCTCGCCGACGTTTTCCAGCACCGACCAGTCCACCACGTCGCGAGCGACATCCTGCCAGTCATCGATCACCGCAATCTGCACCGCCATCCGCCTTACCTCATCAATGAACAGGGTTGGTTTTGTTCAGCCAGTCGAGCAAGGCCTTGTGAAATTGAGCCGGTTCTTCCATCTGCGGCGCGTGGCCCATGCCGGGAAATTCAATCAGGGTCGACTGCGGAATCAGTTTCGCCACTTCCTTGCCCAGTACGTCGTAGTGACCGAGTCTGGCCTTGACCTCTGGCGAGGCAATGTCACTGCCGATGGCGGTAGTGTCGGACGTCCCGATCAGCAACAGCGTGGGCATCTTCAGGTCTTTGAATTCGTAATACACCGGTTGGGTGAAGATCATGTCGTAGATCAGCGCCGAGTTCCACGCGACCTGTGTATGCCCCGGGCCTTTGTTCAGGCCGGCGAGCATGTCGACCCAGCGATCGAACTCCGGCTTCCAGCGGCCACCGTAGTAGGTGTTGCGCTCATAGGTGCGGATACCGTCGGCATTGAGCTTCAGTTCGCGCGCGTACCATTGATCGACCGTGCGGTGGGGCACGCCAAGGGCTTTCCAGTCTTCCAGGCCTATGGGATTGACCAGCGCCAGTTGTTCGACTTGATCGGGATATTGCAACGCATAGCGGGTGGCGAGCATGCCACCGGTGGAATGGCCGAGGAGACTGGCCTTCTGAATGCCCAGGGCCTTGAGCAGTTGTTGGGTGTTGGTTGCCAGTTGCTGGAAGCTGTACTGATAGTGATCGGGCTTGCTGGAGGTGCAGAAACCGATCTGGTCCGGTGCGATGACGCGATAGCCGGCCTCGCTGAGGGCTTTGATCGAACGGTCCCAGGTTGCGCCGCAGAAGTTCTTACCGTGCATCAGGACGACGCTGCGCCCGTTGGCCTTGCCATGGACGGCGACGTCCATGTAACCCATTTGCAAGGATTTGCCTTGGGACTCAAAGGCGAAATGCTTGACGGTGTAGGGGTATTCGAAGCCTTGCAATTCAGGGCCGTATTCCGGTCCTTCGGCATGGGCGGCAAGGGGCAGTGCGGCGGTCAACAGCAGGCTGGGCAGCCAGCGGGAGAGGGCGAGGGGCATGGGTGAACTCCGTAGAAAATCCGCCGATGCTGAATCGACATGATTAGCGCGACATTAAACACAGGCAATCGCCGCGCCTGATCGTTCAACCCACCCAGCCCAACGTGGCCAGGGCCAGCACGCCATAGCGGGCGCCTTTGGCCAGGGTCACGATCACCAGGAATCGCCCCAGGGGCTCACGCATGACGCCAGCCACCAGCGTCAGCGGGTCACCGATGATCGGGACCCAACTCAGCAACAAGGACCAATGGCCGTAACGCTGATAGTGCTTTCGCGCCTGTTCCAGATGACCAGGGCTGACCGGAAACCAGCGCCGGTCGCGAAAGCGTTCGATGCCGCGCCCCAGCCACCAGTTCACCAGCGAACCGAGCACATTGCCCAGTGTGGCGACGGCCAACAGCGACCAGAGCCAATAGCGGTCGCTGAGCAACAACCCCACCAGCACGGCCTCGGACTGCAACGGCAGCAGCGTCGCGGCACCGAACGCCGCGAAGAACAGCCCGAGGTAAGCACCGGACATCAATGGGCGGGGTAGTCCGCCACCACGACATCCGTGCCGTCCTTTTTCAGGCCGATCACTTGGTAGGCATCGCTCATGCCGTCCATTTCCATCCCGGGCGAACCCATGGGCATGCCAGGGGCTGCAACACCGAGCAGATCGTCACGCTTGCTCAACGCCAGCACCTGATCCGCCGGGACATGGCCTTCGACGAACTTGCCGTTGATCAATGCGGTATGACACGACGCCAGACGCGGCGGCACACCGTGCTGTTGTTTGAATTCGCTCATGTTGGTTTCGACATGGTCTTCAACCTTGAACCCGTTGGCTTCAAGGTGGCTGATCCATTTTTTGCAACAGCCGCAGTTGGCGTCGCGGTGAACTTCGATGGGGATCAGGTCGGCGGCCTGGGCCAGGGAGGAAATGAGAAGGGCGCTCAGGGCGGCCAGACGCAGGTGGGTTCGCATGGGAGGGATCTCGACTCGGGTGACGGTCAAAAAAGACGCATTTTGACCAGTTTAGCCACGGATGAGGGAGGAGAGTGTTTCTAAGTAATGCAGAAATAACCGCACAGACAATGCAAAACCAGTAGGAGCCGAGCTTGCTCGCGATAGCAATGTGTCAGCCAGCATAATTGTTGACTGACACACCGCTATCGCGAGCAAGCTCGGCTCCTACTGGTACAGGTACAGGTACAGGTACAGGTACAGGTTCGGGTTCAGATTCGGATTCGGATTCGGGTTCAATTCAAGGTTCAGGCAATCACCGAACCTTGAACCGCCCCATGATCGAGCTCACCCGCGCATTGGCTTCCAGCAATTGCCGGGTATTGAGCTCGCTGGCCTGACCACTCTTCACCAGTTCTTCCACCATGTGGCGGATCTGCACCATGCTGCGGTTGATCTCTTCGGTGACCGCACTTTGTTGCGAGGCGGCGGTGGCGATCTGGGTGCTCAGGCTGTTGATGTGGCTGACGGAACCGGCCATTTCATCCAGGCCGGAGTTGACCCGTGCTGTCGCATCGGCGGCGGACTGGCAACTGGCCTGGGTGTTTTCCATCGCACTGACCGATGAGCTGACACCTTGGGTCAGGCGCGTCAGCATTTCATTGATCTGCGAGGTGCTGTCCTGCGTGCGGCCGGCGAGGGCGCGGACTTCATCGGCAACCACCGCAAAGCCTCGTCCTTGCTCACCGGCCCGCGCGGCTTCGATGGCCGCGTTGAGCGCCAGCAGGTTGGTTTGCCCGGCGATGGCACCAATGACCCCGAGAATCTCGGTGATGCGTTGGGCGTCCTGCTGCATGCTTTCAACCTTGTGGGTGGCGCTCGCCACCTCTTCGATCAATGCAATCACGCTGCTGGACGCTTCGCCGACCACTACCCGCGAACGGTCGGCGTTTTCGTTGGCGCGCTTGGTGAAAGCGGCCGTCTCGGCAGCGTTTTGCGCGACGCTTTCAGCGGTCGAACTCATTTCGGTGATGGCGGTGACGGTCTGATCGGTTTCCGAGGCATGACGCACCAGAATCTGACTGGTATGCGCCGAGGTACGTTGCAGATTGTCGAGGCTGGACGCCATTGCGCCGGTGGCCTCGGTCACTTCACCGATCATGTTCTGCAAGTAGACAAGAAACGCGTTGACCGAATGACCGATGGCGCCCAGTTCGTCTTCGGCGCGAATGATGATGCGCTTGGTCAGGTCGGCGTCTCCGGTCGACAGCGCATCGATATTGCCCTTGAGGATTTTCAAGCGCTGGACCAGTTGGCGGATCGCGTAGATCTGCAGCATTGCCAGCAGGATCACCATCGGAATTTGCAACAGGCTCAATGTGCTCAGGACGTCATCGCGCTGGGCGGTGATCAGTTTGGTCGGCAAGGCCGTGGCGAGAAACCACGGCGAGCCTTCTATCGGGCGCATGAAGAAGGTGCTGTCTTCACCGTTGTTATCAAATTCGACGCGCTGCGACGGGTCGCGGTTTTGCAGGCCGGCTTTCACTAGGTTGGCGAACGGCGAGTTGCCTGCCAGTTCACTGATGTTTTTCAGGACAATCGGGCCGCTGATGCGCGAACTGTTGCTGATGATCTTGCCATCGGCTTCGACGATCAGCATTTCAGCGCCGAGGTCTTTCTCCTTGCGTGCGATCAGGTCGTTGAAGAAGCCCAGCGTCACGTCGATGGTCGAGACACCGTACGCCACGCCATTTTTCTGAATGGCCATGGCGCAGTTGGTGCGTGGCTCGGCGCTGGCGTCATCTTTGTAGGCTGCCGCCCAGGCGCATTGGCCTCGTGGTGTTTGCATGCCGCCCTTGTACCAGGCCTGGTCGTAATAGTTCGGCGCGGCGTCGCTGTTCCAGAAGGCATTGGCCGCCAGCTTGCCCGAGGCGTCGCGGTGCCAGAAAGTGCTGAACTTGTTTCGCCCGGCTTCGCGCTGGCCGGGCAATGGCCAGATCCCGCCACCGAACACTTTCAATTCACCGTACTGATCCACCAGGCCTGGCAACACCGTGTCAATGGCGGCGCTGTCGAGCAAAGGAATGGTTTGGGTAATGCTGCGCTGCTGGGCCTGAACCTTGTTCAGTTCACCCTGAATTTGTTGGGCGACTTCGGCGATGCGATTGAGGGCGACCTGTTCCTCGGTATGGCGCAGTTTAGGCGCAACCAACTGGCTGATGCCGGCCACCGTCAGGCCAAACAGCAGCAGGATAAACAGCACCAGAAATAGTGTGTAGCGACCCTGAATGGTACGGAATGGGGGCATGGGACCGGTCCTTGTGTGCAGCACTTTTATTATTGGGCTTGGATTAAGCGGCGGTGCTTCGTCGGGCTATCGGCCTGCGCAGGGATAGCTTTAGGTACGACCGTCCAAGGTTGGGAGGTGTGATAGCGAGGTGTCAGGCACTGAGCGTATCGAGTCTGAAATAAACGAACTAAACAAGACGTACAAAGAGCCTGTTCAGTTGTTCATACGTTTTATGGACAGTGTGTTTAGAGCAATAAAACTAAACACTTGATCGTTTGTATTTGAAATGTACGGAAATTGTAAAAATATGGAATAAGTTGTTGGTGTGGCCAGTTGCCACGCCGATACTCGCCGACTTTAAACTCGGTCGGACAAGGAGTTGTTTATGGTGACGCAGTCGGGAATTCAGTCATGACTATCGGCTATACCGGGGGCTGGACGGCCAAGGCCGGTCTGCTGATTCAGAACACAGGTAGCAACGGCAAGCCTGTGACGCAAAACGCCAGAGTCAAGCAGATGCTGGCATTGGTGGGCACCAATCCCAACGCGCTGAATACGGCGAAAATGGATGAACAAAAACTGCATAGAAACGTTAAAGGCTTCGACCCGGCCAATGTTTCGTCGAAACAACTGGGCAATCTCGCCGCCTTCTTACGAGGCAGAGGGCTTATTTCTGATATCACCTCGATGACATTGATGAACGCCGGTGACAAGTTTGACCGGTTCGGGGTACAGAACGACCCGGATGCGAAGTTTAATGCGCTGGAATACTTTGCCACCCAACTGGACACCATCCAGAACAACAGCATCAAAGGTGACAAGTACGCCGTTGGCCTGATCCCGGAATACAAGACGGCTATTTACGTGCTGCAGAACTTGCACACTTATGGCAAAGGCAACGGAACCACGGTCCCTTTGGACAAGGGCGTCAACGCCAAGGCATGATCGGTTGCCGGCCCGTTCCGGACAACGAACGGGCCGGCAATGTTGTCAGCGGTCAAGCAACTTCATGACTTCCTCCGGGTAGCGCAAGCCTGCCGTCGCATTTGCCGGAAAGATTCCTTCCAGCGCTTGCAGCTCGTCGCGGCTGAGTTTTACCTCCAGGGCGGCGACGTTTTCTTCAAGGTATTTACGCTGCTTGGTCCCTGGAATCGGAATCAGGTAGTCACCTTGCGCCAGTACCCAGGCCAACGCCAACTGACCGGCTGTCACGCCTTTGTCTGTCGCCAATGCCTGTACCTGCTGCACCAGCAACAGATTCTTCGCAAAGTTTTCGCCTTGGAAACGCGGACTGAAACGCCGGTAGTCGTCTGCCGCGAAGTCATCCGGGCTTTTTAACGCACCCGTCAGAAAGCCGCGCCCCAATGGACTGTAGGGCACAAACGCGACGCCCAATCGCTGGCACGCGGCCAGGCAACCGTTCTCTTCCTGATCGCGACTCCACAACGAATACTCACTTTGCAGCGCACTGATGGGATGCACCTTGTGCGCCCGTTCCAGCGTGGCGGCCGAGGCTTCGCTCAAACCGAGGTAACGCACCTTGCCGGTCTTGACCAACTCGGCCATGGCGCCGACGGTTTCTTCGATGGCCACCTGCGGATCGATCCGATGCTGGTAATACAAATCCAGGGTTTCCACGCCGAGGCGTTTGAGGGTGCCGTCGATAGACGTGCGAATGTATTCCGGCCGTCCATTGACGCCCCGTGCCGTGGGGTTGGACGGGTCGCGAACGATCCCGAATTTGCTCGCCAGAAACACCTGCTCGCGTTTGCCGACAATGGCTTTGCCAATCAATGCTTCGTTGGTGTGAGGGCCGTACATGTCGGCGGTGTCGAGCAGGTTGATCCCCAATTCGAGCGCACGATGCAGGGTGGCAGTGGCCTCACGGATGTCCACGCCCGTGGTGTAGAAATCGGTCATGCCCATGCAGCCGAGGCCAATGGCGGAGACTTGCGGGCCGTTTTTGCCCAATTGACGTGTTTGCATGAAATCAACTCCCTGTGGTGTGAGCGCACAGTGTCGACCTCGACAGAAACAAGATAAACCGGCTAAAACTGCTATCACTGTTCGTAAAATCTAAATAATCAGCAAGAGCACCACAGCAATGGAACGTTTCAACGCCATGCGCGTATTTACCCGAATCGTCGAGCTCGGCGGGTTTGCCAAAGCGGCGGACAGCCTGCAATTACCCCGGGCATCGGTCACTGTTTTGATCAAGCAACTTGAAGCGCATCTCGGGGTGCAACTGCTGCAACGTACTACGCGACAGATCAGCCTGACCCTCGACGGCGCGGCGTATTACCCCCGTTGTGTGCGATTGCTGGCAGACCTGGAGGAAACCGAAGCGGTATTTTCCGCCGCACGGAACAACCCCAAAGGGCTGCTGCGTGTGGACATGCCGGCGGGGATAGGGCGCTTGATGGTGATTCCGAAGCTGCCCGAATTCACCCGCCGTTATCCGTTGATCGAACTGGAGCTCGGGTTGAACGACCGTCCCGTCGATCTGATTCGCGAAGGTGTCGATTGCGTGTTGCGCGGTGGCCAGGCACTGGACGATTCATTGGTGGCACGGCCATTGGTCATGCTGGATCAGGTCACGTGTGCCAGCCCGGACTATTTGCAACGCCACGGAACGCCTCAGTGTCTGGAAGACCTCGAAGGGCATCGGATGGTGGAGTACTTCTCCGCGAGCACCGGCAAGCGTTTCGGGCTCGAATTCCAGCTCGGCGATCAAGTACAGCACATGGATTTACCCAAACAGGTGTTGGTGAACAGTGCCGACGGCTATCTGGCCTCCTGTGAGGCCGGGTATGGGCTGATTCAGACGCCGTATTACCACGTCGCCCGCCAACTCGAGGAAGGGCGACTGTGTGAAGTACTCGCGAACGTGCCGCCACCGGTGATGCCGCTGACGGCGCTGTATCCGCCTCACCGCCAGTTGTCTCGGCGGGTGAGGGTGTTTGTCGACTGGCTGGTGGAGCTTTGCGCACAGCCGGGTCTTAACGTTTACAAGAAGGACTCAAGCGGCTGAACACGCGGTGTCCAGTGCCCCGACGTTGCGCTGCAAGTCGTCGTGCAACTGTTGCATGTCCGGGCAATGCAGGCTGAGGTGGCGTGGCCTCGCCCCTCGATGAAACAGGGCGAACCATCCATGGTCGCCGGGAGCGGGCATCAACCCGGTGAAGGTGAAACCGAGCATCGTCATTCGCTGCAGGTCCTCGGTGAAGTGCTGTGACAACTGGAGTTTGGCGCAAATCAGCCAATGGCCGGGCAGCCGCCAGAGTTGGTCCAGCAGGCGCTCGTTCAAGCGGTGAATGACGATGACGTAGCGTTGATAGTGTTGGCGGATTTGCAACGGCATCGAAGGTGGCGATGCCATGAGCTGGCACGTCCCGAACACCGCGCTCAAACGCTGCATCAACCTGCGGCAACTCTCCGGCCATGCGAGGTCGGGAAGGGGGCGAGCGTGTTCTTCCACCGAGTAGCAACCGATCACGATGGTTTCCGGCAGAGGCGCGGTGAGTGGTGACGGCGCGTAGTCGGGAAGCAGTCCCGTGCTGTGAAAGCCAATGCCGAACGCCATGCGCTGCGTGTAGGGATGGTGGGTGACTTGTTTGATCAGGATGCGCTTGACCCCCTGTGCTTGCGACAGGAACAGCAATTCCCGACTCAGATGTGACGAGATTCCTCGCCCTTGCGCGGCCGGATGGACCACGCTGAGGGCCAGTTCAGTGGTATCTGAGAGCGTGTCATGGCATAACGCGGCGTGTCCCAGAACACGTTCGCCGTCCACCGCCAGCATGGATGTCCAGTGGCCGTCGGCGTTGTGCTGGCTGATCATGTTTGGCAGATAAACATCCGGTCGAGCGTAATGATCCCCGTAGACCTCGCGAAACAACTGGCTTACGGCGCTCCCATCACCGGGTTGGTAGCGGCGATAAACAAGCTTGAACATCACATGCGCTCCGTAACGGGGGTGTCGTATACCCGCAGGTCCAGGACCCGCATCTGTTTGCCGGAGCGCGGGTGAAGTTTCAAATCAGTGACCGCGCAGGACAATACGCGCAAGGTCAGCAACCCCGCGCGATTCAGTTCCTCAATGCCGGGATAGTGGTCGACCAGTGCTTTATGCAGCGCGTCGCAGGTGGGGACGGAGGCGGTTGAATGCGTGTCAGGTACCCACCTCACCGTTACGATATCCCTGCATTCTTCTTGCTCGATCACCAACTGCCATTGCTCACTGGAAGCGACACGCTGCAGGATCTGCAGGATTTCGTCGACCAGAAAGGTCACCGAACCCACCCGAACTCGCTGACTGTGGGCGCTACGTCCCTTGAGTGCGAATTTGCGCATCGGCGTCGTGGCCGGCTCACGCCAACAAGCACGGTCGCCTACCGGATAACGCAGCATTGGCATGAGTTGGCGGGTCAGGTTGGTGACCACCAGCAAACCGGTGCGATCACACTCTTCAATGACTTCTCCGGTGAGTTCATCGACGATTTCCAGCAACGTGTGCGGTTCAAACGTCCGATGCTCACCCAAGGCGCAATCACGAGCGCTGGCCCCGATCAGGCCAGCATCGACGCTGGCGTAGCCGGCGGAGGCAATCCGCACATTGGGGAACACTGTTTTAAGGACGGCGATTTGCGAGGGAAACAGACTTTCGCCGCCGTACAGCAAGGTTTCAACTCCCAGCAGCGCCCGATGGTGTTGGTGCAGGTAGGCGGCAAATTGCAACAATTGAGCGGGTATGCCGGCCAATACGTTGATCCTGTGTTTATCTACCGCATCGGCCAGTACAGCCATATCGACGTTACCCGTGAAGGGAAACTCGCAGATGGATTTTTTGACCTGCGCGAGTGAGTCGTGGAAGAACACAAAGCTCGCGTAGAGATCGCCGGAAAAGAACAGATTGGCGACGCGGTCACCGTTCTCCAGTTGGGCAGAAACACTGGCACCGAAGGTGCCCACCAGCGTCTGCCATTCGCTGTTGGTATAAACACTCAGTTTGCCATGGCTGGTCGATCCACCGGTTTTGAATACCAGCCCGTCCTCGATTTTGCCGGTCAGCACGCCCCAAAGATTCAAATCATCACTGTCTGCCCAATAGTCAGCCGTATTGGTCAAGGGCAGGTCATTTAGCGTCACGTCTTGCGCCGGCAAGTGTTGCAGATGTTTACGGTAGAAGTTTGAATGCTGCCGTATATAAGGCACGAGTTGTTCAAGCGAATAAATTGAATTCACTGGGTTCTCTATCTATCAGGTGTTTCAGGGTTAAAAGACATGTCGCTGTAAAATAGCGATCTATTTATGTTCGTTTATCAATGACCAACGGAGTTTTACCGCTGTGTGTGTTTCTAGTGAACGCTGATTCAACACACTCTTGAACGTCCACCGATAAAAATGAATCATTCACCGCGTTAGCCAGTGATTCATCAGTCAATAGATTGTGTAGAACTTCATCGGCGTCTGAATTCACCAGAACACGCAGCCGTTCCATACCGTCCGGCGCATGGTCCAGGAGGATTTGAATCGGTCGGCCGACGCTGTCTTGCAACGCCTGCGGTGAAATGAATTGTGTGCCGATCCGCAGCAACTTGCCGTGGCGCTGAAGCAACTCGAATCGCGGCGAGTCGAGCCCGCAAGGGCAAGCTCCGGGTACCCAGCGACCGGTGTCGCCCACGTCATACCGGTGCACATCCTGACCTTCCCGCGCCCGGGAAGTGAACAGTAAACGACCGACCTCATCGGCCCGAACCGGCACATCCTGTTCGATGTGTACGATCTCCAGGTGCTGGGTATCGCACATCAAATGAAACACCCCATTGGCCGTCGCGGCGCAGGCATGTCCAAGAGGGCCTGCGTCGACCGAGCCATAGATCGCCGAGCGAGTCTCTTCCACCCCACAACTTTCCATCAGCCGCAGGCTGGCCTCAGCCGGGTGTTCGCCGCCGAGGAACACTTTGTCGATGCCGCCATAAGCCCGAAGAAGCTCCTGTTCATTGAAGAACAAGCGGTGCAAGGTGCTCGGCATGCCGATCAGCACGGTGACGCGGTGGTCCACGATCATCCGGGCTATTTCGCTGAAGTCGTCATTCGGCGGTGCCCCCATCGGGAAGTGGGTCACACCCATTTGTTCAAGAATCGTGGAAAAACTGAAAAAACCGCCGTACAAGTTTCCGCCGTAAAACAGGTTCATCACCCGGTCCGTAGCAGGATTTAGGCCTGCGGCAAACATGCCATCGGCGGCTGCGCGCATCTGTCGCTGGAAGTCGCGATAACTGAATCCCGCCAACGCCGGTGTACCGCTGCTTCCTCCCGAACGAAAATAAAGCTGTGCCGCGGCACTGACTGGCTGAGTCATGAACCCGTTTTTATCCATGATCGGGGCTTGGCGTGTGTCGGGCTGCACAGGTCGCGCGTCGAGTGTCGCCCGGCCGATCGCCGCACCCGGTGACAAGCTCACCGAGAGGCGACGACTCAGGCGAGACAGGGCGTAGACGCCGTCATGCGGCTCACCGGTGTAGCCATCGTGAATAAACCCGCAAGGCGCAATGCGCGTGACCCCGGCGCTGACCAACGTGCGCACCAGAAGGGGAGTTTGTGTGGGAGAACATATCAATGCACAGCTCTGCAGCACGGTGCGCCACGGCAATAACGTCTCGGCGATCAAGTGTTGCGGCACCGGTTTAAGTAGCAGCGTGCGAAACAACGGCGACGGCGCCAACGTTTGATCGTGCTCCCAGATGATTCGCCATCCGGCGCCGGTCCAGACCTGACCGACCTTGTCAGCAAAGCACTGCTCCAGCCGGGCCATGGCAGTTCGGGTGATGATTTCCGAAGCTTCCTGATCTGTCGGTACCAGCGCCGGCCACTGCGGGGCGCGACGATTGAACGCTTCGACCAGTCGTTCACCCAGGCCCTGCAAGACACCCGGGTCGCAGCTGTCGACGAGCAACCATTGCGGGCTGGAGCAGGCCTGTTGATCCAGACTGCAAACCTCGTCCACCAAAGCATCCAGCATTGGAACAGTGGCCGCGTCTGGCGACAGGTAGGCGAAACTGATTCTGTGCCCCCAATCGATCCAGCGACAGCCGGCGCGCAGGTGCTGGCGAATGGCGTGAAGGGCCATTTCACCCCCCCAGGCCGACACACCATCAGCGTGAGCGCAAAGTTGAGGGATCTGCGCCGTGCTGACAGGCAAGACCGCAATGAAATCGGCCAGTTTGCCACTGTTGTCGCACTGCACCAGGGCGGCGAGCAGCCGCGCAGTCAATCCTTCATCACTGGCGCTGGGGCGCAGCCAGTTGATGTTGCCGGCCAGCAGGCTTTCGACGACCGCGCAGAACGCCAGCATCGGGGCATTGCCCGGTGTCACATGAACCACCAGTCCCAGTGGGTGCCAGCTTTCAAAACTCGTTTGCCGGTAGTCGATTCGGCGTAGCGAGCGTGGTTGAACGCCCAGTTCTCGCTCAAGCTTTGTACTGAGATTTTCGCGTTGGCAGAAGTCGATTAGCCCTTGGTGTTGTTCTTCATCGAGGGGTAGATCAAGCCGATTGGTCTGTAATCGCAACGCAAAACGAGCGGCGGTTTCGATCACGGTGTCACTGTCGATCGGCCCACTCAGCAGGCGTGGCAGTTGTTGGTGTAGACGCTCAAGCGTTGACTCAAGAGGGACATCGTCACGCAGTTGGCCATTGATCAAATACATGTCACATCCCTCCAATAAGTTCGGACGCGGCCATCGCGCAGCTTCGGCTGGCAGAGGTTCCGGCGCGTCCATGCAGTTCAAACCAGTCGGTCGCCAGGCCGCACCCGCAGGTTGCGCCGGGGTGTAGCGTTGCCAGATCGCTCATCACTACGGCATGCGCCGGGCTTGAAGAAATGTACGGCGACACAAACCCAAGCAAGCCGCGCTGGCCATAAGGCTGGACGCTGAAATCAGTGGGGTTGCGTACGAAGACTTTTGAATACACCGGCACATGGAAGTGCTGGTGAGCACACTGGACGTAGGGCACGGCGTGTTCGACGGCACCAAAGCCATCCCGGCAGCGGGACAACTCGATACCCAGTTGGCGATTGATTCGCTCATACAGCTGTGACAGAGGAATCTGCTGTGCGGCCTGGGTTTTCCAGCCGCCACCGAGAAACACCAATGACTCGGCTGGCAGTTTGAGGTCCGCGATGCCGGTGTCGATCATGTGTTGCAGCGCGTGGGACAGGAACGCCGGAAATCCGAGAATGCGCACGGGCAAACCTTCTTCGGCGAATTCCTGCAAGGCGCGGACGATGCCAAACAGATCAAACGCGTGGCCACTGCCAGTCAGGCGCAATCCGTAAACGACCCGGTTGACGGGCGCATAACTGCATAAAAACTGATCGGTGTAGGCGGTTCCCAGACTGATGGTCGCTTCGGGTTCATAGCTCAAAAGCAAGTAGTTGCAGGGGCTGTCGGGGGTGTCCCAGCCGTAATGTCGGAAAATGTGGTTCACCATGCCTTGGGCTGCGGCCATGCTTCGCGTGTCATAGCGCATCCGGCTTTTTTGGCCGCTGGTGCCTGACGATGTCAGCTCCAGCGCGCCTTCTCCCGACGGTCCCAATAGTAAATGGCGTTTGAAAAAGTTGGCGAAAACCGGCGGCAATCTTGACCAGTCATCCATCGACATTAACGCCTTGGCATCCAGTCCATTGGCGTGCAGCCAGCGTTCATAGCCAGGTGTGTACTGGCAATGGAACAGACTGATTTCGCTCATCGCCCGATCGAACAGGCCGTCTGGCACCGAATCCAGACAATAGGGTTTCGTTAGCGCGCACAGCGCATCGGTGTGAGGTAAATGGATCATCAAAAGACCTTTGCTCAGGGATCAGGCGGCAATCGCGACAGCGTTGCGCCGGAAAAGAAATCGCAGGGGCCATAGGCACAGGAGCCCCGCGATACCCGCCATCAGGGAGAAGGATTCATGGCTGTTGCCGGCGCCGGCGGCTGCGAGGATTGACCCGCCGCTGCCCATGACCATGATCGAGAGCATGCCCACCATGGCCGAGACCAGGCCTTTGCTGTCGTCGCTGGTAAATAACGCCAGGCGATACAGTGCGGCATTGCTCATGCCCAGGCCGACGGCGTATAGCGCCAGGCACGCGATCAACCAGGGAGTCGACGCACCGAAGGCGCTGAGGATGACCAATGCGATGAGCCCTGCGCACAACGGCCAGAGCGCGTATCGAATCAACTGTGGGATGTCAGTCTTGGCGATCAATCGGTTGAGTATCAGGTTGCCGACAATGACGGCAGCAAATACCGGGATCTGCCACAGTCCGTATTCAAGCGGTGATAACTTCAGGTTCTGCATCAGCAACACCGGTGCCAGCCCTATCCAGGCAATCAAGGGCAGGCTCATGATACCCAGCGCGACAGTGGCGTTCAGGAATCGCCGGTTGGTGAGCAACGCCGCATAGCGACGAACAGTGCCGCGCCATTCAAACGGCACAGCCACCAGGCGCACACCGTCATGGCGCAATGTGCCCACGGTTTCCGGCATGAACAGGTAAAGCCCCGACCAGACCATTACGCCACCGATTCCCAACAGTAAAAACAGCTCCCGCCACGTCAGCCACTCTAATAGCAGGCTGCCAAGCAACGGCCCAAGAAGGGGAGAAAGCAGTGCCACGTTGCCCAGCAACGCCATGATTTTTACCGCGTCGGCTTCGCAGAACACTTCTTGCAAGGCGGGATAGCTGACAGCAATGACAAACCCCAGGCCCATGCCCTGGATCAGGCGTAATCCGTTGAACGCATAAATGCTTTGCACACCGAAGGCAGCGCTACACGCCAGAGCGAATACCGCACAGCCGATGAGTAACATTTTTCGGCGACCGAAGTGGTCGGAGAGAGGCCCGATAAGCCATTGCAAAAGTATGCCTCCCGCCAAATACAGATTGAAGGCAAAAGGAACATGTCGGGCACTGGCGTTCAGTTCATGGGTGACGGTCAACATGGCGGGCATGATCATGTCACTGGCCATATAAGTGAGTAGTTCGAATAATGTTATTGCGAAGCAAAAGCCAAGCAAATGATACGGGCTTATGTTTATCAAAGGCCTGTGCATGGTTTTCCTGTTTCGCTGTAAGTTGATTAACGGACTATCGTTTTGCACGACAAGAGTAGTCATTGAGTAGGGGCGGTTCTAATCAATGAATGAGACCCGGTGTTTCAAAGGTATTCACTATATTTCGATGCTGGTACAAGTGTTTGAAGGGGGTGCAAAACTAATGAAAATGCCCGCAGCAGGGGCGGGCACTAGTTAAGTGTTTTTTGGAAGTTTCCTACAAATAAAAGTGAATAAGGTTGGCCCTTTGAGTCATTCGGAAGTTAGCGATGTTCATAATAACCGGGTCCGCCACGGTCATAGTGGTGGTCGCCGTGCCAGCCACCATGGGGGAAAACGATGCAGCCACTCAAGGCCAGGAGTGCAAGCAGGGGAATCAGCTGTGTGATTCGACGAAACATTTCAAAATCCTCATGGTTACGCCGCTATGGAGCCAAAACTCGTCATCGGCTGTAACATGAGACTCCGTTTGCAGCGCATCATCCCCGCAGAAAGGTAGGGGGTTGGCATGCATTCGGATACAAAGTGGATACTTTTACAGGTTCAGGAACTGGCAATGACTCAATCGCAACGTTTGAAATACTCGATTTTGATCTCTCTGGTCGTGCTGGGGATCATGTTCGGCCTTTCGTATTTGCAAAATGAAGGTGTCATCACTGAGAAGGTGTTTCAGTACATCGCCATCGGTGTGGCGGTGATCGTGGTGGTGATCAATGGCGTGATGCGTCGCAAGGTCAAGCCTTGAGCGATGCATCTTGAGCTGAGGGCTCGCGATGGAGCATGGCTATGGCGTGCGGATGCAGGCTGTAGCTTTTGTCCGGATTGAGCATGATCACGCCTTCGCTGCACAATCGTTTCAACACTTCTCGCACACTGAGGAAGGACAGGGGAATATCCAGGTCCATCAACTGGCTATGTACACCGCGCACGCCAAGGCTGCGTTCGTTTTCGGCGGCGACCAGCAAGGCGTCGATCACTTTCAGGCGAATCAGGCTGGTTCGCAGGCCAAAGCTTTTAAGCAGCAATCTGATCCGTTCATTGACATGGTGCTCACCGCGTTGCTCGAAAATTGCGGTGCCCATGGCTGGGCTTGTGGGCGCGTTGCTACCGTCCGTTGGCAGATGCGAGTTGTACATGCAAAAACTCCTTTTCCGAACCGGCCAGGAAATGTGATGGGTGCTTTCATTCATTGAGTTGAACGAGCACGACAAATAATGAGGGCCGGAATGTAGAAAATTTGTCGGCAGTATGTGAGTGGCATGTGATGACGGTCATCTGGAATGCCGTTGCCGGGTCACTTTTTTGTCTTTTGTTTTCGCACGAGGATTCTGTGCCGCACTCCAAAAAGTGCGCCTGGAGGGTCAACCCGGCGCGACCACACCCGCCACAGGATTGCGGCCTTCAGCTTTTGGGGGCTTGTTGCGGAATGGAATTGATGACCGGGTTACCGTCCTGGTTTCGGGTCAGGTAAACCGGTAGCACCTTGGGCAGAGATGCCACCAGGTTGTTCAGGTCCTTGATGTTGTAGATACCGCCAAGGCGGATCTGGCCGGTGCGGTGATCGGCCACCGTGACGGGTTTGCTCAGGTAACGATTGATCAGCGGCAAGACATCGATGAGCGCCAGATCATCGACGATGAGTTTGCCACTGCGCCAGGCCAGGGCATTATCGCCGGAAGAGGTTTGACTGATTTGCGGTGTGTAGTCGCCCTCGCTGTAGCGCGCTTGCATGGCGGGCCCCAGAGATAAACCATTGCCGGGAAGGTCATCGTTACTGGTGACCAGCAACGAACCTTCGATCAGGTTCACACGGACCTGATCTTCGTACATCCAGACATTGAATCGGGTGCCGGTCACCCGAATCCTGCCGCTGGCGGCCTTGACGACAAACGGGTGCACCGTGTCAGGGTGGACGCTGAAGAAGGCTTCGCCTTTTTTCAACGTCACCCGACGTTGATCCTTGTAGTGGCTGAACGTCAACTCACTGCCAAGGTTCAGTTCAACCTGGGTGCCGTCGCTCAGGGTGACCTGACGGACCGTGTCGCTGGCTTCAAAGTGCTGGTACGAATCAGGGAACCACCCCAAGTTCCAGCCGCTGAAAGCCACGAGCGGCAGCACCACTGCGCAAAACGCGACGGCGATGCCGACACGGCGCCACGGCATGGCGGGTCTGGAGCGAGCAGCGGGGTCGTCCGCTTTGGCGCGCGGTAACTCCCCTGCGACCTCCCAGATCTCCAGCATGGCCTCGTACTCAATCGCATGCAGCGGATGAGCGTCACGCCATTGTTCGAAGGCGACCCGCTCCTGGGCCGTGCAGTCGATAGCGTGCAGACGCAAGCACCAGTGCGCTGCGGCATCGGTGATCGCGTCATATTTGGCTGGCAATGGAGAATTGTCGGTCATTGACTCGTCCTGATTTCCGGCATTCTAACTGCCGTCATGGCAATTAACTATCATTTGAGTTTTTCAGGTCAGGGGGCATTGACGTGAAGTTGTCGTCCCAAATGACCGATCAACCAGGCGATGCTGTCGGCGTTGCTCAGCTGTACCTTAAGCCGGACCAGGGGATCTTTCTTGAAGGTATGACGGGCGCCGCTGAGGTTTTCTGCGCCGGTCAACTTTAAAACATGATCTTTGACCCGCTGAGTATCTTCATGAGACGTATCACCCAGTTCCTCCCACTCGCCGGTATCAGGGTCTGGGGTCATGAATAGCTGGGTATAGGGTGTCTTGATTGAAAGCCCGGTGCTTTGAGCCTCGGACAACGCGGTTTTGAGCATCTTGGCAATCGTGGTGGACGTCCCTATCAGATCCGCGAATGGGCGGCTGACATCGAGGTAGGCAATGTCTTCAGCCTTGCAGACGATGTGTGACAGCTCATGAATAATCGTCATCGCACGGCTATGGGCACCGATAGGGAATTGCCTGTCGCGCAGGTGCTGGCGGTAGTGTTCGAAGCCGGGACTGAAGAACTTTTCAACCAGGTGTAGCTTTCGCTTCGCATCCTTCGGCGCGATGAAGGCAAACGCATCCGCCGCGCCGGCGACCATCCGGCCGACCACAAAACGATCGGAGTCGGGCTTCCTGAGCGTGGGGTCGAGCAAGGCTGCAAACACCTCGGTCACGGTTTTTTCCAACTGTTCCACGTGCGCGGGCAATACATGTTCTATGCCGATAAAGTCGGTGACGATCTGATGAACCGGGGTCTGGGTCTCTTCGGAATTCTTCAGCAAGTGCAGATTGCGAAAGCAGGTCCAGGCATAGGTAGTGGCCTGGTCCAGTGCCTCTTCGATCTGACGCGCCTTGTACGGAAACCTTTGTCGGATTTGCACCATTCCACTGGCGTCGATGTTCATGCCGCCCCACACCGCCATGGCCGTATCCAATCGGTCGAGAAGGCTGAAGTGGGGCTGTGACGTTTTTCGGTCAAGGCCCCATTGTTTCGCTGTGTTTTGGAGTAATAGAGGGCCACGGATCTGGTTACCTGCAATGCGCCAGCGAGTGCCATGCCTGGCGACCGCAAACACCTTTCCTTCAACGGGGGCGTAATGTTTTGCGGTTTTTGGATGGGTATACAGTCCACGCGATGCGTCCAGGGTCAGTGAACCCAGGTCGACTTCGATGCTTTCATGGCGCTTCAAGTGCGTGCGTTCAGGGCCGGTGATGTCGACGTCATGCCATTTGAATTCGGGGGCGGGCGCCTGCGGCACAGTGGAGTCCGGCGTCGAAGGTATCTTGCTTTGAAACGCCTGCGATTGCCGTAACGATGCCAGTTGAGCAATGCCGCTGATGAACGCTCTTATCGCCGCGCCCCACTTATGCGTCTGAAGGTCTTCAGCGGATTGCTTGATGTCGCGGTAACTTCGCCACACGGTGATGGGGTAAGTGAGTTTTCCCATGAAAAACGAGACGGTCTCGTGCAGGTCTTCGCTCAGCACGTGCTTGATGGTCGCCCATTCACCGTGTTTTTTGTCGTCGGCCTGACAACCGAGCAATCGACCCAACAGCGCCGCATTGTCATTGAACAACTGGCTGAACAGGTGCCCATTGATCGGATTGGACGCCAGTGTTACCTCGCTGGTGCGGGGTTCGGAAGACGTTGCTGCTCGAGTGCCACGGTTGTGAGTGATTGCCATCCGGTATTCCAGCAGTGTCCGGTCGGGTTGCGGCAGGTGTGTGAGTAGCCAGTCGAGCAGCGGTCCCCGCGCTTTCAACTCCGCCAGCAGTTGCCCTTCGTTTTCATATTCCTTGATCCCGTGAAGTGGGCTGTGTGGCGCGACAAGGACTTGGGGCATTGCGCTATCTGTTGCCGAACCGATCAAGTAGACACCCGCAACCTTGATCGTCTGTGCCGGCTTGATCCCCAGGAATTCAAGCGGACGAATGATTGCATGGGCACCGTCGACTGCCGCGCGGGCGATGGCGTCGGGCATGTCCATGATTTGCCGGACCAGATCAAATCCCGATTCACTCAGGCGTTCCTGCAGTTTTTCCGTGTGGGCGTAATGCATCAGTTGCCAGGGCAGTTGTCGGTAAAAGCGTTTTCTGCGATCGGCATTGGCCGGGGTGTCTGCAAGGGCTTCGTTCAGTATTTTCTGCTGTTGCTCACCCGATTTCAGGTTTCGTATCAGTTCGTTGATGTAGCGCTCGTCCATCTCCTTGGGAATCACGGTGTTCTCAAGCGATTCCAGATTGAATCGGGCCTGGTCCAGTTCCTTGAAAGGCGTCAATGCAAAGTCGGTGAGGGTTTGAGTACGGGGCGACGAAGTGGGGCGTGCGCTGATCCGGATCAGGACCTTGTCCGGGTCGATATTGAAATCGTCTGTCTTGAGTTGTTTTTCCAGTTCAGCGTGAGCCGTGCGCTGCAGTGACTGTAGGCCCGTGAGGTAATCCTGGTCGTCCTTGACGCAATCGAGGTATTGCTGCAGCAGTTCCCCGTGCAGCACCAGATCTTTAAGGGACGCCTTGGCCAGCCATGCCGGCAGTTTTTGTTGAGTCGTCAGTGACAGGGCAATCTCCGTCGCACGGCGCAATCCCGTCAGCGGCTGTCGTAACGCCACCAGGTTCAGCAGGTCGGTCAGTGGCGCGGAGGGAAGTGGCGTGGCCAATGCGCGAGTGATACACGTCTGGTCGAGATGGACATGGGGCTTTTGAAGGTGATCGAGAAAATGCCCGTGTATCTGCTGAAGTGGCGCACGTGTGTAACGTCTGCCCGGTAATCGTTCGCTACGGCTGAGGTTCTCCAAAAGGGTCAAGCGCAACGTGTCGTCATTTAGGCGATGATCGAGCTCGGCATGTAATGGAGGCAGTGCCTCGAAGGCTTCGAATCCCAATGCCGGCGTCCACAAGATGGCCTTGCCCGAATGCTTCGGGTCCAGGCCACCGCGTTCGGTCAGCACAAAACAACTGGCCAGTTTCAGAGGGGCGGCCACGCCGCTTGCCTGCAACGCCAGGGAAAACACCTGCGGCAAAAAACCGTTCAATGCGGCTCGCTGCAAATGCACCGGGCTGTCGAGCACGGTTTTGATGATGGCCTGTTCCGCCGATCCCAAGGTCCTTGCGACCGTGCGCAGGTTCAACTCAGTGCGCAACGCCGTTGACAGGGTCTGGGTAAAACTTGATTGCAAGTTCTCCACGGACGAACTGACAAGGCTCTGTACCTGGGTGAGGGTGCGCAGGCCTGGGGGAATGGCCGGATGCTTGTCCAGGAGTTGATCAAGCGCCTGCGCAACCGAATCAAGCCGCACCAGCCCTTCCTTGGCCGACTCGGCTCGTACGGTCACCGGTTGAGCACTCCAGCGCTGATCGACCCGTGTACTCCAGCGGCCGGCAGCGTCGAAGGCCAGCAGGCGGTCGTCGATCAGACCACGGACATCCAGTGCACTATCGAGCAAGGCATAGGGCGACAGCGTGCCTTCGCTTTCGCGGTAACGGCTCAAGGCATGACTGAGGTTGTCGCGTTGCTTGTCGATGATGGTGGTCATGATGTCTTCAAATGCCGGCTGCACGACGGGGGCGCCTTCAATCAAGCGTTCATCGGGCGGCAGGCCCAGAAACGTGGTGCGTTCCTCCAGCGACATGAAGTTGAGCAAGGTGTCTTCATATCCCTCGCTTTTGAGCATGTTCAGCACGATTTTTTTGACTGCCGACAGTGTGTCAGCGGCTTCAATGCCACGAGACGGGGTGTACAGAAAAGCCAATGTGTCGGCGCCTCCAATCATCAAGGCCGAGGCCAGTTCCACGTAATGCTTGAAGGGGGCGGTCACCCGCACTTTTTCAATGCTCAGAGCATCCGTGGGCGCGAGGCTGAGGTTCATCAGTTGCAGGTACTCCTGCGTCGTCAACGTGCCCTCCTGGCGCTGGAGTAGAAGCTTATGGTGGAACGTATCGCGCAAGCCTTCGCTGAAAAACGCCCGCCGCGACAGACCATTGCTCATGGCGGTGTTCCAGAACACATCGAGCTGGCTGTGCAAGTGAGGCGTGAAACTGTGGGCGATTTCTTTTACCGCGCTTTCCCACGCCAGGTTATCGGCATCGCTGCTCAGGCCGTGTCCGGGATGGGCAAAGAGCCTGGAGTCGCCCGCAGGCCACTGGTTGGTCAGGTAAAAGTGAAGGAGGGCGTCATTGAGCGATAGCGACGTTATCGTGTGCCGGGGTTCACGTTCGTCGAAGGCCGAAGGGGTACTGACAAAACTCTTCAGTCGCGTCAGACGCTGGTCCAGGGCCGGAAACGGTTTGTGCAACACGTTTTTCAATGTGTCATCGAGCATTGATTGCAGCGTTGGCAGGTTGAGCAACTGGTCCATCATGGTCTGGATGTTCTGTTCCTGGTTGCGTTCAAGCCGGACCTGTTGGTCTTGAAACACCGCGCCCGGGATTTCTGTCGTGGAAATATCAGCTGCCGCGGTGGCAGATAGCGCGCGGCGTTGATCGATAGTGAGAAAGCGTAACAACTCACGTTTGCCAGGGTTCGACGCCAGCCATTCCTTGAGCTTGCTTTTGAGGTCGTCCATGTCCGCGAACTTGACCAACCCTTTCCACGGCGTGTAAAGCGTGACTTCGCCATCATCCGGGCGACTCATGGCAAAAGTGCCAGCCAATGGAATATCCGGCGTGCCCGGCCTGTTCAGTAGCAGCAGGTAAACGTGCATAGGGTCTTTTTGCGCGATACGGGCGACCTCGGTCGCCAAATACACGTTCTTCAACCACTTCAGGTCGTCAAGGGTGAAGTTCAGTGCTTTTTCGCGGTCACCGGGCTGGCGGGCGGAGGAGGCGCGTTCTGCCTCGTCGAAAAAATAAGGGGCGGAGGGATCAATCATCGTTCTTCCTCGATTTGCCGCGATCGGTTGGCAATCGCTGACTATTGGCTGGAGGAAAAACGATACGGTCAGTCGACAGGTTGCGTGCGGTACATATTGCTTGAACCAATCAGGTGGCCGAGGCTTGACAGGACGCCGGTACAGCAGCGCTTAATCGGCGACTCTTTTGGGTTGCCTTGCAACCTTGTTTCACCCTGTTGCCCGTACTCAATAATAAAACTGGAGCTTCAGATGACCGCATCGCCCGAAATGGCCGTCAGTTCGAACACCCAAACGCTCGATTTCGACGCGCTCGTTCAATTGCTCGAACAGATTTTTGTACGCCACGGCACCTCTGCCGAGGTCGCCAGTACCCTGGCCCGCAACTGCGCCGGCGCAGAGCGTGATGGTGCTCACAGCCACGGTGTGTTTCGTATTCCCGGTTATGTCTCGACCCTGAAAAGCGGTTGGGTCAATGGCCAGGCCGTGCCGGTGGTAGAAGACGTTGCCTCGGGGTTCGTCAGCGTCGATGCCGGCAATGGTTTTGCCCAACCGGCGCT
>Ga0157370_10001000_pt1 | contig 35671 bp, 37 predicted proteins | sample C35metaG_FD_113463 | JGI IMG/M metagenome (GOLD analysis project Ga0157370, IMG submission 113463) | Corn rhizosphere microbial communities from Kellogg Biological Station, Michigan, USA - C3-5 metaG | ecosystem: Host-associated > Plants > Roots > Rhizosphere > Soil | place: USA: Michigan... | reverse complement strand
GTTGCCGCCGCGTTCGCCGTGGGATCGATGATCGACCCATGATTGCCGACGATGAAGTTCACATACGCGCGCTGTCCGGGTGGTGTGCCTCCCATGGCCAGGATCGGGAAGGGAACTCCGGGTGTACTGGCGGGCGCCGGAATACGCGTCAGGCCGCCCGCGTCGATGAGGCGCTGGGTGGCGGCGTTCGGCACGACCTGGTCGGGCGGCACGGCGCCGCCGCCGACGACCTGCACGACGTGCAGCGGATGATTACGGGCGGCGGCGGCGATGAAGTTCACCGGATCGCCGGAGTCAACCGCTGTCTGCGCATCGCGGAAGAACTGCTCGAAGAGCGTGGTTCCCTGCTGGATCCCCTGCGCCTGGAGGCCCGCGACGATGCGGGGCCCGAAGCTCGGTGAGTTCAGCAGCAGCTGCGCGATGCCGCCACCGGGCATCGCCAGCGTGGCCGTCCAGACGTCCGTGCTGGGCATGACCCCCAGATACACGCCGCCGACGATTCCGCCGAGCGAGTGGCCGACGAAGTGGACCTTGGTCAGGTCGATGTCGCCGCCTGCGGTCGCATCGAGGTTCAACCCGGAGAGGGAGCGGTTGAGCGCGATGAGGTCGGCGGCCGACTCGCGCAGATTGTCACGCGAGGTCAGCAGGCTCGTGAGGTTGATGAAGCTCGCGCCCGAGGCATCGATCTGTCCGTCCGGGCCGGGGGCACCGGTGGTGTTGTTCATGACATCCAGATCGAACGTGCGCTCGATCGAGCCGCTCGCCGGAAGCGACAGGCCTGCATACAGCGGGTTGGCGGCGGAGGCGTAGAACGGATTGGTGGGGTCGGTGAGCCCATGCAGCGGCAGGTCGATGGCCACGACGACGAAGCCCGCATCGGCGAATGCATCGGCAATGGCGAGCATATCCGTGCGGTTGCGGGTGATGCCGTGCTCGAAGATCACTGCCGGCCAGCCGCTCGGCGGCTTGATGCCGCCCTCGGCGGAGGATGCGTTGGGCACCGTGGCCAACACCGGCACCTGCAGCGTGGTGGTGGCAACGGGCAGCGGATTGAAACGGGTCAGGAAGTGGCTGCTCGCATCCAGCGGCGACGGTCCGCCCTGCCAGGAGCCGGTCAGGGGCGCCGTGCGGTTGAGGTAGTACGGGATCGTGAGCGTGCCGATGTAGATGTTCGCGTGACCGGCGAGCAGCGGATTGGCCTGCTTGGTCGTCAGGCCGGTGTTGTGAACGGTGATCGCTTGGGCCGTGGTCGTGGCCGCCAGCGCCGCCAGCGTGTCGGTTGTGGACTGCGTCGAGAAGCTGAACGACAGCACCACGTTCGCCGGGTTGACTCCCAGGGCTTGGGCGATCTGCAGGTTGGCTCCGGTGAGCATGCAGATGCCGTTCAGCGTGGTGTCGGAGATGCTTTTGCAGGTGGGCAGAGCGCTTTTTATCGTCGCGTAGTCCGCGTCGGCGGTTACCGCGGCGCCGTTGGAGTCCTTGATGCCGTTCGTCAGCACCACCAGATAGCCGTTGTCCGTGGTTCCGGTGCTAGCCACCAGCGGGTGCGAGGGACGGATCTCCAGGATCGTATTCCCCACTCCCGTCTCCGGTCCCAGACCCACACTGTAGTCGGTTCCGAGTTGCAGTGGCCGCACGACTCCAATCGTCGCCCGTGTGGTGTTGTCGATGGTGACCTGCACGACGATGACCGAGCTCGCCGTGAGCGAGGTCGCATCGATCGGGGCGCTGAAGCGTGCGCGAATCACGGCGTTGGTGGAGTAGCCGTCGAGCGCATTGATCGCGGACTGGGACGGCATCAGCGCGTTGGCCGGCTGGATGTTGAGTGTGCCGTCCGTGGAGCCTGCGAAGTACAGGTCGGTCGGGTAGGGAAGGATACCCTGCTCGGGCTGGAAGAGTGCCGCGGTACCGGCCGGCGGGGTGACCGCAGTGGCGCCGCCGGGATTGCCGTTGCCGCTCGCGGTATCGGTCGGGCCAACAGTCCCGTGTGCCCCTCCCGAGCAGCCGCCCACCGCGAGGGCCGCCACCAGGACTGCAGTCGCAAGGAGTCGGTCCATATCCCTCACGGAAGTGCCCCCCCGAAATCCGGACGCCGCGGTGGCGCGCTGACCACGTGCTTGTAGTAGTCGATGGCTAGGTTACGCTTAGCGCGAGAAAGGTGGCAAGCCGCCTCGGAGCGCGGAACGCGTTGACTCGCAGAGAAAAATCCAGACGGCCCGGTGACACGCAGCCCGCCCGGGGGGCGCAGGCGCGCCAGCTGCGAATCATCGGTGGCACCTGGCGCGGCCGGCGGTTCCGATTCCCGGCTTCTTCCCAGATACGTCCCACGCCGGACCGTGTTCGCGAGACTCTGTTCAACTGGTTGGGGAGCTACGTGTCAGGCGCGAGGTGCCTGGACCTGTTCGCCGGCAGCGGCGCCCTCGGACTGGAGGCGCTGTCGCGTGGCGCTGCGGAGGTTACGTTCGTAGAGCGAGACTCGTCCGCTGCGAGCGAGCTTGCCTCGCGTCTGACTGAATGGGGCGCCAGTGGGGCGCGGGTCGAGCGGTGCGACGCGCTGCAGTTTCTCCGCGGTCGCGCGCCGGTGCAGCCGTTCGACATCGTGTTTCTCGATCCGCCGTTCGCCGAGGGGCTGCTGCAGAGCACGGCGGAGCTGCTCGAGAGCCGGCGCTGGGTGGCACCCGCAGCACACATCTATGTCGAATGCGCCGCACGTGATGGGCTGCCGCGCCTGCCGGCTCCCTGGACGCTCCTCAGGGGGAAGCAGGCCGGCGAGGTCGGGTATCATCTGCTCGCGCGCAGCGAGCCTGAGCTCTCGAGGGGGACGGTGCATACATGAACCGCACGGCTATCTATCCGGGTACATTCGACCCGATTACCAACGGTCATCATGACCTGGTGCGCCGTGCTGCAGGCATTTTCGAGCGGGTGATCGTCGCCATCGCCGCCAATCCGAACAAGGCGCCGATGTTTCCCTTGGACGCTCGCGTGGATATGGCGCGGCGCGTACTGCACGACTTGCCGAATGTTTCAGTGGTGGGATACTCGGGACTCACCGTGGAGTTTGCGCGCGCAAACAAGGCAGCTGTGGTGGTGCGCGGACTACGAGCCGTATCGGACTTCGAGTTCGAGTTTCAGCTCGCGAACATGAACCGTCACATGGTGCGGGACATCGAGACGGTGTTCCTGACGCCGCAGGAGCAGTTCACGTTCATCTCCTCCTCGCTCGTGCGGGAAATCGCCGTGCTCGGCGGTGACGTGCGCGAGTTCGTGCATCCCATCGTCGAGGCGGAGCTCAAGAAGCATCGGCGCGGCTGATCAGTTGCTGCTGAGCATTACCTGCGCGCGCGCTTCGACGGCGCTTTCCTGAGCCGCGGAGAAGTCCGCGCCTTCCTTTGCGCAGGCGGCGACGCCTTGCGGGCGACCTCGCGTGACTTGCGCGATCGACCCGCGCCCGCGCCCGCACGCGCACGCGCACGCGCACGCGCGACTCCATTGCTGCCGACTGTGCGCGACTTGCCCGCAGCCACGCGGGTTGTCTGCCGCGTCGCGGCCCTCGCGCGTGGCGAGCCCGTCGCTTTGCGCGCCGCGCGACGCCTGCGCGGAACCCTCGGCAGCCGAACGCGCTCCACCGGTGTGGGCAGCTTGCCCGCTCGAGCCAATTCCACGGCGCGCCACAGAAACCATGCAGCGACACTTCGATGTGGCGCCCAGCGCGCGCCGAAAAGCGCGAGCGCCTTCGGCGAGGGCATCTTCTTCAGGCCGTAGGCGAGGCGAAAACCGTTGCGGACGCCGAAGTCATCGACGGGCAGGATGTCGGGCCGGCCGAGCCGGAACATGAGCATCATTTCGACTGTCCAGCGGCCGATGCCTCGGACTTGCGTGAGGCGCGTGATGATCTCTTCGTCGCCGAGCGTGCGCAGCGTCTCGTGATCCGGTACCACGCGCGAGAGTGTCTTGTCAGCCAGGTCGCGCAGCGAGGCTATCTTTGCGTAAGAGAATCCAGCCGCGCGCAGAGTCGCTTCGGGGGTTGCGAGGACGGCCTCGGGCGTCGGAAACAAGCCGCCGTCGCCGCAGCTCTTGATAAAACGGCTGAGAATCGTGTTAGCCGCGGTCCCATTGAGCTGCTGGTGCGCGATCGCCTGAGCGAGAGTCTGAAAGGGAGCGCCATCGGGCTCCACCACCAGCGTCGATGGGCCGAAGGCGCGAATGACGCCGCCCAGGATGGGGTCGACGGTCGACAGGTGTGCGATCGCGAGCTCGCTCATGGTGGCGGCCATCCCCGGATGTCCGGTCGGCTACTTCTGGCAGGTCGCGCAATAGTACGTCGAGCGCTGGCCTTGAGTCAGCTGGCGGATGGTCGCGCGGCAAGTCCGACAGGGCTTGCCCGCGCGCTCATACACGTAAAGTTTTTGACGGAAGTACCCTGGTGAACCGTCGGCTCCTACGTAGTCGCGTAACGTGGTCCCACCTACTCGAATAGCCATCGCCAGCACCGTGCGAACCGCGCGTGCGAGCCTGGAGACTTCCTGTCGCGACAGGCTGCGCGACTGCCGCCGTGGCCGGATCCTCGCACGGTACAGCGCTTCGTTCGCGTAGATGTTGCCGACCCCGACAACCAGGCGGCTGTTCATCAGCAGCTGTTTGATCGCGACCTTGCGGCGGCGGGTGACGCGCCACAGATAGTCGGCGTTGAACTCGTCGTCGAAGGGCTCCGGGGCGAGCTTCGCGAGCAGCGGATGCTCGTTCGGATCGCCGGCGACGTAATGCAGACTGCCGAAGCGGCGTGGATCGTTGAACCGCAGCAGGCTCCCGGAATCCAGGAGCAGGTCGATGTGGTCGTGGATGAGCCGCGGCGTATCGCCGGGGAGCACCCGCAGGCTGCCTGACATTCCCAGGTGCAGAAGAAGGGTGCCGGATTCGAGCTCGAGCAGGAGGTACTTGGCGCGGCGCTTGGCGTGAAGGATGCGAAGGCCGGCGACACGCGCCGGCAAATCCTCCTGCACGCGCCAGCGCAGGCGCGGCTCGTGCACGTGCAGGGCGACGATGCGCCGGCCGACCGCGTGCGGCTCGATGCCCCGTCTGGTGGTCTCTACTTCAGGAAGCTCGGGCACATCCGCTGGTTCGGGATGGGAGCGTGACGCCGCCGCGGCGCAGCGCGCGGCTACTTGATCTTGGTTTCCTTGTAGGCGACGTGCTTGCGGGCGACCGGGTCGAATTTGCGCACTTCCATCTTGTCCGGATGCAGGCGCTTGTTCTTGGTGGTGACGTAGAAATGGCCGGTTCCTGCGGAGGACAGGAGCTTGACTTTCTCGCGCATGGGATTCTCCGTGAGTCTCTTTCAGGCCCTGGACGTCAGACCTTGACGCCCTGGGCGCGCAGCTCGGCGACGACCTGGTCGATGCCCTTTTTCTCGATCGTGCGCAGGCCCTGGGTGGAGATGCGCAGCGACACCCAACGCTTCTCGGTCTCGAGCCAGAACCGCTGGGAATGCAGGTTCGGCAGGAAGCGGCGGCGCTTCTTGTTGTTGGCGTGAGAAACGCGGTTGCCGACAGCCGGCTTCTTGCCAGTGATCTCGCAAACCCGGGTCATAACGGCTTTCCAATCAAGAGGTTACTGAGGTGGTGGGGCGTTGCGCCGAGCCACCGGAGCCGCGCTTTATACCAGCTTCGGCGGGGGAATGCACGCCGCCCGTGGGCCGGCCGCCGGGATACGACGGCCGGCTCCGCACGGCATCGGACACCCACGAGCCGGCCACCGGTTCCAGGCGGCTGCGACCTTCGTCGGCCGCACCGCTCCCGCTTCAGTGCCCCTTCGGCGGCAAGCCCGCGGCAATGTTCGTGGCGTCGGCACTGCACTGCGGATGCCCCCATCCGCTGATGCTGGTGCCGGACTGCTGCCCGGCCTGCGGGATCAGATCATAGACGATGTTGTCCGGCCGGCTGGAGTCGCCGCTCACACCCGCGGGCACGTGATCCAGGCCAAGGTTGTTGCGGGTGCGCCAGGCGATGTTGTGGTCGGCACAGGAGCTGTCGCCGCTGACCCCGAGCGCACCGATCAGAACGTGCGCCGCGTTGTACAACGCCAGTCCACCGCCGAACACGTTCACTCCGCCGATACGGAACCCCACCATCGGATCGCTGCGCGTGCCGAACGCCACGGCTGGGCCACGGTACGCCACCTGAGTGTCCACAGGGTTGCTGTGCTGCAGGCCATACAGCGAGCCGCCGGGTTGGGTGGCAAAGTAGAGGTTGGCGGTGGACAACGCCAGGCCCGGCAGGCTGAAGGCGTTGGCCGTGTTGGCTTTCTGCGCAGAAATGACACGGCTGCCGGGCCATTGCTGGCCGCGGTCGGTGCCTGTGAAGGCCACCGCGCAAACCACGCCGTCGCGGTTGACTATGGTTCCCCACATGTCCAGGTTGAATCCGCCATTCGGCTGATCGCGGGCCTGCGTCAGCGCGTTCTTGAGGGCCGTCTGGCTCGGCAGGCCGCTGCAGGTGTTGCGCCCTTCGGCATCCCCGCTCTGGCCCCACGACTCATCATTGGCAAACGCCGCAGGAGCTGCACTCAGGAGCGCGGTCGAGACAGCGGCGGACAACGCGATGGCGAGAGAGCCTGGTCTTGGTGTTGTCATGGAGGTTCCCCTTGGAAGCAAACCAACACTAGCGCCGGCGCGGCCGGGGCGGCGGCGTGGGCATCGTTGTTGTCACGCGCTGGCCGCACTGGTCAGCGTCGTGCGCCCGGCCCGATCGATGATGAACGCGCAGCATTACAGAAATATTGAACGGCTGACACTCAGGTGTTGCCTGAGGTTGGGGGCGCTGGCACGGGCTGCGGATGTTGGATCGATTCCGGCACACTGCGGCACGCTGATGCATCGCACCATCCCGATGCAGCGCTCTGGCGCACTCACAGCAGGCCGCGCTCTGCAAATGACAGACAGCGTCCATCTCCAACGATGATGTGATCGAGCACACGAACGTCCACGAGCGCGAGCGCTTCACGCAGGCGCTGCGTGGTGAGCTCATCAGCTTGGCTGGGCTCGGTGACTCCGGACGGGTGGTTGTGCGCGAAGATGACCGCAGCCGAGTTGTGTGTCATCGCGAAACGCACAACCTCGCGCGCGTGTACGGTGGCTCCGTCGATGGTCCCGCGGAACATCTCTTCGAACGCGATGAGCCGGTGCCGGACGTCGAGGAACAGGCAGCAGAAGACTTCGTAAGGACGGTCCCGCAGCTGCGCAACCAGGAACTTCCGCGTGGCTTCGGGCGCGTTCAATGCCGGGCCGACGCGCAGGCTCTCACTGTAGTGCCTGCGCGTGAGCTCGAGGGCGGCCTGCATCGTTGCGTAGCGGGCGGGTCCGATGCCGGCGAACCGCGGCGGGCCGAAGCCCTCCGGCGGCATCTGCCCCTGCGGCCTGCGGCGGCGAAGTCCGGCGACGCCGGCAGCGTCGGGCTCCCGGATCCAACGCGCTCGCTCGGCGCTCAGCAGCTGGCGCAGGGAGCCGAAATCGGCGAGCAGCGCCCGGGCCAGCTCGACGGCCGAAAGCCCCTTGCGGCCGCACCCGATAAGCACGGCCAGCAGTTCGGCCTCCGAGAGGGTATGGGCGCCGCGGGCGAGCAGCCTCTCGCGGGGACGCTCTGTCTCTGGCCAGTCGCGAATGCTCATTGACAGGGGCTTCGGGGGAAGGGCGAGTAGTCTGCGCCGGTCGTGCGAACCCCGGGAGGGGACAAAAGCGGCTGGAAACGCCAGAAACACGACCCGCAGAGCTGTCATCCGCACCAGCGCTCGCCCAGCCGAGGCCACCGGCGACTTTTGCCTATCCACCAGCGGGGCCGGATAATTGAAGCCGACGGCGTGAACGAGACCTTCGATGCAAGGCAAACGGATTCTCCTCGGTGTCACCGGCGGCATTGCCGCTTACAAAAGTCCCGATCTGGTGAGGCGGCTGCGCGAGCGCGGCGCCGAGGTTCAGGTCGTCATGACCACCTCCGCGCGGCAGTTCGTGAGCAGCCTGACCTTCCAGGCGGTGTCCGGCCATGCGGTCCGGACGGATCTGTGGGACCCGGCCGCCGAGGCGGCGATGGGACACATCGAGCTGGCGCGCTGGGCGGACCTGGTGCTCGTAGCCCCCGCCAGCGCCGGATTCATCGCCCGGCTGGCCGGGGGCCAGGCGGACGACCTGCTGACGACCTTGTGCCTGGCGACCGAGGCGCCGATCGCCCTGGCGCCGGCGATGAACCGCGTCATGTGGGCGAATGCCGCGACGCGCGCCAACGTGGCGACGCTGCAGGCCAGGGGTATCCAGACTTTCGGTCCGGCCGAAGGCGACCAGGCCTGCGGCGAAGTGGGTTCCGGACGCATGCTCGAGCCGATCGAGCTCGCCGACCGCGTCACTCAGCAGATTCTGCGGGACGGCCCCCTCCAGGGGCGGCGCGTCCTGATCACCGCCGGTCCGACGCGTGAGCGCATCGATCCGGTACGCTTCATCAGCAACCGCAGCTCCGGAAAGATGGGGTTCGCGGTGGCGCAGGCGGCGCGCGAGGCCGGAGCCGAAGTCGTGCTCGTCTGCGGGCCTGTGAGCCTGCCGACTCCCACCGGGGTCCGGCGCGTCGACGTCGAGAGCGCGGCGGACATGCTGGCCGGCGTGCTCCGCGAGGTCGAGGACTGCGATATTTTCATCTCGACCGCGGCCATAGCCGACTATCGTCCCGCGCAGCCCGCGAGCCAGAAGATCAAGAAGACCTCCGATACCCTCGATCTGAGCATGGAGCGCACCGTCGATGTGATCGCCACCGTCGCAGCGCGGCCCCACCGGCCCTTCGTGGTGGGCTTTGCCGCGGAGACCGAAGCGGTCGAGCAGCATGCGCGCGGCAAGCTGCTGAAGAAGAATCTCGACATGATCGCGGCCAACGAGGTGGGCCACGACAAAGCGTTCGACTGCGAGGAGAACCAACTGGTCGTGCTGTGGCGCAACGGCCGGCAGGAGCTGGGAAGGGCCTCCAAGCTGGCACTGGCGCGCGAGCTCGTCGCGTTGATCGCCAAGTCGTTCGAAGCGGCACGCGCGGGCGGCGCGGCTCAGACCGCGCGGGCTTGAACGTGAGCGGCTCCCAACTTCGTCCGCTGAAAGTGCGGATCCTGGACGCACGCATCGGCACCGCCTTCCCCTTGCCGGCCTACGCGACCGGCGGCTCCGCCGGACTCGATCTGCGTGCCTGCCTGGATGGGCCGGTGACGCTCGAGCCGGGGCGCGCCCAGCTCATTCCCACGGGGCTCGCCATTCACCTCGAGGATCCGGGACTGGCGGCAGTGATCCTGCCGCGCTCGGGGCTCGGCCACAAACACGGCATCGTGCTGGGGAATCTGGTGGGGTTGATCGACTCGGACTACCAGGGCCAGCTGCTGGTGTCCTGTTGGAATCGGGGCCAGGAGCCCTTCACCATTCAGCCCGGCGAGCGCATCGCCCAGCTGGTGGTGGTCCCGGTCGTGCAGGTGGCGCTCGAGGTGGTGCAGGATTTCACCGGCTCCGCCCGCGGCGGTGGCGGATTCGGCCACTCCGGCCGGAGTTAGGCCGCAAACGGCGTGTGCCGCGGCCGGTTCCCGGCTGGCGCTCTGCGAGATGCTCCGCCAGTCCCTCCGGCACCCTCCGGCACCCCAGGAGGGTTGGCCTTCAGCGATCGGGCGTCGTGTGCAGCTGGCGGTAGCGGTCGATGTCCGCCTGGAACTGGCTGCGCAGGCTGGTCTCTTGCGCGTGCCGCTCGACGATCGCCGCGCTCTGGGAGCGCATCTCGTTGAGCGTTCTCACCAGATCTTCCGTCAGGTCGTCGGGCACGCGGTGAGCGCCCGGCTTCGGGTTGTAGGGAGTGAACAGCAGCGCGCGCGATTGCAGTGCCGCCAGGCGCGTGCGCAGCGTCTCGACGTACGCCTCCGCGGCCGCTCGCTGGGCCTTGAGCTGCTGGAGACGCTCATCGCGCAGCGCCTCGATATCGGCGACGGAGGTGTAGGTGGTCAGCAAAAAGCTGTCGTGCTGCTTCTGGCGCAGGATGACTTCCTGCGTGCGGGCATCGCGGGCCTGCTGCTCCGGCGACTTCTCCGCATCCAGGCGCTTCAACTCGACACCCTCGGCGTTGAGCTCCGTGTGCTCCTTCTGTGAGTACTGAGGGGGGACGTGGTCGCCGTAGTGCACGATGCCCTGATCGTCGACCCACCGGTAAGTCACCGACTTGCTGGGCGCGGCGGCTGCGGCCCCCGCCCAGGCGGCGGCCAGCAGGAACAATGCTGCGAATCGCGGCCCACCAGCCGACATGTAACCCCACCCTCTTACGTCACGGACAACCTGTTGAATATTCCGACGGAGCTGCCATCGTGGCAAGCCTCATGTAACCCCGAAAGCCTCCCGGTAGGCCCGCAGAGATGTGAGCTGCTCTGCAGAAATGCGCGCCGGTCCGCGGACCGGCCGCGCCAGGGCCTCGATGAGGTCGGTGAGTGTGACCACGCTCACACACTTGAGCCCGTAGGTCGACTCGATCTCCTGGACCGCCGAGAGGGCCCCCTGGCCGCGCTCCTGGCGGTCCAGTGCCAGGGCCACTCCGGCCGGCTCGGCCCCGGCGGCCCGGATGATCTGCAGCGATTCACGGATGGCCGTCCCGGCCGTGATGACGTCGTCGATGATCAGGACCCGACCGGTGAGCGGGCTGCCGATGACGCTCCCTCCCTCGCCGTGCTCCTTGGCTTCCTTGCGGTTGAATGCATAGGGAACGCTGCGGTCATGATGCTCGGCGAGCGCAATGGCGGCGGCCGTCGCCAGCGGGATGCCCTTGTAGGCGGGGCCGAAGACCATGTCGAAGGGGATCGCGGAGCGGGTGATGGCGCTCGCGTAGCACTGCCCGAGAACCAGCGCGGCTTCGCCGTCGCTGAATTGACCGGCGTTGAAGAAGTAGGGGCTCTCACGGCCGGACTTGAGCGTGAAACGCCCGAAGCGCAGCGCGTTGCGCGCCAGGGCGAGCTCGATGAAGTTGAGCTGATACTCCTGCATGGGCTCTCACACGTTCGGATCGGGTCGCGCCGCACGGTGCACTGCAGGGGCAGTGCTGTCAACGCCCGCGCTCGCTTGAGACCCCGGCCCACGCCAGGGCCGGCCACTGCCGCTATGATGCTCGCATGCACATCGATACGGCGCACACGGAATCAGCTCCTTGAGCACTGACACCGGCAAGCACGGCACATACGTTGCCCGCCAGGAGCCGGCCAACAGCGGACGTGCCGGAGCGGCGGTGGAGGCGAGCGCCGCTGAGCCGGTTGCGGGCGAGGGCCGGGGTTGGGTCGGCGCATTGCGCACCTACCTGCAGCCTCGCCCGATCGCGATGCTGTTTCTGGGTTTCTCGGCAGGACTGCCCTTCTACCTGGTGTTCTCGACCCTCTCGGCCTGGTTGCGCCAGGTGGGCGTAGCGCGCGCGACCATCGGCATGCTGTCGTGGGTGGGCATCGTCTACTCGATCAAATTCATCTGGGCGCCCGTGGTCGACCGGTTGCGACTGCCACTGCTGCATCGACTTCTCGGGCGCAGGCGCAGCTGGATGCTTCTGGCCCAGATAGGCATCGCGGCCGGCCTTCTGAGCGCGGCCTCGAGCGATCCGGGTTCCGGGGTGCGCGCGCTGGCGTTGTCGGCGTTGCTGGTGACTTTCTGCGCGGCGACGCAGGATATCGCGCTGGACGCCTGGCGCATCGAGTCGGCTCCCCTGTCACAACAGGGCGTGATGGTCGCCACCTACCAGGTCGGATACCGGGTTGGGCTGATCTGCGGCGGCGCGGGGGCTCTGCACTTCGCTGCCCAGGCGGGCTGGGGCAGCAGCTACACGATCATGGCCGCTCTGGCTTGCGTTGGCATCATCACTACGTTGGTGATTAGAGAGCCGCACCCTGTCGCACCGCGCGGCTCCGTGGAGCGTGAGGCGCGCGTGGTGGAATGGCTGGAGCGCAAGGCGCATTGGCCTGAGTCGCTGCGCGGCATCGGCGGGTGGTTCATCGGCGCCGTGATCTGCCCCCTGGTGGACTTCTTCGGGCGCTACGGCTTGGGGTTGGCGGCGCTCACGCTGGTGTTCGTCGGCATCTACCGCCTGACCGAATTCACGATGGGGTCGATGGTCAATCCCTTCTACATCGACCACCACTACACCCTCGATCAGATCGCGGCGGTGGTGAAGATCTACGGGCTGTTGATGTCGATCGTGGGGGTGTTCGTCGCCGGGCTGTTGGTGGCGAGGATCGGCCTGCTGCGAACGCTGATGCTCGGGAGCCTGTTGCTGATCTCCTCCAACCTGGGCTTCGCGTGGCTCGCTACTCGCCACGAGCCCACGGTGCTGGGTCTCGGACTCGTCAACGGCCTGGACTTCCTGGCCATCTCGACCCAGGGGGTCGCGCTGGTCACCTTTCTCTCCAGCCTCACCAGCGTCAAGTACACGGCCACGCAATATGCGTTGTTCTCCTCGCTGTACGCGATCCCGGGCAAGATTCTCGAGGGGATGTCGGGTGTGGTGGTGGACCACATCGGCTATGTCGCGTTCTTCGTCTACACGGCTTCCCTGAGCGTGCCCGGCCTGGTGTTGTTGTATTTCCTGCGCCGTCGCGGTCCGTTTGCGCCCCAGGCGCCGTCGCCCGCGGCCGCTGTCGCGAGCGTCGATGGCGACTGATCTGGATCTCGAGCGCGTCGTCTGTCGGATCAGCGATCTGAGCGAGCACGGCGCGCGGGCCTTCGTCATCGGCGCGGGAGATTGGCCGTTGCGCGGCTTCGTCGTGCGTGTTGGCGCGGAGATCCGCGGATACGTCAATGACTGCCCGCACGCGCACCATCCGTTGAACCTGCTGCCGCATCGGTTCCTGACGGCGGACAGCGCCCTCATCGTGTGCGCATCGCACGGGGCGTTGTTCGAGAAGCTGACGGGCGTGTGCGTTGCCGGCCCGTGCGCGGGAGCCTATTTGCGCAGCGTACCGCTGCTCATCGAGGCTGGTTTCGTGTTGCTCGCCGATGGCGCGGCCGGCTTGCCCGCCGCCGGCGCGAGCGGCTGAGTCCTCATTCGAACAGATCGATGCCGTCCAGGCCGCTGGCGCGCAGCTCGCGATCTTCGCCGGAGGCATCGGAGTTGCGCGTATCGCGCTCGGACTCGACATCGACGGAGCCGCTCCAATCCTCCGGCGCTTCGGCTGCTTCCAGCGCACCGTCGTCCCACTGGGCGTTCCAGTCGTCGACGTCCATTTCCTCGACCGTGCCGTCGAAGTACTGGAGCTCGATCGTGCCGTCGTCCTCATCGACCGCCACGACCTCGAACAACTCACCGCCGTTGAGTCGATACCACTCGCCGATTCCAGGATGAGGCGTCGTCATCTTACAAACCTCCGTCAATGCTCGGTCCTTGTGGTAAGTCGTGCGTCCGTCCTGGACGCGCCCCGTAGCCCCGAGACTGCCAGCTGTTATGCTTGGGTCATGCGCGGGAGTCACGAGCGCGGATCGATGTTGCGCTTCACGTGTGACGCTTTCAAGACCTCCGTGAGGTCATTTGCTCACTCCCGCAATGAGTGAGGATCCCGAACGCGGCTCGTTGCCGCAACACGGAGCGCCGCACGCGGCTGGCCCACAACGTGGAGCGCCGCAACGCGCGAAGGTGCCATGCTCGAACAGCCGTTGAAATTCTTTGTTGTGTTCTTCGTGGTGGTCGATCCGATCGCACTGATTCCCCTGTTCAGCAGACTCACGCACGGCGCCAGTGTCGCCTATCAGCGGCGCATGGCCGCGAAGGCGGTGGTCGTGGCCGCCGGGATCCTGTTGCTGTTTGCCCTCGGCGGGGCCGCATTCCTGCGGACCATGGGCATCAGCCTGGAGGCGTTTCGCATCTTCGGCGGGCTGCTGCTGTTCCTGCTGGCGCTGGAGATGGTGTTTGCGCGCGAGTCCGGGACCCGCACCTCCTCGGACGAGCAGGCGGAGAGCCGCCGGCGGGCCGACATTTCGGTGTTTCCCCTCGCCTTTCCCTTCATTGCCGGGCCCGGCGCGCTGGCCACCATCCTGTTGTGGTTCGGCCCCATCAACATCGCCGATCAGACGATGCTGTTTTTCGGGCTGAGCGCCGGGGTAGCGCTCGTGCTGGCCATCTCCCTGGGGGTGATGTGGCTCGCCGAACCGCTGATGCGGGTGATGGGCGTGACGGGCGCCAATGTGGCCGGCCGGCTGTTGGGAGTCGTCCTGGGGGCGCTCGCCGTGCAATTCATCATCGACGGACTGCGTAACACCTTCGGCAGTTGAGCTCGCCCGAGAGCTAGATCCTGCGGAAGGCCAGGTCCCAGACGCCGTGACCGAGACGCTCGCCGCGCTTCTCGAACCGGGTCGGCGCACGCTCGGAGGGCCGTGGGACGAAGGTCCGCTGGGCAGACTCGTTGCTCAGCAGGGGACAGGCGCTCAACACCTCGAGCATGTGCTCGGCATAGGGTTGCCAGTCGGTGGCGAGCCGCAGGACGCCCGAGGGCCTCAGGCGTGCGGCCAGCAGCTCCACGAAAGGGCCCTGCACCAGTCTGCGCTTGTGATGGCGCTTCTTCGGCCAGGGATCGGGGAACAGAATGAGCACCTCATCGAGCGATTGCAGCGGAATCTGGTGCTCGAGCACTTCCACGGCGTCGTGGCAGATCACCCGCAGGTTGCCCAGTTGACGCTCCTCGGCGGCGAGCAGGACCCGGCCAACGCCCGAGAGGTGAACCTCGATGCCCAGGAAGTCGCGCTCGGGGCGGGCGGCGGCAAGTGCAATCAGGTTCTCGCCGTTGCCGAATCCGATTTCCACCACGCGGGCCGCCACGCGCCCGAACGCCGCCGCAAGATCTAGCGGGCACGCCTCGAACTCGATTCCGTATTTCGGCCAGAGAAGCTGCAGCGCCCGCTGCTGCGCATCGGTGATGCGACCGCTGCGCGTGACGAACGATCGGATCGGGCGGGCCCGTGATGGGCCAGGGGGTTCGTTCTCTGTCATGCTTGAATGCAATCGCCACGATGCTGCGGCATCGGTCCGCACGGGGGTCCTGCCCGGCTCGCCGACTACCCGGCTGGCCCGTTACCCCGGCTCGCCAGGTACCCCGGCTGTGCCGGTCAGCACTCGCGTCACACCGGTCGGCCGGTGCGGGGATCGATGCGGATGACGGGCAGGCCGGCTGCCTTCCACTCCGCGAGCCCCCCGGTCATGTGAGCGGCGGGTTGGCCAGTCGCCATCCTCTGCCGCGCTGCCGTCAGCGAGCGTCCGCCCGCGGCACAGTGGAACACCAGGCGGCGCGATTCATCCGGAGGCAGCAGCGCCGCATCGAAGGTCGACAGCGGATACAACAGGGCGCCGGCGATGCGCTCCGTGTGATACTCGACGGGCTCGCGCACGTCCACCAGAAGGATCTTGCCGGCATCGAGCAGCTCTTTGACTTCCTCCGGGTCCAGCTCGGCGATCTGGTCGGGCGTCGTGTCACTCATCGGACTGCACTCATCCTCGAGCGGTACAGGTACGGGGCGCGTATTGTGGAATGCAGCTGCCTGGCGTGCAAATCACCCTTCAGTGGTAGAGATCTTCGGGATCTATGCCCATCACTGCCGGGCATGTGCGCGCGCACGAAAAGACGCCGGCGCAATGAGCGCCGGCGTCGCTGGCACCGTCCCGCAGGGGGTTAGAACGAGACGAATGCGCCGACGTTGAAGTTGTGGCTGGTGTTGCTCGCCCCGTTCTGGGCTTCCGACTTGATGCCGCTGATCTCGGCCAGCAAGGTCAGGTTCGGCGTCAGGCTCTGATAGACGCCCACCGTCCACTTGTCGTTCTTGCTGACGAGCGTCGGGTTGATCTCGCCGGTGGCGAGATCCAACTTGCTCTGGCCGTAGTTCACACCGAACTTGGTGTTGACGATCTTGTACGTCACCTGGGCGAGGAAGCCGTCCGAGGTGCGGGTCTGCCCGGCGGCATCCGCCGAGAACACGAACAGGCCGGTGGTGCCCAGGCCCTTTCCGTGGTAGTACCAGGCGAGTCCCTCGAAGCCGCCGATGTCGTACTTGCCGCCGATGTCGAAGCCGGTGCCGGTGTAGGAGATGCCGGTGGAGTCGGCCTGCTTCTGGGTCAGCAGGCTCGCCGACAGGTACAGGCCACCGAGCTTGTACGCCACCTTGGCATGGAAGCCCGGCGCCTTCTTGGCCGCAGGGGTGCCGACCGCGGTGAGCGAATTGATCGGATCGAAAATACCCACCGTCGCCTTCAGACCGCTCAGGTCGGGGGTGGTGTAGTCGATCTGCGAGAGCCAGTCGGTGTAGATGTACCCCAGCCCGATGGAGCCCAGCGAGGTGTTGGCGGGGTTGGCGTAGTTGCCGTTGCCCCCGCCGACTCCGAGCAGGGTCATGTCGTTGAGGATGGCATCCGCGCCGAACAGCCCGATGTTGCGGCCCGCCAGCACCGTGCCCATGTCCTTGTTCCCGAAGGTCAGGAACACCTGGCGCACGTCGAGGCTGGCGGTGCCGAGCGCCGTCTTGCTGGTGGCCGGGGCGTTCGCGATGTTGGGACTGCCGCCGTTGTTAGTGCTGATACCCGGATACAGTCCGAAATCCACGCCGATGTCATATCCGGACTGGGTGGTCGCGGCGGCGATGGTGAGCGCGGCTGGGAGCAGGCCGTTGCTCACCGAGGAGGACTTGTCGCCGTTGACATCCCCGGCACAGGCGAGGCCGCCGGTCACGGCCGCCGGATGCTCCTCGCAGCTCGAGTAGATGTAGTCGGCGTTGACATTGCCGGTCACCGTCAGCTTCCAGTCGCCGGCCTGCACGTCAAAGGCTTGCACCGTTGGCGCGAGAGCCGCCGCGATCAAAGCCCCGGTGCAGATCGAGAGTGATTTGGTTGAATGTTTCATGGAAGCGTTCCTTCGAGTTATCCGGGCACTGCATACCGGAAGTCGCGTCGCACTGAAGCGTCTGAGGCCCACGACGTCGGCGCCACGACGGGTGCAACCGGCATGCCAGCGGCCGTGTGCGCTGCAACTGGATGTCGCGTACGCAACACAAACGCCGCAGGCACTGCGTTGTTGTTCCATTTGCATCGCCCTTTGATACACAGGTGTCACGCGGATGGAACGCGGGTCCGCCGCACTGCACAGTGAACCAACATCGGCGCCGCAAACGACGGCGGGAAACAGCCCGGAATCGCGCTTGCAGTGAGCCGCGCGACGTGCTTCTCTACGGTGACACTGTCACGCGACGGCGTGGCGGTCCTGGCGCAGCACATGGACGGCTCGAGGGGATTCGTATGGCAAACGCAACGGGGTCGGGACACTACGACGATGCGGTGCGTGAAGCTGCGGGCGTCGCACGCGGCTCGAGCGTGGCCGCGCTGGCGGCCGAGCGCAGCGAGGCGTTGGTTGCGAGCGTGGCCGCGGAGTTGGATCGGCTCTCCGAGCAGATCTTCGGCAGCGGTTGCACGCTCTCGCTGACGGATGCCAGCGGAGCCGTTCTCTACGAGCGATCCGACGGTGTGCCCGCGCGTGCCGAGCGAATCGCCGCCGCCGCGGCCAGTGCCGCCGATGCCGGCCCGATCTTCGTGAGCTTCCCGGCCGGCAACCTGCACCGGCCGCTATCGCTGGAGAACCTGGCGGGCGAGGATCCGCAGATGCTGCGCAACGTGCGCAGTGCGTACCGGATCGCCGATTCGAACGTGTCGGTGCTCATTCAAGGACCGACGGGCTCGGGCAAGGAGGCGTTCGCGCACGCGATGCACATTGTCAGCCGGCGCGCTGAGCGGCCGTTCGTGGCCGTGAACTGCGCGGCGATTCCCGAGACCCTGATCGAGAGCGAGCTGTTTGGCTACCGGCCCGGCGCATTCACCGGCGCGCGCAAGGAAGGCATGCGCGGCAAAATACTCCAATCATCGGCCGGCACGCTGTTTCTCGATGAGATCGGCGATATGCCGCTGACGCTGCAGACGCGGCTGCTGCGTGTGCTGGAGCAACAGGAGATCGTGCCGCTGGGCAGCGAGACCGCCGTCAAAGTCGACCTGCACGTCATCGCCGCCTCGCACCGCAATCTGCGCGACATGATCGTGCGCGGCGCCTTCCGGGAAGATCTGTACTACCGCCTGAATGGCATCACTCTGGAGCTCCCGGCGCTGAAGGATCGTGCCGACAAGGAGCGCGTCATCCATCGGGCGCTGGCGGCGGAGACCGGCAATGGCCGCCCCGCTGCCATCGAGGTGGATGCACTGCAGCGGCTGCTCGAGTATCCGTGGCCCGGCAACATCCGCGAGCTTCACAACGTCATCCGCACGGCGCTCGCGATCTGCGACGGAGGCGTCGTGCGGCGTATCGACCTGCCGCGTGAGATTCGGGAAAGCGCTGCGCCCGCCTGCGCCGACGCTCCCTGTCCCCTGTCCACCGACGGGAGTGCCGTGACCAATCCGCTGCAAGTCGCAGAGCGCGCCGCGCTCGCACGGGTCGTCGAGGAGTGCCGCGGCAACATGACGCGAGCGGCTGCCCAGCTCGGCATCAGCCGCAACACCCTCTACCGGAAGTTCAAGCGGCACAGGATCGCGCTCCCCCGCGGCAGATAGCCCCGCCCCACCTCGCTTCCCGACTTGGCCCGCCGCTTGCACGAGCGGCTTGTGTGCGTCCGAGGGTCGAGACGGCCCTAGATGTCGAACGGTGCACGGGTGGTGGTGCTGTGACCAGGTGCGTCCACGGGGCTATCAGGGGCATGAAGGACTACACAGTGGCGCGCGCGGGTAAAGTCAGGTTAGCGCCGGGTCGCCAGCTGCAGAAAGACGCTGCCGGCCAAGGGCACATCCTGACATCCCGCACCGGGCCTGTGCGCCTCAACGAAGCGGCAGCAGCGATTCTCGAGCTGTGCGACGGCACTCGGACCCGAGAGGGAATCATCGCGCGCGTCGTGCGCCTGAAGAACGACGACAGTCTCGCCGATGATGTGCGGGACTTCCTGGATGCCGCCCGTCGAAGGGGGTGGATCGTCGAGGAATGACCCGTCGCGCCAGCTCCGGGAACGCGGTCGTTGCGGCTGACGCCCTCAGGCCGTGCTCTGGTGGACTTTGAACACGACGATGCCGCGGGCCTGCAGGACGCGGTGGATGAGGATGAAGACGTAATACGTCAGCAGAAACCAGATCACCCGGATGAGCGCGGGGTTGGCCGCGCTGGCGGGCCAGAGCGTGGCACCGAGCGGCGGCGCCGCGAACCAGCCGACGATGAGAAGCGCTGCGGCGCAGAAAAAATACAGCCGACCCGCTTTCTCCAGCTGCAGCTTGTGCCCGGGTGCGCCTCGGACCAGCCCGACGTATTGCATCCGCGTGCGCAGCCAGATCATGCCGACGATGAGCAGCGCGGCAATCGCTGTGGATAAATCCAGAAGCGTCATTGACATACCGTAGCGGGAAGTGGTGACGCAGTATGCGGTCAGATCACCTTCAGGTCGACCGGGGTCGAGGCGGGAAACACCTGCTGCACCTGCTCGGGAGAGAGCCCCCAGAGCGCAGCGAACAATCCGCCCAGGACGGCCCGGTACTCGTTGAGGACCGGGTAGTCGCGATCCTGGAAGAGATTTTCGCGCGTGACTCCCGTCTGCTCGCCCGCGACGCGTCCGCCGTTGATGCTCCCGCCGAGAATCCAATAGACCGAGCCGTGACCGTGGTCGGTGCCCTTGTTGCCGTTCTCCCTGAAGGTGCGGCCGAATTCGGAGACCACGGCCACGACCGTGTTGCGCCACTCGGCCCCGAGCTCCTGCGAAAGCGCGGTCAGGCCCTTGCCGAGGCTGTCGATATTGTTGGCGAGAGCCCCCTGGGCCGATCCCTCGTTGACGTGGGTGTCCCAGCCGCCGACGTCGATGAATCCGATGCGGTACTGATCGCGCATCAGCCGTCCGACGCGGCGCGCTTCGAGCTCGAAGCCCTTGGGCGTGAGGGCGTCGCGGCTGGCTTCCTTCATTTCCTGCTCCATCGCCCGGCTCACCTCCTGCCTGAGCTCCAGACCGTCCTCGACCTGCGGCTGCAGGTGATGACCGGTGTACATGGCGGAGAGAATGGCGGCCTGGCGGGCATCGAAGACCAGCCGGCCGACCCCTTTGAGCGAGATGTTGGGAATGTCGGCACTGCCGCGGAAGCACACGGGCAAGGAGTCGGTGAACGCGATCGGCGCCGCCCCGTTCACGACGCCAGCCAGACGCGCCATGAAGCCAGAGCGCAGGTCCGGCGAGCCCTGGACCCGGCCGGAGGCCGCTTGTCCGAGCTCGATGTCGTCCTGCGTCTCGAAGTGACTGCGCGACAGATCCTCAGTGCCCGCGAACGGGATGAAGAGTGCCTGCCGCTGTGCATACAGCAGCGCCACGGAGGAGCGCAATGCCGGGGCGAGGGCCCAGTCGGAGTCGAGGGCCAGCGCGCCGCCGGTGTCCTGACCCGTTGGCCGGCGGACCGCGATGTTGGGGCGCGTCTCGTAGTAGTAGGCGCTGGAGTAGGGGATCAGGATGTTGGCGCAATCGTATCCGCCTCGCAGGAACACCAGCAGGAAGCGTGGCGAGCCCGGGGGCGCCGCAAACACTCTGCCGGCCGCGGTGCAAGCGGGAACGGCACAGGCCATCAGGTGCAGCAACTCGCGACGTCGCATACGCGCCCCTAGTGATAGTTGAAATCCGGCGAAGCCAGCAGAAACGTGTTCCACTCGAGCTGTGAGCTCGCGCGATCCAGCGCCGTTCGCGCATTCACCGACAGGAATGGCTCGATAGCGGAGAAGTACAAGCGGGTGGAGAGTTGCGGAAAGCCCGTGGTCGCGGCCGCGCTGCCATCCTCAGGCTCGAACAGTCCGCCGTTGCCGGCTCCGATCGCCCGGGCGATCTCGAAGCGGCGACTCATCTGCCCCGAGCTGGCCCAGCCGCTTTCGGTCAGTGGGTAGCCGTCGGGCGTCTGCCGCCCGAACAGCGGTTCGCCGAGCGCATCGAGCCAGTTGACCACCGGATGCGTATTGAGGATCGCCTTGCCGTCGTAGGCGAGGCGCACCGTCGAGACCACGTAATGCATCGGGTCCTTGAATTTCGTGCCCAGCGAGGCTGACAGCTCCCGCGACTCGAACAACGTCTGCAGGACCTCAGCGATGTCGCCATGGGTCTTGCGGAAAGTCTTCGCCATCTTCTCCACGAGCGCGCGCGGCGGATCGTCGGCGACGAAGTACATGGCGAGCTGGCGCGAGATGAAGGCGGCGCAGGCCGGCTGCGACACCAGCAGATCGACGGCCCGCTCCACTTCATCGAATCCGCCCGGCTCGAAAGTCTTGCCGAGCAGTGTCTTGGTACCGGCGTCGTGGCGCGCCGGGTTGAACTCGAACGCGCCCTCGTGCCGGTAGAGCTTCTGCCACTGAGGCTTCAGGCGCGGCTCGCGGCCGGAGGCGTCGATGCCGACGCCGGTGAGGATTCTGGCGAGCTCCTGGATGTCCTGTTGGGTGTAGCCCGATCCCACTCCCAAGGTGTGCAGCTCCATCAATTCCCGGGCGTAGTTCTCGTTGAGGTGCCCCGCGGCGTTTTGTGCGTTGTCCAGGTATTGCAGCATCGCCGGGTGGGTCAGCGTGGCGATGACCAGATCGCGGAAGTGGCCAAGCGCGTGCGCGCGGATGGTGTCGGCATAGTCTGCGACGAGCCAGGCGTCATTGGCTTTGTATTGGAACACGCTGAAGTGGTTCAGCCAGAACCACGTCATCTGCTCTTGAATCTGTGCCTGCGAGTAGATGGCGCGCAGCAGCTCGCGGCGCGCTGCCTCGTACGCCATGTGGTTGCCTTGCTCGTTGAGCGCCTTGCGGTCGGCCTGCTTGGCCGCATCGTCGCTCAACGCGTTGATGCGCTGCTGCTCCTGCGTTACCGCGAGGAGCAGTTGAGACGCGCTCGAGTGCGAGACCTGCAGGGCGTCGATCTGCGCAGCGATCTGCGGCGGCAGCCGCGGGTCGCGCCGGTGCAGCTGCTCGTCCAGATACCTGCGCCTCCCCAGTTTCAGGTACTCGCTGACAGTGGCCGTCGTGAGTCCATAGGTGACCCGCTCCAGCCACAGAGCGTCCTCCCGCGAGAGCGTGGCACCGGCCGCGCGGGCCGATGGCCCGCCCCCCGCCGCGCAAAGGACGGCCAGACCTGTCGCCGCGATGGATCCGAGCCTGTTCATTGGTCCTGGTGGGAACGCGGCGGGCCGACTTTCGATGACAGGGCGCGGTCAGGTTCCTGTCCGCACCTCGGCCTGGCTGCGCACCAGCACGCCGCGTCGAATCGCTCGATTCACTGCTGACAATACTGCCAGCAATGAGGCCGTGACGATATTTGCGTGACGTCCCACGCCAAACAGCGACCCCGATCCGGCTACCGAGATCTCAACGTAGGCAACGGCTTGCGCATCGCTTCCCGTCGTACAGGAGTGCTCGTCGTACGCGAGGACATCGATCGGAAGCGCGAGTGCCCGCACGGCGGCATCGATCGGCCCCGTGCCTGCGGCCTGCAACGCGACTTCTCGGCCTGCATCGAGGAGGCGCAGGGAGATCCGCTCCCGCTCGTGTCCGTCCGCGGAGGTCGTCGACTGGTGCGCCACATAGGTGAACGGAGCTTGTGGGGCGAGATACTCCGTCTCGAACAGCCGCCACAGGTCGCTGGATGTCAGCTCCGAGCCGCAGGTATCGGCCGCCTCCTGCACCACCCTGCTGAATTCGATCTGCAGCCGTCGCGGCAACACCAGCTGGTAGTCGCGCTCCAGCAGGTAGGCCACCCCGCCTTTGCCGGACTGACTGTTGACGCGAATGATGGATTCGTAGGAGCGGCCCAGGTCCGCAGGGTCGATGGGGAGGTAAGGCACGTCCCAGATCCCGCCCGGTACCAGCGCGGCAAACCCTTTCTTGATCGCATCCTGGTGCGAGCCGGAAAACGCGGTGAACACCAGGTCACCCACATAGGGGTGGCGGGGATGGATCGGGAGCCGCGTGCACTCCTGCGCACAGCGCGCTATCGCGTTGATGTTCGAGAAGTCCAGTCCGGGCTCTACGCCCTGCGTGTACAGATTGAGCGCGAGCGTCACTATGTCGACATTTCCCGTGCGCTCACCGTTGCCGAACAGCGTCCCTTCCACACGTTCCGCACCGGCCATCACGGCAAGCTCCGCGGCGGCCACTCCCGTACCCCGATCGTTATGGGGGTGAACGCTGATCACGACACAGTCGCGGCGTGCGAGGTGTCGACCGACCCACTCGATCTGGTCGGCATAGACGTTCGGTGTGGCCATTTCCACTGTCGCCGGCAGATTGAGAATCGCCTTACGCTGCGGCGTGGGCTGCCAGACCGCGGTCACCGCATCGCAGATCTCGACGGCGAAGTCGAGCTCCGTCCCCGTGAAGCTCTCGGGCGAATACTGGAACGTCCACTGTGTCTGCGGCTGCAGAGCCGCGCACTGGCGGATCAGCTCGGCTGCGGTCACCGCGATGTCCAGGATGCCTGCGCGATCGAGTCGGAACACGACCCGCCGCTGCGTGGTGGAAGTGGAGTTGTAGAGATGAACGATGGCGCGGGGTACGCCGCGCAGACTCTCGAAGGTGCGCAGAATCAGATCCGCGCGGGCCTGGGTGAGTACCTGAACGGTGACGTCGTCCGGGATGAGGCGCTCCTCGATCAGCTCGCGCACGAAGTTGAAGTCGGTCTGCGAGGCGGCCGGGAAGCCGACCTCGATTTCCTTGAAGCCGATGCGCACGAGCTGCTCGAACATGCGGCGCTTGCGCGCGGAATCCATCGGCTCGATCAGTGCCTGGTTGCCGTCACGCAGGTCGACACTGCACCAGGTTGGCGCAGCGGTGATCGTGCGCGACGGCCAGGTGCGGTCGGCAATCGGGATAGGAGCAAACGGTCGGTACTTTTGCGAGGGCGTGCGCTGCACGGGTATCTCCTTGAGGGAACGTCGCAGGGCATCGGCGCAATGCCGCAGGCAGCGCCGGGCAAGCGCGATCCCGGTTCGGTTCGCGAATTCAGTTGGGGTTTACGGTCTTGTCAGCGCCGACCGTTGGCGCGTGGGTGATTTGCGCCTAGCGGCGCAGGAGCGTAAGCGCGAGCGACAGCAGCGGCAGGACGCCGGTGCTGGGGATGCGGAGGGATGTCGCGCTCGAGTGCATGACCCAAACGTAGCATCAGTCAGGGGAGGCGACAAGAGCCGGCTGTGTGACGGGGTAGAAGATTCGCGTCTCGCCGGTTTCCAGAACCTGAAAGGCCTCGGGCGCGAGGGCATGTTGGCGGCGGGCCGCCGCCAGATCGATGACCGGGTCATCGATCCCCTCGTCGGTCAGGCGAAAACAGCCAAAATGCGTACCCACGGATAGCGGAGTCCGCAGGTCCAGATGCGCCCGCACCGCATCGTCGGGGTTCATGTGCTGCTCCTGCATGAACCAGCGGGGCTCATAGGCTCCGATCGGGAGCAGGCAGATGTCGAGCGGCCCACAGCGCTCGCGCACGTCACTGAAGTGGGTCCCGTAGCCGGTGTCCCCTGCGAAGAACAGGCGGCGACCGTCGGCCTCGACCACGAATCCGCCCCACAGCGTACGGTTGCGATTGCGCGGGCTGCGCGCGGACCAGTGCCTGGCGGGTGTCATCGTCACCTGCGCGTTGGGTACGCTTACGGACTGCCACCAGTCGAGCTCATGGACCCTCTCCAGGCCGAAGCTCTCCAGCAGCGGCTTGTTCCCCAGGCTGGTGAGGAAGCAGGGCGAGTGCGTGCGTTGCAGCCGCACCAACGTCGGCATGTCCAGATGGTCGTAGTGATTGTGCGTGACCAGAACCAGATCGATCCTCGGGAGGTCCTGGAACGCTAACCCCGGATCGCGCACCCGTTTGGGTCCGATGCTCGTGAACGGGCTCACCCGCTGCGAATACACCGGATCGGTCAGAACGTTGAGACCGCGAAACTGCACCAGGAAAGTGATGTGATTGACGAACGTCAGCGCGATCTCACCTGCTGCCAGGTGCGTCGCCGGTGCCGGGCGCGCGCGATTCTCTACCCACTGCGGCCAGGGTGTGGGTTGAGAAGTGCGCCGCCAGCGGCGCACGTCCGCGAAGGACCGGCCGGTGCTTCCGACCGGATTGAAAAACCGCTCGCCATCGAAGTGGTCAGTGGGCGCCCCACGATGGCCAGGCCCCCCGAGCAGTGCGCGCAGGGTGCCCAGAATCCCGAGGCGCGTGGGCGGCGCGTTAGAGCTCATATCCGGTATAGAGTACACGCGCATGGACGGCAGAAGCGCGCCAGTTTGCCGCGTTGCAGCGACTCGTCCAGAATCCGCAAAAAGAGGGGGGGTGCCATGCGTTTTTCTTCGCGAGCTTGCAGCGGTTGGTGGGCAGCGCTCGTCGTGCTCGCCTGGGGGGCAATGCCTGCCAGTGCAGTGGCGCAAACACAGGCGGGCGCCGCGTCCGGGGAGATCCGTCTCTACACCCTCAATTGCGGACACCTCGAGTTCAAGGATCTGAGTTTCTTCTCCGATACCGGCGACTATGACGGCGGCAAGAGCGGCGTCATCGTCGCGCCGTGCTTCGTCATCCGGCATCCGAAGGGAATCCTGGTGTGGGACACAGGGATGAGCCCGCACTTCCCGAAGGGCGTGAACGCCGCGGGCGTCAGCGGTGGCATCGATGTGCCTGTGGAGAAGCTCCTCGCGCAGATCGGCATCAAACCCGCCGACGTCAACTATCTGGCGTTCTCCCACCTGCACAGCGATCACACTGGCAACGCCAACCTGTTCAAGTCGGCGACCTGGATCATGAACAAGACGGAGCTGGCGTGGGCGCTCGGGGGCGGCTCCGGCAGTCCCGTCGACGTGAGCGACTTCAGCGCATACAACACGGCCAGGACGCACATGATCGACGCTGACTACGATGTCTTCGGCGACGGCACGGTGCGCATCCTCAAGACACCCGGTCACACGCCCGGCCACCAGGTCCTGGAGTTGAAGTTGCAGAAGGCGGGGACGGTGATTCTGGCCGGTGACCTCTATCACTTCCGCGCCGACCGCGCGTCGCGGCTGGTTCCTCTTTTCAATACCAATCGCGCCGACACGCTGGCCTCGTTCGATCGTGTCGAGCGGCTTGCGCACAACACGCATGCGCGCGTGGTCATCGAGCACGACCCGGAGGACTTCAAATCGATGCCGAAGTTTCCGGCGTACCTGGACTGACCGGGTGGTGCAGCGCCGGGGCCCGCACTGCGGGGCGCCCGAGCCGTGGTCATTCGCAACGCAATGCAAGTATCGGATTTGCGCGCGCGATGGAGTAGCAATGCGCAGCTACTGTCGCGAGCGCGAGGACAAGCGCGCCTGCTGCCGCGGCCACGAACAGAACAGGATCCAGAGTGACGTGGTAAGCAAAGGACTCCAGCCAGCGGCTCATCAACACCGCTGCGGCAGCCCACGCGAGCAGCGACGCCCATAACACCGGCTTCGCAAACTGCCACAGCAGCAGGCGCAGGATATCGTGCGTCTGCGCACCCATGGCCTTACGGATGCCGATCTCCTTGGTGCGCTGGTTTGCCAGGGCCGTTGACAGTCCTGCCAACCCCAGGCAAGCCAGCAACACCGCCACAGCGGCGCAGGCTGCGAAAGACTGCGCTTGCCGCAGCACAGCGACATACAGAGTCTGTATGTAGCTGTCGAGAAAGAAGCGATCGATGGGTGCGCTATGCCCGGTCCGCTTCCACAGTGCATCGATCGCTGCAAGCGTTTCGGGGATATCCCGCCCTCGAAGCTTTACGCTGATCAGCGAGTAGGCTTCGCCCATTCGACCAACGAGGCGGTCGCGCGCGGCACCGGCTTCCATGAAGATGGCCGGGCGAATCTGCTCGTGTACCGTGTCGATGGAGAAGTCGGGAACTACAGCGACGATCGGCGCCTCGGGATGCGGGTCTATGAAGGGAAGGCGTTGGCCCACAGCCGCCGCCGGAGAAGAGAAGCCGAGGCGCTTCACGGCAGTCTCGTTGAGGATGTAGCCGGGAGGGCCGCCCGCCGCGCCCGCTGCGCCCGCGGCGCCTGCGCCCGTCGCGCCCCCCGCGCTCGCCGTGCCCACGGCGCTACCCGCGTCCGCCGCGCTCGCCGTGCCCGCTGCACTACCCGCGCCCGCCGCATCGCGCACGGGAAGCTGCCCCGCGAGCGGCTTCAACCCGTAGAGCTGAAACAGACCCGGCTCCAGCGCCACGGTGTCGAACGCCAGCGTGCTTCCGTCAGCCAGGCGAAAGTTGCCGAACGCGGCGCGATCAAGCAGCGCCTGATCGGAGCAGTAGGCGCCGCTCACTCCCGGCAACTCGCGCAGCCCGTTTTGAAATGCCTGCTCGCAAGGTGCCCGGATCATCAGCATCTGGTCGGTATTGAGTCGCAGCGCATCGTGCGCCGCGTAGTTGCGCTGCTCGTACACGACACCGCCCGCGATCACCAGGCCGATCAGCGCTGCGAACTGAACCGTCACGAGAGCTTGCCTGACGCGTGCGCCGTGCATGCCCGCTGAGAAGCCGTGGAGCGCTCGTGCCGGTCGGATTTCGCGTAGCACGGCCGCCGGATACAGTCCTGCGAGGGCGCCGAACACGAGCGTCGTGAGCGCTATCCATCCAATCAGCGCTGGAGTGTGTCCGAGCTCGAGCTTCACTCCCAGATCCAGCAGTGCGCTCACCCGTGGTAGGGCCAGCTCGGTCAGCACCACTGCGACGCAGGCCGCGATACCGGCATAGATCATCGACTCGCCCAGAAACTGCGCGAGCACGTCGCGGGAACCGGCCCCGGAGACCTTGCGAATCCCCACTTCGAGCGCGCGCCGCGGAGACCGGGCGACCGCAAGATTGATAAAGTTGATGGTGGCAACCAACAGAGTGAGTGCGCCTACGAGCGCGAGCATCACGAGCCGACTGCGAAACCCGGAATTGAGGTTGGGGTGCTGGTTCACGCGGTCGATGCGTACCGGCTCGAGCGAGGCGACGATTCCGGGTGGAAAGCTGTTCGGAGGAAACACCGCGCGAATCAACGCCGGCATCGCCGCCAGCAGGTTTTCCAGGCCCGCTTTCGAGGACAATCTCACATAGGTGCGACCAGTGAGAAATATCGCACCGCTCCCAGGCCGGTTGCGCGGGTTGGCAGCGAGGACGCTCTGCGGCGAATACGACGACAACCCGCTCGCGAAAATTCCGGTTTCCAGCTCCGTGCCGGACGGCAGATCGTCGATCACAGCCGTCACGGTCATCGGGTGCGCCCCCTGGATCGATCCGCCCGGCGGCGCGTGCTCGATCCCGCTGACGAGAAGCGTGGCGCCAAGCGGAGCATCGGTTCCAAAATATTCTCTGGCCTTGCTGCGTGTCAGGACGATGCTGTCGGGCTGACGCAAGGCGCTATGCAGATCCCCCGCGGTGACCGGCAGGGGCAGGACGTCGAACACGGTGGGGTCGGCCCAGTAGATCGTTTCCCGGGACTCAGTCTGGTCTTTTCGGAGCATCACCTCGGTTTGGGAGACTCGGGCCACCGCCTCCACGCCCGTCACCTGCGTCCTGATCTCCTCCGCCAGCCAACTCGTGGACTCCGCGTTGTAGAGCTCGGGATGTCCTTTCGGTATGGCGATGGTGGCGATCAGGTACGTCCGGTCGTAGCCGGGGATGAAATGATCGTAGGTGAGCTCGTGATGGATGATGAGGCCGACCAGCAGAGCGGCCGACAGGCCGACGGCGAGGCCGAGAATGCTGATCGTGGCGTAGAAGCGGCTCCGCGCAATGTTGCGTAGCGCCGCAGCCAGATAATTTCGGAACATCGCTGCTTCCTCCCCGCGAGGATGTTACGTCGATCGCCTGCCTTTGACACTGGCCACGTAGCGGGACAAGCCCTGCGTCAGCGCCTCCGAGACGATCCGGCAGCGAGCGCTGCGGCGCAAGTCGGCGTGCATGGCGACCCAGATCTCCAGCTTCAATGAGAAGGCCGCCGGCAGGACCGGTATCAGATCCGGGTCCCGGCGAGCGATTCCGATCTGACAGGCGCCGATTCCGCAGCCCGCCCGGAGCGCCGCCAGCTGAGCCAGGTCGCTGTCGGTGCGCAGCGCGAACATCTTCCGGTCCAGCGCGAGGCCGCGGGCACGAAGGGAGCGTGTGAACGCGTTTTCCTGGTCGAAGCCGATCACGGCATGACGGGCAAGCTCGGCGGCACTGCCGGGCATCCCGTGACGGTCAACATAGCGCCGATGTGCCGTCAACCCTCCCGGCTATCGCAACTGGGCGGAGTTGGTGATGCCGATGCTCTCGAGCACGATCGCTGCGGCGCAGGCGTCCGGTGCCCGCGTGCTCCTTCCCGGAACCATCTACAACTACGGCCCGGACGCTTTTCCAGTGCTCCGCGAGGACTCACCGCAGCATCCCCTTACGCGCAAGGGCGCCATCCGGGTCGACATGGAGAGCGCGCTGCGGGATGCCGCTCGATCCGGCGTGCGTTCGCTGGTAGTCCGCGCGGGCGACTTCTTCGGGCCCGCGGCGGGCAACAACTGGTTCTCGCAGGGGCTCGTCAAGCCCGGGCGCCCCGTCAGTTCGATCACCTGTCCGGGCCGCAACGGCGTCGGTCACTCCTGGGCTTATCTGCCGGATCTTGCCCAGACGATGGTGCAACTGCTGGAGCGCGAGTCGACGCTCGCGCCGTTTGAGACTTTTCATTTCCGTGGCCACTGGGATGCGAACGGCGGCGAGATGGTGGAGGCGATCCGTCGTGTCATTGGCAATCCCTCTGCGCCCGTGCGTAAGTTTCCGTGGCTCGTCGTCACGCTTGCATCGCCCTTCGTGACTCTGTTTCGCGAAATGATGGAGATGCGGTATCTCTGGAAAGAGCCGCTGCAGTTGAGCAATGAGCGGCTGGTCCAAGTGTTGGGAGCTGAGCCGCACACGCCGCTCGACGTTGCAGTACGCACCACGCTCGAGGGGCTCGGGTGCCTGTAGCTGCGCGGCCGCGAGCGCCGACGCTCCGTTCGGCGCCACAGCCTGCGCGGCTGCTGGCGATCAAGAAGGCGAAAGTATCTGGATTGGGCGCTTGAGATGCGACGGATCTTGCCGGAAGAGGCCCCTTTGAACTGGCCACCCGACTGGGTGAGGGTGAGAACGTTTGCGTGGCCGCCGGCAACCCTCGTAGAATCACCCTCCCCCTGAGCGGGTGTAGTTCAATGGTAGAACTGCAGCTTCCCAAGCTGCTAACGTGGGTTCGATTCCCATCACCCGCTCCACTCTCGCCCCCACGCCTCTAGTTACGCTCACCCCGGCAGCAGCGCGTACGCGTCGAGCCGGCGCCCCGACCCATGCGCCGTTGCGGACTGGATGAGCTGACTGTCATGTCAGTCTGCTCAACCTGTATGACTCATCCTTATCCTGTTGGCTGGTAGCGTTAGCAGGATTTGCGTGCACCGTGTCCCGTAACGCGCTATTGTCATGTCAGAACAAGAAGCGCACTGGCAGCGCCGGATTCAGCGATTGTTGGGGGCATCGACCGCATGTGCATGCACAGGCTGTATGTCTTTGGACTGGGTCCACTGCTGCTGGGGTGTCTAGCCGCCTGTGAAACGCAGGTCACACTCACTCCGACAGTGAGTGCGCAGGCGCCGCCGGCGTGCGTGATCGCGGCGCCGCTGTCGTACGACGGCCAACCGGCCTACCTGCCGCAGGTGATATCGGCGCAGCCGGCCGCGGAGCCTGCGACGACCGTCCTGCGCTACAGCTATGACGCCCAATACAACGCAAAGCAGCAGATCACGGCGTTGCAGCCTCTCAATCCGCTGCTCATCGTCGGATTCCCGACGGGGTCGAACGCGATCACCGTCTCGGGGCTGCTGGAGGTACTGCGCGACGGCAAGCCCGTGCGCGCCTACGCCGCAGCGTGCGCTCTGAAGCGCACCTCAACCGTCTTTTCCGAGGGCGAGACCCTGACGGCGATGCGCCGCCGGGCCCTGTTTCTCGTGCGGGACAACATTTCGGCGCAGGTCTGCCGCGACCAGCAGGGGTTGCGTGCCCTGCTCGCGGGAGATCGGCCGAGCATTGCAGATAAACAGCCACAATGACGGGAGGGACGCATGAGTTCGAGGAGACTTCTGTATGCCGCGCTGGCGACCGGCGCGATGGCGGTGTTGTTGAGCGGGTGCGCGACCTTAGGCCCGGCCTACACGCCCGATGCCAACGCGCCGCGGGACAAGGGGACGGTCTACGTCTACCGGCCGAAGGCGTTCGGGGGCGGTGCGATCAGCTACACGGTATCCGCGAACGGCACCGAGCTGTCGTCGTTGCCCGCGGGCGGGTACTTCGTCTATTACGCAACCCCCGGTGAGACCGAGTTCAGCGCGAAAACCGAGGCCAAGACTTCAGTCACGGTCGACGTGAAACCGGGGCAGACCTACTACGTGCAGGGCACCATTGGAATGGGAGTGTTCGTCGGTCATCCGCACCTGACACAGGTGACGAGTGACGTGGGCGCGAAGGAGATCGCCAGCTGCAAGCTCGTGCCGCCGGCGGCACCGAAGGCGGTGGCGAAGACAGGATCCTGAGGCTTCCGGGACTCACTCACGGCGCCGGCGGGTCGAACAGCGATCCGTCGGCCGCCGCCGCCGCCGCCGCCGCCACTACCGCCCGCCGTCTCTACCGCCGCCGCCTCTACCGCCCGACCGGGCACTGCGGCGTTGTCACCCGCCGCGGGGGCTCGCCTTCACCGTTGGGTCGACGTCGTTGCGCATGTAAGTGCACTTCCCATGCCGACAGTCGATGCTCGCGCTGGGTCGCAGGCTGGCTTGCAGGTCCGAGGCCTTGCGCAGGATCTGCGCTTCGCGGGCGGGCGTGAGATTGCGAATGTATTTCGCGTCGATTCGGTACCAGGGGCTGTGCCAGCGTGCCATGTCGGCAATGACTTGATCCGGATCGGCTCCTTCGATCATGACCTGATAGGCCGCTGCGACGACTCCGGTGCGGTCGACTCCGGCGCGGCAGTGAATGTAGATCGGTTTGGGCGCCTGCTTCATGATCGCAAGGAACAGGGCCACGTGATCGTCGAGATGCTTGGCGCTCAAAACCTGGAGCGGACTGAATCCGGGCACCTGGAAGTAGGGCAGTGACTGCGACAGGTTCGGCGGCGCGGCGGCGTCCTCGAATGCGCGCTTGTCGTTGCGCTGCAGGCTGACGATGGAGCGCACGCCTCGCTCGAGGAGCCACTGCGCGTCCGCCGCGTTCGGATTCGGCCCTCGCCACAACGTTCCGGGCGTGACGACACAGAAATTCCGGATCGGGGAATCCAGGTCGTTCGAGCAGGCGCCGCGCAGGGTGTGCGGGGAGATATAGACGCAGCCGGACAGTGCCAACAGGAGTGCGCACGCGAGCACCCAGGCAGGGGTCGCTACGACTTTCTGCAGTGGCGACACTCCGTTTGGGCGCCGCTCCGCTTCCTGCCGATTGCTCCGCAATTCCGCCGATTGCTCCGCAATTGGGGGCTCGCGTACCATCGGGGTGCAACGTCGACATGGGCGGATCAGTTCCGGCGGCGCTCGTAGTGGACGATGAGGGCGCCGGTGTCGAGCGTGCGGCTGTCGATCAGCTTCAGGTCCTGGCGCCGGAAGCCGCGGGCGAACAGGGGCACCCCGTCACCGAACAGATTCGGCGTGATCATCAGGCGATACTCATCGACGAGATCGTGGGCGATCAGGCTCTGGGCAAGGCTGGCTCCGCCGAAGGAGAAAATGTCGCCGGCGGCCGTCCGTTTGAGCTCGGCCACGGCCTGGGCCAGGTCCCCCTCGAGGAGCTTGCCGTTCCAACCCGGATCGCCGCTCAAGGAGCGCGACGCGACGCTCTTGGGCAGGCGGTTCATGGCCGCGGCGTGCGGCACGCTGGCGGCGGGGCTGTTCGGGTCGGTGGCGGCCGGCTCCCAGAAACCCTTGTTGAACAGGAAGTTGACCCGGCCGTAAAGCAGGTGGCCGGCACGCCCCAGGGCATATCCGGACCAGTGCTTCTCCAGGTCAGCCGACCATTGCGGTCCGATGAACTCACCGCCGGCGCCGGCGATATGACCATCGAGGCTCATGAACATCGACAGGACGAGCTTGCGCATGGGAGGACTCCGCCGTGACAACCAGTTGTATAGTGCAACCGGTTGCTTTCTACTCCAACCGATTGCATATTGCAAGCAGTATGAAAGCGCAGCCTGCAATGAGACAGCCCGGGCCGCCCGAGCAGCGCTCGGGATGCCCGATCAACCTGACGCTGGAGACCATCGGCGATCGCTGGAGCCTGCTGGTCATCCGCGACCTGATGTTCGGCAACCGCAGGCACTTCCGCGAGCTGCTGACGCGGTCCGAGGAGGGCATCGCTTCCAACATCCTGGCGGACCGGCTGAAGCGGTTGCTGGAGGCGGGGCTCGTGACCCGGGTGGACGACCCGCAACACAAGCAGAAAGCCATCTACAGTCTCACCGAGAAGGCCATTCAACTCGTGCCGCTGCTGGCGCACATGGGTGCGTGGGGCCGGCGGCACCTGCCGGTCTCCGAGGAGATGTCCATACGCGCGCGCCTCCTGGAGGAGGGAGGTCCGGAGCTGTGGGATGACTTCATGGACGAGCTGCGTGAGACGCACCTCGGAGCAAAGCGTAGTAGGAAGAGCGGCGTAACGGTGGCGGAACGCCTGCAGACGGCCTTTGAAGCGGCGTGCCGCAAGTCCCGCCGCGCTTCGTGATGTCGAAGAGTCTGCCGACAGTAGTGCTCGTGCACGGTGCGTGGCATGGAGGATGGTGTTGGCAGAGGCTCACCCCGCATCTGGTGAAGCGCGGATTCGTCTGCCGAACCGTCGATCTTCCCAGCGTGGGCGCCAGGCCGGGAGAGGCTATCGGTCTATCCGAGGACGCCGCGGCTGTCAGGGCGGCGGTCGCCGAGGTTTCCGGCCCCGTGATTCTGTGCGCTCATTCCTATGGCGGAATGGTGATCTCGATGGCCGCCGCAGGCGCACCCCAAGTCGAACACCTCGTGTACGTGTGCGCGTACGTACCTGAAAGCGGGCAGTCGGTGCAGGACATCCGCGGCGGCAAACGTTTGCCGTGGGTGCAGAAGCTCGACGGCGGTCTGACGATGGCGGATGCCGAGCGTGCGGCGCCTTTGTTGTACGGTGGCTGCGATGCAGTGACCCAACAGTGGGCGATGCGCCAGCTGCGGCCGCAGTGCAACGCCGCGTTCGAGGAAGCCATAGGAACGCCGGGCTGGAAGGAAGTGCCCTCGACCTATGTCATCTGCGCCGACGACAAGGTCATCGCACCCGAGCTGCAACGCGACGTGCTCGCGCCCAGGACGACGCAAGTCATCGAGCTCGACTCGGGTCACTCGCCCTTCCTGTCGATCCCGGCGGAGCTTGCCGAGGCTGTGCTTTCGCGACGCTAGTCCCCCGCTGCTGAGGAAGTCGGCCCCCGCGAGCTCGCGGCGATCCTCAGGCGGCGCCAGCGACCCTCGCTCGTGGCCGGCGCCGCCAGGAACTTCTGGGCGCACGCTTCGTTGCACGGGGGGACTTGACGGAGGATCGCGACATGGCCGCATCTGCAGCTTCGAATGGTAAGAACACAGCCGACGTCTCGGACGTAAAAGATCACCTGCGGGCTGCAGGGGAAGCGGCGGCTGAAGCCGCACGTGCGCGGGCCGATCAAGCCCGCGAGTGGGCGACGGACCGATGGTCCAGCCTGCAGGAACGGGTTGAGGCTCAGCCCTATCGGGCGACGGCCTGGGCCCTGGGAATCGGTGTCGTCGCCGGGTTCCTGCTGGCCGGGCTGATCCGCGGCAGCCGTCGATAACACTGCCGCCCGGTCGACAACGCGATCGCCACCGTGGCGTGCCTTACTCCGCGGCCGGCCCGCCCGAGCGTCCGAAACCGCCATTTTCGATGCCTCTGACCATTCGGTGACACTCGCGAGTGCCCGCCGTGGTCTGCTTTGCCCATGCACCAGATTGGCGTCGTGGGCCTCTCCTATCGCCATGCCGGCGTCGATGACATAGCCCGGTTCTCGCTTCCCAAGGAGAAGGTGGGTGCACGCCTGCCCAGCTTGCGCGACTGCCTGGGTGCCGCGGAGGTTCTGTACGTCGGAACCTGCAATCGGGTCGAGGTCCTGTACACGACGCTCGATGGCTCACCTGCCGGTGATGCCCGGCGCGACATCTTTCGCGCGCTGATCGGGCGCGAGCCACAGCCCGGTGAGGCAAACCGCATGCTGCGCGCCTGGACAGGCGAGGCGGCGCTCGAGCACCTGTTCCTGGTGGCTTGCGGCCTGGATTCCGCGCAAGCGGGCGAGCAGGAGATCGCGGCCCAGATTCGCGGTGCCTGGGAGACCTCTCGCTCAGCGAACGTGTCCGGCCCCACGCTCGATCGCCTGGTCGCCGAGGCGTTGGGGATGGCAACCCGCGTTCACCGTCTGGAAGCCGGAGTGCCGGCCCCCTCGCTGGCCGGTCTGGCGGCCGACCGGGTGCTGGCGCACATGGGCGTATCAGGGGCAGGGGCAGCGGGCGCAGCATCAGATGCTTGCGCGCCTCCCGGCGTGGGTGCCGGCGTGCAGATCCCCGGCGTGGGTGCCGGCGTGCAGATCCCCGGCGTGGGTGCCGGCGTGCAGATCCCCGGCGTGGGTGCCGGCGCGCCCGGCC
>Ga0157370_10000998_pt1 | contig 35738 bp, 37 predicted proteins | sample C35metaG_FD_113463 | JGI IMG/M metagenome (GOLD analysis project Ga0157370, IMG submission 113463) | Corn rhizosphere microbial communities from Kellogg Biological Station, Michigan, USA - C3-5 metaG | ecosystem: Host-associated > Plants > Roots > Rhizosphere > Soil | place: USA: Michigan... | reverse complement strand
TCTGTTCTTAAAGAATTGGAATAGAGGATCTGATCTGATCCTCAGCGGCCGGCCGTGATATTTCAGTTGATTTTATTTCCTTGTTCTTGCCTTTGTGAGTGTACGTATATCCATGTCAAGGTATGAGGCAATGTATTCCAACTTTATGCGGTTAAGTAACTGGGGAAAATGCTTTTCAAAATAGCGGTACCGTTCCCTGGCAGTGAGCCTGCTGATAGCCCTGGTGCGTATGTCCTTTAAATTATTGAACCGCTCAGCGACAATGGTGCGGATTCGGGATATCTCTGGATAGGTATCTACCAGGTGTAGTATATTTTCAATACGCATACCCTGCAGTTCGCAGTCTTCAATCGCCTGGATATTGTAAAGGCTTTTCTTTTGGTCAAAGAGGCTTTTAAAGAGAACGATCACGTGATCTTCTTCGATGAACAAGGTGGTTACTTCCCGTTCTTCACGGGTATAATAACACCTTACCAGCCCCTTTTGAAGATACCATGCATATTGACATACCTCCCCTTCATAAAGCAGGAATTCATTTTTTTTCTTCCTGGTAAAACGAAGCCTGTTCTGTAGTTCTGCTTCTAATGCCCCGGACACAGGATGCAGGCGGTTTAAAAAAGAAATAACTTTTTCCATCACATCAGGTTGAACATCATCCCTGCCCGGTATGATCGGGTGCAGGTAACAATTTTTGGCTACTTAATTAATGGATAGGGGATAACAGTTTTATGAATACACAGTTATTGCAAAGTTCAACCCCTTCTGTCGTCCTTCATAGTAAAATCAGGTATAGTATCCGTTATCTTATACCGTTTCCGCCATTTTGAACGGTTTTGACCAACGAAAAGATGGGGCTTTTTTGTTGTTTGCAACTTATCTGGTTATTTTTTAAAGGATCCGGGAGTGTGTTTGAATCTCTTTTTAAAAGCATTATTGAAAGTGCCCCGGTTTTTGTATCCAACCTCACGCATCGCCTCTTTCACCCATTTCCCTTCAGCAAGCAGTTGCACAGCTTTATTCATTCGTATCCGTTCAACATAAGTATGAAAACTTTCATCTTCCTGACTTTGAAACAGGTACCGTAGTGTAGACTCATTTAAACCAAACTTTTGTGCAACACTCCCGGCGCTCAGATCGGCTGTCAGGTTCGTCAATACATATTCCTTTATCCGTTCCAGCCGGCTTTGCCAGTGAAGTAATTGGTCTGAAATATTTATGTTTTGCGGTGTCTGCATTTTTTTATTGGTACAATTGCATGTATGCGATCTTAATTTTAGCCGCTCTGTATTTACCCGGAACTTATTTTTTAAATATCCGCTAACTTTTCATTATTTTATGGCGAGCGCTCGCCATTTTTTGGCGATCGTTCGCCATTTTATCCACATGATCTTCCGACATTCTTTACAAATTAGAAGATCGCATGTATCATTTCAGACATATTACTTATCCGATCAGGTTTTTTCGGGCTTGCGTTTTCTTTCTCTGCATTCAACCTGACGTCCAAGAAGCAATTCCTCTCTGGTTCTGGCTTTTCTTATCCGGAAGACAAACATCAACAATATTTCCTTAAAAAACACCCGTATTTATACGGGGATCCTTAAAAATCAGGGAAGGATATTTACAGGTTATGCGACGCCTAACACTGCCTGCTAACGCTGCCCAAAACCTCTTCTGATGAGCATAATCATTACCTGCATTTGCTGAGAATTTGTTACCTGTTTTTACAGGTCTGGCAATATTAAAAGAAACAAATGCATAAAAGATGGCGGGTAGCGGAAATTTCGTATCAATACGCAGATTTTTCGTAGCAATACGCAGGTTTTTAATAATGGCGCCCATAAAAACCAAAAGGGAATAGTTATCCTGATCCGGACAGGTTTATTAGTTATCGTTTGCTGGCTTTAGGAGCAGGGAGTATCAGGCTATAAGCAAAGAGACGGTCTCAAAAGGAAAAAGAGAAAGATGGCCGGTAATAATCAGGATGGATTTCATGGCCTTTCGCCACTCGCCGGGCGGAACTCCGAATTTTCTTTTGAATGCCCTGATGAAATTATTCAGGTAGTGAAATCCTGTAAGGTGGCTGATTTGTTTCAATGGCTTATCAGTGTCCCTCATCAGCATCTTTGTCCTCTCCATCCTTTCGGTTTCCAGGTATTCAAAAACCGGCATTTCAAAATACTGCTTAAACCCTTTCTTTAATTTAGTAGGGCTTAATCCAACATCGGTGGCAATCTGTTGAATAGTATAATGGCGTGAAATATCTTTCGCGATCATTTCACGTGCTTCATAAAGGCATTCAATATCATGTTGAGTCAGTTGCATCATATGCGGCTTTCGCTGATGGATTTCTGAAAGACAAACTTCATCAATACCGGCCAAACAAACCAGCGTAGTGCTACGGTATTTTTGGCCTAGTCTGGATGCAATACTAGACCAGGGACAATGATTGTAAGTGAATTAACACCTGGTTCACTTATTATTGACCGGATGGGAATTGAGGGCAAGATCTTGTTTAAATATATAGCGCTCAATTAAGAGGTAAGCAATTATTAAATTTTTGAATTATTGTTTGATTGTTTTATTGATTATCAAATCAGTACTTTCTTTGCGGCAAGGTTGAGTGTTAATTGCTTGCGCATTTATTCTATTCCAGCGAACAATCCATTCCCCCAAAATAATTTCTTAAAACACCTTACTTTTACGGACCATCTATACAATTAAAACCCAGGAAGAAAACATGATTTATAAAACAATGCGAATAATGATGCCGGTAATAATTATTCTCTGCAGTCTTATTTCCTGTAATCAAAATAAAGTGGTTCCAAAAGATGATTTTGTAATTGCCAATGGCCAGGTACCTAACATTGCTATAGATAAAAACGGCACAATTCATCTTGTGTATGGTTTGGGCGACAGCATTATGTACACGGCTTCTTCAGACAAAGGCAATTCCTTTTCCCGGCCTTCAATTATAGCCGTAGTACCAGGTTTATATTCTTTTGCGATGCGCGGGCCGCAGATCGCCTCAACTGATGAGGGGATTATTGTAACCGGCTGTACATCCAAAGGGAACATCTTTTCCTACTATAAAGAAAATGGAAAATGGAAACTGGGCGCAAGAGTAAATGATGTTGACACGGTGGCTAAAGAAGGATTAATGGCCCTGAGTGCCGATGGAGAAAATGTTTTTGCAGTATGGCTCGATTTAAGAGGAGACAAAAGAAATAAAATATACGGAGCTCAATCAAAAGATGGAGGAAAAAGCTGGGCTGAAAATAAGATGATCTACACTTCGCCTGATACGTCCGTTTGCCCATGCTGTAAGCCTTCAGTTGTGGTAAAAAGAAATAATGTTTATGTTATGTTTCGAAACCGCCTGCATGGCAACAGGGATCTGTATTTAATGCGGTCCGTCAATAATGGCGCTTCCTTTGGCAAGGCGGAAAAACTGGGCACAGGCAACTGGCAATTAAACGCCTGCCCGATGGATGGTGGTGGTTTGGCAATAAACGAAAACGGACAAGTACGGACAATATGGAGAAGAGAAGGAGCTATTTTTACGGACGCTCCCGGTGTTCCTGAAATTGAAGTGGGAAAAGGCAGAAACTGCACCATAGCGGCAATTGATAACAAGAATATGTTTGCCTGGACAGAGAATGGAAAAGTACTATTTATTAAACCAAACGGTCAAAAGAAAACCCTTGGCAAAGGCAGCCTTCCTGTTTTAAAAGGGGTCGACGATGAGCATGCAATTTGTATATGGCAAAATGAGCATCAAATTCATGGCGCTGTGGTGGAACTTTAATAGATGATCTTGAGAAACGATAGCGAGAAACATGCGTAACCTTTTCGAAAAGGTGTCAGTTGTTTCTCCCGGCAAAAAAGATTTCCACACAAGGCAATTAATTCCAATTTCTGTCGTTGATAATAAGCTGGCCCTTTCCCGAATTTATTAACGTAGGATCATTTTGAATTAATAACCGCCAATAAATGAAACGGAAAAAAGAGAAAACGACTGTCCTGTTTGTCAACAAGAATTCACACGCGTTCAAGCCCATACAGGTTGCAACCGGCCTGATCCTTCATTGGAAAAAATATGTGGCTGTTTTTGTTATCCTCTTTATTACTCTTGCAGCAGGGTTTGTTTATCTCCTTCGTGCCAATTCTGAACAAAAGCTGATCGCAGCGGCACTTTCCCAAAAAATCCATTCCATACATACGCATACTATAGCGGTCCCTGAAAATGACACTTCTGAGCTTCGCGAAAAATTTACCAAAATAGATACGGAACTATCTGCTATAAACGGATACTTAAAAGCAAGAGGAATCCGCAGCAATATGGAGGCAGTGGGCGGTGAAGCGGATCATGATGTGATATCCGCTGATGAGATCAGTGATTTTTATATCAAATATTTAGACCGGATCGGGTACAATATTTCTTATACGCCGCTTGGTTTGCCTTACCCGGGGAAGATCACTTCTACTTTCGGGCATCGTGAAAATCCCTTTGACGGAACCGGCGTTGAAACCCACAAGGGGGTTGATATCAGCGGCCCCATTGGTTCTCCCGTAAAGGCAATGGCAAAGGGGGAAGTAGAATTTGCAGGAAAAAAAGGTGGCTTTGGCAATTGTATTATTTTGAAACACGGCAATGGTTTTGAAACATTGTATGGCCATTTATCAAAGGTACTGGTAAAAGTTGGCGATCCAATAACGATAGGGCAGGAGATAGGCAGGATCGGCTCTACGGGCCGCTCCACAGGGCCACACCTTCATTATGAAGTACACAAAAACGGCAAAAAAATAAATCCGCAGTCATTTCTAACACTCAAATAGTTATGTTTAAAAAAAATAAAGAGCAGCAGCCATTAGAGATCAATCCTCAGGAGATTTCTACCATCGTTGGTGAGGGATACACTTTCACCGGCGAGATCCGGGGCACTTCTGTCATCAGGATTGAAGGAAAAGTGATTGGGAATCTTCATGTGGAAGGCGGCGTTGTACTGGGTGAAAACGGAAATATTCAAGGTGACATTTTTACAAAGTCGGCGATCATTCATGGCACCTTAAATGGGAATATCAAAGCCGTTCAGATTGAAATTAAAAAGAGCGGCTGCATCCACGGTGACATCACTACAGATACGCTGGAAATAGAGCTGGGAGCACAATACAACGGAAAGCTGAACATGAAGCGGGAGGAGAGAATGGAAGAGGAGGAGGAGGAGAAGAAGGCGTCGTAAGTCTGGAATTGTAAAGGCAGGAGTAGTTCTGCGGGATTTTCAGATCAGCGTTCTTCGCGCAAATTCTGTCTATAATATTCCTGTTTCAAATATTCCATGGTATTATTCTGATTGTTCCTGTTAATCTGAAACCCCAACTCGTTTGCAATTTGATTTGACGTCTGTCGAAAAATATCAGCCATTACAAATAATGATTTCCAATTATCTTCAAATTTATCATTTGAGTAGGTCTTTAATATTTTATTGTAAAAATTTTCTGACAGATATTTTCTCATAAATCTTCCTGCCTTGCCAAATGAAACAGAAAAGTCATTTTCAACTCCAATTTTCCACTCAATGATCTTCATAAACATAGGTCTTACAACTATTTCAGTCATTTCCTTGGCATACGTTATTTCAGATCGTAGAAGGCCTTTTGCCACATAGGTGCTAACCCACCAAAATTCATTACAGGTGTCCGAAAATTCCTTTTCGGTCGGTTTCTGAATATGATAATCTCTGTCGCTGACTGAGAATGGATGAAAAAATAAATTGTCTTTGTCAAGCCACAATATTGACGGACCATTAAAGTTAAAATTTTTAATTTTTTCTTTAGGGAATAACGTTAGGTCTATCCGGTTTCTATCTTTAAATAAAATCAGGTAAGTGAAGCTTATTTTTTCCTGATAATTGCCTTTATCTCCAAAAGTCATTTCATCCGGCAGCTGAAAAATTATTTTCTCGCCAAAAATATTAATCCAGGAATGATCAATCGTAAAGCTTTCCAGGTTGTCAACTATGAAAACAATATCAAAGTCCTGAAGGCGGTCAGTTTTAATATTTGGATTTGCTCTTGAACCGTTTAGTAAAACAGCTCTGATCCGATCGTCTTGTTTGGAAAAATCGAGTAGTAGATTTTTGATTTCAGTTTCACTTCTCATTGTTATAGCATCAACATTTTTTAACTGATCTAAAGTAGTTGATTTATCAATTCTTCCAGCGGGAAAATAAAACCCTTCCTCTTTCCTTCCCTCCCTTCCAAAACTGGCATATCTTTTTATTGACCTTGATAAATGTCTTTATCAAAGTACAAACATAAACGATCGTTCGATAAAACGCCGGAGCCTACTGGTGGAAAGCCTACCGGCAAGGAGTTGCGCTTTGTGGTTCAGAAACACCATGCCTCCCGTCTGCATTATGATTTCAGGTTGGAAATGGAAGGGGTTTTAAAAAGTTGGGCAGTTCCAAAAGGGCCGTCCATGAACCCGGCAGATAAACGCCTGGCGATGATGGTGGAAGATCATCCATGGGACTATCGCAATTTTGAAGGCGTCATTCCGGAGGCCTATGGCGCCGGCACGGTGATCATTTGGGATGAAGGAACTTACGAGCCGGCAGAAAAAAAGAAAACGAAAAAGGAAGATGAAAAAAGCCTGATGCATCATTTGTACCTGGGAAGCATTTCGTTTGTTTTAAATGGCAAAAAATTGAAGGGCGAATTTTCCTTGGTGAAAACAAATCAGCGTGGCGATAACGCCTGGCTGCTGATCAAAAAGAAAGATCAATATGCAACAACGACGGATATTACGCAAGAAGACCTTTCTGTTGTGTCAGGCAAAACTTTAGAGCAGGTAAAAGAACATCCGCAAAAAGAATGGCAAAGCGACCGCGCTAAAAAAATTACGAACAAGGAAGGAAAGGTTGAAGAAAAAGTAGATGTAAATGAATTATTAAATTTGTTGAAGAGGGGAAAGAACTCAAAGTTTTTATCAAATGTAAAACCGATGTTGTGTTCGTTGATAAAAGAGCCTTTTGACGATCCGGATTTTTTGTATGAAGTGAAACTCGATGGCTACAGGATCATCGCCTATGTACAAAATGGAAAAGTGATTTTAAGCTCAAGAAGCGGTTTGGATTATACCCAAAAATATCTCGCTATTGAACAGCAATTAGCCCAATTGGATTTTGATATGATCCTTGATGGAGAGCTTGTCGCGCTAAATAAAGAAGGCCGCCCTGATTTTGATGCCTTGCAAAAAAATAATGGCAAAGATCCGTTGGTGTTTTATCTTTTTGACATTCTTTGGTGTAAAGGGTTTGAGCTGATGGATCTTCCATTGACAGACCGAAAAGAAATTCTTTCAAAAGCGGTGTCTTTTAATGACATGATCAGGTTCAGCGACAGTTTTGATGAAGGAATTCAATTGTTTGAGCTGATTAAAAAACAGGATATGGAAGGCATTGTTGCCAAAAGAAGAAGCAGCAGGTATGAACCGGGAAAGCGTGGGAGAGATTGGGTGAAATTGCCTACAGAAAAAAGGCAGGAGTTTGTGATCGGAGGCTGGACAGAATCCGACAGCGCGGCTCCTTTTGCATCTTTACTTTTTGGTTATTATGAAAATGGAAAACTCCTGTACCAGGGGCATGCAGGTGGCGGATATAAAGCAAAACAAAAAGAAAAAATAATGGAAAAGCTTCTCCCACTGGAAATTAAAAAGAGCCCTTTTGCCAATGAAATAGATACTGATAGAAAAGCTCATTTCGTAAACCCTGAGTTGGTAGCGAATATTAAATTTGCAACTTACACGGCTTCCGGAAAGATTCGGAAACCCGCTATTTTCCTTGGTTTCAGGGAAGATAAAAAACCGAAACAGGTGGTGGAAGAAAAAGTTTTACCAATTGAAAAGGTGGAAGAAAAACCCGATGGACCAAAAGAAAGTTATTCCGAAAGCAACTGGAAAAATTTGGAAGACGAAAAAATAACCAGCGAAGATTCAGTAACTATTGATGGGAAAAAAGTGCCGCTGACCAATATTGAGAAAGAATTGTGGAAAGGAGTTACCAAGGCTGATTTGATTGCATATTATCATTCTGTTTCGGCTTATATTTTGCCTTATCTGAATGATCGTGCAGAATCATTGCATATTAAAAATATCAGGGCAACAGCACCGGGACTTTATATCAAAGACATGGAAGGCCATCAGCCAAAATGGGCGCAAATCTTTTCTACACCGAGAAAACATCCGAAAAAAGGAAAACGAAATACGATAGATTACCTAATATGTAATGATGAAGCGACATTGCTTTACATGATCAATCTTGGATGCATTGATGTCAATCCATGGACATCCAGGATCGATAATTATTCAGAGCCTGATTTTATCATTATTGATCTCGATCCAACTGATGAGGATTTTAAAAAAGTGATCAAAACAGCCAAGGCCGCCAAAAAAGTTTTTGATCAGTTGAAAATAAAAACCTTTGTAAAAACATCTGGTAAATCAGGATTGCATATTTATATTCCATGTGAAAAATTTTCTTTCCCTCAGGCAAGAAAGATAGCTGAAAAAATTTGTCAGATGATCCATGATCTCGCAGCTGAAATTACGACAACAGAGATCACTGTTTCAAAAAGGGGAAATAAGTTATATATCGATCCCAATCAAAACGATGAAGCGGATACGGTTGCAGCAGTCTACAGTGTAAGACCGGCAAGACTTCCAACGGTTTCCACTCCGCTTGAATGGAAAGAAGTGAATGGAAAACTGGATCCCACGAAATTTAATATTCGTTCGATTTTGGAAAGAATAAAAAAGAAAGGAGATTTGTTTGAAGGTTTGATGGATGGGCAGACGAGGAAAAAGAATTCTACAATTTTGAAGAAGTTTTTATAAGAACTTTTGAGAAGTAATGAATATTTCTTTGGCACAAATTTTTATTGATGGTTTTGAAAAAAGTTATGATAGAAAAAACAGAATTAAAAATAACAAGCCCGGCATTTAAAAATGATGGCGAAATTCCACCCAAATATACCTGCGATGGTGAAGGTGTTAATCCGGCACTTCACATCAATAATATTCCCGAAGGTGCTAAAACACTGGCTTTGATCGTTGAAGATCCTGATGCGCCAAATGGAACTTTTGATCATTGGGTCGTTTGGAATATTGATCCGGTTACCACCATTAATGAACACAGCCTTCCCGGGACAAGTGGCGATAACAGCGCAGGAAAATCCGGCTATCATCCTCCCTGTCCTCCTTCCGGATCGCATCGTTATAATTTCAAAGTGTATGCGTTAAATGCAGCATTGGACTTGCTTGCAGGTACGAGCAAAAAAGGTTTGGAGCTCGCAATGAAAGGGCATATCATGGGTGAAGGAAGTTTGACAGGGAGGTATGAAAGAAAGAAATAAGGAATGTTATCTTGTAACTATTCAAATGTAATTGTTCCCTTACTATCAATATTGGTTCTTTTATCGAAAACAAAATCAAAATATTTTGCCTCACCTTTCAAACCTTTAATTGTTTCTGTAATTCTTCCATATTCCTGACCTGATTCAGTAAAGACTTTTACCGTAATCTTTTCATCAATAGAATTATCGAATATTAAGTAGGCAGTCAAAATATTATCAGTTGTTGAATCTGAAGAATGAATAATTATTTTGCCGGATTTTAAACCTTCATTAGATAATTTGGGTGAAAATTTAACCTGATTTTGAAATGTCTTTTCTACTCCTTTCGCAACTCCATCTGCAAATTCTGAACCTGTCTTTGCAATAACTTCGCCGGTTTTATTCACTGTCTCTTTTGTTTTTTGTTTAGCCCAATTGCACGACAATAAAAAGAGTGAGAATAAAATAAAAATATACTTCATAACAAGGTTTTGACGAAAAATTAAAATCAAAAATAGCGGAAAAATGATCACTTTTTAATTTAGTCATGATTATTCAGAATGTTGCCTGATTTTTTAGGCCTATAAGGTTTTAATCTTTACAATTGATTGATAACTTTTGAATTAAAGCCTTACAAGTCTTTGAAATTATTCTGCCTTTTTTAAAATATATTTCTCAGCAAGGTTGCCATTGATTTCTTTTTTGTCCGCATCTAACATGGCAAGGGTGGAATCAGATTTTATCAAAAAAAATCTTTTACTTGATTTACCAGGAAATGAAACAGTGATTATTTTATCTGAAATACTCCATTTTCCCGTATCAGAAAATGAAGAATTTCTTTCAAGATAGTTCAGTAGTTCTATAAAAGCAGAGTCAGGATTGAAAGCAACGGTTGTTTTAATTCCCGGACAATCTGCGCATGGAGTGACACCGGAATATTTTCCTGAAAAAGTTTTTGATTGAGATTCTTGTTGTGTGGGATTATTCTCTTCATGTTCTGAAACTCTTTCTGAGCCATTACTACATGAGATTTGAAAAAAGGCGCAGAAAAGAAAAAGGGAAAGTATTCTTTTTAGAAGCATGTTATTTGTTTGCTTCAAACATAAACAATAATCAGACCTGTAAGATTTTACGAATTGATTGATGACTTTTGAATTTAACCTTATAGGTCATTCTCACAACTATTTTTTCATGTATTTCCAGTTCCTGACTTTGCCTTCCATAAGCCATTCAATGGTTGTCAAAATTCTTTTGTTTCTTGTTTCTTCCGTCTTTGCATCATTGATCCAATCAGTGTATTCCCTTTTTTGTGAAGGACTGAAACCATTAAAAGTGGCAGTGGCTTTTTCATATTTTACCAGCTCTTTTTTTAATGCATCAGGTACAACAACTTCCGGTTTTTTTTCTGATCTGTTTCTTTCAGGAAGCTTAACCCCTTCATCATTTAATTTCATCGCTTCTTTAATTCTTGCGATGATAATTTTATCTGAAGGAAGATCACCAAGCTTGGTTATTTTTCCTGAATGCCCCATTGCATTTGCATTATTTTCTTTGAATGTATTTGCATCTTTCATTAACGCAGCTTTCCAAAAACTAAAGACACAATGGTGTTTGAATGCCGCCATGCTGCACATCATTCCTTTGTAATCAAAATGTGGAAATCCCCATTTTATTGTTTCTTCCACTTGAGGACATGCAGCGTGAACTAATTTTCTTAAATGATTTAAAATGGGTTTTGCAAAATCAGCAGATTTCGCAATGTAGTTGTCGATTCTTTTGTCTTGCAAATTTGAAGATTTAAAAATGTGAAAATGTGAAAATACTAAACTGGTATCAACTACAAGGGAAAAAATAATAACTGCAAAAAAATAGCCGATCAACTAATCCAGTCGCGCATTGGTTAATTGGTAAATTTTCACATTTTCAAATTTACTAATTAATTATCTTCCCTGACTCCAGGTTCTAGACCTTCTGAAACCACTGTGTGAAGCAGGTTTGCGGTTCATCGGGTTATTTGCAACTACCGGGGTTTGAACAAATTTCATCGTGCTAGCATAAGGATGATCTTCTACAACAGGGATTGTTTGATTGATGAGTTTATGAATGTCGCGGAGATAAGCGCGTTCTTCCATATCACAAAATGAAAGCGCTGAACCGGAATTTCCTGCCCGTCCTGTACGGCCAATTCTATGCACGTAAGTTTCAGGAATGTTGGGCAATTCAAAATTAATTACATGGGTCAATTCGTCCACATCAATTCCTCTTGCCGCAATATCTGTTGCTACCAACACGCGAATTTTTCCTTCTTTAAAATTGTTCAAAGCCTTTTGCCGTGCAGCCTGCGTCTTGTTGCCATGAATCGCATCTGATTTTATATTCGCACGATGAAGATCTTTGGCAATTTTATCGGCACCATATTTTGTTCTTGTAAAAACCAATGCGTTTTGGATATTCCCGTTTTTCAAAAGATGAATCAGCAATTGGCGTTTATCATTTTTTTCAACTAAATAAATATGCTGATCTACATTTTCGGCTGTTGAAGAAACGACTGCAACTTCGACTCTCACAGGGTTTGTAAGGATAGAAGAAGAAAGTTTAGTGATCTCCGGCGGCATGGTTGCTGAGAAAAATAAAGTTTGTCTTTGTTGAGGAAGCAACGCAATAATTTTTCTGACATCATGAATGAAGCCCATGTCGAGCATGCGATCGGCTTCATCAAGTACAAACATTTTTATAGTATTCAGGCTGATTAGTTTTTGCGCAATCAGATCCAATAATCTTCCAGGAGTTGCAATTAAAATATCAACGCCGCGGCGCAATTCATTTGTTTGATGATATTGTGAAACGCCACCAAAGATCACAGTATGCCTTAACCCTAAATGTTTTCCGTATGCTCCAAAACTTTCATCAATCTGGATCGCCAGTTCTCTTGTTGGAGTAAGGATTAGTGCTTTTATACCATGACTATAAGCATCTTCTTTTTGTTGCAACATTAGGTTTTGAAGAATAGGAATGGCGAATGCAGCGGTTTTTCCGGTGCCTGTTTGTGCGCATCCTAATAGATCTTTACCACGAAGGATATGAGGAATTGATTCTTGCTGAATCGGTGTTGGTTCTGTATAACCTTCAGTTTCGAGCGCCTTCAAAATTGGCGCTATTAAATGTAATTCTTTAAATAACAATTTTATTGTTTTAATGTAAATGATAACTTCCCTGAAAAAAAATAGTTTCTGAAAGTTTGTTTAGTTTGTATGCTCAACGACCTATGACTTGATGAGCTTTTTAAGAGGATCCAGTCTGCTAAGAAGGAGAATATTGTTGCAAATGTACTGATTTTCATTGGTAATCTATATAACGTCAAATTGTTGTTTTAATTTTAACGCGAATAAAACTTTTTTGAAAAAGAATCTTTTGAAAAACAAAATTGAATAAAATGAAAACCAAATTATCAAAAAAAATAGTAATTGATGTAAGAAGGCCGGAAGAATTTGCAGAAGGACATGCAAAGAAAAGTATTAATATTCCATTGAATGAAATTCCGGAAAGATTGAGTGAGATAAAAAAAATGAAAGAACCCGTGGTGCTTGTATGCGGTGGCGGCACCAGACATGTGAAAGCATTTGAGCTGTTGAAAGAAAACGGAATTGAAAGTGAAAAGGGTGGGAGTTGGAAAGATGTTTAAGATTGAGGTTGCCAACTTTTCGGGAGTTGGCAACCTTGACTGGATCACTTTTTCAAAGGTCTTTGCTATAGAGCTTACTCCCCTTTGACAGCATGGTAATTCTTTCGAAAACCAGGTATCCCCACGGTTTTAAATAAACACTGTTGTTTGTGTCAAAATCAATATCCTCGCCACCGAAAACGTTTTTGAAAACCCCAAAAACATTCTTTACCGGAAAATTTAAATCATTATCAGAACAATTTAAAATTACCAACACCTGTGCGGTTTTGTACTCCCTCAAATAAGAAAAAGCCTGCGGCTCATCAGGGTGAGAAATAATTTTAGTAATGACATCAGGATCACCGGCTCTTAAAGATTTGTTGTTGGATTTAAGGGTCAGTAAAGTTTTATAAAAAGTATGTAATTCAACATTTTGATTCCATTCGATCTGATCTTTTTCAAAAAAACTCAGCCGTTTAAAATTGGGTAGTTCTTCCCCGGAATAGATCAAAGGAATTCCATCCCATGTGCATGAAAAAACAGCAAACAATTGTAGTGCACTCCCATATTTTTCAGCCGTCGTTCCATTCCAGCTATTCTCATCATGATTCGATGTAAAGTACAGCCGCTGGGCATTGGAAGGAAATTCAATACTCGATCTGTACAATATGGTGAGCATGGATTGCAGGCTTATTTGTTTATGATAAAACTGCTCTGAGCCATGCATCCATTTCCATGTATAAGTAGCATCAAAAACTTTATGATATTCCGGTACTTCACACTCGCCCAACCAAAAAAGATCTGCTTTTAATTTCGCAGTTTTCTTTTTTGCATGAACCCAAAAATCAAGCGGAACGAGATGAGCCATATCACAACGAAAACCATCTACCTCATATTCTTTGATCCAATATTTTAAAACATCTGTCATTTTTTTCCAAACTTCCGGAACGGCATAATTGAGTTGGGAAACATCAGACCAACCTTGCGGATGAATGATCAGACCATTTTCACTGTGAACAAAATATTCCGGATATTCTGTTACCCATGGATGATCGTTGCCGGTATGATCTGCAACAAAATCCATCAAAATTTTGAAACCCATTTCATGTGCTTCTTTTATCAGGGCTTTAAAATCCTCAACAGTTCCAAATTCGGGATTTACTTTTTCATAATCCTTTGCTGCGTAATAACTTCCTAAAGTACCGAGCCTGCCCTTTTCACTAATTGGCGTGATGGGCATAAACCATAAAGTTTGAACGCCCATATCTTTTAATCGTGGAAGATGTTTTGAAAACGCCTTGAAAGTCCCTTCCGGAGTGTATTGTCTTATATTTACTTCATAAATATTTGTTGAATAACTCCAGTTGGGATGATCCTGTTTACTCTTTTTATCAGACATAAAATTATTTGGTAAAAAAAATAAAATTACTGATAATTAATTTTACAGAAGATCTGCTTAAAATCTACTTTGTAACTTTGGGGTTGAAATCAGAAGAACATGAAAAAGTTTAATGTGCCGGTAATTTATAGAAGTTCATTGATTACTGCAATAAAGAACCGTAGAAAAACAGATGATAAATTAAAGAAAGATTATACACCGACGTTACTGGATTTTGGCGATGTTCAAATATATCTTGCACGTCATTTTGGATTTTGTTATGGCGTTGAAAATGCGATTGAAATTTCTTTCAAAACGATTGCAGAAAATCCTGATAAGAAAATTTATTTGCTGAGCGAAATGATTCATAATCCACAGGTAAATGAAGATTTGAAAAGCCGTGGTGTCCGGTTTTTGATGGATACCAAGGGGAATGTTTTAATTCCTTTTGAACAACTTTGCCCTGGTGATATTGTCGTCGTTCCTGCTTTTGGAACCACCTTGGAAATAGAACAAAAACTTTTGAAAGCAGGTGTTGAAATTGAACAATATAATACAACCTGCCCGTTTGTAGAAAAGGTTTGGAATCGTGCCCAGGCAATTGCAAAAAATAATTACACCGTTGTTGTTCATGGAAAACCACAGCATGAAGAAACCCGTGCAACCTTTAGTCACAGTGCGGTCCATTCGCCTACTGTTGTGGTAAAAGATATGAGGGAAGCCATTGAATTGTCATCTTATATTCTTGGAACAACGGAGCCGGAAAATTTTTATAACCAGTTTGCCGGACAATATTCTGAAGGATTTAAGGTTGAAGCACATTTGCAAAGAATCGGTGTAGTAAATCAAACTACGATGCTGGCCAGTGACACGCAGGCGATCGCTGAATTTTTGAAGGAAACGATGATCAAAAAATATGATCTTACTGAATCTAATATTGCTGAAAGATTTGCCGACACCAGAGATACACTTTGTTATGCGACCAATGATAACCAGGGAGCCGTATATGCTTTGCTTGATACACCTGCAGATCTTGCAATTGTTTTGGGCGGTTACAACAGTTCCAACACATCACATCTGGTGGAATTATGTGAAGTGAAATTGCCAACTTATTTTATAAAATCGGCTGACAATATCGTCTCTTCAAAAGAAATAAGACATTTTAAATTACTGGAGAAAAATGAGGTGACCACACTTTCTTATTTGCCTGAAAAAAAACCTGTAAAAATTTTGATTACAAGTGGGGCAAGCTGCCCTGATGCTATTGTTGAAGGCGTGATCAAAAAGATTGCTGGTTTTTATAAATGTTCAAAATCGATTGAAGATCTGACTGAAGAATTTGCCAGCATCACCGGCAATGCAGATCAATCAACTTTGCAAAATCTGAATTAAAAATCTGCTGAATTCATTCTTTTGATTTTCTTTTCCAAAGAAGATCAAAGCAATTTTACGCTTATAAATAATAATAATTTTATTGAAATGTGATCTTTATTTCCATTCACAGTTGTGCTTATTATTTTAATTAAGAATAAATTCTCTTTCTGAATACTTCTTTGCATAAAATTTTATATCTTGAAAATCTCAATCACTGACAATTATGAAATGGATCTTTTTATTATCGGGAATATTATTTCTGACAGGTTGCGGATTGCGTGAACGTGAAATGCAGATCAATAAAAAAATGAAAGAGTTGAATCAGAAAGAGCAGGAACTGGCTTTGAAAGAAGAAACTCTTTCTGCAAAAGAATTTCAATTAAATGAAAGAGAAAAGCAGATGGACAGTACAAAATTAGTGGTGAATGATACCTTGTTTCTGGAGCATAAAAAAATTCCCGGAACATGGATGGTAGAAATGCAATGCACAGAAACAACATGCGCAGGATCTGCGGTCGGTGATATAAAAAATGAACAGTGGGAATTCAAATTCCAGGACAATACAGTAATAGCGAGTGCGAAAAGTAATAACCAACTGGTTAGAGTTTATTCCGGATCTTATTTTGGCAATCTTCTAAAGCTCTCTGTGCAACGGGACTCTATAGAAACATCGGCAAAAATCAATGTTCGTTTAACACAGACAAAGGAGAAGGAAATGGAAGGTGAACGTGAGATCATCCAGGCAAACGGGTGCCATATTTTATATTCGTTACGATTGAAAAAACAATAGAGCAACTTTATTTATAATCACTTAACAGGAAGTATGATCTTATTGACAGATTTAGATTTTTCGTTGCCATTAAAAAACCCGGTGATCATCTTTTCACTGGTGTTATTCATCATACTTTTTGCACCGATCTTACTAAAAAAAATTAAGGTGCCCCACATCATTGGCCTTATCCTGGCTGGCGTGGCTGTAGGACCTTATGCATTGAATTTATTGCGAAGAGATAGCAGTATCGTACTTTTTGGAACCGTAGGTCTTTTATACATTATGTTTCTTGCGGGACTGGAAATTGATATTTCGGAATTTAAAAAGAACAGGAGAAAAATTATTTTTTTTGGATTGGTCACTTTTATGTTGCCTCTGATCTTCGGCACTTTGGCCAGTTATTATATTTTAGGTTATGGCTGGCTTTCTTCGATTTTATTAGCAAGTATGTTTTCAACACACACGCTTGTATCTTACCCGATTGCAAGTAAATATGGTGTGTCAAGAAACCGCGCTGTTGCCCTTACTGTAGGGGGCACCATGATCACTGATATTCTTGCTTTGTTGATCCTGGCGATTATCGCAGGAATGACCAAGGGGGAAGTGACCCCGGCTTTTTGGATGACGCTTGGATTATCTACTATAGTTTTTGTAGGAATTGTTTTTTTCATTTTTCCCATCATAATCCGTTGGTTTTTCAAGCATTATGAAGACAGTGTTTCACAATATATTTTTGTCTTGGCGATTGTTTTTCTTGCTTCTTTTTTAGCAGAAGCAGCAGGAATAGAGGCAATTATCGGCGCATTTTTCGCAGGTCTTGTACTGAATAATTTTATTCCTCATTCTTCTCCATTAATGAACAGGATTAGCTTTGTAGGAAATGCTTTATTTATTCCATTCTTTTTGATTGGTGTTGGTATGCTGGTGAATTTTAATGTGCTGATCAATGGATGGGGAGCATTACGTGTGGCGGGAGTGATAGTAGTAGTGGCTATTTCAACAAAATTTCTTGCAGCCTGGATAACGAAAAAAACTTTCAGTTTATTTCCTGATGAAGGTAAAATGATTTTCGGATTAAGCACTTCTCATGCTGCCGCAACCTTAGCAATTATTTTAGTTGGTTATAACATTATCATAGGTGAAACACCTGACGGCGTGCCGGTTCGGTTGCTGGATGAAGATATTTTGAATGGCACGATTTTACTGATTCTCATCAGTTGTGCAATCAGTTCGTTTGTTGTTGAAAAAGCGTCTCACAATCTTGCTTTAAAGGAAGCAGAAGAAACAGGAGAAAAAGAAGATGATGGTGAAAAAATATTGATTTCCCTTGCTTATCCGGACACTGTTTCCGAATTGATTGATTTTGGATTAATGCTGAAGCCGAAAAAAACCAATATTCCTGTTTACGTATTAAATATTATCAGTGATGATTCCAATAATGAAAAGGCACAGATTACCGGGAAAAAAATGATGGACAAAGCCATCAAACAGGCGGCAGCAACGGAAAATAATATTATTCCATTGACAAGATACGATGTCAATATCAGTAATGGAATTATTTATACGATCAAAGAACAAAATATAACCGATGTATTGATCGGCTTGCATAAAGACGCGAATCAAAATGATTTTCTTGGCCCTGTTACTGAAAACATTTTAGCAAAATCGTGGGAAACTATTTTCATTTATAAATCAATTCAACCTTTCAATACATTAAAAAGGATGATCATTGCTGTTACCCCAAATGCACAACTGGAGCCTGGATTTAGTCATTGGTTCAGCAGGATTTGCACAATTGGGAAGGCAGGCGGATTGCCGGTTCATTTTTTTGCAAATAATCTTACTATAGATGAATTAAAAAAGTTTAACAGTGAGTCGGCAAGCCCTTTAGTAGCCACGTACACCAACTTCGACCATTGGGAAGATTTTTTAATTATGAGTCGTGAATTAAAACAAAATGATTTTTTTGTAATTGTTTCTTCGAGAAAACGATATATCTCTTACAATCAAAATTTAGAAAAACTTCCTTACTATCTTTCAAAATATTTTATTCATAACAGTTACATTATTATTTATCCAAAACAACTGGATGGAGATCAGTCTTTAGATGAAAAAGAACATTCTGATAATTTTATTCTTGAAGCGATCGTTGACAAAGTACAGGCTGTAAATAAAGCCGGAAGTTATATCTCGCGGATTTTCAAAAAGAAAAAATAGAAATTCACCTTTTTGATTTTAATATTTCCTTTTTGTTTTTAATTTTTTCGCTTTATTTTCGCAATATTTATCAAAAGAAAATTTTAGAAAATGAAAGAAACGAATGAAAGAAGCGAGGAAAGAATGGCTTACAGAGGAATTATTATTTGTACTATCTGTGAAATTTTGGCTATCCTATTTTTTTACGCCATCAACGTTTAATTTTTCTAAAAAAACTGTTTTTAAAACCTGCTCATTTAAGCATTATTAATGCCTGAATGCTTGTTATTTTTTAGCTCCTTTTTTTTACTTCTGTTGCTGATCCAAATTTTGGAACCTTTTTTGTGCATCCGCTTTTACCGGATTTTTTAATTTCCGAAAATACTTTCTGATATGGATACAAATCGTTTAAGTGAATCAATCTGCAAGTCTTTAAATGCCCAAATGACAAGAGAAGCACATGCGGCGCAGATATATTTATCCTACGCAAGCTGGGCAAATGCTGAAGGATACCAGGGGATTTCTAATTTTTTATTTAGACATGCAAATGAGGAGCGAAATCATATGATGAAGTTTCTTGAATACATTTTGCAACGTGGAGGAACAGTTTCAATTACGGCGATTCCTGATCCGGGATCAAGTCCGGTGAGCGTTTACGATTGTTTTGTAAAAGCTTTTAAACAGGAAGTTGATAATACGGAATCAATTTATAAAATTGTCAAACAGAGTTTTGACGAAGCCGATTGGGCTACCTGGAATTTTCTACAATGGTTTGTAAAGGAACAAACAGAAGAAGAAACTTTGATCATGAATATGTTGGATAAATTTAAAATTGCCGGCGGTGAAAAAGCGTCCGGAACAAGTTTATATTCTCTTGACCGCGATTTAAAATCAACACCTGATGAAGCAGATCTGGCGCAGGAAAAAACTGTTGAAGCGCCTTAATACCCTTTAAATTCCGGCTGATTATTTTACTTCCACATGACGGGTAGAATAATAAGTTTTCAACGAGTCCAAGATTCTTGTTGTATCGGCAAGTGGCAATCTGAATGGTTCTGCAATCTTATAAGTGACTGAATCATCCGTGTACAGGATCAGATTTTTATGCTTCATTTTTAATTTCTGATATCTTGCCTGTGAAGTTACGGTAGTGTGGTATTCCCTGACAACCACATTGAAATTTACTGTGTCAGATTTTGGCTGCGCATTTGCAATGATCGTTGAATCAGATTTGAATGAAGAATCTTTTATCGGAACAACAGGTTCTGTTGTCGTTAGATTTTCTGTTGTATCCTTTTTATTGAATCCAAAATGCCAGACTGCCCAACCAATGAAACCGAGAATGATTACAATCAGGAGGAGCAAAAATATTTTTCCTGCATTATTATTTTTGCGTGCTTTTTGATAATCATTAAAAAGATTTTCCTGTGGTTCTGCACCTCCAGATTCTTCATTTTTAATTTTATTTGGTTCAATTTTTTGTGAAATTAATTGGCCTGGTTTAAATGCAAGCTCTCCCGAATTTAATTTCTCAAGCGTGCCGATGTTTAGCAATGTCATCGGTTTACCAATGTTCAGAAACTGACGTGATAATGAAAGAAAAGAATCGAGGTCCGAGGCGGCCAAAGGCTTGATCTTATGAGTATGTTCAACGATAAAATCCACCAAACCTTCATCCTCGGTCGCTTTCGGATCATAATGAAAAGTAACTGCATTTTCGGGAATGAAAACAGGTTTGTCAGGATCTGCGGAATCGGGAACAGAAGGATCCAGATGAAATGTTCCGATCCCCTGTAAGGTTAATTGTTTTGTTTTTAATAAATAATGTACAAGTACTTGCTCAATTTTCACAGTGATGATTTAAGTCTGGCAAACCTACATTTTATTAGGTGAATTCCAAAAAATGAACTTGCCGATTTTTTTTCTGGCTTTACTTGCTACCTTTGCCCCATGCTTACAAAAGAAGAGGAATCATTTATTGTTTATTGGGAGAAAAATCGCGAGAAAGAGAAAAAAATTTTTTGGAAATTCTTGTATGGATCACCGTGGGGGCTTGTGTTTGCACTTCCAATTCTTGTGGCGGTAATATTTCATGATTGGTATAAAAACATGGTTTATATTTCACCATCACTAATTACCCTGATTATCATAGCGGTGCTGGCAATTGCGATTTTTTACACTCTATTCAGTATGCAATTCAAATGGGATCGTAATGAACAGATTTATGAAGAGTTAAAATTTAAACAGAAAAAGGAAGAGGCAGCACATTTGTAAAATTTATACTCTTTATTTGCAAACTGAAAAATTACGCTATGAAAAAAATATTTGCCCTCCCTGCTATTGCATTAGTTGTATTTGCAAGTTGTAGTAAAAAAGAAAATACCTGCGGATTTACCGCTTCAACTGTTGTAGCCCCTGTTTCTGAACAGCAAGCTTTACAGGATTCTTTGACTGCTCATGGAATACAAGCTACTAGAGATTCTGTAGGGTTCTTTTATACAATTAATGAACCTGGAAGCGGCCCAACTGTTGCCAATCTTTGTTCTACAGTCGCTGTTTTTTATAAAGGCAGTTTTTTAAATGGAAAAATATTTGATTCTACGGCCACAGGCATTCCTTCTATTTTCCAGGTTGGACAAGTAATCCCAGGCTGGCAAAAAGCAATTCCGTTAATTGCAAAAGGTGGCGATATCACTTTATACATTCCGCCATCATTGGCTTATGGAACCAGAAATGTTGTTAATCCAAATACCGGGGATACCATTATTCCTGCAAATTCTAATCTTGTGTTTCGTGTAGCACTTGCGGACATTCAATAGTCTTTTTAAAAAGAAATCAATTTTATTAGAAATGACCTGGTTTCGTAGCTTCTTTATTTTATAAATTTACTGGCCCGTAAAGAATTTATCTTTGCTCCATAAATGATGCTATGAGACACGAAGCCATTTCAGTCTTTGATATGTTTAAAATAGGCGTTGGCCCGTCAAGTAGCCATACGCTTGGTCCCTGGCGTGCTGCCCAGATATTTTTAAAATCCCTTGAGGACAGGAATTTTCTGGATCAAGTAATGTCCATTGAAATATTATTGTATGGCTCTTTGGCCAAAACCGGCAAAGGACATGGTACAGATATCGCGGTTCAGTTGGGTTTATCGGGTGATGATCCTGTGACTTTTGACGTCAATCTAATTTCAGAAAAGATCGGTGAGATTAAATCAGAAAAAAAGTTGCTTTTGAATGGAACGCACGAAATTGATTTTGATCCATCACAAGATATTGAGTTTTTGAAAAATGAATCTTTGCCTTATCATCCTAATGCGCTCACTTTTATTGCTGTTCTGGATAATGAAGAACATTTCTCTGAAACGTATTATTCTATTGGAGGAGGATTTGTAAAAAAAGAGGGTGAAGATGGTAATAGTGATGAAGAAGTAGTACTTCCTTTTCCGATTAATGATGCGGAAGATTTGATTCATTGGTGCATGCAAACTGGTATGAACATCAGTGAAGTAGTGATGGAAAATGAAAATTCATGGCGGCCTGAAAACAAAACGAAAGAAGGCGTTTTGCAGATCTGGAAAACGATGAGTGAATGCATGTACAAAGGGTGTCATTCAGAAGGAATTTTACCTGGCGGTTTAAATGTGAAGCGACGGGCTTCCCAGTTGAACAAAAAATTATTGGCTGGAAAAGAATATCATGGTTTTGATTCCTGGGTTGAAGCAATCAAAGAAGGTGGTCATGATTTTAAATATATTTTAGATTGGGTAAGTTGTTTCGCATTGGCAGTAAATGAACAAAATGCGGCATTTGGCCGCGTTGTTACTTCGCCTACAAACGGTGCTGCCGGCGTAATTCCTGCTGTGCTTGCCTATTACATTATATTTTGCGATGGAAATTCTGATGATAGAATCATTCAGTTTTTACTGACAGCGTCTGAAGTTGGATGCATGTTCAAAAAAGGCGCTACCATTTCTGCAGCTATGGGCGGTTGCCAGGCAGAGATTGGCGTCTCTTCTTCTATGGCAGCAGCAGCACTTACAGAATGTATGGGAGGAACTCAACGACAATCCCTGATGGCTGCGGAAATCACGATGGAACATCACCTCGGAATGACCTGCGATCCCATTTCAGGATTGGTACAAATTCCTTGCATTGAAAGAAATGCAATGGGAGCCATAAAAGCTATAACTGCAAGCCAGCTTGCCTTACAGAGCGCGCCTGATTTTGCAAGAGTAACTTTAGACAATGTTATTCAAACTATGTGGGACACTGCTGTAGATATGAATAATAAATATAAAGAAACTGCAGATGGTGGTTTGGCAGTGAACGTGCCGTTGGGATTGAGTGAGTGTTAGGAATTCATCGACTGGAATCAGATCCCATATTTCCTTTTCACTTCTCTTTCAGTTTCCCTCGCCTTTATGGTTTCCCTTTCATCATAAATCTTTTTTCCTTTACCTAATCCGATCTCTATTTTTGCAAAGCCACTTTCAGAAAAAAATATTTTTAGCGGAACAATTGTGTAGCCTTTCTCTTTAATTTTATTTTCCAGTTTGCGCAATTCTTTTTTATGAAGCAATAATTTGCGTTCCTGCATTGGTTCGTGATTGTAATGAGTGCCAAAATTATATTCAGAAATATGAAGGCTTTTTACAAATAATTCTCCTTTATTAAAAATGCAATAGCTGTCATTGAAACTTGCTTTTCCGGCACGCAAAGATTTTATTTCCGTTCCGGTTAAAACCAGGCCGGCAACATATTTTGTTTCAATGTTGTATTCGTAATACGCCTTTCTGTTGCTTAAATCCATAATAAAAAAACAGCAGGAATTGATTTGATTCCTGCTGCAAAGTTTCGTTTTTTAAAATTAATGACTAAATAAAATCAATAATTGTTTGAGCTTTTCCTTCAAATCTTTTCTTGAAACAATAAAATCTAAAAAGCCGTGTTCCAATAAAAATTCACTTCTCTGAAAACCGGGCGGCAAATCTTTTTTGATCGTTTCTTTGATAACTCTGGGGCCGGCAAAACCAATCAAAGCGCCTGGTTCCGCCATAATAACATCTCCAAGCATGGCAAAAGAAGCAGTTGTTCCTCCAAAAGTAGGATCGGTGCAAAGTGAGAAATAAGGAATCTTTGCGTCAGAAAGTAAAGATAATCTTCCGGAGGTTTTTGCCAGTTGCATTAGTGAAAAGGCACTTTCCATCATCCTTGCGCCACCACTTTTATTGATGATCATAAAAGGAATCTTGTGCTCAATGCAATAATCACAGGCAAGAGATATTTTTTCTCCCATCACACTTCCTAAACTTCCACCAATAAATTCGAAATCCATACAAGCGATCACAATATCCATCTCAAAAACTTTTCCATTCGCGACGGTGATTGAATCATGAATCGAAGATTTCGCATACGTTTCCTCCAATCTCTGAGAATAGGGTTTTAAATCAACGAAGCCAAGAAAATCTTTCGATTTTATATTTCCAAAAAGTTCCTTGAAATTCCCATCATCAAAAATGATCTCAAAATATTCTGCACTTCCAATCCGGTGATGGTATTCACATTTGGGACAAACAAATAGATTCTCCCTTAATTCCGTTACCGTACAAGTATATCTGCACTGCGGACATTTTGTCCACAATCCGTCCGGAGCTTCTTTTTTATCTTTGGTAGAAGTTGTGATCCCTTTTTTTATCCGGCGAAACCATCTGCGTTTCGTCTCTTCGGTTTCACCTTCTTCTCCCGCAAGATTTGCATCAAAATCTTCTTCTTCTTTCATTTTTTTATGTTGATCTTCTTGCATTCAGCGTTTAGCTTTCAGCCTTATGCTATTGTAATACTTTGATCCAAATATACATCCTGTGTAGCATTCAATAATTCAACGCCATCTTTAAAAGGTTTTTGGAATGCTTTTCTTCCCATGATCAATCCCATACCACCAGCGCGTTTGTTGATGACGGCCGTTGTAACTGCATCGGTCAAATCTTCGGCACCCTTGCTCTCACCGCCACTGTTGATCAAACCAATTTTTCCACTGTAGCAATTCAAAACCTGGTAGCGGCAAAGATCAATTGGATTATCTGTTGTTAAATTTTCATAAACCAATGGAGAGGTCTTTCCAAATTTCACCGCATTGTATCCGCCATTGTTGGTTGCCATCTTTTGTTTGATGATATCCGCTTGTAAAGTAACTCCAAGATGATTAGCCTGGCCGGTAAGATCAGCGCTGGTTTCATAATTCTTTCCATTTACTTTAAACGCCTCATTACGCACATAACACCAAAGAATCGTACACATTCCCAGTTCATGAGCGCGTTCAAATGCCAAACTCACTTCCTGCAATTGGCGTGTGCTTTCATGGCTTCCCCAGTAAACAGTTGCGCCAACGCCGACAGCGCCCATATTATAAGCAGTTTCAACTGAACCAAACATGGTTTGGTCATATTTGGCAGGATAACTTAATAATTCGTTGTGATTAATCTTTACAATAAAAGGAATTTTATGAGCGTATTTTCTGCTCAGAATTCCCAAAACTCCAAAAGTAGAAGCTACACCATTACAACCGGATTCGATTGCTAATTTTACAATATTTTCAGGATCAAAATAAATTGGATTAGGAGCAAAAGATGCGCCGGCACTGTGTTCTATTCCCTGGTCAACCGGAAAAATTGAACAATAACCTGTTCCGCCTAGACGGCCATGATCCATCAATTGTTGCATTGCTCCAACCGCACGATTGTTACGGTCGCTTTGTACAAAAATATCATCCATATAAGATGGAGAAGGAAGTGTAAGTGTTGATTTGTCAATTTTACATTTGTAGTTCAATAACTCTTCAGCTTTGTCGCCTAAAATCTCTTCAATTTTTTTAGATGCCATTATTTAAGTTTTTAATTTTTGCAAAAATAGGGAATTACACGGTTAACAGTTTATGTTTAAAGAATAACCATTCATACTAAATAATGATTAGAGATTTTCTAAAAATGTATGAAAATAATCGGTGGATTTTAATAATCTGCTCCTGCCACTCCACTTTTCAATATTGATTAATATTATATCAATAAGAAAAGCCATTTGAATATTTTACTTAATGTGTTCTGCGGAGGGATGCTGATCTACTGAAGGAAGCGCAAAAAAAAACTTCTGCAAGCCCTTGGACTTGCAGAAGTAAGTTTTTTAACTGCTTTTAGGCAGATTCTTTGGAACTAATTCCGGTAAATTATTTTCCGGTTTCAGCTTAGGTTTTTTTAAGGATCGGATTCAGTTTTCTTATGATTTTGGATAGTCTTCACAAGATTGGATATTAGTTATTTTGAAAGAATCCAATTAGTTTTCAAAATAATCTTGCTTTTCATTTTCCCTTTACTTTTCGCAAAGAGTTGATATTGGATAAAAAAAATTAGAAGTTGACTGATATCGGATTTCCGGCTTTTAAAGGATCTTGGATAGATTCTGCTTTTTAAAGGATATTTTGGATATTTTTTTGATTAATGCCTGCTTCAACATCAATCAACTTCTGGAACAAAGATACACCCCAGTGGCTTTCTGCAAAGGGCAATATTGCTCTTTTTTAGAGCAGTTGTATTTACTGTCGATATAGTAAAATGACCAGTCAGCAGGATAGTTGTATTACGGTTTAAAATATCGTATTATTACGTTTGCTCTAATGAAAGAATATAAAACAGGAACGTAACTTATTGATTTTCAAGATCTAAATCCAGTGTTTCAAATATTCTTTATAATTAAAACATTGGGTGATTTTAAACCACCTGAAAAAATTACAGTGGACTGGAGAATTTGGAGTAAAGAATAGTCGTTGTTAAAATGAAATTATTTAGCCAGACTTTGAATAATATCATACTTAGTCACGATGTGATAATCACCGGTTTCGTCTTTGCTTAAAACTGCACCATTATGTTTTGAAATTAGATTACTTAATTTTTGAACAGGTGTGTCAAAAGAAACGAGCGGATATTCTTTTTCCATAACTGATTGAATCTTTTGTTCTTTTATTTTTGGATCTGATAATATTTTATCGAACAAGCCTCCTTCACTTAATGAACCTATGATTCCTTCGCCATTCATTACCGGAATGTTTTCAATATCATATTTGCGCATTAGTTCAATTGCTTCCGCAACTGTTTGCTCTGGCTTTACAGTTACTAATTTTTGAGTTCCGCGACCTGCTACCAAATCTTTAAAAGTCTTTACTTCCAAAAAACCTCTTTGCATCATCCATTCATCATTATATATCTTGGCCACGTAGCGGCTTCCATGATCGTGGAAAATACAAACAACGACATCTCCTTCTTTGAGACTTCCTTTCAATTGCATCAAGCCCTGCAAACAACTTCCGGCACTGTAACCACAAAATAACCCTTCTTCTTTTGCAATACGTCTGGCCATGATCGCACCGTCTTTATCAGAAACTTTGGTAAAGGCATCAATGTACTTCATGTCATAATTGGCAGGAACAAAATCCTCTCCAAAACCTTCGCTTATATACGGATATACTTCGTTTTCATCGATCGCTCCTGTATCGAAGTACTTTTTAAGTAAAGAACCGTAACTGTCTATTGCCCATACTTTTATATCCGGATTTTTTTCTTTCAAATATTTCCCTGTACCGATAATTGTTCCACCGGTTCCTGTTGCTACCACCAGATGAGTAATCTTGCCTTCCGTCTGTTCCCAGATTTCCGGGCCGGTTTGTTCATAATGAGCAAGCCGGTTTGCCAGGTTATCATATTGATTTACATACCATGAATTGGGAACTTCTTCAGAAAGCCTTTTGGAAACAGAATAATACGAACGCGGATCATCCGGTTCAACATTAGTCGGGCAAACAATCACTTCTGCCCCTACAGCTTTTAGAATATCGGCCTTTTCTTTCGATTGTTTATCTGTAGTGGTGAAAATACATTTATAGCCTTTTACAATTGCAGCGAGAGCCAAACCCATACCTGTGTTTCCGGAAGTCCCTTCAATGATCGTTCCGCCTGGTTTTATTTTACCTTCCTGTTCAGCAACCTCCAGCATTTTTAAAGCCATCCGGTCTTTAATCGAATTACCTGGGTTAAAGTACTCCACTTTTGCCAAAACAGTACAAGGCAAATCTTTCGTAATCTTATTTAATTTAATAAGAGGCGTGTCGCCGATGGTTTCCAAAATGCTGTTTTTCCACATAATTTTTATTTTTTGCAAGATAAAAAAAATAGGGGAGAGCAGTTCTTTTAGACATCTCTTTTGGAAAGTTACCCGTAACCTGTCGAAAAATAAATATAGTCGAAAAGTTTTCAAAAGTTTTTAAAATAATATTATTACTTTTTGGATCTTTCGCCTTCGGTTTCCTTTTTGTTATGGGTAATATCATCGCCTTTAAAATCCTGTTCTTCATTTTTGCGACTGTCAAGATTGTCTCTTACTTCCGGCCTTCTGTTATTATTATGTTTGCCGGTTCTTTTGTTTTCTGAGCGGATGTTGTTATTGTTGAGCATAAGTTTTTTTATCAAAAAACGGCGTAAAAACTATGCCAAGAATAACTACTGAATAAAAGCTAAAGGAGACAAAGTTGTGTGTAGAAGGTGGTTCTTTATTTAAATAATTTTACATTTTATCTCATCAATTCCAAAGCCTTTGCTACTGCTGAATCATAAGTATTATTGATTTCATAAAAACCTTCAGTACGCCAAATTTCTCTTGCAGTCAATACTTTTATTTGCCTTTTTAAAAGTGATTTTTCCATTTTATTATCCAGGTTTAATGGAATAGAATCTTTTTGTGCGTAAGCTTTCAAATCATGTAATGTTTGATCATTTACTATATATTTCTGTTCAAAGTTTTTTGGAGAAGTATATTTGCTGAAATCCTTTTGATGCTTCAAAAAGTTTACATAAACAAATCTGTTCAAAGTTCCGGACACCAGGGCGGCCATTACATTTTTAGCAAATAGTGTAGTGTCGTAAGGCACAAAAACATCCGGAGTAATTCCGCCGCCGCCATATAGAATTTTACCGGAAGCAGTAGTGAACTTTTTTTCGTTTGTATGTTTTATAGAATCTGCATAAGTCATCTCACCTTCTTTAAAACGATTGATCAGGTCATGTTCATACGCTTCAATTCCTTCACTATAAGATTTTTGAATGCTTCTTCCAAGAGGAGTATAATATCTTGCGACTGTCAGTCTCAATCCTGAACCATCACTCAACTGGTATTGCTCCTGTACCAATCCCTTTCCAAAACTGCGCCTTCCAACAATTGTGGCGCGTTCCCAATCCTGTAAAGCACCACTCAAAATTTCGCTGGCAGAAGCAGTTCCTTCATTGATCAGAACTACCAGTTTTCCTTTTTCGAAAGTACCTTCTTTTTCGCAACGATATTCTTTCCTGGGAGAATGAGCACCTTCAGTATAAGTGATCAATTTGTTATCGCTCAAAAATTCATCAGCAATATTGGTCGCTTCGGTTAAAATCCCGCCACCGTTATCTCTGAGGTCAAGGATGAGGCTTTTCATTCCAATACTTTGTAATTTTTGCAGTGATTGCATGAATTCTTTGTAAGTTGTTTCGGAAAATTTATTCAACCTTATATAACCGACTGAATCTGTGATCATATAAGCGGCATCAAGACTATAAAGCGGCACGGGCCCACGGGTGATTTCAATTGGTTTGGCGACCCCGTTTCTAAAAACTGTAACAATAACTTTTTCGCCTACATCACCCCCAATCAGTTTCCTCAATTTTTGCGAGGTAATATTTTTTCCTGCAACAACTGAGTCGTCCACTTTGATGATCTGATCGCCGATGAGCAAACCGGCTTTTTCTGATGGCCCCTTTGCCAGGACATTCACCACATTTACAGTATCATGTATAATGTTAAATTCAATTCCAATACCGTAAAATTGTCCCTCCAAATCTTCATTCACTGCTTTTAATTCCTGAGCAGGTAAATAAATTGAATGCGGATCAAGTTTGGCAAGTATAGTTTGTATAGCAGCGGTTCCCAAAGAATCGACATCTTCGTCATCTACATACTTTCTTTTGATCAGATCAAGTACCTGCTGAACCGGCCGCTCTTTTTCTACGTAAAAAATCCCATTATCCGGCATATTTCCTTTGATCCTGTAACCCACAAACATTCCGGCAATCATACAAATACTTAACAACAGCGGCAGCCAAACCTGTAACTTTTTATTGCGCATATTCTTCTTTGTTCTATTTTTATTTTTTTAGAAGTTGCAAATTTCCTCAATAAAGACGACAAAATGATACCATCCATAAAATTGATAGCAGACAGCGGCTCCACAAAAACCGAATGGTGCCTTTTGAAAAATAATAAACCCACACTTTTTACTACCCAGGGTATGAGCCCTTATTTTGTGAATGAAGCACAGATTGAACAAATTATCCGCAAAGAGGTGTTTCCTTTTCTCAAAAAAAGCCAGGTAAATGAAATTTATTTTTATGGAACAGGATGTAAGAACCCTGCGAACATAAAAATCTTCAAAAAAGTTTTTGGTAAATTATTTCCGAAGGCATTCGCAGTTATAGACAACGATCTTTCAGGAGCTGCAAAAGCGCTTTGCGGAAATGAAAAAGGCATTGCCTGCATTTTAGGAACCGGTTCTAATTCCTGCTATTATAATGGGAAAAGAATTGTAAAAAACAGCCCTGGATTAGGATTTATTTTGGGTGATGAAGGAAGCGGCGCTTATCTTGGTAAAAAAGTAATTCAACATTATTTATACAATATTTTTGAGGAAGATCTGAGGGCAAGATTTGATGCAAAATTTTTAACAAGTGATACAGAAATTATCGAATCTGTTTATAAGAAACCTTTGCCAAACCGCTACCTGGCTTCATTTGCCATTTTTCTTGCAGAAAACCGGGGCCATTATATGATTGAAAATATTATTGAAGATGGCATCAATGATTTTTTCTATACTCACATTATTTCTTATCGTGAAAGTCCCGGTTTACCGATTCATTTTACCGGAGGAATTGCTTACGGATTTAAAGAAATAGTCGAACAACTTTGTTGCAATTATGACCTACAGCCCGGCAATTTTTTACGAAGCCCTATGGAAGGATTGATCCGGTATCATTCAATGTGAAATTTAAAAATTCGAAAATGTGTAAATATCCCGAAAAGCCAATTAAATATTTTTAAATAATAAAGGCTAGTGCATTGCATTTGAAGCCGTTTCAACATTTTTAAATCAACTATCTTTGCATTTTAATTAAAAGATATGTTGGATAAAATAAGTGAGGCCATTGAGGATATCAAAAATGGCAAATTAGTGATTGTTGTGGATGATGAAGACCGCGAAAACGAAGGCGATTTTATTACTTCTGCAAAAAACGTAACACCTGAGATAATTAATTTTATGAGCAAGAATGGGAGAGGTTTGATCTGCATGCCTATCTCAGAAAAAAGATGCAATGAATTACACCTGAATTTGATGGTGAATAAAAATACTGCGCTTCATGCTACTCCTTTTACCGTGAGTGTCGATCTTTTGGGCCACGGATGCACTACAGGAATTTCTGCTCATGATCGGGCAAAAACAGTAAAGGCAATCATTGATCCTGAAACAATACCTGAAGACCTTGGAAGGCCTGGACATATTTTTCCGCTTCGTGCAATGAATGGCGGTGTTTTAAGAAGAACCGGGCATACTGAAGCAACAATCGACCTGGCAAAGCTTGCTGGTCATGGCGAAGCAGGCGTTTTAGTAGAAATCATGAACGAAGACGGAACAATGGCGCGTTTGCCTGAGCTTCGTGAGATTGCTGATAAACATGATCTCAAACTAATCTCTATAAAAGATCTGATTGCCTACCGCCTTGAAAGAGAAACTTTGATTAAAGAAGAAACACGTGTGAAAATGCCTACCAAATATGGTGATTTTGAACTGATCGCTTTTACTCAGTTGAACACCAGAGAAGTGCACATGGCGCTTAAAAAAGGTGAATGGGAAAAAGATGAACCAGTCTTGGTCAGAGTCCATTCAAGCTGCATGACCGGTGATATTCTTGGTTCACTTCGTTGCGATTGTGGCGACCAGTTGCACAATGCTTTGAAGATGGTGGAAGCTGAAGGAAAAGGCCTTGTTTTGTATATGAACCAGGAAGGACGCGGTATTGGATTGTTGAATAAATTAAAAGCCTACAAACTGCAGGAAGAAGGAATGGATACGGTAGAAGCCAATCTAAAACTCGGTTTTTCTATGGATGAAAGAGATTATGGAGTTGGCGCACAAATCCTGAGAGAGTTGAATATTTCCAAATTAAAACTAATTAGTAACAATCCAAAAAAACGTGCCGGACTACTTGGCTACGGACTTGAAATTGTTGAAACTGTTCCTATTGAAATTCTTCCTAACAAGCACAATGAAAAATACCTTAAAACCAAGAGAGATAAAATGGGGCATAAGATTTTAGCTAAATAATTAGGATTTGCGGCTTACTGAATTAGTAGTTTAGTTTGTTTATTCTCAAACTTATTAAAAAAATTATCCCTTATTTTTGATTGAATTTTATCTCACAAAATTTAAAATAAGTATATGAGCATGGTTGATTTAATAATGCCCAAGCTGGGTGAAAGCATCATGGAAGCCACTATTTTGAAATGGCACAAAAAGCCAGGCGATCAAGTGGAAATGGATGAAACCGTGCTCGATATTGCAACAGATAAAGTGGACAGCGAAGTACCCTCCACCGCGGAAGGAACCATTGCTGAAATTCTTTACAATGAAAATGATGTGGTGCCGATAGGTAAAGTGATTGCGAGGATTAATACGAACGGGAATGATTCTGTTTCTGCTCAACAACCTGCTTCACAGGAACATGAAGAAGCTGAAGTGATGGAAGAAGTTCCTTATCAGCCCGAAGAAAAAAAATCCATGAACAATGCTGCTTCCGGTATTCGGTTTTATTCTCCCTTGGTTTTAAATATTGCGGCAAGCGAAGGAATTTCTATGAGCGAACTGGAAAATATAGAAGGAACAGGACAGGATGGAAGAGTGAGCAAAAAAGACATCATGGGTTATTTGGAAAATAGGAAGAATGCGCCGAAACAACAGGGGCAACAAATGCAGCAAACTACACCAGTTCATGAAATGCCTGCGACAACTCCTAAACAGGAATATACGCCAACAGTTTATTCTGGAAACGTCGAGATCATTGAAATGGACAGAATGCGCAAGATGATTGCCAAACACATGATTGACAGCCAAAACATCAGTGCGCATGTTACAAGTTTTACAGAATGTGATGTTACCAATTTGGTACTATGGCGTGAAAAAGTGAAGAAAGATTTTGAAAAAAGAGAAGGCGAAAAAATTACTTTCACACCGTTATTTTTAGAAGCGATCGTAAAATGTATCAAAAAATATCCACTCATCAACAGCAGTGTTGACGGCGATAAAATTGTGATCAAAAAAGATATCAATATCGGGATGGCCACAGCAATGCCTAATGGAAATTTAATTGTGCCGGTGATTAAAAACGCCGATCAGTTAAATTTAACCGGCCTTACCAAACAGGTAAATGGTTTGGCAAACGCGGCAAGAAATAATAAACTAAAACCTGACGATACCGCAAGCGGAACATTTACACTTACCAATGTTGGTACTTTCGGAAGTATCATGGGAACGCCCATTATCAATCAGCCGCAGGTTGCTATTCTTGCTGTTGGTGCGATAAAAAAACGGCCGGTTGTAATTGAAACTGAACAAGGGGACAGTATTGCCATTCGGCATATGATGTATCTTTCTCTCAGTTATGATCATAGGATTATTGATGGCGCCTTAGGCTCTACTTTCTTAAATGCAGTAGGAAAAGAACTGGAAAATTTTGATGGAAAGAGAGGGTTTTGATTGAAGGAATGGGTATCTGGTTATGATCCTTATCACTCATTTCTGTTATTTTTTTTAAACAAAGATTTGTCCTTTCAAATATAAATTTCCCTGTCCGCTGATTACAACTTTCCCATCAAGATTTTTGCATTTCAAAAATCCTTTTCTTTCTGAAAGTTGCCTCGCTACCAATTCATTTTTTCCTAGTTGCCTGCTCCAATAAGGAATAAGCGTCGTGTGTGCAGAACCGGTTACAGGATCTTCTCTCACACCTACTTTCGGCGCAAAGAAACGAGACACAAAATCAACTGAATCTCCTTTTGCAGTAATGATGATTCCCCGTGCATCAATCTTTAAAATGGCATCAATGTTCGGTTCCATATTTCTGATGTCCGCTTCATTTTTAAATATCAGCATATAATCTGTTTTCCCTTTAAAAGCAGTATTCGGTTTTTTATCAAGACAATTTTCTAATTCTTCGGTCATCTCGACTTCTTTAAAGTCATCGGCTGGAAAAGTCAGATCCAGCCAATCATCATTTTTGTTTACAATAAGGTGTCCACTTCTTGGAGAATAAAAAGATATTTCATTTCCTCCAAAACCTTCACAATTAAAGATAACGAAGGCTGAAGCTAGAGTTGCATGTCCGCAAAGATCCACTTCTGCTTCCGGAGTAAACCACCTTATTTCAAACCGCTCATTTTCTTTTACATAAAAAGCTGTCTCAGCAAGATTGTTTTCATTGGCAATTTTTTGCATCAGTTCTTCATCAATCCATTTTTCTAAAGGAACAACGGCAGCAGGATTACCGGAAAACAATTTATCAGTAAAAGCATCTACCTGGTATAATTTTAAAGTTTTCATGTTGTAAAAGTATCTGTGTTACTTTAAATTAAATTGACCAATTTAGCCTTGTAGTTATTTCCATTCATTCTTCAACATCGAATATAGCACCAGATCTAAAAACTTTCCATTTACCAGTTCTGCCTCTCTTAAAATTCCCTCTTTTTTAAAATTTAATTTTTTAGGAATGGCCTGACTTTTTAGATTGTCTACTGCTGCTTTAATTTCGATCCTATGAAGCCCTAACTCTTCAAATCCATAAGTGATAAGCTTTTTACACGATCTTGTAATAATCCCCTTTCCTTGTGCATCTTTGGTTAGCCAATATCCTATCGCGGCATGTTTGTTTTGCAGGTTCAAATGATGCAATCCAACCCTTCCTACTGCTGCTTCTCCAGAAAGGATAACAAAACTGACTTCTTTTTTCTGCTGATACAACCATTCACAATTTTGGGTATACAAATTAAAATCTGCTGCTGATTGCATATCAGCCACCCACGGCAAAAATTCAGAAAGATGGTCACGGTTCTGATCTACAGCGTTGTATAATTCATTGGCATGACTCACAGCTGTTAATTCAAGCCTTACATTTTTGTCAATCGTTATGGTCATTGTTTTTGTTTATTTAGCATACAATAACTGGAACAGATCACAACAGTTCTAACAGCTTCCACATCTTCTTTCGTACTTCATTGCCGCTGCCATCATAGTTGTTGATCACAAATGAAAAAGTGTATTGATTGTTGTCTTTCCCTTTTAAGTAACCGGTGTAAGAAATAACACCGTTGATGGAACCGCTTTTCATTTTAAAACCGCTGATGGTAGGAAGCGCGTCATAAAAAGAAGGAAACCACGATTGCTTTCTCGCATATTCCATCACCGTTACAAGCGATTTTGTGGTAACACGATTATCGGGAGAAAGGCCGCTACCATCAACGATATTGATCGCATATGGTTCGATTCCTTTGTCTTTCCAGAAGTCCTGAATTACCTGAACACCTTTTCGTGTTGTACCTTTTTGAGTAGAGTTATAAGCAATTGTTTTGATCAGCGCTTCACCATATAAGTTGATGCTGCGCCTGAGAAAGTGAAAGATAATGCTGTCAAGAACCGGTGAATTGTAGGTATAAAAAACTTTTGCCGGTTGGGGAGTATAATCAGTTGGATAATTAGCCGAAATCTTTTCAATTGGTTGATTTTTCAAAGCGGCTTCCAATGTCAAAGCCAGTTGCACCGCAGGATGCGGCATTGCACCGGAGCTTGTA
>Ga0157370_10000997_pt1 | contig 35747 bp, 33 predicted proteins | sample C35metaG_FD_113463 | JGI IMG/M metagenome (GOLD analysis project Ga0157370, IMG submission 113463) | Corn rhizosphere microbial communities from Kellogg Biological Station, Michigan, USA - C3-5 metaG | ecosystem: Host-associated > Plants > Roots > Rhizosphere > Soil | place: USA: Michigan... | reverse complement strand
GAACTGCCGCAACTATGGAATATCCTGCGGGGGCAAATGAGTTTCGTAGGTCCTCGTCCGATTGTGGCGGAAGAAATCGCTCGTTATGGCGCCAGTTATTCGGTGTATAAGAAAGTGACGCCGGGCCTCACGGGCCTGTGGCAGGTTTCCGGCCGTAACAATACCTCCTACGAACAGCGGGTGAATTTCGACCTGTACTATGTTCGCAATTGGTCGCTGTGGCTGGATCTGCATGTCCTCGCGAGGACGGTCAAGGTGGTCGTGCTCGGGGACGGCGCTTGTTAGATGTAACATCCATGTAACGGACCGCATCTAACCGGCGTGTCGAGGATTCCACGATCGATCCGGCGGAAAAATCGGGCAGTGGATTCCGATCAGCCGGTGCTGTTCGAACGCCGGGTAAGGCATCGCTTTCCTTGCGAACTAACCGTTCGCTTCCGATCTCTGGGTGGAGTGTATCGGGTGGCAGGAACCGGCCGGGTCACGAATATGAGCAGCGCCGGCATTTTGGTCGCCTACCCTCACGAAATCGAGACGGACACGCCACTCGAACTGGGCATCGATTGGCCGACCAGGCTGGACGGGCGCATTCCTCTGCAGCTAATCGTGATCGGGACGGTGGTGCGTTGTGGGCTATTCAATTTCGCAGTCGGGATTGAGCGGCATTACTTCAGGACCGCCGGAAAGCGGTCTTCGCCGGCCCCGCAGTTCGTGTGGCAAGGAAGCCAGCGCGGTTAAGAATCTGCAGCGCTAACATTCCTCGGGTTCACCCGGCAACCACTGTGCTTCGTTACCAGTCGCTGAATGGCCGGGGTTTTCCCCTGGTCGTACCGGTACCCCCTGGCGAACGTGAGGACCGTCCTGGTCGGTCCAGGTAACCAGGTAGCAACTCGGGCAGAGCTGCAATTGCTGGACAGACAGACCCTCGGCGCTCATCTCGATGGGCTCCATTTCGACGCCGCATTTCGGACATCGCGGGTCCTCGTCGGAGCGCGGATTAACTCGTATGGTAGCGGGATCGTAGTTGTTCGGCGGCATGGAACCAGTCTTCCTCCGGCGATCCCTCGGGACAGCCTCTAGCTTGCCATAGTCTATGAGCGAGAGCTGCGATCTCGTCGTGCCCGAAGGTGGCGATGCCATGTTCGGTAGCCGACGCCTCAGTGTGGCGATGCGCGTCGTGCGAGTCCTCCAGGGCTTGCCGCGACAGCTCGTGTCCGGTAAGGTGATCCTGCTTTCCGTGGTGTTCAGCAACCGTATGGGCGTGCGCCGCTACGTCGTGCAGTTCGGCAGCGCGTTGGTGGTTTTCGTAATGCGATCCGTTGTTGTATCGAGTAGACATAATTACCGGGTCCTCTCTCAGAGACGCACAATCTGGCCGGACTTGGTGTGAGCTTCCTTGGCGAGCTGGTAGGCGCGATCAGAGTACTCGAGCGCGCGTTCCGCATGCCACCGTCCGGCCTCGTACTCCCCCTTTTCATTATGTTCGGCGGCAGTACGATGGGCCCGCGCCGCAAGTTCATGCTGTTCGGCGGCCTTCCTGTGTGCGTCGTGCATGGCTATTTTCCTCGGTCTTCTATGTGCAATAGATGGACCATCCTTAATCCAGCTCCAAAACTGCCTGTTGGCCAGGAAGTTGCTGCAAGAAACGTATGAAGAAGCAACAGGATGAAGGAAGTCGAACTTACAGCACTCCCCCTGCGGCTAAGGATAAGGGACTCGGTCCAGGCTCAGCTGGCCAGTCCGGGGATACACAGGGATTGTCAGACGTTGCCGAGGCGGATTCGGAAAGCGTGCAGGAATTAGTCGAGGAAGGGCAATCCTTCGAGGCCGAAGTAATTAGCGGCGTGGAAGATGCCCCCGACCCGGACGTGGCGGAAGTGCGCACCAAACAAATCCGTGAGGATGATGTGCCGCCCGAGTATCTGGAGCGAGACTCCGGCTAGAATCGCGCCCAGGCAGCGAATGACGCGGCGCTATCGTGACCGCGGCGGGTCATCTGACCACATACCGTTAATCGTTATCATCTTGTTGGAACAGCATTTATCTGTTTGGCACTCATCCTGCATGGACCAATTTAGAAAATGGCAACCATGGGCATCACTCCTGCAGAGAAGCCTGCAGCGCCGCCGCCAAATCGTCGGTTGAAGGCTGGATGGTTCCCGGGAAGACGCGGGTGGTGGCTAATCGCGGCCATCCTGGTGGTTGGCGCGGGCTTTTTAGGATATCGCTGGATATTCGGCAAAGCCAAGGTCGTCTATGCCACTGCGGCCGTTGAGCGCGGCGATATTGAGAGCACGGTAGTAGCGGCGGGCGTGCTGCAACCGATTCTGTATGTCGATGTCGGCGCTCAAACCTCCGGGAAGTTGCAATCGCTGAAGGTGAAGCGAGGCGATCAGGTTACGAAAGACCAGCTGCTGGCGGAAATCGATCCGGTGCTGGCGAACACGGCGCTCACATCGGCCAACGCGACTTTGCAGAACATCACCTCCCAGCACACTCTGAAACAAGCTCAACTTTCGCTCGCCCAAGCCCAGCGGGACCGCACCGATAAACTCTTTGCGGACGGACTAATTGCCACCAGTGACCGGGACGTCGCCAAGGCGAACTTCGATGTCGCTTCCGCCGACGTTGCGTCGCTCGCAGCCGAAATGAAACAGGCCGCGGCCGCGGTAGACACCGCCAAAGCCAATGTGGGTTATACGAAAATCACGGCGCCGATGGCCGGCGAAGTGGTTTCTGTCAATACGCTGGAAGGACAAACCATCAACGCCAACCAGCAGGCGCCGAATATCCTGCGGATCGCGGACCTGAGCACCATGACGGTATGGGCGCAAGTTTCAGAAGCCGACATTGTCAGCGTCATGCCCGGCCAAGACGTTTATTTTACGGTGCTGGGCCAGCCCCGGCACTGGAACAGCAAGGTGAGGCAAATTTTGCCCACTCCGGAACTGATCAACAACGTAGTGTTCTACGACGTGCTGTTCGATGTTCCGAATGCGGACCGGCAGTTGGAGATTCAGATGACGGCGCAAGTCTTCATCGTGCTGGCCCACAAGAAAGGTGTATTGCTGGTGCCGGCTGCCGCGGTTGGTAATGCTCCCGAAGGTTCGGCGACCAAGGTCCAAGTGCTGAAACCGGATGGCAGTATTGAGCTGCGCCCAATAAAGATCGGCATCAAGAGCGAAATCTCCGCGGAAGTCACCGACGGTCTGAAGGAGAAAGAACAGGTGGTGCTCCGGTCGGTCCCCGCAACCAGCGGCGCCCCGAAAAGCGCGCTGACCACCCGCAAAGGCCCTTGATGCCGCCTCTACTTGAACTGGAGGCGATCGGCCGCACCTACACCTCCGGCGGCGAGCCCCTAACCGTACTCACAGACGTCGACCTCGCAATCCAGAGTGGCGAATTTGTCGCCATCATGGGCGCGTCCGGCTCGGGCAAGTCGACGCTGATGAACATCATCGGATGTCTGGACAGGCCGTCGACCGGCGCTTACCGCATTCGCGGCGTCGATGTCGGCAGTCTGGATGGCGATGCGCTGGCGGCACTGCGGCGCGATACTTTCGGTTTCATCTTCCAGCGCTACAATCTGATGTCCGATCTGAGCGCCGTCGAAAACGCGGAAACTCCAGCCGTTTATTGCGGCATGGCGAAAGCCGAGCGAGAGGCACACGCCAGTGGCCTGTTGCGGGAACTCGGTCTAGGCGACCGGCTGCAGCACCATCCCAATCAGCTCTCGGGCGGCCAGCAACAACGCGTCAGCATCGCGAGAGCGCTGATGAACGGCGGTCCGGTAATCCTGGCCGACGAACCCACGGGAGCGCTGGACAGCCAGGGCGGCAAGGAGGTCATGGCGATTCTCGAGAAGCTGCACGGCCAAGGGCACACGATTATTTTAGTGACCCACGACAGCGAGATTGCAGCGTATGCCCATCGTATCGTGCGCATCGCGGACGGGCGGATCACTTCCGATGAGCGCCAGCCAAAAGGGGAAGCCTCTAATCAGATGCAGCCGGCCGAACTGGAAAAGGATACCAATGCGGGGGTGGCCGTGCTCGGCGAATCTCTCAAGATGGCGGTGCGTTCGCTGCTGCATAATCGAATGCGAACGATTCTGACCATGCTGGGGATCATTATCGGCGTGGCTTCGGTGGTGGCGCTGATGGCGATTGGCAACGGAGCGAAACAGGATGTCCTTGATCGCATCCAGGCCATGGGTACGGACCTGTTGACGATTGTGAGGGGCGCACCGGCGGCTCGCGCCTCGGCCGGCATCGTGACCAGTTTCCTGCCGGAAGATTTACCCTCTATCGTGGCTGTCCCGGGCGTCGCCATGGCCATTCCGGAAACCAACCAGTCCTCGCTGGTGCGCTTTGGCGACCAGGATCTGATGGTTACGGCGGTCGGCACCGGTGAAGATTTTCCGCAAGTGCACGATTGGCCGCCGCAGTCCGGAGTATTCTTTACCGCGGACCACGTAAAGAGTTACGCCCAGGTGGTCACGCTGGGCCAGACCGTCGCCAAGAATTTATTTCCCCCGGGCACGAATCCGATCGGCCAGTATGTGCTGATTGGCAGTTCGCCTTTCCTAGTCATCGGCGTTTTGAGCAGCAAAGGGTTGAACTCCCGGGGGGACGATCTGGATAACTCCGTCTGGCTGCCCTACTCAACCGCTGGAGCGCGCGTTTTTGGACAACGCTACTTCAATGACATCGTGGTGAGAGTGAGTCCGGGGGCGGACATGTCTGTGGTGCAGGCGGAACTGCACACGCTGCTGCTCAAACGCCACGGTAAGGAAGACTTCAATATTCGGAACATGGCCGATACCATCGCCACAGCCAGCGAAACGCAGAATACGCTCACATACCTGCTGGCGGCGATTGCCGTAATCTCGCTAGTGGTTGGCGGTATAGGGGTAATGAACATAATGCTGGTCTCGGTAACTGAACGGACCCGAGAGATCGGAATCCGTATGGCGATCGGGGCGCGCAGCTTCGACGTGCTGTTTCAGTTTCTCACTGAAGCTGTGGTGGTCTGCTTTATCGGCGGCCTGGCGGGCGTGGTGGTGGGGGTCGGCGGAGGCCTGTCCACCTCGGTGATCGCGGGCTGGCGCGTGATTTTTACGGTATCGCCGATCGTCCTGGCGTTCGCGTGCGCTTTTTTGACGGGCATCATATTTGGCTATCTTCCGGCTCGAAAAGCGGCGCGACTCGACCCTATCGAGGCACTGGCTCGCGATTGACGCGCGTGGTGATTGATGAAGACCACTAACCATCCCCGGTCACGTGACCATATGCCGTTATCAGCCCGGCCTTTAAGAGCGTGGTCCGCGGCCCTTTTAGACATTTGGCGGAAGACACAGTGAGATTCTCGACGGGTAACGTTCGGCCCTTACCATGCCTTGGATAGACCGTATCGTAATCAGAGGAGAAAACATGAAGAAGCTCAAACCATACCTGTCCAAGCTCGCTCCCGGGCTAGCCCTGGTGTTAGCTGGGACACTTGCCGGGTGCTCAAATTTCAACAAGGCAGCCGACGTTTCCGGAGACATCCGCACATCGATGGAGCAAGCCGGTCTTAAAGACGTGAAGGTAAGCCAGGATCGCGATAAGGGTATCGTGACTTTACGTGGAAATGTAACATCGGACGATGACAAGGCCAAGGCTGAATCGCTGGCGAGATCCATGTCGGGGTCGCAAGTGGTGGCGAATCAAATTGCAGTGCTCCCGGTGGGTGCGGAGAACCTGGCGCATAAAGTGAACGTGGACCTGGACGAAGGGATCGAGAGCAACCTGGATGCAGCGCTGATCAAAGACCGTCTTCACGATAGCGTAAAATACAGCGTCAAGAACCATGTGGTGACGCTCACGGGCGATGTTAACTCTCAGTCCAAGCGCGCGCGGGCGGAACAGGTCGCGGCCGCGGTCCTGAACGTGGACCAGGTTGTGAATGAGCTGCAGGTCAAGAAGCAGAAGGCCACTACAACGAACTAAGGGTGTGATGATGACAAAGATCGAGCTAAATGGATTTCGAAGGGCGTTGGAGAACAAAGCTGCTGAAATCGGGAGCGGCAATCGCGAGGGGCTGGTGATTGAGACCAGCTCGGATGAGCTGGACCGCGTGCAGAACGCCAACGATCGCGATTACGCGATGAGTAATCTCGAGCGCACCTCCAACCGGCTGGGCGAAGTGCGAACTGCCCTGCAACGAATCGGATTAGGGACGTTCGGCATCTGTGCCGGTTGCGAGGCGAGCATCACTCTGAAGCGCCTGGCTGCCGTCCCGTGGACGTCTTACTGTATCGTCTGCCAGGAAATCGCGGATCGCGAGCAGAGCGCGGACCGGAGTGAGATCGAAGTTGCGGCCTGAACGACAGCACTTGAGGATGGCGCCGGATTGGTCGTGCTCGCGCGGGTGGTAAAATCTCGAAGTAATTCCGTCGATACGCCGGAAGCATCGCGGCCATGATCCAGCCCCACCAGCCACCCGGTTCATCCGGCCTCCGGACTGCCGCAATTCTGATTGCGGTCATCGCCGTGTTGTACCTGGCACGCGAAATCCTGATTCCTCTGGCGCTGGCCATTACTCTGGCTCTGATCTTCACGCCCGCCGTCGACTGGCTGCAGAAATTGCGTCTGGGCCGCATTCCCGCGGTGGCTATGGTGATGATTGTCAGTATCGCGGGGACTGGTGCAGTCGCCTGGGTGATCTTCAACCAACTGGTGGGGGTAGTGAACGATCTGCCCATGTATCGGCAGAATATTCACAACAAGCTGGAAGCGATGCGTGCACCCGGCAAAGGCGCGTTAGGGCAGGCGACCAAGAGCATCAAAGATCTGGCGACGGAAGTCATGAGCGTGGATGCGCCGGCTTCCGTCAGTGCCCGTACTAGCCGGCCCCAGCCGGTACAGATCGTCGAGAAGCCCTCGAACGAAGTGGAGCATCTGCGCGATCTGGCCCAACCTTTCCTGAAGCCCCTGGGCGAATTCGGCATGGTCCTGATTTTTAGCGTGTTCCTCCTGATCAATCAGAAGGACTTGCGAAATCGGCTATTCCGTTTGGTGGGACTGGACCAGCTGAACGTGATGACGCAGGCCCTGGATGACGCGACGCAACGGGTGAGCCGTTATTTATTGATGCAGGTCCTGGTGAATGTGGTCTTCGGCGTCCTCTGTGGAATTAGCTTGTATCTGATCGGTATTCCTTATGCGGCGTTGTGGGGAAGCGTCGCCGGGATTTTGCGAATCGTGCCCTATGTGGGAGCATTCGTATCGGGCTTGCTGCCGTTCACGCTCGCGCTCGCGGTATTCGATAGCTGGGTGCCTCCGCTAATGGTGTTTCTGGTGTTCGCCGCGTTGGAGCTGGTTACCAGCAACTTCGTGGAGCCGTGGCTTTACGGAATCCACACAGGAATTTCCTCGCTGGCGCTGCTTCTGAGTACGGTGTTTTGGACGGTTCTGTGGGGGCCTGCAGGCCTCATTCTGTCAACGCCGCTAACGGTCTGCGTGGTCGTCCTGGGCCGCTACGTGCCAGAGTTTGCTTTTCTGCACGTCCTGTTAGGGGACGAAGATGTGCTCGAGGCCGAAGCGCGTTTCTATCAGCGGTTGCTGGCGATGGACGATCGCGAGGCGCGAGCAGTGGCCAATCTGTATCTTCAGGAACACTCCCTACAGGAGCTGTATGACGGCGTGATCATACCGGCGCTGACGATGGCCGAACAGGACCGACATAAGGGCGGCCTGGATCCGGTTCGTGAAGAATTCCTCTTCATGAGCATCAAGGAACTGGTGGTGGAGCTCTCCGAACAAACCCTCAAGTCCGATGCTCTGCTGGCGGAAACAGCGAGTGAAACAAAACTACCGGACGCTACGGGAGGACGGCTGCTGTGCATTCCCGCCAACGATGAGGCGGACGAAATCACCGCGGCGATGCTGGCCCAGTTGCTGGAACAGGCTGGTCACCCAGCCGTTTCATTTTCCTTGGATGCTTCCGCGCAACAGACGGTCGGGCTGATGAATCCGGCGGAGAACGACACCATCTGCATCTCGGCCCTACCGCCTTTCGCGTTTGCCCGCGCCCGAAGCTTGAGTCGGGAGCTCCAAATGCGATATCCGCGGGCGAAGGTGATCATCGGAGTGTGGGGATTCACCGGCGATACGGAGCGCGCCATGCAGCGCTTTCAACCTTCGCGTCCGCACAAACTGGTGACCAGCCTGGCGGACGCCGTTAAGTTCGTGGTGGACCCAGATGACGTGACGAAAAAGAAAACGGGAAGCGCGGATATTGAGGCGACTTCGTTAACACCTATCTAAGATCTAACCGCCTGGTGGCTTTCGAATCGACGCATCCGCAGTTTCTCGCTGACTGGAAAGATTACCGAAGCTTCCCGCATGATTCCCCCGCCCGTTATAATGCCCTCGCGAACCCTTCAGTAAACAGCCCGCCACCCCCCCAGCGCATGCGCAGCGACGCTGGGATTTCTCGGGCATCATTCTCTGAATAAGGAGGGCGCCGCAGGCGATTACGTGGTCGGCTAGGAATGCATTGATTGAATCCGTGATGCCGATGGCAAGGACCCTGGGGGAGGCAGGCGTCCTGCGCATCACATGCGCCACCTAAGCGAAGTAGAGCCGCCTCGTTTGATTGAAGCTTTGTTGAAAGAGATCGGCGACACGCATCCAGTGAATCTAAGGGGCGATGACGTGGCGGTCCGCTTTTTTCGATCCATGATCGCTTCGATCAATCCCCAGGCGGAGCATCCGCCATTACCGGACGCCCATCTCGCCAACACGGCGGCGCTATTATCCGGGCCCTGGGACGACGTTGTCGCGCCAAGCGAAATCATCGTAATCAGAGCCGCAAGTGAAAGCAGGCAAATCCGTCATTTCTTCGGCTTGGAACCGCCTACGACTTGAACTACCCGGTGACAGTGAACGGAGGCCACATCAGCATCACCTGGTAGCGGTCACCGCCTCCTGTGCCAGGAGCCCTAGCGCTGCGAGCCGATTATTTCCGTGCCGCGCATCTTTAGGTCGCAAGCGAATATTTCCAGCTTCCTTTGTCCCCACAATACGTCCACTGTCTGACCCGGTTCGCTGGTACCGGACATCGCCTCGACCATCGCCCCAGCTGGAATCGAAACAGCCATGCGGTTTCCATCCACAGCTTCGATACCCAAAATGCGCTCGTTCAGTTTGAATCGTATGACGGTTGCCATCGTGCCTCTTCCTGCGCGAAGAAAAGGTACAAGGTAACGCTTGTAGCGGAAAGCTACTTTAGATCGTGCACAGCCATTATAGCGGGTCTAGAAAATGGCGCGTAAATCTTTGTAATATTTACCGTTTTAATCGTATTTGGCGTTTCAACGCTTGTTTCCGCGTTGGTGCATCCAATGCCACGGAGGAGAGCGAGCCTCTCAGGGCGTGCCATTTGATTAGAAGGGAGAAGTTCCGTGGAGCCAGAGGTCTCCCTAGTGCCATTCGCCCACATTTGGTCAACTTGACCGCCTGCCACCTGCTAACTATTGGAATCCGACTAGCTCGGACCCTACAAGTCCGTTTGCTTGCTTCATCAAAAGCATGGCGATCAAACTGCCTTAACAGCGTGCAGCAAATGGCAGCAACCGAACCAATGCTCGAACACGGGAACAGAAAAACCATACTGGTCGTCGACGACGATCCAGCCATATTGAACTCGGTCGTTGGAATTTTAAGTCGTGATTACAACGTTCTCAGCACCAGCAGCGGCAAGGACGCTCTTCAACAGTCGAAAGACTTCAAGTCCGAGATTCATCTCCTTTTGTCGGACTTCCAAATGACAGGAATGACCGGAATCGAGCTGGCCATCCAAATCACCGCACAGCGAGCAGAAATAAAGGTGCTGTTGATGTCCGGGTACCCGGCGGGGATGCTCGTCCTCAATGATGGATGGCATTTCTTGCCCAAGCCCTTCATCACATCGCAACTGATTGCATTAATTGCCAGTCTCGTCTCCCCTGTTAAACCTTCCAGATTCGCGACTTAACTTTGCCAGCTATTGATGAGATAGTGGAGCAGGGTACCCGCCCTTAGTCTGGAGCACGCAACCATGAGCGCAACCGATCTAGTTCTCGCCCCAATGAAAGCTGACGAGCACCGCGATGTCGGCGGCGTTCAAGTCGACATTTCCAAAACCGGGAACGTACGAGTCAAGCGGATGATCTATCCGCCGGGATTCAACTGGGATGCCAACTTGAAGACGATGATGGGAACCGATCTGTGCATGCACGCACACGTTGGTTTTATGGCTCACGGACAAATCAATGTTCGGTTTGCCGACGGCTGCGTCATCGAGTACAAGGCTCCCCAGTTTGTCGCCGTGGAGCCGGGGCATCAGGGATGGGTCGTTGGCGACCAACCCGCAGTACTGATCGAGTTCGATTTTGAGGGCGACACCGTGAACCGGCTCGGCGTGCCCGCCCACCCACACAGCTAGGGCGTAAACCGCGCGCTCACTTGAAGCCGGCGGGCTTCGGTTCCACCCGGAGAACAGATGTGGCCCACTTGCGGCACGATATCCTTCACTTCGCAGGTTCACAGTGACGTTTTAATCGGCCGCTGGAACCCCGTGGCGGCATACTGAAGACGCCACCGTCCGAAGAAATCAGAATGAGCCGGACGCCATTCGATTCGTTGGAGACATTGAGCTGCGCGCCGGGAACAACCGCGCCTGTCGCATCCCGGACAATTCCTGAAATTCCGCTGAGTCCAACGGTCGCCTGCGCGAACGCCGCGATACTACGGTCAAGAGAAAAAGCGTGAAACCTTTGTTCCTAGATCGCCCACCGTATCAATGTTTTGTTTCGGGAGCGGGAACGCTTGAACGGTATGTTCTCGCATAGGAGAATGCCCTGTAGTATATCATTGCCCTGGGAGACTCTGATGCTGCGAACTCATCTTTTCATCCTCATCGCTCTTAGCCCCATCGTCGTGTCCGCCGCGACCAGCGATACTGTGCGGTTAGATACCGGACTAATCTCAGGTGTTATCGGAAATAGCCCTGAAGTTCGGGTCTACAAAGGTATCCCTTTTGCGGCGCCGCCCGTCGGCGATCTGCGTTTTCGCGCTCCGCAAGCACCCGCCAAATGGGAAGGCACTCGCAAAGCCGATCAGTTTGGACCCATGTGCATGCAGGGAGGTACGGGCGGTGGACGCGGGGGCGGAAAGGGTCCCGCCAAAGGCCCCGCGAAAGGTCCGGCTCCTGCGGCGGCAATGAGCGAAGATTGCCTCTACCTCAATGTTTGGACTGCCGCGTCTTCCGTAAGCGATAAACGTCCCGTGATGGTATGGCTCCATCCCGGGGGGTACACCAGCGGATCGGGCGCGGCTCCCGGCACCGACGGAGAAGCCCTCGCCAAGAAGGGCGTGGTGCTGGTGACCATCAACTATCGCCTGGGAATCTTCGGTTTCTTCTCGCATCCCGACCTTACCCGCGAATCCGACCGCCGCGGCGCCGCCAACCAGGCCTTTCTCGATCAAGCCGCGGCTCTTCAGTGGGTTCAAAGGAACATCGCGGCGTTTGGCGGCGATCCGAAACGCGTGACCGTTTTCGGCGATTCCGCTGGTGCGTCGAGCATCGGCAAGCTAGTCGCGTCTCCGCTCACCAAAGGCACATACCAGCGGGCTATCGCCGAAAGCGGCGCATGGTCGGGACTTTCGATTGGCGCTGTAAGGAAGCTCGCCGATGCGGAACAGGCGGGAGTTCGCAGCGCCGAAGCGATGGGTGCAAAATCTCTAGCCGATTTGCGCGCCAAACCGGCTGCCGAGGTGCTCGCAGGCGGCCGCGGTGGCGGGCCTGTGGTCGATGGCTGGTTCCTCCCCGATGAACCCGCGAATATTTTCGCGCAGGGCAAGCAAAACGACGTGCCGATTCTGGTGGGGTCGAACAAAGACGAGGGAACGTTCTTTTCCCAGCCGACCACCGCGGCGGCCTGGACCCAGCGTGCCAAGCAGCGCTACGGCGGCATGGCCGATCAGTTCCTGAAGCTCTATCCGGCCGGTTCGGATGCCGAGGCCAACGCTTCCGAACTCGCGGCCTTTCGCGATGAACTGGGCTGGGTGCAGCGAAATTGGGCGCGACTCCAGAGCAAAACAGGCAAGTCGAAAGCGTATCTTTATTACTTCACGCATGAGCCACCGCCGACACCTGGAGCGCAGCCTGGTCCGGACGGATTTCCCGCAGAAGGTGCCGGAGCTACTCACGGCGCCGAAGCTCCCTATGTATTTGAAAACTTGCTCGGCAACCGGCCCTGGACGGATCTCGACCGCAAACTCTCCGACACGATTTCTTCCTATTGGGTTAACTTTGCCGCGAATGGCGATCCCAATGGAAACAATCTGCCCAAATGGTCCCCATTCGACGACAAGAAGAATACTAGAATGGTTCTCGGCGATGTGGTTGAGACCGGTCCAGGGTTGACCCGGGCGCAAGTGGAATTCTTCCAGGCCTGGTACAACCAGCAGACCACGCGATAGACTTTTTAGCGAGGAGGAAATATGGTCGCCATCCGCGCGTTTCTTGGTGCTTGCCTGGCCGCAGGCCTCTTATTCTCTTTCTCTGTTCAAAGGGCTTCCGCCGAGGTTTACCCGCTCATCGTAAAGGGCAAAGTAACGATGCCTGACGGATCGCCTCCGCCATTTACCGTCGGCATCGAGCGGGTCTGCAGCGATCTCCAGGGGTCCGCCCCGGGACCCATCACCGACAAGAAAGGCGAGTACACATGGCGGATGGATGTGGATCCATTGCGAACCCGCGCATGTTTTATCCGCGCCACGCACACCGGGTATACTTCCACCACTGTCGATGTCTCGGGGCTGGACGGATCTACCCACACGACCACTACACTGGACACGCTGGTGATCACCAACGGCCGCACTGTCGATCCCTACGCGATCATCAGCAACGATTCGAATATGCCATCACGCGCGAGCGCTCCCTGGAAGGCGGCTATGAAGGCGCTGGACAACAGGAATGACGCGGAGGCCGCTACGCAGATGCAGGCGGCCGTCGCGGCCGCTCCTAAGTTTGCGATCGGCTGGCACGCCCTGGGCGTGGTCGAGGAGAAGCAGCTGCAAAAGCTGTCTGAAGCCCGAGACGCCTACGAGCATGCCATCCAGGCCGATCCCAAAATGCTGGCCCCTTACCTGGCGCTGGCGCGCCTTTGTATTAAGACTAAGGACTGGCAATGCGCGGCGAAGAACGTGGATGCCTTGATCAAACTCGACACGAAGAAGACGGTTACGGAGGTTTATCTGCATCAGGCCGTCGCGCGTTACGGGCTTAAGGATTTGGACGGCGCGGCGGCTAGCGCGCAACAGGCCATCCAACTCAAGTTTGCTCGGGCGGAATACGTTCTCGGCCGGATTCTCGAGGCGAAAGGCGATGCCGCAGGCGCGCGCGAGCACATCTCGAAATATCTTGAAATGGACAAGAACACACCTGATGCGGACGTAATCCGGGCGCATCTTCAGAACATCGGGAAGCCGGAGGCTTCAGCATTGGAGGCAGATCTGGAGGTTCTCTAAACCTGCATTCCCCAACGGCGAACGGTGCGGTTCTCGATGGTCTTGAAGATCAGATTCTCGACTAACAGGCCGAACAGGATCACGGTCAGCAAGCCGGCGAAAACGTCGGCGATCAAAAGCTGATTCTTGCGCTCGAAAATAAACCAGCCCAGGCCGCCCGATCCGGAACTGACACCGAATACGAGTTCCGCGGCGATCAGCGTCCGCCAAGCGAACGCCCAGCCGACTTTGAGACCCGTCAGAATGCTGGGGAACGCGCCCGGAATCAGAATACGCGCGATGTATCCGGTCCTCGAAAGGCCGTAATTTTGTCCTACCATCTTCCAGGTGGGGCTCACCGATCGAAAGCCTGCGAAGGTGTTGAGAGCGACGGCCCACAATACCGCATGGATCAGCACGAAGACCACGCTTCCTGCACCTAGCCCGAACCACACCAGCGCCAGAGGTAGCAGTGCGATTGACGGCAGGGGATTGAACATGGCGGTCAGCGTTTCCAGAAGATCCGCCCCGATGCGCGTTCCGGTGGCGAAGGCCGTCAGCACGGCCGCGATCGCCAAGCCAGCGACGTATCCCTTGAGAAGCATCGAAATTGTGTAGACGGCCGCCTGCGGCAATGCGCCTGACGCGATCGACGCGAAGAGGGCGCCAACGGTTGCCGAAAATGTCGGGATAAGCAGCGGGTTGCCCAGCCATCTAGCATACAATTCCCATACGGCTGCCAGTATCACCAGGAGCGCTGTCTTCCGGAAGGCTCCGTTGTCGTATAGCTTTTCCCAGGCGCTCAGCGGCCTTTCGACGACATCCAATCGGGCGGTCGAGACTTCGTGGAATATCTCGGGACGTTCCAGCATGATCAACGGTTCCTTGTCCCCTCCTCGCTGAACAGAATCTCGTGTATGCCAGCCGCGTCGGCGCTCGAGCTGTTTAACTCGGCTCGCACTTGACCGGGATGCGAACTCATCAATAAGATGCGGTTGCCGACGCGAATCGCCTCGGGAATCGAATGAGTCACAAATAGCACCGTGAACTTGGTTTCATCCCAGAGCTGCAGCAACTCTTCCTGCATCTTGGTACGTGTCAGCGCGTCCAGCGCGGCGAACGGTTCGTCCATCAATAGGATCTGAGGTTCCATGGCCATCGCGCGGGCTATCGCCACACGCTGCTTCATCCCGCCCGAAAGCGTGTGAGGATAACTCAAAGCGAACTCGGTCAGATTCACTTTGGCGATGTAGTGCATGGCGCGCTCCTCGGCCTGAGGCCGCGGCAGCTTCCCGCTGGCGGTCAACGCAAATACGATGTTCTCCTTGACGGTTTTCCAGGGCAGAAGCTGATCGAATTCCTGGAACACGAACACGCGATCTGGTCCGGGACCCGTCACCTCGGCATTATTCAGCCGAATACGTCCCTCGGTGGGCTGGATATAACCGCCGACAGCTTTCAGTAGAGTCGATTTGCCGCATCCGGATGGCCCCAGCACTACGAATCGATCCGACCGGTAGAGTTGAAAGCTGACTCGGTAGGTCGCGGTAACCAGATGGTCTTTGGTTCGGTAGCGCAGCGTCACGCCTACTACCGAAAGAAGCGGCGCTGTTTCCATCAGCTTCCCGGAACACCATGGATCTCGGAAAAAAACAAATCTTTCCAGGAACCGGGGCGGTTCTTGATGGAACCCGAGGCAGCCATGAACTCGGCATACTTCATGACATGTTCCGGCGTGGTCGTGAACTTGATGTGCGGATCGTTCAGGACTTCGACGATTTCCTCCCGTGTCAAACCTCCGCCCTCGGAAGTCACCAGAAGATCCGCAGCCATGTTCTTATCGGCGACGATCATGCGATTGGCCTCCTCCAGCGCCTTCAGCACCGCGGCGAAGATCTGCGGATTCTCCTGGCGGAACTTGCTGGTAGTGGAGATCATCGTGAACGTCGTGGATCCGCCCATGACGTCGTCGGAATTGAGGATAGTGCGGATGCGTGGATCTTTTCGCTCGCGCTGGTGAAATGGAGGCGAGCTGAAGTGCGCCGTGATACCAGCCGATCCCGATAGCAATGCGACCACCGCATCGGGATGCGCCATCGAGACAGTGAACTTGTCGAACCGTGTCGCCTGAGCCGGACCGTATTTCTGTTGCGCATACATCTGCATGATGATCGCAGGGATCGATACCTTGATGGAGGTTACGGCGATTTTGTCCTGATCCGTAATGTCGTCCAGCTTTTTAAGATGCTGGACGTTGGTGTTCAGGTACATCGGCATCGACGTCATCGCGGCGACTCCTTCCACATTAGCCGAGCCGCGGGTCTTGTCCCACAAAGTTAGAAACGCCGGCGGACCCGCGGAAATAAAATCGGCTGATGAGGATAGGAGCGCATCGTTCATCGCTGCCGGACCGCCCAGATCCATCCAGCGAACCTTAACATCGGCATACTTCTCGATCAGCTGGTACTTTTCCATCACCAGTAGTGGAAGGAATCCGACGCCGCCGGCGCCTTTGGGAATCCGGACTTCGTGCTTGCTCGCGCCGCCTCCGCAGGCAGTCAAGAATACGAATGCCAGAGTCATGGCCAGCCGCATAGCTACTTTCCCGCCGGAACGGCCGCTCGAATCAATTCCGCAACGTCGTCCAGCTCATCGATCTTCCAGCTCAGCCCGATCGCCTTCTCCACTTGCTCCGCCGGCAGCGCCGCGACCGCTTGATCGCGAAATTTAGCCTCCAGTTGCTTGTCGGTCATCGGACGATGGATATTCCCCAGCGACTGCTCGACGAAACGGGTGAGTTTTGCTCCCGTCGTCAGTTCGACCTCGACGCGCGCCTGATCTTCCGTGATCGACGGATCACCCGTAGCGGAAACCAGCTCGCGCACACGCTTAATCTGCGGATCGTTCACGGCCTCATCCGTATATTCCTGGATCCCCGCTTTGCCGCGCACCAGTCCGATCGCCGCTCCGTGATACACCGAGAACTTGCCTTGCAGCCCCTTCGTGATGCCTTGTTGATTACAGAGATCCATCACCAAGGGCGCGACACGCAGGCGGACCGCCGCGATTTGATCCGGAGCAAGCCGATGTTGATCGTGAATCTGAATGCAACCATCGATCGTGGGATGATTCACGATTCCGCATGGGAACGGCTTATAAGTGTTTGCGCGGAGATCGAAATCTTCGCCCAGCCGGGTGGTGATCTTCAAAAGATCGTATTTGGCTGCCTGGACCGCCGCGAAGCCTCGTGGACCTTCGAGTCCATGCTCGCCGGCGGTGAAGCCGGCTTGTGCCAGCAGCGCTGCAGCATATCCGTTCTGCGCGGCCCGCCCCGGATGAAACGCTTTGGCCATCGACCCGAACATCTCGCGCAAACCTGCAGCCTGCGTAGCCGCCAGTCCGATCGCCCAAATCATCTCGTGACTTTCCAGATTCAGTAGTTTGCCGATCGCAGCCGCAGCGCCGAAGACTCCGGCTGTCCCTGTGATGTGCCAGCCAACATCGTAATGCGCCGGGTATACTGCGTTGCCGATACGTGATTCGGCCTCAAACCCCAGAATGAAGGCTTCCATGAAATCGCGCCCCGATACTGGATTCGCACTGGCATAGGCGAACAGCGCGGACGCTACCGGCGATGTGGGATGGATGTAATTCTTGGGCGTGGTGTCGTCGAAATCGTAGACGTGCGAGCTGATCCCATTCATCAGGGAGGCGTGCAGCGGGTCCATGCGTTCGGTGCGTCCTAGAATGCTCGCCGTGGGCTTGCCGGAGTACGGTCCCAGAGCCTGGATGGCGCGATCCACCGCCGTATCGACACTGCCTCCCAGCGCGCATCCGACGTAATTGACGATGGCCCGGCGCGCTTCGTGGCGCACGTCCTCGGGGACGCTTTCAATCCGGCCAGTAACTACGTACGAGGCTAGAGTTTGCGTTTCAAGCATTGGTATTGGGATTGAGACTCCCAGGTTGAATAATTGTACAGTAGTGCGGTGAGCCTGCCTCTATCCAGCGAACTCGCCGCATGGGCATCGCGCGTTCGATTCGAAGATTTGCCCGCCGATGTCGTCGAAGCCACCAAGCTGCGTGTAATGGACGTGATGGGGCTGTCGCTTGCTGGCGCGGAAACGCCTTTCGGAAAGTCTACGCGGGATGCGATTGCCGCGATGTCTCCCGCCGGCCCGTGCCGCATCCTTGGTTTCGGCGATCGTGTCGGCCTGACGTCGGCCGCGTTGGCGAACGGCGCGCTTTCGCAGGCCCTGGAATACGACGATACGCATAACGAGTCGATCGTCCACATGAGTAGCCCGGCGGTGGCGGCGGCACTGGCGCTTTCTGAATTTACGGCGGTGACCGGGGGCGACCTGATTACAGCCATCGCGCTGGGCAACGAGATCTCCTGCCGCGTGGGCAGCGTATCTTCCGGCGAGCTCCACAAGCGCGGCTTCCACCCTACAGGCTTATTCGCCACGTTCGGATCAGCGTATCTGGCGGCAAAGCTCCTTGCGCTGGATGAGGAGGGCATGGCGCGCGCAGCAGGTATCGCCGGCAGCTTCGCCTCCGGCTTGCTCGAATGCTGGGTCGATGGGACGCAGACCAAGTTTCTCCATCCCGGTTGGGCGGCGCAAAGCGGGATCACCGCCGCGATGCTTGCGCGGTCGGGCGTCACTGGTCCCGCACAGGTATTTGAGGGCCGCTGGGGCTTGTTCACGAGCCACGTGCAGGATGCGAGCGCTCACCGCGATTTCGCGCGCATCAATGCGAACTTGGGTGCACACTGGGAAAGCCGCAACTCGTCTTTCAAGCCATTTCCGGCCGCGCACGTGATTCATCCTTATCTCAGCGCAGCCATACGGCTGCGCGATAAGCATGCGATTCAGCCCGCTGAAATCGAGAGTGTGGATTGTCCGGTGACCGGGTTCATCGTGTCGATCGTATGCGAGCCGATCGCGGAGAAACACGCGCCTGCATCCGATTCGCATGGCCGTGTGAGCCTCCAGTACAGCGTCGCCGAGGCGCTATTCTTCGGCGAGCTTGGAAAGCGCGCTTACAGCGATGAGAGCCGCCGGAATTCGGCGATTCTGGAACTGGCTCGTAAAGTGCGCTATCACGTCGATCCGGAATATCCGGGTCCGGGGCGCTTCAAGGGAGGCGTGAAAGTCACCTTAAAGGACGGCAGCCAGTTCACGGAGGTCGAAGAGTACAATCGCGGCTCCGTCGAGAATCCCATGAGCTATCAGGAACTGCGCGCCAAGTTTGAGGAAAACGCCAGCGGATTTCTGTCGAGCGAAGCGCGTTCCCGAGTAGCCGAAGCGATTCAGCGCCTGGAGCTGGTCCCGGATGCGAGTGTTTTGGTGCAACTCGCGACATAATATATAGGCAATGAGATACCGGATCGCTCTCCTGCTAATCGCTGTGTTGCCGTGCATAGGCCAGAGTGTCGCGTCCAAATGCCCCAACCTGAGCTCTGTCACCGGGCTCCCGAACCCGACCACAGTTATCAGTTCGTCTACACTGAACGCGCCTCGGGCCGCGCAAGGCAACACGCCAGCTTTGCCCGAGCATTGCGAGGTCCAGGGCCGCATGAACGACCGCACTGGCGTGAACTCACAACATTACGCCATCCGGTTCCACCTGCGTCTGCCGACGGAGTGGAACGGGAAATTCTTCTTTGAAGGCGGCGGCGGATCGAATGGCAATCTCGGCAACGCACTTGGCAACCTGCAAGGACAGCAGCGGACCAATGCTCTTGCTATTGGATTCGCCGTGGTTTCGACGGATTCGGGCCACGATAACGCCGTCAACAACGATCCCAATCGCAACGGCACAGTGACGTTTGGATTCGATCCGCAAGCCCGCCGGGACTTCGGCTACAACTCCTACGATCAAGTCACGCAGGCAGCCAAAGCGATCGTCAAGGCCTACTACGGCCGCGCGCCAGAGCGTTCCTACTACGTCGGATGCTCCGAGGGCGGCCGCGAAGCCATGATGATGTCCCAGCGATTCCCGACGTATTTCGATGGGATCCTGGCGTGCTCTCCCGGTTTCAAGCTCGCGAAGGCCGCTCTATTCGGCCACGCTGCAGACGTGCAGGCACTGAGCGAAGTAGCCAGGACGTCCGGCACCTTCGACCGTTTCGGGCAGCCCCTCTTGAACAAAACCTTTACTGACGAGGATCTGGATCTCGCCTCGCAAGCCATCCTTACGGCATGCGATTCGCTCGACGGGCTTACAGACGGGATCATCGACAATTTCCCGGCATGTACCGCGGCCGTAGTCGCACCCAAGTTGACCGCCATCACGTGTAAAGGTCCCAAGCGGAATACTTGTCTTTCGGCCGTCCAGGTTGCGGCGTTGCAAAAAATCTTCGCCGGCCCAAAGAGCACCCAAGGCGAGCTGCTGTATGCCGACTGGGCGTGGGATCGCGGCCTCGGTGGAAAGATCGGCGAAACCTACAATCAAGGCTGGCGATCCTGGAAGCTCGGGGCATTTGACGCCGCCAACAATTCTGCCATTATCGCGACTTTAGGAAGCGCTTCCGCATCCGCACTGTTTGTAACGCCGCCCGTAGCCGTGGCAGCCTCGGGACCCGCTCCTGTAGCGTATCTGCTGGGCATCGACTTCGATCGCGACGCCGCCAAGTTGTACGCCAAATCCGGCGAATTCACGGAAGCAGTCTGGGACTTTATGATGGCCAGCTCGACGGATCTCTCCGCCTTCAAGAACCACGGCGGCAAATTGCTGATCGTACACGGTGTCAGCGATCCGGTATTTTCGATCAACGACACCATCTCCTGGTGGAACGATGTCAACCGTGTGAATAACGGCTCTGCATCCGAGTTCACACGGTTGTTCGCGGTTCCAGGGATGAACCACTGCGGCGGTGGACCGGCCACGGACCAGTTTGATGCCTTCACGGCTTTGACCAACTGGGTTGAAAAAGGTTCCGCGCCGGATCGGATCGTCGCCACGGCAGGGCAGAACTCGCCTTGGCCCGCTCGGACGCGGCCGTTATGCGCGTATCCTAAGCAGGCTCGTTACAAGGGCTCGGGCAGCGTTGAGGACGCCAGCAATTTCGTCTGCCAGTAGCAGCTAGCGCAGAAAGTCTTCAATCATTCCGGCGACCCGCTCTGGATGCTCGGTCGCGAACACGTGTCCGGCTTGGTCAATCAACTCTACCTTCGACCCCGAAATCCGGCGGCCAAATTCTTCCGCATAGCGCACGGGAACCAACTTGTACTGCTTGCCCCACAGCACCATAGTCGGCGCCTGAATGCGGTGGATGCGCTTCTTCAATCCCTTATCGGGGATCGGCCACACGAACTTACCTGTACACGCCATCGACCAGATCAAGCGGATCTGCATTTCCGGATCGGGCGCGCCGAACATCTGTTGCGCCAACGGTCCCGCGGGATCATAGACCAGATACTTGACCATATCGCTGGCCGGGGTGATCAGCATCCAGTTAGGAATCGGCGCGTCGTCACGCCACAATCCAATGGGGCACATCAGTACCAGCTTGCTGACGCGTTCGGGATTGGTCGCTGCTAACTCCGCCGCCATCATGCCGCCGAAGGAGTGCCCAATCACTGGCACGGACTTTAGGCCCAGAGCATCGAACAATTCGTAATAGTAGAGGACTAAATCCCAGAGGTTATCGAGATGGGAAATCGCGTCTTCTTCGCCTTCGGTGAGGCCGGGATGCTCGGGAGCATACACCGTGTGCCGTGTGGCCAGCAAGTCCAGGAAAGGATCCCACCTAAGTCCTCCCGCGCCGTGCAGAAACACCACCGGCGAGCCGCTCCCGGCGACCTTGACGTTGGGGTGGATCTTGTCTTGCCACACGCTCGCGCGGCGATCGGTGATCGTGCTCATGCGGCTGCTCCTTGCAAGGTCTCCCTGCGCAGCCCGGCTGGCCACCAACGATTCTCCCATTCGTCTTCCCACATTGGCCGAAGCGCCGGAGCCACTTCCTTGAAGAACAAATCGATATTCTTTAGCGTCAACTCATGCGGCATCGATCCGATGTGCAGCAGCACCATCAGATTCCCCACGTGCATGGTCCGGCACAGTTCCTTGAGCTGGTCGCGCACCGTGGCCGGGCTGCCGCACATCACGTATCCATCGTCCAGGAAATCCTTATAGCGTTTTTCCTTGAGCGAGCTGATATTCTGCGCCGCCGCCGGATTACGCATTGCATTTGCCAGGCTCCGGTAATCCTGATGTCCCGGCACCCCAAACCATTCCAGGGGCACATGCAGTCCTTTGTGATAGAAGTACTCGACGTGCTTGGCGTAGTCTTTCTCCGCCTGGGCATCCGTTTCGGAAACTCCCACCAATTGCAGGAATCCCATACGATATGGATTCAGATCGCGCCCGTTCTGCTGGCACACTTCCCAATACTTGTCGCGAACGGGGCGCGAGACGCTCTTGTATCCGAAATAGCTGAGGAAGCAGTAGCAGTGGTCATGCGACGCGGCATAGTCGAACGTGCTGCTGCTGCCCGAGCCCGGAATCCAGATGGGCGGATTCGGCTGCTGGATCGGCCTCGGCCAGATATTGACCATCGGCAACTGAAAGTATTTTCCGTTCCAGGCGAAAACCTCCTTGGATGTCCAGGCTTTGAGGATGAGGTCATGCGCCTCGCGGAAACGCTCTCGTTGCTCGATCGGTGTTACCCCGTAGCAGATATTGATATCCATGGGCGTGCCCAGCGGCATGCCCGCGACCAAACGCCCGCCGCTGATGGAATCGAGCATTGCGTATTCTTCGGCGATGCGAATCGGCGGCTGCGTTCCCGGCAAACTCGCGCCCATTTGGACGATGGCGCAGTTCAGATCCTGGGTCGATCGAGCCAATACCGATCCCATCACGTTGGGGTTGGGCATGAAGCCGTAGGCGTTCTGATGATGTTCGTTGGTGCAGATGCCGTCTGAGCCGGCCTTGGCGGCGTAGATCAACTCATCGAGCGTCCAGTTGTAATACTGGCCCACGCGTCTGGCATCGGCGAGCTCGTGAAAGGGCGGCGTCACCCACACTGACGGATAGCGCTTCTCAAAGTCGTCGGGAAGCTCGCGGTGAGGCATCAGATGGAATGTCGAAATATACATGACCGGCCTCCAACTGAACTACTATATACAACGGGAACATCATGAAACATACCAAGAACAAGGTATCCCGGCGTACATTCGTCCAAGGGGCGGCGGCCGCTGCCGGGGCATCCAAACTCGCAGCGCAACAGGTCGGAAGCGTACGCGGTTTCGATCACGTCGCGCTACCGATGCAGAAAACCGATGCCATGCTGGCCTTCTATCGCGGTCTTGGTTTTCAGGTCACCGAGAGCGCTCGCGCGTGTTCGGTGTATATCGGCGACCAGATGATCAACTTCCATCTGCCGGCGACCTGGCAGGACGCGACGTTCACCTTACGCGCTCCTGCGGCTAAACCTCCTTGTGGCGATCTGTGCTTTGTGTGGGACGGCACGGCGGCGGCGCTGAAGACGTGGCTTGATAAAGCGGGCGTTAAGGTCATTGAAGGTCCCGTTGCGCGGCAAGGCGGCCGCAAGAAGGGCGCGTCTAGCGTGTACATCCGCGATCCCGACGGGAACCTACTGGAGTTCATGATCTACTCATGAGTCCTTTGCCGCTGGATGCAGTTCTGATTGTAATCGACCTTCAGAGAGCCATCGATCATCCTAGTTGGGGCGAGCGGAACAACCCGGAAGCAGAGAGGCACGTTGCGTCTCTGCTGCATGCGTGGAGATCGACGGGCCGGCCTGTTTATCACATCCGGCACGATTCCTCGGAGGCAGCTTCCCACTACCGGCCCGGCCAGCCCGGTAACGAATTTAAGCCGGAAGCGCAGCCGGCCGTCGGCGAAATCGTAATCGTCAAGCATACGAACAGCGCCTTCATCGGTACGGATCTCGCGTCCCGACTTCGCGACGCGAATCACACGACCCTTGTGGTGACCGGAGTAATAACCAACAACTCGGTCGAAGCCACAGTCAGGATGGCGGGGAACCTGGGCTTCGAGACCTTCTTGGTCGAGGACGCGACCTTCACGTTCGGCCGCAAGGATTGGCATGGAACATGGAGAACCGCGGATGAGGTTCACGCGATGAGCCTCGCGAATCTCGACGAAGAGTACTGTTCCGTGGTTCGGACGAACGAGATCCTGGCTGCCCTAAAGCCCGCTTAAGTATTCGAGATCCGCATTGCTGTCCCGATTGTGTCGAGATACATGCCCGCGAGATTACAATTGCAGACCTGGCGCTAGAATGTGATTCGTCCGACCAACATGCCCGATCGCTGCCCGGCCGTTCCTGCTGTTGGAATAATCGTTCCATAGCCCGTCGTATAGAGACCTGTGAGCGAAGACTTAATCGGAGATGCCGTCAACGATGCGGTGCTCGGCTGCGGCAGACGCAAGCGATTAAAAACGTTGGCGAACTCCACGCGGATGTTGATGGTCACTCTTTCTCTAATGCGGAAACTGCGCCCGAGGTTGGCGTTCTCGGTGGGATAGCGGATACCCCGGAAGTCGCGAATGTAGCTGAAATTGGACGCCCACTGGCCGTTCGGCGTCCCGGTGAACGCGAGCGGGTTAAGCACGACGGTCTTGGTGGGATCGTAGCAATGGCAGTTGATATCGAGCTCGTCGGTATGCTGAATGCCGTTCAGGTCCACCCAGTTAGTGGTGAACAGCGGCTGACCGGCGACTCGTTCGGCCGGACCCGGCCCGCGGCCAAGCCAGCCGCTAATGGGGAACGCTCCGGCATTCGCGGAAGGCTGGATTAGCAGCGGCGCGCTCTGATATTGCAGATACCACCCCACGTTCCAGTCGCGAAATAAATAGAAGGCCCTCATGGGCGTGCTGTACTGGGCCGAGAGCCGGAACTGCAAGGGCAGATCGTTGAGCGATATGTTTTTGCCGAGGCTGCGATTGAAGATATCGGCCGAGTTCATCAGGTCCAGGTTCTTCGACCATGTGAAGTTTCCGTTCAACGTCAAGCCGTGGGAAAGCCGCTGTGTGACGGTGGATTGCAGAGAATCGTACCAGGTCTTTCCCAGCGGCGCGGACACCGGACTGATGTTACCGCTGTACTGCGGATACGGCAGCAAGGATTGGAACAGAGTCTGGGTTTGGGGAAAGCTTAGATAGGGCAGCACGATTCCTCGGGCCGCCAGTGTCGATTTGTCGGCTGCACCGAGCTGCCCGATTTGAGTTTGCAGAAGGGTCCGATCCGTCAGGTTACCGACGGTGAATCCGTATTGGTTGAGTAGCGCTGCCGACATCGAATTCTCGGGCGACAGAGCGCCCGCGTTCCACCAGATCCCGCGATTCGCGACGTAGGCTACCTCGACAACCAGATTCCGGTTCAACTCGCGCTGGATGCCCAAGCTCCACTGATATTGGCGGGCTGGGCGCGAGGCGTTCGGATCGATAAATACGGGCGGAGCACCCACAGTATTCGCGAGCGGGAGCGCTCCCGGGCTGAAGTTCGGGAACACCGGATGGATGCTAGCTGGAGGACCATCCTGGAGATTGAAAAGCGAGAGGCCGAAGCCGGTCGTGCCGCCAGTTTGATAGTTGAGAGGGGTGCTGGCAGGAACGTTCGTAGCGCCATAGACGATCCCGAATCCGCCGCGAACGACCGTCTTCGGATTGATTTGATAGGCGACGCCGATCCGGGGGCCCAGCGCATAGGGATAGTTGCTTGCGAAGCGGCACCCGCAGCGGGACTCATAGATGACGGCACCCGGATGTCCGCCGGCAGAGGGATTCGCCGCCCCCGGCGAGAAATCGGCGATGCGTCCGTAGGTGTCTGTGGGGTAGGTGCCGTAATCCCACCGCAGCCCATAATCGAGCGTCAGTTTGCGAGTCATCTTCCAGGTGTCCTGCAAGAACATCGCCCACTGCCGTTTCCCGAATTTGTAAACCGCAGGGACACCCAGACCGTAGCTGGTGACCTGTCCGAGAAGGAAGCTCGCATACGCAAAGCCGGTGCTGCCTTGGGAAAGCACAACGGGAGCCAAGGCGGTCTGGTTCGTCGCGCTCGCAGCGAATGCGAAAGAGCCCGAGTTATTGTACGGGGGCTGGACGTTGGTTACTTGCGGATTCCCTTCGGCGCGCCACTCGCCGCCGAGCTTCCAGGTGTGGTTCTTCTGCATCCAGGTCAGGCCGAGATTTGCTGAGGGTTTCTCCAGATATTGGTCGAGCTGCGTGCTGGGGCCCATGTTCGACATCCCGCCGGTGGCGATCGACGGCAAGCCGCTAATCGAGATGGTGGGAAAGTTCCGGATCTCGGTCGCGCCTTTCAGGCCGAGGTTTTTCAGAACGTCATAGTGGATATCGGGCGCGTTATCGCTCAAGTGATTCTGTTGGTAGCCGGCGCCTATTTGCAAGAGCAATGTGGGAGTAAGACTGTAATCGTAGTTCAGGCGCTCGATATGTGAACTGTCAAAGTTTCCGATCGCCGTAGTGATCGGAGAGGGGAATCCCTCAGGCATTGCGGGGGAACCCTCAATCGGATACTGGTCCGCGGTAACGGTTCGGGACCAATAAAACGAGAGATGCCCGTTGCCGCCGACGGACTGATCGATCTTAAGGGACGGAATTTCGGTGGTGCGATGGCTATTCTGCACGCCGTTGAAATTGCTTCCGATCTGATTCTTGGCGTGTGGACCCGCCGGTAGCGGAATCAGGTTCTGGATTTTCAAAGCCACCTGGTCCTGACGGGCGAGTGGGACGATATTACCTGGAAATGGATTCCGAACGGTCAGGTTCTGGCCGTTGACCACGGCGGTTTGAAAACTGTTGGGATCGTAAATCGTGCCAGTCAGGATGGGTGTCCGGCCGAGAGGGTCGACGTAGTTTGTGGCGATGGGTCCCGATCCGACGCGAAGAATCTGGTTATTATTGAAGCCGAATAATCTAGAGAAATCGCCCTTCCTGTAATCCTGGATGGGAACGGTCACGGCCGTAGTCGAGACGGACTGGCTTTCGCGGAACTGTTCGAAATTCCAAAAGAAGAAAGTCTTGCCGGCGCCGCTGTACAACTTTGGAATCCGAACCGGGCCGCCCAGGCTGCCGCCATAGTCATTTCGGCGCGCCTTGTTGTGGAGGCCCGTGTACGGCTGGCTGGCGTTGTAGGCTTCGTTGACGTTGTAATCGTAAAGGCTTCCGTGGAACTGATTGGTCCCCGAGCGCATGCTGGCGTTAAACAACCCCCCGCCGACGGTCCCAAATTCCGCGGCAAAATTGCTGGTCTGGATTGTGATCTCCTGGATCGCTTCGGCGCTGGGCTGGAGTTGAAATGTATACGACGCCAGCATGCCATTATTTCCGGAGTCAAAGCCTTCCACGCGGAATGCCGACGTGTTAGCCGGGGCGCCGTTCACAGTGATCTGCGGAATACCGCCGGAAAATCCAGCGGGGGCCATGCTGAACTGCGCTCCGGGAACCAGTTGAGCCGCGGCCCAGGGATTCCGGATGCCCGCAGCGGACGCGGTCTGCGGCCCAATGCCCAACAGAGGAAGGTTATTCAACCGGTCGTTGGAGATGTTGGTGGCAAGTTGGCTACCTTCGATCTTCAGCAGCGTGGCCTCAGCGGTGACGGTGACCGTTTCCGCATTCGAGCCGACTTCCAGGGCGATATCGACCCGAATGGTTTGCAATGGGTCAACGTTCAATCCCTGCCGCAAATATTTTTTGAAGCCGTGAACCTGAACGATCAGCTGGTAGGGGCCGGGAGGTAAATTACCGATGGTGAACTTGCCCGTGGCCGTGGACGCGCCGGGATAGATCTGAGCGGTGGTTGCGTTTCTTGCCTGGATCGCCGCAGTCGCGACCACGGCTCCGGTCGCATCCGATATGGTTCCTGTAATCGTGCCGCCATCGGTTTGGGCAAGAGCGACGGCGACGCTTAGAACGCCGATCGTAAGCTTAGCCCACACCACAGACAGCCTCCCCTGCGAGAATCGTCACTCATGGCCCGAGTGACAATCGGGGAGACTGCACTGCCTAGCGGCAGCAAACCTAGTTTAGCTGTTTTATTTGCCGACCAGACGGTCTACGTCGACGTTGAACTCATTGCACACGTATTCATGGATTTCCCAAGTGGTGCTGAGCACGTGAGTTCGTTTGAACGTGTGAGGCTTGGTGAAGGCGCCGGGATCTTCCATCGTGATCTCGACATCAAGGTGCCCCAGATCAGGACGTGAGTAGCGCTCGATGACGTGTAATTTTTCGGTGTGCGGCGCCCCGCGGCCATTGAGCCAGGTCTTGTCGTTGAAGTTCACGGTGTCGACCACCAGAGTGTCGCCTTGCCAGGAGGCGATGGATTCTCCCATCCAACTGGGATCCAGCTCTCTGTCGTGGCCGCGATTCAGCAAGAACTGCCGGAAGCTGTGCACGTTACCTTCGAACAGCATCACAATCACTTCGGGCGACTGCACGATCTTGAAAGGGTAGGGTGTGATGCGCGGGACGCCACCAGGCAGGCATTTGGCTTCCGGATCGTCGCGGCCTTGGGTGGCTTGGCGATCTTCCATGACCTTCTGGGCCCACGGCTGCAAGGGCAAAGCTCCTCCCATGTTGGCGAAGTTGTAATTCCCCGATAGCCAGACGCCGGAAAGGTTGGGTTTCCCGTCGGCCGCGTGAGGCGTTGGACCAATGGGCGGCGTAGGAAGATTTTCGTCCCGCACTCCATTGACAGCGATCACGCCTCCGGGTCCACCGAGGGTTTTTCCCTGCGCGTTTCCTTTTTCCGCGGACTGGGCTTCCGTGCGGACCGGTGCGAGCGAGAGCATCGCGACTATGGCGGCGGCCAGAGGCGAAAGGAAACGGCGGTGACTCATTTGGCAGGGCCTCCATCGTCGGCGGAGGATCCCGCAAAAACAGTCTTGCCAGTGGCCAGTGTCACCAGGCGGGCGTTGCCGTGCAGCGATCCATCGGTGAGCGGTCGAGAGTCCTTGGCGAGATAGCCGTCTACCGTAACCTGGTCGCCTTCCTTGAGCGAATCGCGCTTCCAGCCGCGCCGAAGCAACGCATTCGGGCTGCTGGTCTCGAACGCGTACCGGGTGATTTTCCCGCTGGCATCCTTGGCGTCGACGTAGATGTACGCATGCGGATTCACCCACGCCAGCTTGGCCACGACTCCTTGCACGTTGACGGGCTTGTTGGCGTCGTACTCTGCGGAGAACGAATGATGTCCGAAGGCGGGTGCGATCAGCAGCGCCAGAGCCGCGGCGGAGATGCCTGGGGAAGATGTCATGGAACGACCTCCTTGAAAAATCATATACTAAGGCTGTCCGCAGGCGGAGGCGTGATCATGAAACGTCTTGCACTAGGGTTAACCGTGGCGGCGCTGGTGTGCGTGCTGCCCGGAGGTACGAAGGCCGGCGGGCGCTTCGAAACCAAACTCACCAAAGACCAACAAATCCTGCAGGTCCTGAACCGGCTAACGTTCGGGCCGCGTCCCGGTGACGCTGAAGAAGTGAGCCGGCTGGGCGTGGACAAGTGGATGGATCTACAACTGCATCCGGAGCGAATTTCCGAAAATCCAGTTCTGGAAGAAAAGCTTAAGCCGCTGGAGACGCTGCGGATGCAGCCGGGCGAAATTATCGCGTCGTATCCCCAGACTCCGCCGGGATTGGTGTTCCGGCCAACCCCGCTGAATGAGCTCTTGTCTCAGGATCAGATACGGCAGATTCTGAATAGCACGGCAGAAGAACGGCGGGCAGCGCTGGATGCCCTCACTCCCGAGAAGCGCAAACAAGTTCTGTCCGTGGTCGCGCCACAGCAACTGACCGGCTTGACGGACATCCAAAAAGAAGCGGAGGCGGCGAGACAAGAGCAACTGGCGGAACGGCAGAAGCAAATCCGGAAGCTGATGCCCCAGTTGACCGATCTCCTGACGCAGGACCAGATCCAAACCGCGTTGCGCGGGAACACGGAGCAACTCAAAGAGCTCTTCGGTTTTCTGGATCCCGAAAAGCGGCAACAGGTGGCCGCGGCACTGCCCCCGCAGACGCTGGCGCAGCTTCCCGAGTACCGACGGATGGGACTAAAATCCAAGCAACCGCAACAGGTGGTCAGCGGAGATCTGAAAGAAGGCAAAGTATACCGGGCGTTGTATTCGAATCGGCAACTGGAAGAAGTGCTGGTGGATTTCTGGTTCAACCACTTCAATGTCTTCGAGAACAAGAACGTTCAGATTCAGCCCCAAGGCGTGGTGCGAATGCTGCTGGCGAGTTATGAGCGGGATGCGATCCGTCCGCATGTGCTGGGCAAGTTCAAAGACCTGCTGCTGGCGACGGCGCGGCATCCGGCGATGCTCTACTACCTGGACAACTGGGAATCGATCTCGCCTAATGCCTTCGATTCGTTCCTGGTGGGACCATTCGCAGCCGGGCAGAACCTGGCGCAACAATTTTCACGGCAGGCCCACGGACTGAATGAGAATTACGGCCGCGAAGTAATGGAGCTGCACACGCTGGGCGTGGATGGCGGTTACACCCAGGCGGACGTCATCGCCGTGGCGCGCTGCTTCACAGGCTGGACGATCCGGCAACCTACAACCAAGCCCGAGTTTGTGTTCGCGAGCTTCATGCACGACACCGGAGAAAAGGTGGTTCTGGGCCATACAATCGCCGCGGGGGGCGGAGAGCAGGACGGCTTGCAGGCCATCGATATCCTGGCTCATCATCCTTCCACGGCGAAGTTTATTTCCAGGAAACTGGCCGAGCGATTCGTAGCCGACGATCCGCCGCAATCCTTGGTGGACCGCATGGCGCAGACTTTTGCCAAAACCGACGGCGATCTGAGAGCGGTGCTGCAGACCATGTTTACGTCGCCGGAGTTCTTCTCCGAGGGCGCGTGGGACGCGAGGGTGAAGTCGCCGTTCGAAATGGTGGTGAGCGCGGTGCGCGCCATGGGTGGCGAAGCTTCTGACACATTCACTCTGGTCCAAAAGATCGCAGAGCTAGGTGAGCCGCTCTACGGCAAGCTGGAACCGACCGGCTATCCGGAAGCCGGCGAAGGTTGGCTCAGCACGGCGAATCTGCTGGGCCGCATGAATTTCGCCACGACTCTGGCTTCCGGGCAGGTTCCGGGCGTGAAGCTGGACAGCTCACGTCTGGAAGGCAAGGACGCCGCCGCTATCGCGCGGGAAGTACTGGGACGCCCGGCGTCGGATCAGACACTGGAGGCGCTCGCGAAGGGTCTGGAAGGCAAGGAACCGATGGCCAGGATGGTGGCTAGTCTAGTGCTCAGTTCGCCGGATTTCCAAAGGAGATGAGGATATGCTGACGCGTCGAGTGTTTATGCGTGGCGGGGCCATGGTGATGGCGGGCATGGGAGCGGCGCCTTGGTGGCTGGCGCGCGCGGCTGACGGAGCCTCCGGAGGGAAGCGCAAGATCCTGGTGGCGATCTTCCAGCGCGGCGCGGCCGACGGGTTGAACGTCGTGGTACCGTTTGCCGACAAGCGCTACTACGAATTGCGGCCGACGATTGGGATACCCGCGCCCGGCAGCGCCCCGAATACGGCGATAGACCTGGATGGACGATTCGCGCTCAATCCCGCATTGCAGCCGCTAAAAGCGCTGTGGGACAAGCAGCAGCTGGCGATCATCGAGGCGACGGGGTCGCCGGATCCGACGCGCTCGCATTTCGATGCGCAGGATCAGATGGAATCGGGTACGCCCGGCAAAACCAGCAGCGACGGGTGGCTCAATCGGGCGTTATCGCCGGCTGGGCCGGATACATCACCGGTGCGGGCGATCGCGGTAGGGGCGCAGTTGCCTCGCACGATGCGCGGCGCTCGCTCGGCTATCGCGGTGAATGACGCGCAACAGGTCCAGGCCGGCAACGCGGATACCAGCATCCTCGAAAGCATGTATGCGAAGTCGGGCGATCAGCCGCTGGCGCGCACCGGCAACGATGCGTTCGCGGCACTGAAGATTATCCGCTCGATCACCCAGCAGCCGAATACGCCGCTTCCGGGCGGGCCGCAGGCACCCCAGTATGGCCAGGGTGGGGAATTGGGTCGCAGCCTGCAGCAGATCGCGCGTCTGATCAAAGCGGACGTGGGCGTGGAAGCGGCTTTCGCTGAGATCGGCGGTTGGGATCATCACGGAAATGAGAATCCGCAGTTGTCGAATTTGCTGCGACAGTTCGGCTCTGCGCTGGCAGCGTTCTCACAGGACATGGGCGACCGGATGGAAGACATCGTGGTCGTGACGATGTCAGAATTCGGGCGTACGGCGCAGGAGAACGGCAATGCCGGCACGGATCATGGCCACGGCGACGTGATGATGGTGCTGGGCGGTTCGGTGCGCGGCGGCAAAGTCTACGGGAAATGGCCTGGTCTCGAGAAAGAGCAGTTGTTCGAAGGCCGCGATCTGGCTGTGACTACGGATTATCGCGACGTGCTGGGCGAGCTGGTAAGCGGGCACCTGGGACAAAAGAATTTAGCGCAGGTATTTCCGGGTTATCAGCGCGGCGAATCATTGGGGCTATTGCGGGGATGAGCTAGACTCTTAGCTCTCCTTCTGCCGTTAATCGCGCACGCCGCGGATTGCGACCGCGAGTGCCTGCGCGGCACGATCACAACGAGTAAATCCGGCCGCGGTGCAGTCCGAGCAGGATCTGGACCAGACGGTGCGCGATCAATTCGTGCAGCGTCAGCAGCTCGCGATTCGAAGCAAAGATCGCATCGGCATCGCGCGGGTCGACCAGTGGGCCGCCCGCCTTGAGTGCATCCATTGCTTCCTTGATAATCGGGTCGGTCATCACCTCGCCGGCCATTTCCCATAGAGTGATAAATCGGTCGACCGCAGTCGGGAAGCTGACTTCGAAGACGCCGAATTGACTGGTGGTGCGCGGCGGCTTGTAATCGAGATTGAAGGGCCCGTTATAGGCGTGGCTGCGTAGCAGGACCAGCACATTCAGCCAATCCAGAGGATTCACCAGGCCAACGCCGATATCGACGTCGTGCTTGAGCCGGTAGCCATCGTTGATGTCGAAGTGGAAGAGCTTGCCGGCTACGAGCGCGCGGGCTAGAGCTGCGCGGGGCGCTGCGCCCCACATCAATTCGTGCAAATATTCCGGATTCAGCCCGACCATTTCGGGGTGCGTCAGCAATCCGGAGGCGATGAACCCAAGCATCGCGTCGCTCGTGGGCAGGAGGATCTCGGCCTGCGGCTCGAAGGGCTTAGCCTCCAGGCAATGCTTCAGTGTTTGACGATCATTCTTTTGGGCGACCTCAATATCGCGATCGCACGCAGCGTTGAGAGCCTCAGCGTACCAGCGAAGCGTTTGGGTCTCGTCGATCGCGCCCTGGACGTAGTAGCCAAGCGTTCCCGGCCAATAGACGGCGAAACTCGCGCCTAGCTCGTGGCCGATGTCGACCGTGTTGCACACGCGGAACTTGGCATATTCGCGAACTTGGGGCGCTTCGGCGGCGGGGCTGGCGGACCAGACGGCGTGATGAAATGTCTCGGCTGTAACCATCGAGCACTGTACGCCGTTGTCGCGGAGAGCCTTCTGGATTTCGGCGACGATCTCGTTCTGCCGGTCGGTCCCCATCGCGTAGGTCGGGATCACGTCGGTGTCGTGCGTGGTCCAGTATCCGATGCCGATCTCGGAGTACTTCCGGATGATTTCCTGGAATCCGATCTCGGGACGGGTAGGCGCGTGAAACAGGGCTTGGCCCTGATAGGCGGCGGCCCACTGGGGTCCGGAGATGAAATACTTTCTGCGAACCTCGGGACTGTAAGCCCCGCCGCAGGCTTTCATGAGACGCGAAACAAGAGCTTGTTGTTGGTTTTCGGGAATGGGATTCATGATGTGAAAGTTTGAAAATTCGTGCGGAACAAACGCTGGACGTCGCGTTCGATATCTGCGCGCATAACTGTGCCGCCGTCTTCGGCGAGCAACCGGTAAGTGTTCGCGAGGACAGGCGCCAACGTGCGGCGAGTGTTGCGCCACTTGTAGATCACCTGCTCCAAGATGCGGGCGTCGGAATGTTGCGGGATGAAACTGGTTCCCAGCATCTCCAGGCGCTCGCGTGTGATTTCCTCGACCATGGAGGGATTGTTCAGGAACCACCAGCAGCCGAAGGGCATGAGATTGGCGAACTTCCGGGCGTACACGCACAGTTCGTGCTGATTCTCGCGGCTGAGGACGCTCACCAGGAAGCGATTGTCGGGAAACTCACGGCAGAGCGTTTCGATCGAGCGCAAATCGGCGCGGCCGGAAGCATCGCCTGCCAGCCGGATCGCTGGATTTACTTGGCGACGTACGCCGATCATGAGTGAAAGCGGGATGTTCAGATCACGGCAGGCGGGAAGGACTGCCTCGGTCAAGAGTTGGCTGCGTCGATCGTGGGCGGGGAACTGGAACGAATCCGGCAGCGAAACCGCCATATAGACGGCGCGCATTCGGGTGGCCCATGCTTCGAGAAAACGGCGGGCTTCGGCTGGTGTGAGCGGCGTCTCTTGATTGAGAAGACGATCCAGGCGCAGCGCGGCCTGAAACCGTGGGTCCACCGTTACGGAATCCCAGAGCGGCGATTCCTCAGGATCGAGTGGATCATTCGTCATGACCACAGATTCGATTCCCGCGAGCTGGAACACGCGCGCGAGGTGATCGGGCAAATCCTGCTGGTTAAAAAAGTCGCGATAGGGCGTGAGCGTGATCGAGGAAGTATCCAATCCGAAGGCATGCAGAACTGCAATGGCGCCGCGAGTTGCCTCCGAGATCGGATTGTTCTCAACGAATAGAGTCTTCCAGATGAGGTCGGCACGCTGCTCTATGGTGAGCATCCAATACGGTTCGGGGCGAATGGGCGACGAACGGAATAGCTCGGCTTCGAGGTAATGATAAGTGAGCAGATGATCGATACCCCAGAGCCCCAGGCTCCCGAATCCGGGCGCGAACAGATGCGTGTGAATGTCGATGACCTGCGTGGAAGCCAGTACATCCGCGACCACCGCTTCCAGGTTGACCGTCTCAATCATTAGATTAATGGTAGTCTGCCAAAAGCTATGTATTGGATGGGAGTGGACGTTGGAACGGGCGGGACGCGTGCGTTGCTGGTAGACGCGGGCGGCAAGGAAGTCGCGGCTGTGACCGCTCCGCATGAAGATATGCGCATGGCGCAGCCGTTGTGGGCCGAGCAGCGTCCGGAGGATTGGGCGCAGGCGGCGGTGCAGGCGATCCGGGGCGTGCTGGCGAAAGCGCGCGCAAGTGGCGACGACGTTCGTGGCGTCGGAATGTCCGGCCAGATGCACGGCCTGGTTATTCTAGACCGCGACAATGCCGTGATTCGTCGCGCGCTCATCTGGTGCGATCAGCGCAGCCAGCCCCAAGTCGATTTCATCAATGCGAAGCTCGGCAGGGACAAGGTGCTGGAGTATACGGCGAATCCGGTTTTGACTGGATTCACTCTCCCGAAGCTGTTGTGGGTTCGCGACCACGAGCCGCGACAGTTCGAGTACGTTCGCAAGATGCTTCTGCCCAAGGATTACGTTCGCTTCACTCTCACGGGTGAATTCGCGTCGGAAGTTTCGGACGCGTCGGGAACGGCGCTGTTCGATGTCGTTCATCGGCGGTGGTCGTTTGAAATGATGGACGGGTTGGGATTGGATCGCGATATTTTGCCGATGTGTACTGAATCCTCCGAAGTCAGTGGCGCGATCTCGACACAAGCCGCGGCTGTCACAGGGCTCAAGGCAGGCACTCCGGTCGTTGGCGGAGGCGGCGATCAGGCGGCGAGCGCGGTGGGCAATGGAATCGTCGAGTCGGGCGTGGTTTCCTGCACGCTGGGAACGTCGGGGGTGGTGTTCGCGCATATGGAGAAGGTCGCCTACGATCCGCAGGGTCGGGTGCACACGTTCTGCCACGCAGTGCGCGACAAGTGGCACGTCATGGGCGTCACGCAGGGCGCGGGGCTGAGCCTGCAATGGCTGCGCAACCAACTTGCTCCCGGCGCGACGTACGATTCGCTTACCGAGGAAGCCGCGGCCGCGCCGGCGGGATCGCAGGGACTGTTCTGGCTTCCGTACCTGATGGGTGAGCGCACGCCACATCTGAACGCGCAGGCCCGAGGCGGATGGATCGGCCTCACGGCCAAACACACACGAGCAGACCTGATCCGATCGGTGATCGAAGGTGTTTCCTACAGCCAAAAAGACGGTCTGGACGTGG
>Ga0157370_10000996_pt1 | contig 35751 bp, 28 predicted proteins | sample C35metaG_FD_113463 | JGI IMG/M metagenome (GOLD analysis project Ga0157370, IMG submission 113463) | Corn rhizosphere microbial communities from Kellogg Biological Station, Michigan, USA - C3-5 metaG | ecosystem: Host-associated > Plants > Roots > Rhizosphere > Soil | place: USA: Michigan... | reverse complement strand
TTTTGGAAGACCAGACTCCTTCTTAGCTCAGCTGGTTAGAGCATCTGACTGTTAATCAGAGGGTCGCTGGTTCGAGCCCAGCAGAGGGAGCTCAGATTTTCAAGTCAGAAAATCACATAAAAACCCCATTTCTAGCTAATAGAATGGGGTTTTTTATTTCCATAATAGGAAGTTTCCTACCTCCATTTTGTCTTTTCAATAGCCAAGTAATGTTAAGTTTTACAGGAAAAACTGTCGAATTTAACGTATGACTTTTACAAATATTTAACAAAGAAAATCCCGCGATTTAGGGCTTCCGGTATCCGTAAACGCAATTTTTTTCAAGTTAAAATGGCAACAATTGATGCAAAAATCTACGTTCACCATTACAAAAATGATGGTACGTGCAATGTAAAAATCAGAATTTACCACAAAAATCAGCAGAGGTTCATAGACACGACGCACTTTCTCTGCGAAAAACAGTTGAAAAGGCATCCCGAAAACAAGAGGGAATTTTTAATCAAAGATCAGTTTGTCAAAAAGTTGGTCAATTCTGAATTGGACAACTATAGGTTGGCAATAAGCAACCTAGGTCCAAAGCTTAATCTCTTTAGTGCCGATGAACTTAAAAAATATCTGACGAAAACTGATGAAAGAATTGATTTTATCGCTTTCTGCAACAACTTTATAGCTGACCTCGAAGAAAGCGGCAGAGGCAAGAGTGCAGCGAATTACAGAACGGTAAAGAACAGCTTGATAGATTTTTTTGGCAAGGAAAGGATATTCATTGAGGAAATCAACTATGATATGCTTGGCGACTGGGAACATTACCTTAGATCAAAAAGAGTAGTAACAAGATTGAACCAGTTCCAAAAGCCAATCTCAACTTTTCAAAATCCCTTAAAAGACGCTAGTGTACATAATTATATGCGGGACTTAAGGGGGCTTTTCAACCATGCTAGAAAAAAATATAATAGAAGGAGTTTGGGCATCATAAGGATTGAGCACTATCCCTTTGATGAATATAAGATAGTTGAAGCGCCGCTTACCCGTAAACGTAATACAGACATAGATACATTAAAGCTGATTCGAGATAGCAGTCCTTTGCCAGCAAGTAGAGCAGAGTTGGCCAGAGACTTGTTCATGCTGTCTTTTTACATGTGCGGTATTAATGCCGTGGATGTTTTTAAGGCAGATAAATCCAATATTACTAAAGGAAGATTGGAATACAACCGTTCAAAAACCAAAGATAAAAGAAAGGACAACGCTTTTATCAGTATTAAGATCGTACCCCAGGCCAAACCTATTATAAATAAATACATAGGAATCCTTTGTCAAAGATATAGCAATATTGGAAGTTTGAACAAGGCTTTAAGCGCAGGTATGAGAGAGTTGTGTAAACAGATAGGTGCTGAGGGGATAACTTACTATTGGGCCCGTCATACTGTTGGCAATCTTGCACGCAATAAATGCAGAATGAGCAAGGATGATGTGGCTCTTGCATTAAACCATGTGGATCAAGGAAGAAAAGTTACAGATATATATGTAGACAAAGATTGGAGCATCATTGATGAGCTACAAGAAAGGGTAGTGAGCCTTTTGAATGAAAGGGAGGCCGATAAATAACAAATATAATAGATAAAAATGATTGGATTAATTATTCTATGTGAAGTAAGCACACCATTCATATGAATAACCAATTATTATAATCAACCCGTTGTGTGCACAATAAACTATGGCAACAATAAGTGCAAAAATCTACAAGCATCACAAAAAATCTGATGGAACCTACAATGTAAAAATCTGTATCTTCCACAAAGCCCAGAGAAGGTGCATTAACACTAACCACTATTTGGTTGGTAAGCAGCTAACATCAAAGTTAAAGATAAAGGACAAGTTTATTGCCGATCTTGTTGAAAGACAGCTAATAGATTACCGGAGAACAGTTAGCGAACTTGGCAGCAAGCTTAGTTCATTTAGTGCTGAGACATTACGGGATTATCTTAGAGATAAAGATGCAGATATCAATTTTATTACGTTTTGCGACGAACATATTCAAAAAACAAAATTGGAAGGACGTGAAGGCACCGCACATAATCATAGTAGAATTAGAAATAGCCTTGTAGACTACTTTGGACGGGAAATTGTTTCTATAACAGAGATTAATTCGGCCATGCTCTTCATTTATGAACGTTATTTGAAATCAGAAAGGAAAATGGCGAGGATAAATCAATTAGGGAAAACGGTTGTAATCATTAAACCACCTATGAGTGAAATTGGTCTTCACAATCATATGAAGGATTTGCGGACATTGTTCAATGAGGCCAGAGATTTTTATAATAATGAAGATTTGGAGTTCAACAGAATCAAACACTATCCTTTTAAAAAGTATAAACTTGGACCGGTTCCTTTGGCCAAGAAAAAGAATAATTCGATTGTGGATGTGCTGCGAATTAGAGATTGTATAACAGAACCTGGAAGCCGGGCAGAGCTTGCAAAAGAGCTTTATATACTTTCCTTTCTTACCTGTGGAATGAATGCAGTGGATCTTTATAATTGTACGAAAGATAATATTAGAGATGGTCGTATAGATTATAATAGAACAAAAACCAAAAGAAAAAGAAGAGATGATGCTTTTATCAGCATTAAAATAGTAGAAGAAGCAGAACCTTTGTTGAAAAAATATATTGGCAAACTCCGTAAACGTTATGCCAACTATGGTACACTTGATAGTGCGCTGAGCAAGGGAATGAAAGAAATCTGTAAAAGGACAGGACTGGATGGGGTAACTTTTTACTGGGCACGTTATACCTTTGCAAATCTCGCCAGAAATTCATGTAGAATGAGCAAGGACGATGTTTTGTTGGCAATGAACCATGTTGATATGACAAGCCGTATGGTAGACATCTATATTGAGAGAGATTGGAAGATAGTGGATGAAGTACAATTAAAAGTTGTTCAATTATATAGGGATGCAGATGCTGAGCTAATCAGAAGTGTAGAACCAAAATATGAAGAAGAATATTGTTAGAACAATACAGATATGTAACAAGGTAATATTTTTAGATTTTTAAAAAAGCCATAAAATATGCCTTCTTGTATATAAAATGCGCATTTTTTTGTATATTTAGACTAGCAGACTCATAATCTTCTACTCTTCTATATTTGACTCCCGAAACCTCCAAATTCTATGGATAAATTATAATATTTTAAAAGCTTTACAAATGTTTATTGGATATTACTCGATATATTTTGAAGTTGTTGGTTTTTAAAATATTATCAGACATAATTTAGCGAATGGAAATCCTTGTGTCGCTAGTTCGATCCCAGCAGGTAGCTTTAGATTCAATTGGAGCTCCCGGATAGGACAATCGATGAAGGCCATGCGCCCGAATGTACAATGATATGTTCAATCAGTAATTACGATAATCGAGAACTCATTACTTTATTCATCGTCAGAATGGTCTATGAATTCTAGTCTTGCGAGTTCGAGTAGTTCCTCGAGTAGTTTTTGTGAATCCTCAATGGCGACATCCTGCCTCCCATACTTTGCATAGACATCGTCGAATCCAGAAGTCGACGCATAGAACATTTCCACGGCCCTAGGACCTTTCCGAGCCATGTCTGCCTCTACAATGTAATCCAGATAAGAGACTATACAGCTTTCCATTTCATGAACATCCTGTTTGGAAAGAACCATATCCAAGATGGTTTCCAAATTCATCATAACCATTGGCGCAATGTTCAGTTTTTTCTCGTATTCCCTTGGTAGAACGGATGTCAGAGTTTCTGATAGATAGGAGTTTAAACCATTAATTCCGAAATAATAATCGTTGAATACGATGATTGGGAAAATAAACAAATCCCCTGTAGCTAGCAATTCTTTTACTCCAGGGTCGAATCTAAAGCCCCCTTCATGGATAATTGAAATCTGCTTTCGCAGTTGATGAATTCCCTTTTCCTTACCTTTTTCGTTAACTATAAAGCGCTGGTCAAAATATGACTTAAGCTCGTCGAAATCGGGTTTCTTAGCTAATCTTTCAGGAAAGAAATACGCCTTGTATTCAAAAAGGAATATAGTTCTGTCGATGCGTATATAGCCATCTGGAGAGTTTTTGCTGCCGTCATCAAAGTGCATCTTGGATGCCCCGGTTTTGCATAGAAGTGACAGGATGGGCTTTAAGCATCGTTTTTCCAATACATCCGCAATCTTTTGGCTATAGCTGACAAAAGCATCGTCTAACAGTCTTTTTTCGGAAGGTTTAAGGCTTGTCTGATGGAAAAGTTCGAAAAACGGACCCCGGAAGACCTTTCGCTGGGCTAGATAATTGTCCAATATGACATAGCTATCCCTTTTTTTGTAATAATAAATAGGTGCTTTTTTTAGCTCTGTAAAACCAATTTTACTGCGGTTATTCTGTCTTACTACCTGCGCTTCTAAGTGCTTGATGTTTGTATCTTTATTAACAGATAAAAGCGTGTATCTACGTAGAGGCGCATCTGGATCATATGTTGTAGTTGCTTTATAGATTGATTGAAAGCTGCCCATCAGTTCTGACGGTCGCGAGAATCCAAAGCTGGAAAGATATTCTGTAAGTGGTTCAGTGAAATGTTCCTGTGCATATTCCAATAGGCAGCTAGTCTTCAGCATTTCAAGAATCATATTTCCTCGTTCATTCATCTCAAACTGCCCAATGATCGGTAGCCATGACATTTTCCACCTCCACATACCATTAGAATCATCGCTTTTCGCTAGATCTATCATTTGTTCGTCACCTTGATGGACTTCGTCAATAATTTTAAGATATGCTTTAAAGAAAATATACTCTGCCTCAGGTCCGATGATGGGCTGGTCTACTGTTCGTTCATTATTAAGTTCCCTCATGATCATGGCCAGCAGGTAGCGGCGAAAAAATATCAGGCCCTGAAACTGTACACCAGATTTTATGGCATACTCTTGTAGTGCCTCCTTTACGAATTTATACTGCTCTGCAGTGAATCGGTGGCTTGCGATGCCATTTACCCGTTTGTGCAGTTCCATCATTGGTTCGGGAGAGGTAAGTTCGCTGTTGAGTGCTGCGCAAAGGATGATGATTGTTTCGGAATTTACACGCGAAACCAGTTCCTCGTAGGTCTGAGCTTCGTCAGGGTATATATCCCTAAAGCCAGGTATTGCTGCTGTATTCATTACGGAAATCTATAGCTTTCAAAGCTAGCTTTTATTGTGGTCTATTAAGATGATTTGCTAAAAAAGTGCAATTGTGTTGATGGTATGTTTATCTATTTTTGATTTGTGGTCGCTGAATTCCTGATAGTGTATCGCGAGATAGTATAATCTCTGAATTAGATATAGTATATACGGGCTGCATGTTTTATTTAAACTCCATTTTGTTGATAACCCAATTTTATTTGAATAAATTACAAATTCTAATATTTATTAATGCCTCTATGAAATTCCGATACGATGAAAATGGCGTTCACCTGTTTAACAAAGAAGACAAAAACGTATCTAGGTAGCCGATAGTTTGGACTATTTTTTAGAACCCCTATTGGAATCATTCACCAGTCTTATTAGTTTTTTAGGTATCTGTTTTCAAAAAGTTCAGAGGAAAGCCAACAGCCTAATACGCTGTAGGGGTAGTGCGCTTCGTCGATGTTCATTCCAATTACCAATTTTCCCTTTGCACCGTCCATCCTTGCATCATAAAGGATATCGCCCACAACAGCATCTCTTTCCTCCCTTAGACTGTCAAAATAACTATATCCTGCTATGGCAAACCGACGTTCCTTTTCGGCGGTTTCTAGTAATATCCAGTTGTGGAGGTATTCTGCTTTACCGTTATGCATTTTCTGTTCCTGTTCATCGACAAATTTCTCAAGATATTCCTGCCCATCTATAGGTACGTTCAATAGTATATAAGATGTTTCAAGCCAGGTCTGGAACTGTTTTTCCTCCAACCTGAGCAACATGTCCTTCCACCATCTCGTTTTGGTTAGTTCCGGCTTAACAACCTTTTCGCCATATGCTGAGCCAATAATATAGTTGTCGAGTTCCTTGGATTTAAGATCCATCTTGAAAAAGCCGATTTTTGCTAAGTCTTTTCCGAGGTTGAAGCCGTCGTCCAGGTACCAGGCCAAAAGATCCAGCTCATCGCCCATATACTGTACATTTGCTTCAAGTTCGCGGCGGCGTTGCAGGTAGTGGATTTTTTCTGCTGCAAGGGGTAACAAATCAAATACAATCTGAAGATCTGTCAGGCTGACCGAAGTGGCCAATTCTTCGATTTTTTTACTGGTAACGCCAGCTTTAATGAGTTGCTTAAGGTTGCTTCCCATCATGCCCAAATGGGATAGCGTTATGCCCAGGGGAATAAAATACCTAAGTTCAGCGGAATTGAAGCGGTTGTTTGGACCTTTTTTAACTTTCAGCGACAACTCGCCCGGATTTTCTTGCAAAAATTCAATAAAACGCAGTGCCTGCTCGGAAGGTTCTTCGATAAGCTCTTGAAGGGTTTTGAACAGCCGGTCTGGCGCAGCTCGTTTTGCAGGTGGACTAACGGTGCCGGCCTTTGCCTCGATAACTAGGGCAAATTTATCTATGATAACCAATAGGTCATTTTCATAACGCTTTCCGTCTTTTCCATTCCAAAGGCTCCCGGGATAGATCTGGGCCATGGGAAAGGAAGATTTGAACAGTGCGGTAACCTCGGCCTCAAGGTATGTGCCCCTTATCTCATTGTATTTGTTGCGCAGTTTTTCGTTGCCTGCACAGAAGCTTTCCAAGATCCCTATGCTAAAGTGTGTCATTACCGACCAGAGGCCGCTAAAGATTTTATTTTCGTCAAGCTTGATAAAGGGTTTTTGATGTACAGGATTACTAAGCAAGAAATGGTCGGGATCAAAATCTGCAAGGTCTCCAAAGCCGAGGCTGATCGAGCCGAAAGCTTCCTGTAGTTTTTCTGCCGAGATTTTTCCATTGACAAAGGATTCCAGTGTTACAAAATCAAATGTGAAAAGGTCTTCCAGAAATAAGTCTGAATGCATGAGTAGCATTTGTTTTAATCTTAGACTGTTCTTGCCGAACATCTCCCAAAGCTTTTTGCGTTCCTTTTGATCGGTTTTTCCAGTGGGGAAATGTTCTTCGTAAGCATCAAAGATCTTCTCGTAATGGTTATGGCGCATAATTTCGACCGTTTTCAACCTATGGACATTTATGCGTTCTTCCACTTCTTCGGTCATGCTGTAGATTACCTGAATAAAAGCCACTGGGTCAAACCCATGATGTGGGATAAAAGCAGGACTCACCGCTGCTGCAAGATCAAGAGTTACCTTTTTCATCTGGTGGTCGTAAGACCAGTTTCTCACCGCGGTCGTATGCATAATCATTTCGGTACGGAGCATGTGAAAGGGCAGGTCGTCTGCCGAGAGAACTGATTCCGGGAAATCGAAATGTTTCAGTCGGTAGAACTCGCCAATCTCCATAAAATCTTTTTTAAACTGTCCAACCTCGGCTGAGAAAGGGCGTACATCATAATTTCTTGGAAGGGTGAGTGCAAAGGCCTGAAGAAGTTCCTGGTAATATGGCAGGAATTCGATAGAGCCTTTGACTGCTTCTTCGTCATAGCCTGCCTTTGAGACCATAAAATAATAGAAAACGAAAGATATAAGCTTGGGCTGGTCGTGTATTCCTATCCAGTCTTTTATCTTTCGGTATTTTTCGGGGAAATTTTCCGAAGCATTTTTGCCAATGGTTTTGAGTGCATTGAGTCTCTCCTCGAATGTGCTTTCTTCTGCGCCGTCAAAGCTGGCTTCAAAATATTTCATTTTGATCGGGTCTGGCGCCATGCCATTGGATCTCATGGTTTCGATCAATTGCTCCTGTTTAGGAAGTTTGATTTTTTTTGTTTTTTTCTTTGTCTTTTTTCGCGTTCTGCTTGTTGGCATAGGTTTGAGCGTTTACAAGGACAATTTACGCTCTTTCTAGTGTTATTTAAAGCTTTGTTATCAACATGGTTTTCTATTGTGCAGAGGACTGGCTAAGCTGAAAAAAAGCGGATTTATTTGTGTAAATACAAACTTAATCGTGTTTTTAGCTTGTTTTTAATATAACAGGTTACTTGGCTCTTAGTTCCCTGCTTATTTAAAGCTTTAAAATTGTTGATGTTAGCATTTAGGCGGCTTTTGTTCAGCAATAGGAGGCTTTACTTTAAGTGCCTGATAGTAATAGCTAAAAGGGGCTCCGTAATATATGGGCTCGCTTAATTTTAGATTTCCGTCTTCTGGCCTTTGCTGGCTATCCTCATCTGTTTGTATTTTGGTCATCATATTCCTAAGCTTAAGCAATAATCGGTTTCTGCTGGAGTCAAGTCGTTTCAGCTGAATTCTTGCATATTTGTTGTCTGTTAGCAAGCGGTAGCCGCTTACCCAGCACATTTCATTTGGGATGTGTTTATAGTTCCACAGGGTTACCCGCCCGACCGACATACCAATAAGTCTGCTGTTGATCGATTCGTAAATGGAACCTTTACCGCTTCTGCAATGGGGGTCTTTTAAAATCAGCTTTAGGTCACCAACTACCTTAAATTGCTTTTTCATCTCTTTTAAGAGAGAACTCTTTCTTACTCTTATATGCCCCTGATAATGCATTTCATAGCCAACAAAGCCTATCCAAGGAGAGCCTGAGCCACTTTCATTGTTCCACCTATAGCAGCTTTTCGATTTTTCAGACCAAAACTTTTTCGCAGTGGCATAAGGCGTATCTACCGGATTGTGTACCACAAGTTTTTTTCTTCGAAGTCCCTGTAGATACTGATCAAATGCAAGTGCACATTTTTCTTTTTCAGGATGGATAATGAGCATATCGTCACAGAATCTCAGATAGAGAAGTTTTCCATCCTGCATACCTGATATTTTTTTGTCTATGCTATGCAGAACCGCATTAGCTATCAGGCCCGATAGAGCCCCTCCCTGCGGAATTCCGATTTTGACACTCTCCAGTCTTTTATAATAGTTGTTTGAGATAAGCTCATTACCGACCCATGCGTACTCACCTTTTGGTATTTTAAATCTATCGAAATGAGCTTGGTTTTTATTAAGAGGAAGAACACTTTTGTTAAAAGTGTAGGCATCTAGGTAGTCATAAAGAATCCTTTTCGCATCCGATATATCTTTCGAGGGAAGGGAGCTGATTGATTTTCTGTTAAAGAATTGTGAAAAGATTTTTTTGATCAAAGCATGGCTAACGGTATCAAAGAATTTTTTCATGTCGCATTCCGCCACAAAGAGCGCACCTTCTGGAAATTTCTTTCTGTAAGCAAGAATTTCCTCGATTGGTTCATGGTGAGTTGGACATGCCATCTTACCCTTGATCAGCCGCTTAGACCTGAATGCAAAGGAGTTTTCGATAAAGCAGCTATCAAAAATTGTTGTAAGATATCTGTTGGTGATACTAAGTATTAGTTTGTCCTTTAAACCAAATGAAGCTATTGGCCTACATATATTTACCTTGGTCTGGCTTGGCTTGTCTTCTTTGAGTTTGGGAATAATCTTTGGAGAGCCAATTTTATAGGTCCCACCATGCAAAGCCTCTTGTATTTCTTTAATAAAAGAGTCGAGCTTTTTAAGAAAATGTGCATCTGGTTCTTTTGCCCTGTAGTAGCTGATTGTAGCCTGCAGGGAGAGCATCGTTTTCTCAGTAGAGCTGCGAGGAACACCATTCTTGACACGTTTCCTCGCAAAAACCGTTTTCCATTTTTTTCTTGGCGGGAAAAGACTTGCCAGCAATGTCTCGCTTTTTGTACCTGGGCTAATGTGATAGTTGTGCTTTTTCGCTTTTGTATGGAGATGGATCAGATGGTTTTTGTTTCTCCTATGGGCAAGCTTCACGCGTAGGCGGCATAGCATATCCAGAATACTTTTTTCAGAAGAGTAATCACTAAGGCTATGCATAAAGAAAAAGAAAGTGGTCCCTGACTAAAAAATACTGAACTATAAGAGCTCCTCCCAACCTTGTCGTGCACAGAATGGCAGTTAATACTTGCGATGTACTTGCTATTTTCATAGTGTTTCCTCCGCCTTAGGTACCTCTTTCTTTTCTTTATAACCTACCTGTTTTGCAAAATAGACTACTGTTGCAAAACTAAACTTTCCCATCGAGTTCGCGTAGCAATAATCAATCATATTTTTACATCCTTTTTCATTGAATGCTTTTCCATCGAGCCTGGAAAGAGACACAAAATATTTTGATCCAAGGTCATAAGTAAATGTATTCGCAATCGCATAGCCTACCTGGTACCAATTGTGAAAGCTACTGGTTATCGATAGTCTCCTTTTGGAAAGAAACCTTATTATCGATTGTAGCTCAGTACGATCTGGTTGCCTATTTTTCCCATCGGGATTAAACTTTTGGTTGGCTGTAGGTTCCGCAGAATAGGAATAGCTCGTGGTACGAACTGTAGACTTTGCTACAGCAACTTCAGTAACTACGTAATCTATATAGAACGGCGTAATCGTTTCTCGGATAAAGATATTGGGGTCAAAAGAGAAAAAGCATAGCCGAGTAACATCGCTTCCGCTTTTATCAAGTTCAATGGCATATTTTTCCTTAAAATATTCAAACACCCTCCTGAAGCCGTAGGTATGCCTTAAGTTTACTTCCTCTTCTGCAAAATCTGTTGAGAAATCTAGGTATACAAGCCCTTTAATCCCCTTTGATGAAGGCGAATCCCAAAATGAAATGATATAGGGGTCATTGCTGAAGTTAGATTTTAAAGAATCCATCACCTCCTTGTCCAGTTTATCAAAATCCAGTACGAGTAGCTGGTTATAGGAAGATATGGATGAACGGTTTCTTTTTTGATCGAAGACTGCTGAGAATGTCACCGCAGGCAGACGCCTTTTTTCTCTATCATAGTATTCTGTATTCCCCTCTAGAAGATACTTTCTTAGTACAGAAACCTGGTCTTTGTATGCTCCATTCTTGATGAGTTCAAGACATTCTTTTACCGTTAAAACGTCCGACAGTTCGCTCCAGGAATTTTCTTGGAATGAGGTCTGTAAGGTCGATAGAGTTAGAGAGGTCATCGTTAATTATTGGTTAATGCGAAAAATAGGCAAAATTTGGAACCCAGAGAAATCTTTATCTTTTTTTATTATAAAGATTCAGGTCAAGTGGTTAGTCGTTCATTCCCTGCAGCATAGCTATCCATCTTTCTGTCTCTCTTTTTGAAAGTATTCCTTTGACCCTTTGGGCAAGCTGTGGAGAACTGCCAAGCAGGATATTTATTTTTCTGCCTATCAATCTTGAGCATACCAGTTGGATATAGTCATTGTGGTCCGTATCATAAAATTCTAGTATCTCGTGATGCAGCATATAAATATCATCATCGTTTAAGTCAAAATAGCTTTGGATGAGATGTTCGATATCTGTGATGTCTTTTGTTCTTTCAGGTCTATCGTCGTGGGCAATGAGCTTCAATAGAATAATCCCTTCTATAGTACAGACCTTTACCTTTTGGCCATTACCGAGGTTATGATCCTTTACGAAAGGATATATTTCAGTGAATCCAGGCATGTTAAGTACAAAAGTTGGGTCGCTAAGCTTCACGTTTCTATTGGGTTGCTCAATCTCCCCGAATGGCAACAGGTCAACTTCTATCCCTTTTTTGTAGATGAGTTTTATTGCTTCAGTATCGTGAGGCTCAAACAGACCCGTTTCTACTAGAGCCTCTTTGACCTGTTTGTATTGCCCTTCGTCACTGATCGTAATTGCTAAATCTATGTCTTTTGTTCCTCTTTTAGAATACAATCCTTCCTTTGTAGACAAGTGAATATCTCTAGCCACTGCGCCTACCAGATAGAAGTCAATGCCAAAATTTGTACACACAGAGCTCATCTCCCTGAGCATCTCAGAGACTAGGGGTAAAAGTACTGGGCTATTCGACATATTTCTCCCTTATACGTATTGCTGTTTCTCTATTTCTGCTGTCTAGGCTGCTGATGAGTTCTGCATAAGCCAACAGTGGAGGCACAGTGCCGTTGCCACTGTCGATTATCTCTTGATTCCAAAACGGCCTTAGGATTTCTACATCACCATTTGGATCTGGGATTAGTCTTAGGTTCTTCATAATTTCAAACCTGTCAATAGTCGAATATAGCGTATAGATTTCTGGTATAAGATAGTTTGTAAGAATCGCTCCTGCCGTTTCCCCGCCCCAAACGATGTCCTGATATGCGACTGTCAGTTCATGCCAGTTGGCACGGTCTTCTTTTCTACTGAATCTAAATTTACCAACCATTTGCTTGGGCCTTAAAACAGACCTGTACATATCTGACCATTTATTTATCAATGCAGTTCTATTGTCCAGCAGTAGGATTGACTGCCCATTTCGGGTACCCATAATTATGTAGCCGTCCCTTTTCATTTCCGAGATGAAATTACCCACATTTCCAAGAGCTACTCCTGATGTATAGGCCATGTTTCTGTATGAACTGTTGAGGATGTTCGGATCCAGCAGCACTGAAAATAGGAATTTGATACCTGCCGGTGCCCATAATTTGGTATCATCATTGTATTTCGGAGGGACAGCCTTTTGGTCGCTGATGAAGACAAACATTGAAAGGGTTTCGATATAGCAATTCCCAGAGGTTTCGATATAACATATATTGCGCTTACGAAGTTCCTCTTTCATTGGAGCAGGAATATATTTTGCAATTAGTACCCTCTTACCGTTAGTCTGGTTTTGCTTGACGATTACCTGATCCAACGTAGCAGTTCTTATTTCGGTTTTTATATCTGCTTCCAAGATACAGGCTTGTTGGCCTTTATTGAGTTCTATGACAGCATCAAAGTTGCTGTTTCTTCCTGTTTGCTGGCTTAATATCTTGGCCGATATACCCGCAATTTCAAATAGCCTGTCCAAAGCTGGATTTAATATATCTTGCTCTTTCATGTTCAAAAAATGTTAACGTTCAAGATACGTGAACAATCAAATATAATGAACATAATTGATTTTATAACATAATAGTAGATTTTTGTTCAAAAAATCATGCTGTTCATGATACATGAACTTCTTTAAAAAATGAACAAAGACTATCACTGTTCGCACTCTATAAGCAGTTTACATCATTAAGTAGGCTGAATTATTGTAAAAATAATTATAAATTTACTGTTGATGAGAGTGCGAGAAAGACATTTATAATAGGGCAAGTTGCCTAAAATAAAATCAAAAATGGAAATAGAAAGTATTCATGAAAAGATGTACCAGGCGTTGACGAAGTATCACAAAGCTGACAAAAATTTTCTATTTACATTCAGAAAAATCAATAGAAACGCAAGACTGGAGAAAGGATATTGGTTTTTGGGTGATGATAATTACCTTGCAGTATCATTTTGGACTGGAAGGGATCTTATAACAAAGATGCCAAAAATATCATTCATTGTACGAAAGGATGGAACCTCGTTATTAGAGTTCAGCTCAAAATACACTTCAATGAAAATGGAGTATTTCGATGAGGCTATGATTGCTGCTGTCGGGGCAAATCCAATAGGGTATGAAGAAGGGTACAGAAAGTTCTATTCCCAGTTCGGTACAGACTTTCTAAAATCATTGCATGAATTTATTCAAACAGATAAAATAATCATTGACAACTATGTTGCTAATGGTAATGCATTCAATCCGGCCGCCTTGGAATACACTGAACAACTGGAGTTCTTGTATAGCGCTGATTTTGATAAACAGTTTAAAAATGTGCTAATTTATAGAAAGCGGCTTAAAGATCGTCAGCGAAAATCGGGCTATTTAAAAAGTTTTTCAATAACAAATTTCGGACATATCACTAATGTCTCTATAGATGGAATCCCGGAAAATTGTCGATGGATTTTCATCACTGGGGAAAATGGTGCAGGTAAAACAACCTTGTTAAAGGCTTTGGCAACAGGACTGCTGCAAAATAATGATAATGGGGAGAAGATAGCGGATGGGTTCGGAAATTTTAGTTTAACTTTAAGTACAAGTACTGTTAACGGTACAGAGAATCATCACGTAACTTATTCTGATGAAATTTTAGATAAGAAAAAAATACCAAAAGGTTTCTGCGCATATGGTCCGGTAAGATTGGTTACTCAGGGCAGTTTAAATTCTCAATATCTTTCAATAGACAGCGAATCAATAGTTAAAAAATTGACCTTTGGACTTTTCAACCCAATCGGGGTTCTACGAGACCTAAGTGGATCGTATCCAATGGCGGTTAAGCCTAAGTATTTCGAAATGACCTTTGATAGTTTAGTAGAGAACTTAGAATTTATCATACCCAATGTGCTACGTGTTATAGTAGAGCCTTTTAATCAAGGACACATTCTGAAATACGTTCAAAAACTACCAAATACAGAAATGGAATCTGAGCCCATAACATTTGAACAGCTTCCATCGGCCACCCGAAATTTTGCGGCGCTGATTGTTGATCTTTTGATTCGTTTTGTAGAACAACAACCAGATATATCAGATCCAGCAAATTATGTGGGGATTGTATTAATAGATGAGATTGATCTTCACCTGCACCCAAAAATGCAGAAAGAAATCATCGAGCAGTTGTCCTCGACTTTCCCAAACATACAGTTTATCGTGACAACCCATAGCCCTATCCCTTTATTGGGAGCACCTCAAAATTCGTGTTTTATAAATGTATCTCGTGACGATAGTAATGATATCGTCGCAAAGAAACTAAATATCAATATAACCAATCTATTGCCAAATGCAATCCTAAGCTCTCCAATCTTCGATTTTGATTCATTGATCAGCAATGCACATAATCCACAAGAAAGATTAGTAACAGAAGATGATTACGATGAAGCGGTTTTTTATAAAATTCTCGAGCGAAAAATAAGGGAAAATACATTAAAGCCTCAATAATGATCTTCCTCTCTAAAAAAAATAATAATAATCCACCCAATGCATTAACGCGTGCCGTTGCTTGTGTCCAAATCAGATCTGCCACGTTAGCAAAAAATGGCGACCTTTACAGTTCATACCATTATGCGGCACAGTCAGTTGTAGATTTGCTACGTGCATACTCCATCCAAGAGGATTATATTTCAGCGAACGAATTAGCAAAATGTAATTATTGCGAATCCAAATTGGAACATGGTGTAACACTTCAAGTCGAACATTATAGACCTAAAGCTAAAGTAGATGCAACAGATAATAACAATGTAGCTCACCCTGGTTATTATTGGCTTGGCTTGGAATGGTCTAACCTTCTCCTGTCTTGTCCAAAGTGTAATGGAAAGGGGGCCAAAGGAAACCGATTTCCGATAAGAGGTCCCAGGGCGGTTCCGGTGCATCCAGTAGACGGGCAAGGGGTGCTTAGTAGATTAGATTGTTTTGCTGATAGGCAACCTCTGCTAGCAGAGGACGCTTTATTGCTTAATCCTGAAATTGATCATCCGGAAAATTTTCTAACATTTAATGCCAATGGGTACATAAGCTCACATGGACAAGATACTCTCCGGGGGGACACAAGTATCGAAATTTACAGGTTAAATAGAGACACACTTGTTGCTGCGCGAATAGATGTGCTGAATAAGTTTATGAAACGGATAAATATTGATATAGCAGCAAGAATGATTGGAACGATTGGGGATGAAACGCTGTTGTACAACTTTAAAGCAATTGTACGTGAAATGTTAGAAAGGAAATCTCCAAAAGAGGAGTTTACCCTTTGGGCAAATCATTTCAACGACAAAGTCGAAGCCTGTGTAATCAGCTTTTTGCCAGTCCCATATGAAATTATGTTTAGACAGGCTTATGCAGAAGTTTTAGCTGAATAACTAAAGCATTTTTTTTCCAACATAGGTAAAATATTTATACGATTGATTTATAATATTTTATCCTTTGAAAGCTTACTGGCTAAGCTTTTCTATTTCGAACAATTGAAGCTCATTTATTAGCGGTTTAAGCTTTGCATTGGTCAATGTTCCCACGTTGGCAATCATTTCCTTAATATCATGGCGTCCAAATGTACATTTACAAGATATAATTCCCGCTCGCCTATATCAGAATGAAGTTCTGTGGATGATAAATATTTTTACAGTTGCAATAATTTACTAACTTTAAATAGTAATTAAAAACCGTTACAAATATTTAACGGGATTTCTTTGATAGTTTGTAACCGATTGGTTAAGATATAGTTATAAATGCGTAGTATCCGTCTGTTAATCAGAGGGTCGCTGGTTCGAGCCCAGCAGAGGGAGCCATAATGGGCAAGCACGGTAAAACGGTCGCTTGCCCTTCTTTTTTTACCTCTAATTTATTGTTAGTCAGGTAGATAATCTGAAATAGTATGTCGACCTTGGCGGTTCGATGTTGTAGTTCTTCAAATGTGAATTTTTCAGGGAACATCGAACCAATTATTTCTCTCTTAGATTTAATGTCTGATTTACAGTAAATTACATTCAATTTTGTCAGCTTTGAAATAGCTGTGTCTAACACAGTTTCCACTTCTGTTATTGATATTGTTTTAGATGGTAATTCAGAAAGTTTTGCTTCTGATAAAAAAATCTTTTTTTCTGCTTCTGTTTTGATTGTTTTATAATCAGTTCCATCAATATCTCCCGATAGCAATAGTTCACGTGCCTTAGTAATTCGATTATTCTGTTCTGTAATCTCTTTTATATACTCTATCTTGCTCTCCTTGTCACTATTTGTTAAGTTGATAAAACTGTCGAGTATTGCAGTTCTAAAATGTTCTACTGATTCCTGTCTCAAAACGTATTGTTGCAACTCCGCAATGAAAAGTTCGTTAATAACTTCTGCTTTCTGCCTGTAGCCACATGCAGATGAGCAATGATAGTAGTAATAATAATTATTTCTTCCTTTGGAAGCACTAGCGCATAGTGTCCGACTACAATTAGAGCAATCTATAAAACCTCTAAGAGGTAGCATATTATTGGATAAAATAGTGGTTTTAATCTTTCTTTTCTTACCATTAAGAATATCTTGTACTTCATAGAACAACGACTGTGAAATAATAGCTTTATGTTGTCCTTTAACCACGAAGGCTTTTTCATCCCCGTAAGCTGAAATTGTGATTAAGCCACAATAGACAGGATTCCTGATGGTTACTAAAAAATTGTTTTTATTACAGTGAAGGCCTAATGCCTTTGCTCTCTTATAAACTTGTTCAGTAGAATACTTCCCATCTGCAATTTCATGGAATGCCCATTTCATAATACGTGCCTGTTCTTCATTAGGCTCAATAAATCTAGTCTTCCCATCAGGTGTGCTACGATTTCGATAACCAATAGGTGCCTTAGATGTCCATCGACCTTCCTTTCTTGCTCTTCGCATCCCAAACATTGTATTTAATGCTCTTCTATCATTTTCTATCTCAGGCGCAGTAAGATATATTGCTAGCATCATTTTATTCTCTGGCACGGACATATCTAATGGTTGTTCAATAGCTTGTGGTTCAACACCGAGCTTTTTTAGTACACTAATCATTTGATACGCATCGGGCGCATTACGACTGAATCTGTCCCATTTTGTAAATAGAATAAAATTGGTTCTATTACGAAACTTTTTAAGATGTTCGATTAGCGAAATCCATTTCGGGCGCATAAATGTTTTGGCAGAATGGTCTTCATATATAACTTTTCTAATTTCAATTTTATTTAGCTCACAGTATTTCCTTAAAACTTCTTCCTGGCTTCGCTGTGAATAGCCTCTATCTGCTTGTTCATCTGTACTCACTCTGATATATAAATCTGCTATCTTCATTTTGTAAATATTTGATTTACAATCAATTTACTTAAAAAATACAATAAGTCCAAATATTTTTCTGCCTCTTTTTTTGATATTTTAATACCTCTTTTATCGAGATCATCTATAATCATTTCGGGTGTAAGACTTCGCTTTTCTTCTTTAAATTGTTCCATAGGCGACTTAATAAAGAGTAATAGTAAAAATCTTTGATTTTCCTAATTGACAACCTAATAGGTAGTACCTAAAAATATTTTAAGCACTCATGGTAAATTATTTGTAAATTCAATTATATGCTATTCCCTGCAATTGGGTTGATTTTAGAAGTAAGCAACTATATAAATCATAATTTATTTGAAAATTCCTATTAGAATCAATATTGAACAAATAAATTTCTATTATGACAACACTTCAAAACACAGATGTTCTAAATGAACTTAATTCTTCAAATGAACGAGAAGAATTATCTCTAACTAATGAATTTCTAATAGGAGAAACTAAAATCTATGGGGATCAATATCAAATTGGAAGAGGATTTAATTCTGCGACAAATGAAGTTAAAGGGGCAGCAGTGATCTATAATGATGAAAGTGACCTTACAACAGTTTCAGGAACAGATGGGATCTTTACTGAAATTGATTTAAAGCTAATAAGCTCCTATGATCAAATGAAATCGTTTATGGGACTGAATATTTCTGGAAACGCTAAGTATGGTTGGTTAAAAGCATCAGCAAAGGTCGAAAAATTCAATCAAATAGAGTGGAATTCTTATTCAGATTTTCTAATGGCTAAGGTAATTGTACATAATCCATCAAAAATTTTGAAAGAAGCTAATTTGGATACTCAACCTCTTGAAAGGCTAAATAACGATGTTCAAGACTTTCTAGAATTTTATGGTGATGAGTACATTTCTGGTTTAAAAACAGGAGGTGAACTATATGTTCTTTTCCAATTTAATTCTTTCACTCGAGAGGAAAAAAGTGCAACTTCCACTTCAATAAGCTTGGCACTAGGAAGTTTTGCTGGGAGTGCAAAAACCACAACTGAACTTAATCAATCCTTAAGTCAACTTACAAGCACCAGTAATATGAGTAAGAAGGTAATTAGAATAGGTGATAATAGTAGCTTGAATTATGATGATACGACAGAACTATTAGACTACATTGAAAGATTTCCTGAAATAGTAAATAGCCTTGGTAATAAAGCGGCCCTTTTATATGTGTTTACTGATGATATATTTTCGACTAATAATTTCCCAGTAGGGGTTCCTAGGTTAGCAAAAGTATCTATCATAGAACAAGGAGAAAAATTGAATAGCATTTTTAGAAAAATGGAAAAAATCCATTTAGCTAACAATGACCTGAACTTTATTAGGACTAATAATCAAAGGTTTAAATCTGATGATGTTGCAACAGCAGAAGGTTATTTGGAAAGTAACGAAGATTTGCAAACAAGCTTGGCATCTTGTGTGACACGATGTATGAATTCAATTCAGCATTGTGATGATTGCCAGGAATTGCTGACAAGTGAAATTAGAATGCTAAACCCTGAAACACTTGAAACTACTCCAGCAAGACCTAATTTTATGTTAGAATTTTCTGACAAGATTATTCCTAACTCTTCTAATTACGTAGAAATTTGTTCAATTCCTAAAGGAAAAGAGGCAAAACTTGAATTTAAAGGAAAGTTATTGGCCCCAAACGGTTGTTTCGAACCGTTTGTTTCGTCAATAAATAACGATAAAGCTGGTGGTTGGCAAATGGGGGGCATGTATTACTCAAAAGCGTATCCTGTTATTGAAATTCAAATTATTGGATCTGATGGAATAAAAACCGAAGCATTGCGACTTTCTGATCGTGTGAAAATAATTGATAGTAAAGAAGGAGATACAATAGTAAAGGCGGGACTTAAGGTGTTTGAGTGTGGGTCAAACAATACTTTTCCTTTTGGAATTTATCTTACAGAATGTGATGCATCGAATAAACCGCGAGTTGATTTGTATATGCGATAGACAATTAACATCAATTATTTTAAAATCTGCTAAAATCAAATTTATTTGTTAGCAGATTTTAATTTTTGGGTACTACCCAAAAGGTTGTCAAATGCTAAACTAAAAGACAACCAAATTTGGCTTTGAAAAAACTCAAAGTCATGAAAACTAAAGTAATCATAGCCCGCAAAAAAGCAAGAAAGTATAACGGGCAACCTATCTTAAAAATCAAGCGTATCCGCACAGAGCCACGCCAGCGCATCCGACAATTATTGAGGTCATTTGTGCCCCTTTCTAATTTTATAAAAACGGAAACTTCAAATCACAACAATCAAAAACTTACTTAAAAAACGTAGTTCATTAGCATGGATTTATGGGCTATGTGCAAACACCCTTGTGTTTGGCAAGATGTATTTTCGCATGCGCGAAAACATCTTGCCCGTCCTAACGGCCGGGGGATTTGCTCGGAACTCGCAAATCTTGAACTTCTTAAATGTGCATGTTATGTCAAGAAAGAAAATGAAGGATCAAGACGCGGTTTTAAGTCATAACTTGATTATTAGGGTATCACCAGACCTTTATAATAAGCTCGATAAGCTATTAAAGGAAAGTGATTGCCAATCTATCGCGGAAGTCGCCAGAAAGATCCTATGTAACCGTAAAATAAACTGCTTCTATAAGGATGTAACCATGAATGCGCCAATGGAGGAACTTGTAGGGATTAGAAAGGAGCTAAAAGCAATAGGCATCAATATCAACCAGCTTACCAGAAGCTTCAACCAGGAGAAATCAAGGGAGTCTCAAAGGCAATACTATGTTCTGCAAGTGGCAGAGCTATACAAAAGGGTAGATGAAAAAGTAGATAGGCTACTTAGGCTGGTCAACATACTTGTGGATAAATGGTTGCAAAAATCTTGAGCGGAAAGAACATCAGGGGACTTCTGCTTTACAACGAAAATAAGGTTGCCGAAGGCGATGCACAGCTGATCATGGCAAACTGCTTCGGAACGGAGCTGGAAAGACTTGATTTTAGCGACAAACTTACCCGCTTTGCTCATCTTACCTCACTCAAGCCGAACGTAAAGACTAATGCACTTCATATCATGCTCAATTTTGACAGGACAGACAATCTTGATATTGGCAGTCTTCAGCAGATTGCGGCCAAATACATGGAGAAAATTGGATTTGGTGACCAGCCCTTTCTAGTCTATAAACATGAGGATGTAAGTCACCCGCATATCCATATCGTCTCCACCAATATTGCTCCTGACGGAGAAAGGATTGATATACATGGCATTGGATGGAAACTCTCCGAAACGGCAAGAAAGGAACTTGAAGAAGAATTTAAGCTGGTCAAAGCCGAGGGCAGAAATAAAAGCGAGGCATTAGCAATTAGCCCGATTAATATTGAAAAAGCCATTTACGGCAAAATACCAACAAAACGGGCAATCAATAGTGTGGTATCTACCGTAATGCGAACCTATAAGTTTACTTCATTTTCAGAGTACAATGCCTTACTAAAACAGTTCAATATAATAGCTGACAGAGGTAATGAAGATACCGTAATGTTTGAAAAACGTGGTTTGGTCTATTCCATGATCGATGAAGAGAGCAAGCGAATAGGAATTCCCTTTAAAGCAAGTGAATTAACAGAGAGGCCCACTCTTAGTAAGGTCGAAAAAAAATTTGAGCGAAGCAAGGAAATCAAAAAAACATATAGAAACAGTATTGCGGAAAGAATAGAGGATATAATGGGCGGGTATGATGCCATTACATTAAATACTTTCCGGTATGAATTGCAAAAACAAAGGATTGCCCTGATGCTCCGCACGAATGAACAGGGTTTTACTTACGGACTAACCTATATAGACCATAAAAGTAAGTGTGTTTTCAACGGTAGTGATTTAAGCAGGGCATTAGGAGGAAAAACCATGATGGAACGCTTTGATCAGGTTGATAAACCGAAGCAATATTTGCGTGAACCACTAAAAGCCAAATACATCAAGAAAGTGGTAGACCTAAGTAAACAGCAAATACCCGAAGAAGGAAAAGCTCAAAATATGGGCAGATAGAACTGCAACCAGAAATTAATTGAAAAAAATTTATGAACACAGGAGAAGACATACATGGGCTTAGAAAGATCATAGATTTTACCCGCCTCATCAGCATTTTTATTTTGAGCATCCATTTTTACCTGTGCTGTTATCAGGCATTTCGTGAATGGGGGGGTACAGCAGAAATAACCGACAGAATTATAGCCAACATAGCCAAAACAGGTCTTTTCTCTGGCATACTGAAACCCAAGCTGGGGGCTTTGCTCTGTCTAATTATTTCCCTTGTTGGTGTGAAAGGGAAAAAGGATGAAAAGATAAGCGTAAAAGCGATTGTAGCTTATCTCATTACTGGGCTTTTACTATATTTTACAAGTGTATTGTGTCTTTACCTGAACGGCAAGCTTGTAGCTATTGCACTATTGTACATTGGTATTACTACAACAGGTTACATGCTTATCCTTACGGGTGGTGGCCTGCTTTCCAGACTGATAAAAAATTCATTGAACAATGATGTTTTTAATAACATACAGGAGACCTTTCCACAGGAAGAACGATTATTGGAAAATGAGTATTCTGTTAATCTGCCTGCAAAATATAGGTTAAAGGATAAGGTAAGAGATAGCTGGATTAATTTTGTGAATCCCCAAAGGGGGCTTTTGGTAGCGGGAAGCCCTGGTGCGGGCAAGAGCTACTTTGTTATAAGGCACATCATAGACCAACATATAAAAAAAGGTTTTTCCATGTTTTTATATGATTTCAAGTACGACGACCTTTCAAAAATAGCCTATAACAAACTGCTGAAGTATCAAAAGAATTATGAGGTAAAACCAAAATTCTACGTCATCAATTTTGACGATCTGAACCGCACACACAAGTGCAATCCCCTCGACCCAAATGCAATGGATGACATAACTGATGCCACAGAAGCATCGAGAACAATCATGCTTGGACTAAATAGATCCTGGGCCAAGACCCAAGGCGATTTTTTCGTAGAAAGTCCTATCAACTTTTTAACTGCTGTTATTTGGTTCCTTAAGAAATATAAACAGGGTAAGTATTGCACCCTACCACATGTAATAGAACTGATGCAGGTGGATTATGACAATTTATTTGCGGTATTAATGGAAGAGGAAGAAATCAAGGTTTTGATTAACCCATTTGTTTCTGCCTACCAGAATAATGCTACTGCACAATTGGAAGGACAAATAGCATCTGCAAAAATTGGACTGGCGAGATTGTCCTCACCGCAACTATACTATGTGTTGAACGGTAACGACTTTACATTGGATGTAAACAATCCGAAAGAGCCCAAAATTATATGTGTAGGCAATAATCCCCAGAAAATACAGGTGTATGGTGCGGTTCTTTCCCTTTACATATCTCGCATGATTAAGCTGGTCAATCGTAAAGGCCAGTTAAAGAGCAGTCTTGTGTTCGATGAATTTCCAACCATCTATTTTAATAACATGGATAGCCTTATTGCCACATCAAGGAGCAATAAGGTAGCCACCACATTAGCCGTACAGGATTTTAGCCAATTAAAAAAAGATTATGGAGCAGAACAGGCAGATGTGATAACTGGAATAGTGGGTAATATCATTTCTGGACAGGTAACGGGTGATACCGCTAAAAAGCTATCCGAAAACTTTGGGAAGATTATGCAGGAAAGAGAAAGTAAGAGCATCAATAGCAGTGATATTTCAATCTCAAAATCAACCCAATTGGAATATGCAATACCCGCTTCAAAGATTGCTTCGTTGTCCTCTGGAGAATTTGTTGGGATTGTTGCCGACAATCCTGATGAAAAGATCAGCTTGAAGATGTTCCATGCTGAAATACAGAATGATCATAAGGCAATTGCCGTTGAAGAAGCGGATTATGTTCCCATTCCAATAATTGATGAAGTAAGTGTAGTGGACATTAGGGAAAACTATGAAAGGATAAAAAGGCAGGTAAACGAGCTGATTACAGAGGAATGCAAGAGAATTGACGAGGCCAAACCTAAATCAAAACCAGTAAAGCAAGAAGAAAAAACTTCCAGATCGAAAATAAGAAAGAATGTTTCCAGTCCAAGGACAAAGGCGAGAATGGCAAAGACAATGGGTAAGAATAAAGAGCAGGCGCAAAGTGGTACTTCACTTTCTCTATAAATCAATTCCGAACAAATCCCCTTTGCTTCGATTTGTTTGTTTATATGCGGTAAAAACAGCAATTTTAATGAGAAATTCGTGTTAGGTAAAATGAACAAAATTAGAAAAGAGTACGATGGTGCGTTTAGAAATAAAGAACGTACAAAACTCAAGCTCTTTAATGCTGTAGGTGAGATTCTTAAACGGGATGGCTATACAGGTCTGCGTATCAATAAAATTGTAGCCTTGGCCAAAGTTGATCGGAAAACACTATATCAATACTTTGGTGACGTAGATAACCTTATCGAAACTTACATTCGGAATAAGGATTATTATATGGCCTATCACGACCAGGCCGAAGAGCTTGCAAAGAAATATACAAGCAAAAATGCCAATGAGTTAACACAAAAACTATTATTGGGGCAGCTTGACATATTTTCGATGGATGAGGAAATGCAAAGCATTTTACATTGGCACATAAGCGAGATCAACCCTATGCTTTCGGGTATTAATGAAGAAAGAGAAAAGATTGGTGACATCTTTATGGATCTTTGCACGCCTCATTTTGAAGGTACACCTATCCACATCAGGGAGCGTATTGCTCTACTTATTGGGGGGATTTATTTTCTTGTACTTTACTCAAAAAAGACCAAGGGCAATTTTTGTCAAATTGATCTGAATACCGAACAGAGTATGGAAAATGTTAGAATAAGTATCGCCCAGATGATAAACGAAGCGTTTGTACAAGTGAAAAAAGATTAACCATCCAGTTTAACTGATTCTATGACCCTAATATTTTGAGGCTCTTTTCTTCCCTGATTACATAACTATTGGTCAAGCACTCGAGAATGATCTGTCGTCGAAGCAAAAGTCCGAGATGAATCAGTTTGTAGAAACTGAATTACTCACCAGAACATGGATGAGAGCAATGTCCCTTAAAGACCCTGCTGCAGCAAAGTCGGATCGCCCCGATCATGGACCAATGGGGAGTTATGATGCCTGGCCTCCAATGACAATGAATGTAATGTGTCGTTTTGGTGAATTCGATAAAGCAATTTCTTTTCTTCGCGCGACTGAAGAAGTTACCAGACAGGGTTCATGGTCTCAATCACATGAATTTGTAGGGGATGATCGTCGTGGATATGATCCAATTATCAGAGCTGCTCATAGAGAGGGGCAAGATGCTAATGAAGGCTGTGGAGCAGCTTTTACCGAAGTTATAATACGTTCTTTTTTTGGCTTCCGTCCGGATTTATCCAAGAGTAACCCAGTCTTAATGTCTCCTGCTATCCCTAGAGGATTCAATGGTAGATTGGAAAATGTTTCCTGGAAGGGGAATTTTTATACGATTACTAGCAATGATAAAGGCTTAAATATAGTAAAACAGTAACTCCCTTTAACTGTTTTGATCGAATTGACAGAGAAATGCTAAGACACAATTATAATAGTTTTTTTTCGAAAGATTGTTTTGATAAAAAGTAAGATAAGGTAAATTTTGTCGATGATTTTTTTTGCCTATAATTTTAGATGCTTTTGAACAAAGATTAGTGTCATTTTTGTAACCGTAAGGAATGCAAAAATAACATCAGTATTAAGTAAATTAACACTTATTAATCGTACAAAAAAATCAGTTATTTGAATATGTTGGCATTATGCACATAGAAGTAGTATGCTGCAAACTAAAAATGGGGAATGGTGGATTGTCATTTTGCAGGATCGAGATCCAATAGGAAGACTACCACATTTATTGCCTGTTACCTGGGTATATGGTTCGCCAATGCTTGGTAAAAAAAATGGTAAGGGATATGCAACTGGTAAAAAAAACTGACGTTGGCAAAGTATTTCCAATCGTCCATCCGAACTTTGGATGATTTTGACAAAAGGAAGCTTGGATTGCAATGACATTGGAACCATAATCAGACAATACAAAATGGTCTTTGTGGAAGTGAAGGGGCATATGCGTTTACGGGCTTCATTTACTAAGGATCTGAAGAATGCCTGGAATACGTTAACTCAAAGAGTACATAGGCCGATTTCATAAGGAATTATGGAAACGGCTGTTTCGGGACTTGAAGATGGCGATTTGGCTGGGTTTGGAATTTTCGAAATATTATCGCAAATAGTTAATCATAAAATTAGTTTATTGAAATGGAAGTATCGCTTGGCCTTATAGATTATATTGTATTAGTAGGATATATTCTGATCCTTTTTTTTGTTGGCTTTTATCTTGACAGAAAAAAGAAAAATGCCCGGGACATTTTTTTAGGTGGCAGAAGCCTTAAATGGTGGCAAATTGGATTTTCTATCTTTAGCGCTAATGCAGGTCCTATGATTTTGGTAGGATTTGCTAGTATAGGATTTACCCAGGGTGTTGTTGGTAGTAATTTTGAATGGTTGGCCTGGATCTTTTTGTTGTTGCTGGCTATGGTTTTTGTTCCTCATTATCTGACAACAAAAATCAATACAATGCCCCAGTTCCTGTTGTTAAGATATGGAAAACGATCTTATAATTTTTTAACAATCTATAGCCTTGTTTCTACCATGTTCGTTTGGTTGGGTGGTGCGTTGTACGCCGGCGGATTATTGATCTCGCAGATATTTGATTGGTCATTATTGCAATCAATCATCATTGTTGCAATTATCGCTACAAGTTTTACATCTATTGGTGGGTTAAAAGCTGTTGTGAGAACTGGGATCTTCCAATCGATTATTATTATTTCATCTTCAATTATTCTTACCTATCTATCCCTGAAAAAAATTGGAGGTATTGAACAAATGATTGATGGAGCACCTGCTCAGTACTGGCACTTATTTCGTCCAGCCGGTGATCCTGAATATTCATGGATCTCCATTGCTTTGGGATATCCTGTTGTGGCTATTTATTTTTGGTGCACGGATCAAACCATTGTTCAGAAAGTACTTGCAGCAAAAAGTATCAAGGAAGGACAGTATGGTATTTTCTTTATCGCTGTGCTGAAAATAATAATGCCATTTATCTTTATTTTTCCCGGTATTATGTGCTTTGTATTGTTTAAGGACATTGCGCAACCTGATACCGCATACATTACATTGGTGAAACAATTAATGCCACATGGTTTGCTAGGTTTGTGTATTGCAGCCCTGATTGCAGCATTAATTGATACCGTTTCATCTGCACTTAATTCTTTCAGCACAGTGTTTACATTAGATGTTGTGGGGCAGTTTAAGGAATTGAATCAAAAGCAAAGTCGTTTGATAGGTCGCATAATTACCGTTGTGGCTGCTGTGTTTGCCTTGATTGTTGCAATGCTGTACTCTTATTCAGGAAAGGGGCTTTTCGATTTGACTCAGGGATTAGTCTCCATATTAGCCCCACCGTTATCTGTTGTGTTTTTAGCAGGTGCATTATGGAAGAAGGCGAATAATATAGCTGCTGAAATAGTACTTTATGGCGGTGGGCTAGTTTGCATTGTTCTTGGGTTTTGCCATGTCCTTAATTACCCATACAAAGGTTTTTGGCCTCATTTTTTACTGTTATCATTTTACATTTTCCTCATATTGTCGGTTCTGATGGTAATCTTATCTTTAATAACAAAATCAACACATGGAGAATCATTACTCTCTCTTTCAGAAACCAATCGACAATTTGGACAGAAATCAAAAAAAGTTTGGGTGCTTTGGGGCATTCTTGCGATTGCAATGTTTATCATCTATGTCGTTTTTAACTGAGGGGATTTTCAAGGTACATAAAAGCTATGAATGTCAGCCCATTAAGCTAATGGTAAGAGATTTTTTCCTGCCCATTTTTCTAATCACTGTTGCTTGTTTATAAGCGCTAGATCCAGCATAGAAATGGAAACAAATGAGCGTTTAATTTATTGATAGGCTTACAAGAGGACGTAAAGTGAGTTCTCAAAAATGTAAATAGAAAATCATTTTTTGGACGTCTATCTGCCTTGATGTTCTTAAACAAAAAAATATATGCCAGATTAGACAGATGATATATATACAATACGAGGTGTAAGTTACATAAATGGATTGTTATCAAGTTGAGGAACTAACGTGCCGAAAAATCGGAGCTCATTTGACAATCAGCACTGATTACGCTTTTAGTTACGATTCTCCTTTATATTGTTTTATAAAATCTCTAGGAGATAGCCCTTTATTTTCTTTAAAATGTTTGTTGAAATTGGAAAGGTTGTTATATCCGCTTTTGTAGCAAGCTTCAGTAATATTGTATTTTCCATCCAATAGTAATTTTGATGCATGGCCAATTCGAACTTCTTTTACAAACTCCATAAGAGTACTATTGGTCTTTTGTTTGAAGTATCGACAAAATACAGCAGGACTCATGTTTATTAAGGCAGCTACCTCATTAAGGACAATTTCACTCTGAAAATTTTTGAAAACATATTCATAAATAAGATTGAATTTGTCTGCATCTTTTGAATTTTCGACAGCATTAAATGTGGGACTGGAAAGTATCTTGTAATTTTTTGAGTTGGCCATTACGTCGAGCAAACGAAGCATGAATGTTACCCTGTGTAGGCCTTTCGTAAAAAGCATTTGTTGTAATAATATTTTGACTTCAGCTAAGGTCGCCCCTGTAAAACGGATGCCTTTTGAGGCTTTGCTGAATAATTCTGTTAAATGCTTTACTTCAGGCTTATCTAGCAAGTCTTTCCCCAGAAAATCAGGAAAAAAATGAATTATGGTAACGTTGGGTTGTATACGTGGGTCGATGACTTTATAATATTGCCAGCAATGTGGCAAATAACTCCCCATCAGTACTAAATCTGACCCATTAAAATCTTCTGTGTGATCTCCAATAAACCGTTTGCCAGCGCAATTTTCGATCAAAGCAATTTCGTAGTTAACGTGGCAGCGGAATTCAGTGTGCTTTTTTACTTCAAAAGTTTGTGAACAAATGGTAAATGACTGATCTGCCGGGAAAGCGAAATTTTCATAGATATATTCCATTTTGATTTTATTTACTCTAAAGAAACGTAATGGTTGGGATTAATGCAAAAATAATATCAATATCTAGTAATTTTATGTAGTTAATGGTGTTGCATAGGATGATTTGATAAAAGATATGAATTGATATACTTCAGGCTATCTAAAGGTGATAGAGAAAGTGATGATGCCTTTAACTAATAAACTAAAGTTAGCTTAAAATAAGATAAGAGTTCAGACGAGTACTGCAAAATCGGCTGTTTCTGCTGAAAATTCACAATTCAGGATAGGACAAGAAGACTCATCATCGTCGGAACAGCCCTAATACTTAGTTGAAAATCGAATTTTAACCCGCTTGGCTAGAAATGATAAGTCTGACTTGCAGTAAATTTCCCACGGTATATAATAACATCTGGTATCATGTGTAGCTTATTTTGAGTGATAACAGTTGCAAATAAAACACTATTAATCGTCAATTTATGTGTGGTTATGGGGATAATATTGTTAGAACTTTACATAAGATAGGATTGTAAACAATGGGAATTGGGAATATAGAACTAATGATATTGGTTGGCTTTTTATTTGGCAATGGAGTCGCATTGATAGCACAAGGAACCGTAGAGACCTTAACAAATTAATATATTAATGGAGATAAATAAATTGGTTTTGGGTACTGCCGGTCTCGGTGGGATTTGGAGAGAAGTAGATGCGCAGGAATCAATAATGACAGTTTTTAGCGCTCTTAAGCAAGGAATTACAGCTATAGATACCGCCCCTGCGTATGGAGATGCAGAACGACTTGTCGGAACAGCTTTAGGTCAGTGGTCTGGTAAAAGGCCTTTGATCAGTACAAAGGTAGGTCGTTTGAAAGGCTATAAGGTTGATGAGGCACATTACGATTACACCTCCGACGGAATGAAAAGAAGTATAGAAACTAGCTTGAGAACGCTAAATGTCGCCAATGTAGATATTCTCTTTCTACATGACCCCGCTGCCATTCCTCGGTCGAATATAGAACAGGTATTAAAGCTGATGGAACTCTTCATGCATCAAGGTTATACAAAAAGGATAGGTTTGGGGGGGAACACACCTGAATGGTTTAAACCCTATTTTAAGTCTTACCAATTCGATGTGATTATGGAATATAACAGGCTCAATGCCTGTTGTATTGATGCCCTTGATACGACTATTCCTATTTGTGTTGAGCGTAATAGGGAATATTATGCAGCCAGTCCTTTAAATATGGGATTGTTAGGCTGTAATTTTTCTGAATTCACCAACTCTCCTCCCAATTGGCTCGATTTAAAAAATATTACACGGGCTAAAAAGGTTAATACTATAGCCGAAAAATATAATATTCCCTTGCAGGAACTCGCGCATAGATTTCTTTTGACCATTCCGAGTCCTTTTAAAATTGTAATCGGTGCAGCGGATGAAAAGCAATTAACAGATACCCTCAACGCCACGAAATTAGGCTCATTGCCTTGGGTAATTTATAATGAAATATTGTTAACTCTTAATCAATAACACATGTACGATATAGACAATGAGATTTTTAATATAAAAAGAATCAGAATAAGAGTATTCGAGCAGGTCCCAGCTGTAATTCCTTTTCAGGATGCAACTATGGGACCTTTCCCTTACTTCGGAATTTCAATTATTACGATAGAGGATGAAGATGGGAACTTAGGGGAAGCGCCGATTTATAGCAGTTATGTGAATATTTTGGAAACATGCCTTTTTCCAATACTTTTTCATAGTCATTCTGTACTGTATAAGGAGTTTTACCCTAAATTATATTGGTCTATTAGAAACGAAGGATTTAAAGGGGCAGCCAGTGCCTTATTGGGACAGATTGATATGGCCTTGTATGATTTAGCTGCAAGACGCAGAAAGGTTCCCCTGTACAAATATATTGGAGCCACCCAGAATGACGTAAAAATGTATGGGAGCGGTGGTGGAACTAATTATACTTTGCAGCAATTAGAAAGTGAAGTGAGCCTTTTTATGGATGCGGGAGTTGATTGTTACAAAATGAAAGTTGGAAAGGATTTTGGAACAAAGCTAAATGAAGACATTGAAAGAGTAAAATTTGTAAAACGGCTAGTTGGTAATAAAATGACAATTGCTGTAGATGCAAATCAGATTTGGACCTGTAATGACGCATTTAAATTTCTTGATGCCGTTGGGGAAGAAAATTTGTGTTGGCTAGAAGAACCCATACATTCAGCCTGTTACGATCAAATTGAGTTGCTTTGTCAAAAGATAGGAGTTACAGTAGCCTATGGAGAATCTGAGCGAACTTCAAAAATTTTTCCAACACTGGTGAACTCCGGAGTTAGACATTTACAGCCAGTCCCAACACAGTTGGGAGGAATGAAAGAATGGATGCAAATAAGGGACCTCTGCGAAAATCAACGTCTGCAATTCTCTTCTGGTGGCTACTCCCTCTATTCAGCATTTCTAATGACATCGGCAAATAGCAATAGTATGATTGAATATTTGTATTCTCTAATGTATGGTTTGGAAGGGTATTTTCTAATTAAGCCCTCGTGGGAAAATGGCAGGTTTTATTTACCTGAAATAGGGGGAGTACCGGTAAGGATAAATTGGGATTATTGTTATAAAGAAAATAAAATAGTACAAGAAAAATTATGGGAAAAACAAGATGTTTCAAAATATAGTCCTGTTGTGACTATGTAACTCAAATTCCGATTTTTAGTTTGAGTATTATCTAATTAAGGGGTTAAAAGTTAAAGCTTTAAGAAATGGCTTCCTATTTTAAGTCTCCTTAGTTCAAAAGTTTAATAAATGGGATGTAATATGCTGATCAGCGTTTTACTGGATTTCAGAATGAGAAAAGTACATATCATTTATCATATACTTGTTCTTTATAATTTGTAGGCCAGCAAATTTATGAAAAAAGTAATCTTGTAGATAGGACAGAGGTATGGTTTAGATAAAAAAAGTGTACGAGGAAGTATTACACTTTCCTGGTCATTCACAAGATCGTTATGGCATCCGGATCCCAAAAAGAAGATTTAATTGAGTGGGGTTGGAAAAGCTGACGGAGGTTTGTAGCGCATTGTGTAGAGCGCAACAAACTCATAAATACCCTCCAAAATAGATCAATAAAACTTCCATCGGATACCTCTAAGTAGAGGCATTTTTTAATAAAAAAAAATAAGTTAAGTTATAATATTGTATTGTTGGTTAAGTCTTTTGGTGATAAATCTTAGACTTCCATAAAGTGTTACGTTGGTATTCTACTAACAACTTTATCTCATGCTCAGCTTTTAGTCCTTTTATAAATTAAAACTTAGTCTCTATTGGTTTTTATTCTAAAACACTACAAAAAGCAGCATTCGATATGAGGATATTCAAAACCGCATGAAACATTTTGTTTGAAATTTGCATCACTGGTAATGTGGGAAATAATTTCAGAGAAGGATCAGTTCTGGACCTTTAAAATTTTTATTGAGATCCCGAAGAAAAACGCTCTCTCACAATGGTTTTCTATTAATGGATTCTCAAAGTTTATATGAGATCTTAAAAGATAGATGTTTTAGTTAGACCAGGATAAAAAATAACTAATACTTCAATATAGTAGATTACTCAATCAAGGACAAAGTAAGAATGCAAAATAGCATTAAAAATGAGTAAGATAGTTGTAGTTGCAGCTAAGTATTGTGCTGAGCTTTATTCTATAAGCAATCGATTGTTTTATTGGTAGGAATTTAAACAATCAATTAACCAAACAACCAAACAATTTAAATTATGAAACAGGTATTAAAAATGCACTTTCGTGTGCTCGGAATTATCTGGCTTTTACTTCAATCTCAATTGGCTTTTGCTCAGGGGACAATTTCGGGAGTAGTAATCGATGCCAAGGATAAGACCCCGTTAATTGGAGCTACCATTATGATACAAGATGGCGGTGGGGTATCAAAAGCTGATGAATCTGGTAAATTTGCAATTGCCGTACCTAGGGGGGCAATGCTAAAAATTACAATGACCGGTTATGAGGCGGTAGTTGCTTCAGCTAAGCAGGGGATGATAGTGGAAATGGTTTCTACTACTATCGGATTAAACGAAACTGTAATTGTCGGATATTCGAAACAAAAGAAAGCACTTTTGAGCGGGTCAGTCGCCTCCGTTAAATTTACAGAAACAGACACAGAAATCCCGACTACATCAGTTGGTAACTTGTTAGCGGGTAGAATGGCTGGATTATATGTTTCCACGCCTAGTGGTATACCCGGAGCTCAGCCTGGCATTACTATAAGAACGCCAAGTTCATGGAATGCTGCATCTACTTTATATGTAATTGATGGAAAAGTCACAGGCGATGCGGCAGAATTCAACAATTTAAGCCCCAATGAAATTGAGGAAATAACCATTTTAAAAGATGCTGCTACTACTGCTGCTTACGGTGCCAGGGCCGGAGCCGGTGTAGTATTAGTTACAACTAAACGAGGTAAAGTAGGTAAAGCAACGGTTAATTACTCCGTGAATACTGGGCGGGATGTCCGCGGAAAAAATATGGAGCTAACCGATATTATGGAATGGGGAGCTATTAACAATAGGATTTGGGGTGAAGCTCCCGGACCGGCAAATACACCCTGGACTCAGAAAGCAAAAGAATACTTCAGAGATGCAGATTTTGGTGGCGGCAAGGGCTATGGTTTTGACCACTTAAAAGATGTTTATGTAAACCCTTATATTACTACACATAATTTAAGTGCGTCAGGAGGTACAGATAAACTTCAATATTTTGTTGGTGGATCTTATGTAAATCAAGAGACTTTTATCAAGAATACCAACGAAAAAAAATACAATGTTAGGGCAAATATTACTGCTAGCCTTACAAAAGATATCTCGGTTTTTGCCGGTCTTAGCTTAAATAACAATAAATTTAATGCACCTCAGGGCGATTGGTCAGGAGATATGTACCCTAAGCTCCTGGTGTGGCAACCGTACATGCCGTCCTTTACAGCAACTGGTTTACCGGTAGATTATTTTTGGATCACCAATAAATCAGCAGAAGCAAATGGCTTGGCTGGATACAACAATTCGGAAGCCATTAAATCTGTTGTCAACTTAAATCTAACTTATAAAGTGCCATTTTTGGAAGGTTTAAGTGCTAAAGTGGGTTATATAAAAAGTTATTCTAATACCAATCAAAAAATATTTACACATCCTTTCACCTTTTATCAGTTGAAACAGGTTGAACCTGTTATCTGGGACTTAAATACCATTGTGGGGCAGCGTCTCTCTTTCCAGACGCCTAGTATAGAAAAACTATCTGCATGGAGCCAGGAAGGACAATTGAACCTTCAGGTGAATTTCGAAAGGAATTTTGGTAAACATCATGTTAATGCAGCATTGGTGTATGAACGTCAGGAACTTACAGGAGATGGTATAGATGCAGCTATTAATGGTTTTCCTATTTACACAACCGATCAATGGTGGGCTTCGACAGGGGGATCGGGGATTGTAAATGGTACTGCTACCAAAAGCGTTAGTAATACATATGGTTTCCAGGTTACGACCGGTCGTAAATCATATATTGGACAACTTGCCTATGACTTTGATGATAAATATATTGCTACTTTAGCTTATCGTTATGACGGTTCGGTAATTTTTGCACCAGATAAACGCTGGGGTTTCTTTCCTTCTGCTTCTATAGCCTGGGTAATTTCTAAAGAAAATTTCTTTAGAAATATAAATGGAGTAGAGTCATTAAAATTACGGGGCTCTGTTGGACTAACGGGTAATGATAATGTTGCGCGTTGGCAATATGAAGATAGTTATAAAGGAGGTAACAACGCATTTTTTGGTGAATCACCTGCACTTAGCCCTGGGATACAATATAATACATTTCCGAATCTGAATATTACCTGGGAGAAATACCTGAACAAGAATATCGGCATCGATATCAGCTTCTTAAAACATTTTACTGCGACAGCAGAGTATTGGCATACCCTTACTTATGATATCTTAAGTCCCAAGATTCAAAGTACGCCTTCAACTTTTAGCCGTCCTTTGCCCTCAGTAAATTATGGGAAAATGAAAGCAAATGGTATTGATCTAAGTTTAAACTATAGTAATAAAGTTGGGGAATTTAAGTATGATATAGGCCTAAATGCTACTTATGGTGATGCGTGGTATGTGGTAAGAGATCAAAATATTACCTATGATTACCAAAATATGATAGGAGGAGGTCGTTCTGCCAATATGATTACAGGGTATACAGTTGATCACCTGCTTAGAACACAAGCTGATGTTGATGCTTTGCTGGCCGCTCATCCGGGATATAATTTCAATGGGAATGTTCCTAAACCGGGGCAGTTTGCCTATAAGGACTTCAATGGAGACAATACTATCAATGATAATGACATTACAGTATTAAATAAAAGCAATAATGCTAAAGTCTTCGGCTTAAACCTAAATGCAGAGTGGAAAGGGTTAAGCGTGACAGCTAACTTCAATGGCTCATTTGGTTATAAAAAATCTTTCCAGGATTTGACGGGGGGAGTAGAATGGAACAGAGTATGGCGTCCATGGGCTGATCAATCATGGAGTCCAGAGAATCCCAATGCTTGGTTGCCTCTTCGATATAGTGTAGTAGACCCAGTATGGTCTGTTAATACAAGTAGAAGTAATTTTTGGCTCGCAGATGCAAGTTTTCTACGTCTGAAGTTTTTGAATGTCGCATACAATGTCCCACAAAAATTGTATAGAAAATATTTAAATAACATTCGTTTTTATGTATCCGGATCTAACCTTTTTGTGATTAGTAAATTCAATAAAAAATTCTATGATCCTGAAATGGGTGGTGGCACGGCTTTCCCTATTGTTAAATCATTCAATGCCGGTGTTAGTGTAACGTTCTAAATTTTAACATT